>Ga0179593_1368475_pt1 | contig 21112 bp, 22 predicted proteins | sample CZODoug2_1_08_16_FD_185931 | JGI IMG/M metagenome (GOLD analysis project Ga0179593, IMG submission 185931) | Vadose zone soil fungal communities from Angelo Coast Range Reserve, California, USA - CZODoug2_1_08_16fungal (PacBio error correction) | ecosystem: Environmental > Terrestrial > Soil >... | reverse complement strand
TTTTTTCTCCTCCGACGTCCTCCCCTCTCATTTTCTTCCCCTCCCTGACCTGAATCCTTCCCGAGGAACGCGCCGAAGACCCGAGAATCTCCTACGCTCCAGTCGCCCTTACTGGTTTTTACCATGCCGCCCGGCTGCCTCCTCTTGCTGGTGCGAGCACGAGCAGCAGAAAGTCCGCACCGCACCTTTCGATTATATCCGGTTGACACGGACCTTGTTTTACAATCTCCCCCGATACTGATGGATGCTGGTGCTCCCCACTCTTGCATAATCCCCCCCATTCAAGATAAAAGCACCCTTTTCCCCCGAAGAAGTGGATAGGGTTGGTTTTTCCGCACTTCTGCCCATCCTCGCTTTGAGATCAACAGCGCATATCGACCTTAAGCTCGTCATCCCTCCTTTTCCCCCTCGCACCCTTCCTCCCCGACGTATATGGTAACAATTGAGCCCATGCGTATTGCGTAGTCCTCAGAGGTCTTTCCTGGTTGCCGATCTGGCGACCCTTCTCATCTTTTGCAGTTTAAGATTCCCTGTCCCAGCTTCTTCGGGGTCCCATTCGTCTCCCAAGGCGGAGTAAACTCGTGATCAGAGATTTGATCTCGAAGTCCCACAGAGAATAAAACATCGTGGCAGTTATGGTGTATGCCCGCTTTGTTTCGGTCGAGTTCTTCTGGCCTTTTCCGTCTGCCTATCGACTGTGACATCAGCGTCATTAATGCTCATTCTAACAGGATGTCCCTCCCCTCATACCACAGTGTCCTCGTGGTAGTTGCTGTTTCCGTCTTTGGTCAGGTAATTTAATTTTCTCCAAGAGTTCCTCTTGACCCTTTCTTTTCTTGTCCTAATACCCCGGTTGTTTTGTTTAGGAGATCTGAATGATGGACGCTTCGTCTTCTCCCCCTTCCCCCTCCAACCCTTCCATACGTGGAGGCCCAAAACGTCTGTTTATGGTATTTCCTTTTACCCTGTAACTGTTTCCCTTAATTGGTCGTCCCTTCTATGTTCACTCGGTTGAAGCCACTTAAGGAAAGGCAGATCTGCGGGTCGGGCCCCTCCCTGAAATGCGGTGCTTTTCCTGATGAAATTTTCTTCTTCCTTTCCGAGCGCCTTCTCGATAGACAAACTTCCACCTCCGGATCTTTTCTTTCCCGCGTGTCCCCTTCCCTGGATCGTTTCGCGCAGGCAACACAGCTAACGTTCTCGTGGCGTTTTATCAAAGGGCACAAGGATAAGTCTTGTCTACGCCCCCAGTGTGGGATAGCGCGGCTGGTTTTTCCCCAAGTAAACATCGGCTGGTAGCGGGTTCGAGGGGATTATACCTTTCTTCGCCTTCTGATTGATAATGATAGCCTTAGAACTAACTTGTTTTTTGTGTTTTTCCTTATTTCTCTTCCCTCCCTCCATTTTTTTCTGTTGCTTGTTTCTTTGAGCCTCGTTTTATGATGCTGTTCCTGTTTCATCATCCCTCTAACAGTAGACTGCGGGTCCCACACAGTCGCCTTTTTCACCCTTCCTCTCATCGGCATTTTTTTTGTTTTGCTTTTGCTAGTTTATGGGGAAACCCCGAACATAAGTTGCTGCTGTCCCCACGTCGTTTCGCACAACCTTCTGGTTCGCGCTCGCAGCTTGCTCGGTCCGCGTTAAACCGCTTTGCTTCGATCGCGGCCGTCACCATGGACGCCCTACTTAACCGGTTGCAGTTTCGCTCGGATTTCTATGGTCAGACGGGACGGGCAGGTTTTTTCAATCCTCGACCTGATAGGATTCCCCTTTCCCCCTCTTCCTTTACCCTCAGGCGGTCGAGATCAGAAGCTGCCCAGATTTGGTCAATGGATGTTACCGGCTGTTTCTTCAGGTGGCTTTTTTTTCTACATTTTTAGAGATTCTTCCTGCGCCAGGTTGACCCAAGTCTTCTGGTTTATTCGCTTTAGGTCCATGATGCCGTTATACGGATGGTCGGTTTAACTAGCAGGCCTCCTTCTACATGAACCGCGGTTTCGTCTTCACGACCTTTTTTCCTTTCTCGTTGTCTCGCGAAAGTTAGGCCACGCTGTTTTTTCTCCCCCATTACAAGTTCCATAATCTACTTCTGTACTTTCTCCTACTCCTTTCACTTGCAGGATCCCTACATCCCCCCCTTGAGTTCGGTTTCTTGCCTCCTGGCGTTGATAATATTTTGCGCCCTTTACTATGATTCACGCTTCAAGCCGTCCCCCCATCAGGTTACAGGGTGTACTCCGCGCCGGCCTGGCCTCGTCTTCCCTTCTCTGCGTGTCGTTAGGTTGACCACGTTACTGACGTAGAATATTTTTTTCCAAAATCCTTTTTCCCCTTTTTTCTTGTGTCCCGGTGCTCTAAACGAATCTTCAGTTTCCAGATCCGTGCTGTTTTCAACGCCCGCTTTACCCAATGATTTTACTCCCTCTCTCGTTTCGTTCAGTCGTTTAATACGGCCGTTCCTGAGGAGCCTTAGGACGCCATCATGGTCTGAGCAGTTCCCCATCTGACGTGCCCTTTCTTGGACTGTTGAGACTTCCCTTCGCTGCCCTTGTTTTTTCTTTTTCATCAGTGGATCGCACCGGAGCCAATTTTGAAGCCTGTTGTTTACCCCTTTCGACCCATCTTACACTCCCTACCATCTTGTTTTAGTGTTTGATCGATCGTCAGCTGGCCCTGTCAGTTTTCCGCGGTTGCAACGAAGTTCTGTTTATAGCGAAGTGACCGGCTACTCTTGTCCTCATCCGCCTCTGTGTGTTTCTCTATCCAGCGGATTCGGAGCCCTTCAAGGTCGTGCCACTTTCCCTTTCTTTTCTCAAGCCTGGACTTGCTCCCCTTTCTTCCCCACGATTCCAGACCCCCCGATTGTGAATGTCTGGCGCCCCTTGACACGTTCCGGCAATTCTGAACTCCGATCCCTGATGTCCGTCAGGTCGAACTTGGTACCAGTAAGCGAACAAGCCGTCGGTGGCCCTGCTCTCCACGGCCCCCTGTGTCGTATACTCTCCCGCGACTTCTTAGTCCCGAGACCCCTCTTATTAGTTTTTCTTGTGTACAATCTTTTTCAGCCCCCCTTGCATTCACTTTTTGAGGTCGAGAAGTTCTTCCTTTTATCAGAAGTTCCGAAACTTTCTTTTCCCTTCCCCTTGCCCGAATGTCCCGACTTTTCGCTTCCCCACTGCCACATCCCGCACCCCCGAAAAAGGTCGCGAGCGTCCAGCTTTAACCTTTTTCTCTATCTTTTCTCAAGGCGGAGACTTAGAGACTCCACGCAGAGTGGAGGTGAGCCAGGGACAGCTCTGATTCCCACGGGGGGTAGATTTAGCCCCACGGAAGATGCCCAGGAAGGTCCAGCGCCGACGTTTCACGTTTCTTTTTTCTTTTGATGTAGCACCAGGCGACCGGTTCAGGGAATTCTCATTTACGGGATCTCTAGTTTCCCTCAATTACGCTCTAAGCGCTCGTGGACCACTAGCCCCCCCCACCCGTTCCCCCGAGATGACGGCTAAGACCTCCTTCCGTGATTCTGTCTGGTTGATGCGTTGGACAGAATAGTTCCCCCTTCCCTTTTTTTCGTTTTTCCCAGCGCCAGTTTACTAACTGCGTTCCCCCGGCGCGTCTCCCTTGACCTTTTCCCTTCTCCTCTTTTAGATCAAGCTATGAACACTTAACCCTTGATCTCATCGCCGTTCGATTCGATGTTAGAGGACTGAGGCAATTTCCTCCCTTTTTTCCTGGATTCAGTGCTACCCCGTTCCTTTCAAGTCGCTCATTCCTAGCACCGCCTAGAAGACGATTTCCCTCCTCTTCGGCATCTTTTCTGTCCCCTTCTTCTGTCCTCGTCATGCAGACTGCCCCCCGCCTTCTCTCGTGAACTACCGACCGCGTTTATCTGCTCCAGCCCCTTCTCTTTCAACTGCCCTTTGTTGTGACTTTTGCCTTTGGGAAACTCCTTGGCTCGGCTTTGGCGGGTGTTTTCCACAAGAGCGAGCATCCCCCCCTCCCTGCCTGAATAGGTTCCGGCTTCTGTTTAACCCCTTTGTTTTGACAGTTTATTCGCTCTGTTGACACCACTTTAATCTCAGCATTCCAGATAACACGCCAAGAACTGGTGTGTTCTTGGTTTCTTGATGCTTTGTTTCAAAGTGACAGAGCAGCTTCTCTTCTCCCTTTAGTGATATGCCGACGCCAGAAGAATTAGTCAGACTTGACTCCCTTGACCCGCCGTTTCGTTTCTGTTCCCCATCCTTTCAATTTAGCGCCCTTTTCTGGTTAAGTCTTTCGGCCTCCAACCGAGAGAGCCCTCCTTTGACGCGAACCCGTCCAGGTCCTTCCGACCGTCCGTACTCATTTTTGAGTTTCAGACCCGGTGTTCTTCTAGACCTTTGATCGCGAATAGAGAAGAACTTTAGCGATCTGCGCTTTTTCGCCCCTTCAGCTCGACGATGCGTATCGGATGTTTTGATTGTGGAGTAAACGGTTTCCCAATCGCATTAAATAGAGTTCAACACGTCCCTGCTTTACCGGGATGTTAAAGGACCCTCCCCCGCATAAAAAACCCCGCCTGTCCGCTGTGGTCGGGCTTGCTTTTGTTTAGGCATTGGTTCTCAGTACTGACTAGCTCTAGACAGGCTTCTTTCTCTTTTCCTCAGCCCCCGTGGTTTTCGAGATCCTTCTCTTGACGCTTGGAACCTTATCCTTTTTCCTCCCAAAGAATCGAAAACACCCCCCCAACCCAGCGGAGAGCAATTTTGTATTTTTAACTGGTAAGAAGATGATTTCAGCCCTGGTACGCTCTGGAACATGTGTGTTTTTTGGGATTGGCTGCGTGACGCCATCCCTCTTCATCCTCTTCGACGCTAGTTAGCTGGATTCTACAAGGCCAGAAATGCCTCAGAGTACTGAGCTCCGATGTTCTCGATCTGACTTTCCTTTTTGCTCCTTCCGATACGACCTTTGTTCCTTCCCAAATAAGGATATGGCTGACGTCCTTTGCGGCCGATATTTCCTGGCACGACTTCTCGGAGTAGGAAACCCTCGATATGATAGTGGTCGGAACCAGGCCCAACGATGGAGGTCTTACGCACCAGTTGGATGCTTTGTTTTTGAACCCTGCTGTTCGTCTGGTTAGAGGGATGATATAAATGGATGTTTTTGCTCTCCATGTTTTCGCATAGACCCGTTGATGCTGGTCCCCCATTTTATTGCATCCAAACCCCTTCTCCCGTTTGCTGGTGCTCCTTTATGTCGCCTGGCGCTGCCGTTTCAAATGAATGCATACAGGTTTCGTTTGCTCTGTTCCCCCCTTTCTTGAACCGAGATCATTTACATATTAGTGATGATTCTAGTCTTTCTTCCCTCCAACGTACGGGTCCCCGTGCATTTTTCCCCAAATGTCAGGACACCCTATTTAAGCAGTTCGCCTTCGACTCTGCCGGCTCCCCCGTTCAACGTTGTACTTCTTAGAGCAGGAATGTTCGAGTCCCCTCTATACCAACCGTGCAAGCGTAAGAGGAGTGATCGGACGATCGTCCTTTTCCTTTCGGTGCTCCCCTGTCTCCTTCCTAAAATGTAGGATAAATGACCTCCCTTCGGTTCTTCCTTTACGAAGGCCTCACCACGCAACTTGCATGTTATTCAAGGCTGGTGTTTAATTTGGTTTCCCTGCTTCCGTGATCTTAGAGATGTTTTTTGTAGTACAGGTCGCCGTTATAACATCACTGGTTTTTTATTCGCTGTCGTCTTTGCTCCGTTTGAGGTGATGAGCCGCGGGTGGCAGCCAGACTCGTTAATATCTTCTTTGGTCTTCGACTCGAATAGACTCGGTCTTTTACGTCTATCTAAGAAGAGAGTCTTCGTGAGGACGATCACCGTTCTACTCTCTTCCCCTTATTGATACTCTTCCTTTCCCAACGTACGTTCCCCTCCCCGTTTTTTAGCGGCGATGTATGGTTGAACTGTAGAAGACCCCTTTTCCCTGATCCGTCTTCCCTGAATCTCCCCGTTTTTCTGACCGGGGCATCTAAGGCGCATTGATAAGAATATCCCCGACTAGATTTGTGGCGCGTTGTGCTTGCACTTCCTCCCGACGGTAGACTTTCCCGATTCTCCCTAATACGTGAAAATCGGTTAACCCCCCTCTCAGTAGGCTAAACCGAATCTTTCCCCCTTCATACCGCCAGATTTGATTTCCTCTCCCGCTACCAGTTTCCAATCTCGAAAGCACCTAAGTCTTCGATGGTCGATTTCTAAGACGGAGGACGGGCTGTTCTTGCCAGCGACATCATTGTTCTTTCTCTCTTTTTTCCCAGCGTCTTTCTGCCTTTTTCGGACTTTTCGCTTGTCGTAATGGAATCATGATGGGATCCCTACTCCGGCCCGTGCACGCGCCATCACTACCTCTTTTTCTGGTATCGGGTAGTATCGTAAGCCTCTTCCAGGATGTTTTTATCATAGCGGGACCCTATCCCCTTACTTTTATAGTTCCCTCCTTACCGGCTGGTTCTCTATTTTCATCCCTTTGGTGTTGTCCGGACCCCTCGGTCACGTTCTCTCTCTCCAATGCTTGGCCCCGATAGATGGATCTTTTTCTAAGATACCCCTCTCACCCTTTCTTCCAGACCCCACCGTTATTTTGAGGGTGATGATGTTCTTTAAGTTGCAAAGGTATGTGCTACGGTTCTTCCCCCTTTGAATTCCCGTCTCTCAAGACCCTCGGCAATTACGACGAACAGTTGCTAGGCTTTTCCTTAAATTCTTTTTCTCCCCCCGAAGCCTTCCGAAGGAACCTTTCTCCTAATCGAACCCCGCAACTGAAAATTTTCTTCGTCTTTGTTGAAATGAGTGTTAGCCCCGGTCTCAAGCAGCAAAAGGACTTCTTCCGCGAATTCTACTCGTTTTCTCTACGACCCCCTTTTTTCCCCCGATTGAACCGTTCCCTAGTAAAGTCCGAGTCCCTTAAGTACTTTACTTTTTTCCCTCCCCCCTCCTCAGCAGCTCTCCCTAACGCTCGTTTTGGTCTTATGGTCCTATCACTGCAGACCAGTTGAATGTGGATTACAGGTGAGTCAGATGACCACGGTTTATTGAGACCCTCCGTCCAGGTCCCTGCCGGCCCAAGACGAGAAAGACTTTGCTTTCGTCGAGTTTGCGCTTTTCCTCCGTACTCGTACTTTGATCAGGAAGTTAGCGGGTTGATGATCTTCTGTCGCCCCCTACCAGGCTTCCCTTGCTTTCTATAGCCCTCCATCGCGCGAGGTCGATGAAGGAGACTCCCAGATTTTCCCCTTCGTTTACTTGCCCTGAGGTTGAACAGGAGCCAGATGCCCGGCATGCATTTGGCCCCTCGCCCCTCCGAATATGCCCAGATTTAATTGTCACCAGGCGTCCCCCCCGGGTACTCCCAAACGAGACGATCTAACCCGCGATGAAATCCCCTCCCTTTCCTTTTTTAAACCGCTGTCTTCCGCTTAGCTTCGGACCTTTGAATCGCCATTCCCTTGATTATCTCCCTTAATTTTTTTTTGGTCCAGTGGACCTTAAAGGTATCATGCCCTGAGTCCCTCTTTTCCGAGCGAACTTCCTTTTTTTCGAAGTCTACTCGCGCCGTTCGCCATTTGGTTGGATCCTCTCTCATCCACCTCCCCCTGAGCTATCCTCTGAACTGTGAAAGGTCCAGGATCCGGCCTTAGCGTCAACGCTCCCCCAGTTGTCTTTGCTCCCGGCGTTCTGTGTTGACCCAGGCTGCCGATTTCGCCCGATGGATTGGGTTCCCCCCCTCCCCCCTCAAAGCAAGACGAACTGAACGCTTGTTAAACACCCCCTTGTTGACCCCGCCGCACATGGATTGATATGTTGCACTTTGCCTTTGAAGCATAAAGCTCCCATCAACCGCGAAACGTGTTGTTGAAACTCGGACACTCCTCAGCTTAACTCGAATGATCGCCCACGGCCATTAGTCGCAGCCCCTCTAACCCGCCTACCCCTTTCTTGGGTCACCACGCAGAGTCCTAATATTTTGGCATTTCCTGATTGGTCCCATTCCCTCCCTTTTGAAGAAGCCGACGTTTCGTTTGCCGGTCATCGAGGCTTTCAGTTCTTCATCCCCGAAGCCTAGTTGTTTTTTCATCCCCCCCTTCAGTTGATCGAGATGACCTCTCGAGGATATCGCGAAAATCCTGTGAAGTCCCTCTCGAAGCGTGTTTATTTTTTTTCTCCCGTCTCTTCTTTCTGATGCGTCGCGTGCCCACGTTTGCCTACGCGTACCCCTTCAGTTCCTTTGACTTCCTTAGTCCCCTCTTATAAAAAACAGTGCTATGCTGTTTTTTGTCGGGAAGTATTTCCTTTCTGCCATGCGGACGGCTTAGGTTCCGAAGCGTCCCCTCACTTCCTCTTTACTCCTCATCTGTTTTGAGAGAGAGCGGTATGGACGCCTGTTGGCGAGCCCTTTCCGCAAACGGTGCAGACCCCGTTCACGCTTTTCCCACCTGATGAAGAGCCTTTTCCCTTGGATGTCTTCGCGTCCTCAGTCTGATCTACTTGGCCTCTATGGCCATCCCCTATGGGCCGCGCCTCGCCCTGAGGAGCGTATTGGAGTTGACTACAAAGCCAGCATGCTTGATTTTCGTCCTTCTTCTCGATGTTCGTCTTTCTTCGATCATCTCTATCACCTTTTATATTTAAACCTACCTTGCGTCTTGCGTACGGGGTCGGCCTACGATTTCTTGCCCGATCGGACCCGCAGTACGAGGTCGACGAACTCGGCCCTGGATAACCGCTGGCGGGCTAATCCCTACCCCTTTTCTTGGTGACAAGAACTATTTTTGTTCGTTTTGTTGATGAGCTTTATGGCCTTTTTCCTTCGCCGTCCATGCTCAGCGTAACCTAGAAGCTTTCTTAAGAGTCGGCATCAAACCAACCCCATCAAACCGGTTTTTGATGTTCAGGTCTATCTTGATCTTATGTGTCTTGTTTTCAACTCAGCAGAGGAGAGGGTCAACACCAGTCCTCCGTGTTCAACCGAGCTTCATAGTTTGAGTTAGTCGTCTGCTTGATATTGCTTGTTGAAAACCCAAATGACCGCTTTATCTCTTGTTCAACCACTGGCTGACAAAACTCGCAGTCTCCCAGCCTTTCATTACCTCGTTTTAGTCCGGAGGATTCCAGTCTTTCGCCCTCCCGTTCTGACGTTTTCACACCCTTTTCAAGATTTTCAAGATTTTCTTGATTGATACTGGATCTCCTTTAGGCTTTGCTCGGCATGATACCCTTTGATCGTTTACACCCCGTTCACTGAACTCCCCATTCGGTCCTTGCCCTCGCGCTCTCGCAGCCACTTTGTACTGCAAGGATGCTTGCTTTGTTAATCTTTTGTGATCTTTATTGTTCGCTTCTTGTATTCGCCTTGTCCCTAACGGAGTTTTGGGCTGGACACTTCTGCCTGTTTGCTTTGACTGGTCACCTATGCTTACGACTCCGTCCACTCCCCGCCCCTTCTGGTACTTCCGCCTCCCCATGTTACCGCTTTCCTGGGCTAAGGCATAAGCCGTCGTTTGCACACTTGTGGACCTTTTCCTCATATCGTCCTGATCCCCGTAGCTACGCTTGAGTTCAAGCTCATTAACCCTCCCCCCTGTGAGTTCTCTTCCGGAAGCTAGGTAAATGGCGTTGATAATCTTCGTTTAGAGCCCTACAACGTGGTCATATTTTTTTCCCCTCTGATCCCTTTTCCAGTTTGAAGGTTTTGTCTCTACGTTAGGATTTCCTCAGATACTGTCTTCCGAGGCATGGAGTTGGTGAGGGTTCACTTCATCGCCCTCCTTTCCCTTTTCTCTGTTTTTCCTAAGTTGCAAATAGTTCTTTCGGTAGGAGCAAACGACTGATTTGCGACTAGGCCATCTCTTGTGCTGGCTTGCGACCTCCAGTTGTCAAAACAATAGACGTAACTCCCCCGGTGATGGTACCTTAATATGTTCTGGCCTTCTGGGCGGCTAGGATCCTCCCCCCCCACATCATGTCTTTCTCTTTGGAACTTAGCACGAGGATTTCTAGGCCTGATAGTGTCCCTAACTCATCAGTGGGCTCTGCCCTTAGCCCCCCCGTCTGCGTTACCCCCTTTTCCATTCCCCCCGTCAATCTTGGTGCTGATTCGGGTGTTCTTCTGTAGCCTGAAGTCCAGTGATGAGGATCTCGAGCATCTCAGTTACGATCGCGAAGTTAGTTTGGTTCTATCTCTTTTCTCCGTTGTTTTTTTTTTACTGAGCGACCCCCAGTCCGTTAATTCGAGTAAAGGACCCTCGATTAAGCCTGTTGATTTTTCTCCCTCTTAACGCTCCCCCATCCCCCCTTATGCCCCCCGCACCGATGACGTGGTTTTTTGAAAATCTCTTCCGACTGAAACAGTACGTCCCCTGTCTGGATCCTGTCTTTCTTGAATTTAAGGACGACGGCAGTTTTTCCCCCCCTGAACAGGCCTTTTTTCTCGGTTTATGATTTAAAGGTAATTTTCTACGTCCTGCTTGTGCCCTCCCTTTGTCTAAGCATCGGTTCCATCTAAAGCTTTCACTCTTTTTCTTTATCCCCCTCTTTTTCACAGTGTTCTCTCCCGCAATTCCGCCCCCCCCCCCGTTTTAGTTGTCAGTATATTCTTGGACCGACCGTCCTGATTTTTTCACGGTCTTCACTTTCTTTCCTATCGTTTACGTTGTCTTCCTCCCGTATAAAGACCGACCTCCATGGCTCATTGTCCCTTTTCTGCTGCCAGGAAGGCGCCGCTTGGAACCATTTTCAGGACCTTTCTTTTTTACGGTAGTTCCTTATCTGCTCATGTTTAGTGACTGTACGTTGCACTCTCAGATTGTCCCCAGTGCAGGAACAGGCGCTAGCGAGCAACGCCCTTCTTTTCTTTCTTTTTTTCCCTCGATTTGCGTAGGTTTACCTGTGATAGATGTCTGATGACCTGTTTCCCCTCCCCCCCTGTAGTCCTGAGGTATGGAGATCTCCCTCAACACCTTTACGATGGGTGACGGACTTTAATCACCCCCTTTCCCTATTATCTAGGTATTTCGGAGCTCTGGCTAGCGCTTTCCCCTTAGAATCCAGCCGTTTAGACCGACATCGTTTCCGGTCCCGAGAGTCACTCCCTGGACCCAAGAAACAGAATCGCGAACTTTGAGGTCATTCCCAAGGAAAAGCTATGAACCAACCTTCACCAGACTGAAGAATGCCCCGCTAGACGAGAAGAGGCAAGGAATCGACTCTTATTTAAGGTTCTTTCCGCTCCTCAGAATGGAGGATAATCCTTTGAGAGCCAGACTTACGCCCTCGCCCCGGCTCTTCCCATGCAAAGGGTCCTGCTTGCTCCTGTCTTCCCGCCCCCCGATCTCATACTCGTTCCCCCCGATTGTAAATTCCCTTGAGCAAGTTTTCGTCCCTTACGCGTTCCAACTTTTCTTTTTTTTTGCACCGGACGTGGTTGCCAAGCATGACGTCCCGGCGCCTTTTTGCTTTGCTTTCCCCCCCAACCGAGAACGAGAATCCTAAGTACCCTTGAACCGTGCCCTTTCTTTTTTGTCTGTTTTCACACGGTTAAGTGGACCCGCGCCGCTGTCAACACTTTAGGAGGATTATTTTTATCACCCATTTGTAAGAAGAATCAAGACCCACGACACGCGCCAATCCGGTTTTTTTTTTTTTCCTCCCCTTCCCCCAGCCGCTTTTGGACCGACCCTCGAGCTGTCTCTCTGTATCTCCCTCCTGCCATTGTTGAGCAGAACAGACGACTTAACCAGCCGTCGGTCGTTACTCCCTTCCTTCCAATTTTTGATCTTAGAGGTAATTGTTGCCTTGTTTGCGTCCCACGCATGTCTTCGAGGTGTTTTCGATGGTAACGTTTCTGTCCCCTTTCCTAGATGCCCCCAGTATACGAAGAAAGTTCCGACGTTTTGACCTTTGGTCGTTCTCGATCTGGATCGATCATGATATTTCATAATTGAATTCTCGAGCGTTTGCTTCTTTTGTTTTTAGCCCCCCCCTTCCGATGCTCGTTTCTTATGTTGCTACCGTGCCATCGGCATTAATAGTTCCTTCTTATCATTGCCCCTTCTGTCCCTTCCAATTGTCCTTAACCCACCCAACCAGCTTCAGAGTGCTTTTTTTTGATTGTTGTTTGTCCGTCGTCCTTCCTTTCCCCGGGCAGGACGACTGATCTCTTATTTCCCCCGTTGTTGTGTTGATCTATCTCCCCCCTTCTTCATGCTTGACTTTTTTCAGGCCTTTCCCCTCCTTTCAGCTAAACTGCCCCCCTTTGCCAAAAAGAGATTTCGTTTAACATCCTGTCCTATGATCCGTCCCGGGACTCTTGACAGCTTTTTTGGTTCTTGGACCCGCATCAGAATAACGATCTCCGTTAGCGGTTTGCTAAAAGCCAGAAACTGCGCTTCTCTTAAGTCCCTTGCGCCGATCGTCCTCTCCTTTTAAGAAACCGGTGAGCTTCCTTAAACTACGCGTTTCACGTTCCCTTCCTCGTTCATCTTCAACGGGGAATCGGAGCGGCAACCACCTAGAGCTCGTTTTTTTTTTCCCGCCGAACTATTCCCCATTTCTTTCATTTCTTTTTCCTTAAGAATGGATTTTTTGTTTTGACAATGCCCTACGGTTGGCGTTGGTTTCGTTTTTTCTCTCCCATGGAAGAGGAGTTTATTTGATTATGCTTCGGTGCCAAGAGCTGTTTGCTGCCACTTTCGGAAAAACTAGCCAACCGTCTGTGCTTTTTTTTCTGTTTTTGATGCCCGTGTTGCATCATCACCCCGTCTCGGCGCGGTGCTTTTCCCACAACGTCGCACCCCTGAAACCGAGATAGTGCACGGGCTTTTTCTTTTTCTGCTCTTTGTTGTGCACCCCACCGCAACGACGGCAGGCGGGCGGATGTTCCCCCCCACCACTTTCCGTTTTCCACCCCCGACATGGTACTATTTCAGTCGTTGTCCGGGTATTCCTCCTTTTCACCTTTTTCCGGATTTTTCGCAATCCCTAGAGGGAACGCCTTCATGTTTCTAAGAGTGTCTCGCCGGAGGTCTTTTAGAAGGCTCTCATCCTTCTGTTTTTTTGCTCACAGATAGTTCCACTTGGACGCAGCTAAGAACTAACGGGCCGGTCTAGTCAGATGCCTCGTTTAACCCGGGTTCTCTCTTGGTGTGTCTGGTGTCCGGTGTTAGAGTCTTATCTTCTCGATTTTCCGAATCCTGGTCGTCGGAGCTGGTTATTCACTTTCCTTTGTGCTCCGATGGCGAGGGTCCCTGAATATACCCTGATCCGGTAAAAGCCGCGCAGCCAGTCCTTATCGCTTTTTATTCGTCCCCCAGTAATAGAACTTTGATTTGGTCGGTCCCCAGACTATCTCCTTCGGACTTTTTGCTGTTGGTTTTTTGTCCGATTACCGTAAATTTCCTATTTACAACTAATCTCTCAGTTCCGGAACTCCCCCCTTACATCTTCGCGATCGTTTCTGTGGGGATGTTTTGAATCTAGTCTTCCCTACCCGTGGTTCCTCCTTATCCACTATGTCCCTTTTCCCCCTTCCCACTCTTTTGTACGGGTGATCCCAGTCGACGCCTTTGCTGTCTTCGCCTCCTCTCTTTTTCTTTCGGGGGGCACTTCAGGACGTAAAGCCGCGCGACGATATGCTGGACTAACTTAATGCAAATCGGGTTCGGTCGGCTCCCCTAATAGGGATCCCTCGAATCAGATCAGGTTGTCTTGCGTTGAGCCTCAACCCTCGCCCCTTCAACCACAGGAATGGTCGATTGTTACTAAGAAGGTTAGTTGAGCTTCTTTTTCAGCTCCCTCCTGAGATCGTGTACCCCTTTCTTGTTCTTCGGCGTGGGTTTTTTTAGTTCGATGGTGCTCTCCGGAGCAAAGACAGGGGCACCGTTTGTCACTTCGCCCCATTCACGTCAGTATTTTGTCTTTTCGTTCTCTTAAGCCTACCGTCCAGGATGTAGATCTTTCCCCTTTGACAGTTCCCTATACGACTCCCCGACCTCAGGAGGTACTTTTTACTCTCTGTGTCGAGATCTTCACATTTAATTCATTAGCGGAGACCCCCCCTTATCTTTGCACTGAGATCCCCGCAGGATCTTTCCGTTTTCTGCGACCCGATCCACAATTAGACCATTAGTTTGAGATTTCTTCTTCTACCCTTGACCCTTCCAGGTCTGGTTCTTGAACCTGTGCCAGGTACCCCCTTTCCTCCCCCTCCGAACCGTTCCAGAACCAGTTCTCTTTGGGGAATTTTGCCTCATCCTTCCAATATGAAGCCGTCGACTGGCCACGTATTCTCCGCCCCCCAGTTTTTGATGGTTGCTTTCTTGTCTTGGGACAACTGATGTTTGTAGACCCTTTTCTGACCTTCCCCCACACTGGCGAGTCGCCCTCCCTTATTTTTACGCCCAACCGATTTCCCCCTCCGTTTTTTCGCATTTCTAAGTTCGTTTGTTCCCCTCCCAAGCAGCGTTTTGTAACTCTCTTCGGGTAGGACGGGATTTTCTCGACACCCCTTTCAGATTTCCTGTTCTTCCTTTTATCATGATGACCAAAGTGTGATCAAAGATGATCCGGCAGTCAGCGGCCGAAGCGAGTCCTCCAGTTCTTTTTCCTCGTTCATGCCTGACTGTACTGTCTTGATCAGGAAGATATTTCTTTTTCTCTCTCCTGTTCTCCCTCCCCCCCCCCCCAGGCGTACTCTTCTGCTTCGGGATAGACGTACCACGATGCTTTTCGATGACCTCTAAGACCCAGCAGCGCTTCTTCCCCGTCGTATTGCTTCTGGACCCGTCTGGCCAGCCGGTGATTCCTTCCCCTGCATTGCAGTATAATAGCAATCTTGGGTCGTGCCTGTTTTCGACCCGGACGCACATCTTCCGAAGTACTCACGCTCTGTTCAACCAACTTAACCCCCCCTACTCTTTGGAAGCCCACCCCTTATCCTTCGATCGCCTTTGTTTAAGCGGCCCCGCGGTTTTGAGGACTTCTTCAATTGTTTTCAGTGCTTTCTCCCCTTTTCCAGAAAGATCCAGGGTTTGTCCCCTTACGCTCCCCGTTCGCCCCTTTTTCTTTTTCAGAGACCATCCCTTCTTCTGTTCGGTGAATTCTTATTTCCCCGCATGGGCCGTCGCTCGTCATTTCACGACAATTCGGTAAACTCTCCTGTTATTGACTCCCACCTCTTCCCTTTTCGTAGCAACTGACTGGGGTTGAACAGGAATTCGCGGCTTTCTGTTTCAGATCCCGTGCCTCGGCCACCTAAAGAAAACGTGCTCTGATGTGCCCCAAGTGCTCCGGTTTTACCTGCGGAGCTGGATGCTTCTTATGCTAACCCCACGACCTTCCCCCACCTCACCCCGCCTTCACCAGCGGGGGCTGGCTGTCGGTTATTGACGACAATCGAGCATCATTCTGAGTTCCTACCTCTGACCCGAGACGAAGTTGAAGGGCCTGAGCCCCCCGCTACTACCCTCCCGCCGAGGTAGGGTCCCCAAAAGCTTTGCGATCCAGTATGTCTTCAGTTTGATTCGTTCCTTTCGTCTCCACGCCTTTTTTTTATGTCTTTGTTGCCGACTTCCCCCCCCCTCCGATCTGCCGGCAGAGAGGCGGCCCCCTTTGGAACAGGAGTTTCTTCCCTGTATCCCTTTCCGTGTCTATAGCGCGACCCGAACATCGAGATCACTTCTACGCGGCTCCCTTTCTGGCTTTTCTCCCGCCAGCTCGCGCTTTTTGCTGCGTCTTATCCGTTTGTTTGCCATGGCCCCCTTACGTTATCATCTTTCCCCGTCTTTCTTCTCGATCCAAAAACCTGCGCTTTTTGTGTTCGGGCTTTTTTCTTGCCTTCTTTCGTTGCGTTTTGCAGGTCCTTTTTTTAGTAGCCCTGACCTTTCTCTCCCTACCCGTTGCTTGGACCTTCCCTTTCTGCTGCTGCTTCGGTCTCGGCCGCACCGGCCGTTTTTCCGTCTTCAACTCCGACCAACACAGCGGACTCTTCACTTTTTCTTTCCGTTCAAATTGTAAGCAGATTGATTCCCCGTAATGTATGTCCTGACGTTTTGGCCCTTTTCCTCCTCAGTTTCAGCCTTTTTTTCTCTGGTCTTTCTACAGCCAGTCCTGCGAATTTCGCTGGATTCCTCACGCTGTTCGCGACTTAGCCTTCTATATCTCTTTTGCTCTTCCCCACCTGCTTTTTTTCCTGATGACCTGAATTCCGTTACCTTTGCCGACGGTCCCTTTTCTTTCTTATCTAGTGGTCTCTCAAGGCAGGATCCGGTGGGCTCCCGCCTCACCAGTTTCGAGCCTTTTTGTAACACGACATCGTTTTTTTTTTGTTTTTCTTGTTCGTCGGGGTGCTCCAAGGACAGTGGTGGTGGGTCTATATGCTCGAGTTTTCCCTCCCCGCCCCTGTTTTGGCATTCAACCGCGCCCGCTGATCTGTTGAGGTTATCTTGATGGATTTGTGACCCCTTCAAAGAATAAAGGCCCTTAGCGGTAACCCCCCGTCCTCCCAAGTGTTACTAGCATCCAATTGTGTCGGATGTTCTTTCTGGTCCTCTTGTTCCCCGGGCTAAGGATGTTAAACTTTGGGCCAACCTAACCGTCCCGCGTTAGTCCTCCTGCGCTTCCGCGAAAGTCTCCTTGCTAGACACATTTGTCTGGGTTTTTTTGTTGTTGGTTTGGGTTTGTGTGGGGGTTTGGTTTGGGGGGTCATGAGCGAGTTTCGGAAGTCCCCCCAACCGGTTGCGAATTTCCGCGGGAGTGTCTCTAATAGTAGGATCGTTTTTTCCCATGTATGATCTACGGAATCCCCGATCCCCTGACCTTCACTCTTCGATTTCCTCTCTCCTGATCATTTTTGAAGTGCTGTTTTTGTTCCTGTTTTTCTCCTCTAGTCAGTTTCTTCTCCTTCTTCCGCTAATGTTTCGGAGCATTGCAACCCAAGGAGTATCGGAGGAGGTCATCTCTGCCGTTTTCCCCCGTTCTGGATTCTCCTGGTAAACGCAGCAAGCCCACGATAATCAATTTTGATGTTTAGGACGTCATCGCCCGTGCGAGATTTTGGTACCGGCTATCCTCCAGACTCTTCCTTCAGGCAAGATGGGCTTTCCACAATAATGTCCCCCCCTCCCTCCACCGTCGTTCCTCGTCCGGTTTTCCTCAGGACTCGACTAAATAACCGGCTTTCGAAGTTTTGGCATGGCGTTGATCTCCGTGCTCGCCTAACCGTGGTATCCCCATGATATTTTTCTCCTGCCGCCACTTAAACTTTTCTGTTGGTCAGCTACTGGCTCCAGGCCCTTTTCTCTCTGATATGCGCAAATACGCGCGCTTGGCGGTTGCGGGCCTTGAACCCTGCCGGCGTCACGCCGTCGACTCTGCTTGGAAGCTTAAGAATTTTACCCCATGGGGGCGCGATTCCCCAATTAATGTCCTTTCCATATCACACGTATAAGGTGAGGCTTTCGACCGCCATCGTTGTCAAAACCGGAAGCACCAAATTAAGGGACCGATTTTCCTCTCGCCGTCACCTTCCCTCCATTTGCGGAGGGATTCCTTCCCATCCGATTCGGGCTCTCGCGCCTTTCGCGACGGAAGTTCTTCTGCCATGGTAGACGGTTTCGATGTCCTTGTTCATTCCTTTCTCTCCTTAGCCCCCGGGGACGTGACGGGTCCGTTCGACCCTCTTCACGACTCCCGTAACGTGGGTGGTAATTTTTGGATCTTCGGAGCAGTCTTCTTGATCCTCGTGGGCCACTGATCAGTAGTCTATTAGTTGAAGTTTGGATTTTTTCTCTCTCTTTCCTTCCCCCTTTGTGTTTTCGGCTCACCACCATTTCAGCTAGGCTACTCCCTATCCGTATTCAGCAGGACTGGCGGCGCCCCCTTCACTCTCAACCCTATAGCACCACGATGATTGAGCTTCCCATGCTTGTCGTTACCCCGGCCACCCCCTTTTTCTGGGCTCGGATTTTTACCCCTGCTGCTGACGGCCGGACGTCCGACCGCGACCAGTCCTCCGAAACTGGAGTCGCTCTTTTCGCTTCCTTCCAATCCGTTGTTACTTGCCCTCCTGCCCCCCCCTTTTGCATCTTTAGAAAGCTTTTTTTCGTCCATTTTGGACCAACCTGAGGTGGTGCGGTGCCCAGTTTTTCTTTTTTTTTAGTCGAGACTTCCTTCTTTTAGCCCGACCCCGCTTTCCCCCCTGATTTAAAATATCGTCCGACGGAGTGTGACCCCGGCCACATCAGTCTCTCGATTCCCAGAGCTCGTCCCTTCCTGATCTTAGAGAGACCCGTTTTCCTGACCCGTGGTGAAGGTTTGGGTCTCCTTGACCCCTTTTGTAGAGCAGCACACGATGAACCTTCTTTTCAGTGCGATCTCTCCTCACCGTGCTGTCTTTTTCTGAGTCTTTACTTCGCGGCAGTCGTGCCTTGATTCGTTGAGTATTTTCTTTGTATTCCCCCTTCCATCTTGCTTGAGGAGCTAGGAGATGATCCCCCAAATCCCTCGAGGGTTCGATGGAAGACTCAGCGCCGATTGCTCGTACAGCTATTGCAGTGTTACCCTTCCCGTCCAGCCGGGAGAATTGTTTACCGCCCAGCGCTATAACCGCCTTGCATTGGCCTTGCCAGCCCCTCCAAGTGCTCGCGACGTTTAAGTAAAAGCTCTTGACACAACACCTGCACCAGCGAAGATGCAGTAAAGTAGCCGGCCGATGGTCCTTCCGCCCCCTGGATAGTGACCTATCTTAGGTCACGCGCCTGTGAGAAGACCAGGGGATCATCCCTTAGCCACCTTTCCCGATTATCCTCCCACTGCCCTCCCAGCGACTGGCCTTCGTTTCCGGCTGTCTCCTTTCCTTTGTCCCTCTGATCTCCTTAAAAGAAAGGCGGGAACGCCTTCTGCATTGGATACGCGGAAAAGCGTCCCCCTGTCGGGTTGTGTTCCACGTCATTGGTGTTAAAAGCAGTCCCTTCCCTTGCCCCGGTCTTGTTGTTGCCACTTCCGAAAGAAGCCTCCCGCCCCCCCTTTCAACGCCAACCCCCCCGTGCGATCCTCAGTTTCCGACGTTGTGCCAAGCTCGCCTTGGCTTTTTATGTGCTCCCCCAATTGGCATCTTATAAAGATAACGACATCCCTCCCCCTCCATTGGGATTTGTTTTGCTTCCCCATACCTACTCCTTATTCCTGATGCGCCCTTATCATTTCCTACCTAGAAGCACAAGGAAACACGATCCCCCAGCCGTCGTCGGTCCCCCTCTAGGCTTCGTAGACCGCCAGAATTGATTTGCCGGTTCTTCGACCAGAGAGCCTCAGCTGTGTTGAAGGACGCAGCATTACGTACAGGTACAACTGGCCGGTAACCAGTACTTCACTTTTTTCCACGCTAGTCTTCGTTCTACCGGTCGGATCTTCTTTTTGCTCCAGACGCGTTTCCCTAGAGAAGAATCGAGAGGGAGCAGTTCTGGCTGTAGCCGAAAGGCGTGCCTCTTCGTCCTTTTTTTCGTCGATGATGGTCGGTGTAGGGAAATTGCATTGCAATTGCGAAGGATAATCTGTTCTTTTTCCCCCTTTCCAATCTCCCTTTTATCTCCTCCTGGGGTGGTAGGGGGCAGGATTCCTCAGTTGCGGCCGGCTCAGTTTCAGAGTCTTCCAATGCCATGGTCCGAATTTCCAGCTTTTTCTAACTTTTTGTTCGACGATTTATTGCTTTCATTTCGTTGTACCTTTATCCGTCCCTGCCCCTGCATTCCAGTTTACCCAAAGGGAAGAGAATGTTTTATAGGATGTTACGTTTCACATCCCTGGTTCAATCGGATAAGTCACCGGGGAAGCTATGGAACAGGCGCTTTCAAGCTTTCTTTTTCTCCTCAGACTAAGACGCTCCTCTTCCTTCTTTGCTCTCTGTCCCTATCGGTCTTACTTTCTCTCCTTGTTCTTATCGCTTCTCCTCGACCGAAAGGGATATTACTCCATAGGCTTCTTTGCTTCACTTTTCCCTTCCCTTCCGATTTTTCCTTTACTTCTTATGTACCAGGCCCAACCACGCCGAGATAGTGGTCGGACACTTCTGCCACCCCCATTATGGCTACAGCAAGACGAGGATGGTGAACCCCTCTAGTCTGTTAGTCTGGTTCGCTGGTCTCTTCTATGGAGTCAAGGTCCTCCGATCAGTGGTATTCATTCCTCTTTCTTGCTTTCCGCTTTCAAAACCTGAGAAAAAGTGGTGTACCGTGCTTTTTCTGCCTGCTGGCGTGTTCTCTCATCACTAGCGGAGGCTTGGTCACCGTCTAGTTTTCACGATCCTCTTCCACAGTTTGCTGCTGGCTGACTTGTTAGTGCTTCTGGGTACCCCCCACTCCACAGTCGGCCTGACGCGTCATTTACAAACCCAAAGTCGGACACCCCTACTTTTTTTCCGCTGTTTGCGCTGTGTCGCCCTTTCTGTCCTCTTCTTGACTTAGTCTGGATGACCCTTTCTTCCGGCTCCACTGTGCTGCATTTTCCGCTGAGGCATGTATAGTAGTATTCAGGAGTGCTATGATTTCCTACCCTTTCTCGTCCTTCGCGATCCCTCCAGGAGGCGTTTAGCCTTTAGTGCCCCTATTCTGAGTCCCCTGCTTCCCCCCCTGATTTTGTTTCCCTGTGTTTTCCCTTCGTCTTTCTGTTGTTTCTCGATGTTAGAGTTGGTGAGGCGTCCGGTTCCAGTCAAGTCTTGCTATTCGCTTGGAGGGGACAAAATTTTTGCCTTATGCTCTTGTCCCCCCGAGTTGACTTACTATTTCGCCCTACTTCTTGTCTCCTCCCTTCTCGTCCGCTTCTTCTTTTTTTCGGATATATACAGTCTACCGAAATCGGCCCTCTGTAGGGTGCCCGACCGCGTGATCATCACTTACATCATATATGATCCCCCCCCCTTCAGCGGTGTCATCTTGAAAATAGTTTGATCCATCCCCCTGCGTCTCGCTCTGCTTGCCTTGTGATTGGATACAAGTGGTCATTCATGCCAACCTCTGTAACTTTGCCGTACACCTTCCATTGTCTTGACTTTTTTAGGCCTCCTGGCTGGCCG
>Ga0179593_1432144_pt1 | contig 21114 bp, 38 predicted proteins | sample CZODoug2_1_08_16_FD_185931 | JGI IMG/M metagenome (GOLD analysis project Ga0179593, IMG submission 185931) | Vadose zone soil fungal communities from Angelo Coast Range Reserve, California, USA - CZODoug2_1_08_16fungal (PacBio error correction) | ecosystem: Environmental > Terrestrial > Soil >... | reverse complement strand
AAATTAGCGATGTCGGCCTTCATTTCCAATTGTGTACCCCTTTTTCCCACGTCACATGCTCCTGGTCCCTGAGAGCGCTCAACTTCCCGTCATTTTATCGATCTCTTTTCAGCCAGTATTGTTTAATGTCTAACTTTTAGTGAACCATCCCTGCTCCCAAATGTTTCACCCCCCGAATTTAGACTATCACCGGTCTTTTATCCCAGATGGTGATAACATCCAGGAATTGTACTCCCCTTTGGTATTCATACCTGAGTTCTACACGATCGGCGAGCAGGTTGTCACTTCCAACCTGGCCTCAGTCTAAGGTTATGCTAGATAGTCCCTGAGTAGGTTTTAGCCATATCCCTGTTAAAGGTTGTCCTCCCCCCCGCTTCTGTGGTTCTGAGTTTCCGCGGCCACCCAAATGGGAACATCAGTAGAAGAGGTTTTTCTCTGCCAAAAGAATCCTGTTACAGTCGGAGATCTGCAGTGTAAGAGTAGGCCAAAGCGATAAACTGCAAAGAGAGACTCCTGCCGACTTAAGGCATGTCATCTAGCACTTTCACTTCTGGACCTTTTACCTGATGCATAGTTTGTTTCATCCCCGTCGCACCCCCACGCCCGTCATATTCTCATGATCCGCGTTCTTTTACGTTCATCGTTCACAATAGACGCTCTTAGCCCTAAAGGCGTCCCCTCCCCTTTCCCTTCAATCTTTTCGTTCTTTCCTCTTTTCCTATTATCATGACATGCCTCTTTTTCGGCGTTGTCGAGCCGGGGAAAGCTTTTGCGCAAAGAACGTCCCCTTTTGGCGTGATCGGCCGTCTTTCGGTGGCTGATTCCGCGAAACGGATTGAATGCTTAGCCCACCCTTTCCCATATGTAATTTCCTCCCCCCCTTCTCTCAAACCAATTCCCCCTCTTTTCCCATGGCGAACTTCTTTCCCACCTTGCAATCCAATTCCATCCACTATCCCTTTGCGCTTCCCCAATCTTAAAAAATCGCACACCGAGCCCCCTCCCATTCCCCTTCGGGTCGAGCCTCCCTGAGCAGAAATCCTTCTTCAGAGATACTCCGCCATGAAACGGACTTTCTTTCATCCTGTTGCTTCTTTCGTCCCATTTTATTTCGTTAGCACTTCCCCCGTACCCCCCGTTTCGCCATCTGTTCCTTTCAAAGCGGTCTCTCTCGGCGGTTTCCATCCCGGTTCCTTTCCCCCCACGATGAGGTACGAATACCACTTCTCCCGTAAAAATTCCCCCCACATCGTTTTTCGTATTTTTCGCCGTCGGACTCTTTATCTCAATAAGCATCTGTTTCGAACCCTTATGACCTTCACCCGAACGGATGATCTTGATCACCCCCCCCAGACGCATCCTCATTACCCTTCTTACCCTCCCCTTTGCCAACGATCCCACTCTTTCCCTCGGGCGTTGATTTCAGCTCGTTCCGTCCCCAAAGCGATACCACGAACAATTTGGGTTCTGCTCGTTTATCTCAAACTTTGGTTGTATTTTCCCCTTGTTCGATTTTCCCGGCCCCTTGTTGCTTGCATCGGTGTATAGGGTCCTCTGGAACCCCCTCCCAAGGGGTAGCGTTATTCCCGTCTTCTTTCCTCCCCCCCTTTGTTAATTTACGCCCTTTGAACTGCACACCTAATATTTAATTTGGTCCAGATCGTTTTTCTTCAAGTAGACAGAGACTCTGAGTGGCGCTTTCCCCCAGTCCTTGGTGCCCCTTCTTAAACCCGCCAGGTGGAGTCGCTCTCACTGTTCAAAGCTGGGTGTCCCGTCTTTTTTACCCAAAGACTTGTAGTTCTTAGTTCCGAGAAAACCTAGAGACTCCTCCTTGTTTTGACTATCGCTTGGTTCCGGTACCGGTTTGAAGCCATCGTACCCTTAGACTTTTTCATGTGTCATTTTTTCTTTCCTATTCCTCCTGTTTTTTTCAGAGATAACTTTGATCCTTTTCCCTGACAGTTTCCCTGCTGTAGACGGTCCGATCTATCGGGTCCCAACCGGTTTCTGCACCCTCAGGCGAGCACCTACGTACCCCTTTCCGTTCGTCTCCGTCCTCCCAACCTACACGATCGATTTACATACCCCTTTTACACGGGTTTACCTTTCTGGCGTCTTTACCTCTTTACGGAGGCACATAATGTTCTTTTATCCACCTTTTGCTTCTCCGTGTTATTACCGACGGCGTTCCTTTACCTCTTTCTCCCCTATATTTATGTTTGACAAAAGTTTCAACCTTTACCCTTTATGTTGACCTATGACGAATACTGCCAAACCCCCCACACTGGGTTTTTTCCTCCATCTCTATCATTTCACAGCTTTTCCGCAATCTCCGGAACTCCACGATGGTGACAAATACCCCAACTCGATAGTTTTCATTGTCCCATACACATATTTCGAAAATTTGTATCCTTTTGCTTTCCGTTGCGCGACTGGCCTTTTTTTTCACCGGGATGGAAGGCTCGATTGGGACCCTTTGCCCCCGGGGTTTCCCTTTTGAGAAATCTGTTTGTTCTATCATACCCGCCTTTCCCGGTTATTTCTTTCCAGGGTCAAACTGTTATGTGAACAGAGTCAGACACTTTTTTTTTTTTTTTTTTTTTTTTTTTTTTTTTTTTTTTTTTTTTTTTTTTTTTTTTTTTTTTTTTTGCTTTTTTCTTAGTCAGGACAAAAACGTCTCATGGACGTCAACTTTTTTAACGGCTATGTTAGTTACAGCACTTTTTACAAGCCGATTTTATTGACCCCCGAGTCTTCATGGGAAGCCTTGCACTCTTCCTGGTGAAAATGGGGGACGGAATTAGTGACTCTCGTGGCCTCCCTTTCCCGCTCGGACGGTTGCCTTCATTCTCCACAAATTTTTTTTCTTAAAGCCCCCCCCGCGATCCCTCTGCTGCAGGATGAATGATTTGAGGCCCTGGTCTATGATAATTCTTGTTTGACTTCTGTTAAGCGTTCAATCTTATCCATCTTAAACTTCCTTATGATGATCGAGGTTATCCTTCCTTTCGCGTAACTGAAATTTCCCGTCAGCCTCTTTTTCTTCTAAGTTTTTCTGCTAAAGGCCCCATATTCCATTTATGGTTTGATTAAGACCTAGGATCAGCCGCTCCACGTCTCTTCCAGTCCTGGCTTTTTCTTATTTTGGCGCGAGCTTTTTCTTTCCCGTGGGACCAGAACCTATGGCAGGTCTTTACTCTAGATGCAGCAGCCATTTGAAGCTGGGGAGGGGGCTTTGGTTGTGGGGAGCTACGTCCTTTTCTATAATATGTAAGGAGGCCTTTTCGTTTTTAGTCATTGTCTAAGAGACCGCGGTGTTGGCACTTTCATGTCAAAGCCTAACCAGGATTCCCCCCAGCTGTCCCTCTTCTCTTGGTTGCATGCTTTTGAGATTTCCCCATTCGGCTGGGCGCAAACTTCAGGGGGGTTTTATCGGGGTGGGTCCGGCTACGTTTCCCTTTTCGCTCTTAATAAATCCTTTTCCCCTTAGGCCTCCACCCACCCCCTTGGTCGGTATTATTGTTTTTTCGTCTTTTCTCAGTATCCTCTTTGGGGCTGTACAAATGCTCCCCTGATATATTTTACTTTTCCATTTCGACATCCCCCTTAGCATTGAGCTGAGTGACCCCCTTTTCTTAACATTCTTTCTTCGGGGGCGGTGTCCCTAGTCCCCCAAAATTCCCCCCTCTGGTTGGTTGACTCACCTCCTTGGTTTTCTACCTTTGGTCTTAGGTGGGTGACAGGTGTTTGGGCTGCCTCTCCTCAAAATTCTCTATAAGACTGTGCATCTAACGGCTCAACTTAAAAGGCGCCGATGATTTTATACTAATCCCCTGGCCCAGGCTCATGTTCTTTTTTTTGTTCGGCGCTCTGATCCCAATCACACTTGCCGGTCCCCCCTCCACTTAATCAGCGGTGTTGATTTACCCCCCCTTTCCCTTCAGGGTTGATCCCCTTTTTTAGAGTAGACCCGTCACCCTCTTTCGGCTTGTCACTGACGAATTTAGCCGCCTTTTAGATCGTATCCCTCCCTTTTTTTTCAGCTTATGAGATGTTTTTTTCCAAAATTCCTAGAGACTTGTCGCAGACCCGACCGTTTCTTTCTGTCCACACAAGCCGAAGACACTGGTCTCCCTTTCTTGTGAATACCCCCAACCTGCATTTTGACTTCTGCGTGCCGTCTTCTACCCCTGGGCCACAACCTGTCAGGGGTAGTTGTCAACAAGGTTTTCCTCCCATGCAGTGCCTACGTTTTCTTATCTCCATTTCAATTGGAGTATGGATGTTTAGCCCCACTCCTTGTCCACCTTTTTTCAGCCCACGGATTATCCATGACGATATACCCCCCTCCAGTTGAAGTCTCCATGGTCCTTTTTGTCTTTAAAAGCGCCATGGTAAGTAGTTAAGACTTTTCTGATGCCGATCCTTCCCCCCCCCCCCGCGATAACTGTCACGATCTGCCTTAGTTCATGTCAAATCACATTCCCCAAATGCACTTTTCCTGCAGCCAGGTACTTTTTCCCTGTTCATGTGCGCGAGCCAACGCGGGTTCTTCCGCGGCGTTTCATAGGACCATACAGGTTAAGTCGCTAAAAGGAGCGCTTCAGATAAAGTCATCTTCTCTGTTTTCTTATGAGATCATGCCGTCCAACCGGCCTCCTTAAGGAACCTTTGACAGACAGTAGCCTCCCCTTGCCGGCCGGTCCTCGTGTGGGGAAGTCATTTATCCTTCGTAAACCGGCTTTATACCCCTCATTGCCACCCCTTTTACAACCTATCCTTAATTTCCCTCCAGTCTCCAGCATCGCCCGCAATTCAGTTCGTTGATGTGTATTTCTACCCTTCCAACTAAATTGGAAGGGCTTCCCCTAGCAACATTCTTCCTCCTTCTCCTGCCCCTACAACAAATGCTTCTGCAGCGAATTCATTTTCCTTCCAGCACTTCTATCTTGAATGTTATACATTCCTCTTTTTTTCCAACGCCTTAGATGTTTTTTTTTTTCATCCTTATATTCTTCCAAAGGGCCCCAGCCGGCACACGGGGCCGTGGTAGCGTCTTTTCATTACCAAACAAGCGGTTCCGACCCAAAGGGTACTTTCATATCCCTCGCCGTTTAACCCGCCTTTCCCTACCATGAGCTATGAGTTTATGTACCAGAAAGTTATCGCCCCTAACCATAACGGGGATACCGTGGTTTATTTTTGAAAACTCACCGTTTTCTCTCCAAACACACCACATTTCCCCCCGTCCCTCCACTTCCTTCTTTTCAGGCCAGTTCAAGATTAAATACCATTTCCCAGGGCTGGAGCCAAGCGCGGGCACCCGCGGATAAGTCCCCACACACTTTAGAACGTTTTGCTAATTCTTTTTCCCCACCTAGTTTGTTTTCCCATCCCATAGAGTTCCCGCCCCCTAGCTTTTTCCTATATCGGGACCCCGACCCGGTGCTATTCCTCCCAATGTTTTCCTATCTACCGTCCAGGTATCTCCCTTGACCGCCCGTTTGCCCCCCCCCTCCCTCTTATTAATTTTTAAACTTTTTCACGGCCTGTGTAATACCGATCTAACTTTAGGCCCAGCTTGTCCCCCCAAGAAGACTGTTGCCCGAATCCCCCTGTTGCTTCTTGCTCGCGTTTCCCCGTTCACCGTTGTCCGTTTATTCACTACGGATTCTCTTTGAGTCGTACGGGTAATCGTACCGTTGATCTTGGGGGTCCTCGTGGTTTTTTCTCCACCTTTGATTAGATGGACCTCACGTTTGCATGTTCGCTCCCGTCTGTTGCCTTTATCTTTTTTATCTCTTTAGAGAGTAAGGATCTCAGAGTTACCTTCCCCTTCTCCCCCCCAATAATTGTTCAACCGTGCCCTTCCAAACAGCTGGCCCCATGGGCCCGGTACTTCACTCTATTTTCTGGCACTCCGATCAACTTACCTCCCCGGTATGGTCCCCCGGGGTCTCTTTTTTTCCAGATTGGCAGGCGTATATCGTCCCCTTCTTACCGCACAAAGTATGTTCCAGTCTTTACCCCTTCTTTTTTTCGAGTTTATAACGGTTCCCCGTACGGCCGTTTTAAGGAGATCCTTTCTTGACCCCCCAAATTGTTCATTGCCTACACCACTTTGATAGCTGAGTGATACGCTCGTACCCCATTTGGTAGATGCTGCGGTGTCCCTTCTTTCTCAATCTGCTTCCTCACGATGACATTGACTACCTTGGCAGGTTTTCAGGAGGAGGCCTTTTACCTTTCTCCGGATTTTCACGTTTCGTCCGCGCTGCCCCCCAAAGTACTATGGAAGTTTTTTGTTATTCAAGGGTTGATGAAGTTCAGGGGTGATAGTAGCACGTCTATGTGTTGATCAATAATCCCCCTAGAGGTCATCATCCTCTTGATAAAACACCTGTTCCCCTGTGAATGGTCGCCTCCTACAACGAACTCACCTTAGCTCATGGTCTGCCCTGGCTTTCTTCTATTTGATCGCGTTTTTTTGTCAAGGAAACCGCTGCTTTTTTTTTTCCATTTTGCGCATGCCGCCCTTGCCGTGTCCCTTTGGCTTGGCTGGAAGATGGGTGGAATAGAAGCTCTTTTCCTTTTCCCGAAAAATCTGTTGCACTGATGCCAAAGCCCTTTCTATTACATCTGTGAGGAATCTTGCTCCCCAGGCTGTTACACGATATTTATTTGTCCGTTTCCCCTTCTTAAGGCGGATTGCTCTCTTTTTTTAGAGGTGCATCCTAAATATTTCTCTGAGGCTTCTCGCGGTTTATTCTCCCTCGCTGCCCCCTGTCCGACATGCGAGGGGTGGCGGAGTTCCTTCTCAAAGGATCTTGCCGACGATTCGACGTAATAACCCGGGAGTTATTACTGAGATGGACAAGAACTTTTTCTTCCTTTTTGGCAGCATTTTGACCTTTCCCAGATACCCCAACGTATCGATTAAGGGATTACATATCGAGTGCCAGAACCCTAGCTTCTCTGTGAGAATCCTTGGCGCTGGTTGGTCTCCTGATCCATTTTTTGATGGGCACGGACTGTCGTGGGATCATGAGATATTCCCCTAGCTTTTTTTGCCCCCCTATGGAAAACAGCTTTAACGTCATGTCAGGCATCTTCGGCGCTGTCCTGGGTCTTGAGGGACTCATGGCGCTGCCCCTCCTTACGGGGGCGTCTTATTGTTGGATTTATCGCCATAATGCCCTCTCTTAAGGACATTGCTCCACCTGGCCGACATTGCCTAGTATTTTTTCATTGGCGTCTTCTCCGTACCTTCGTGGGCTTACACACAATGTGACGTTGCCTGCATCCATACTGTCCCTTCCTAGCTGCATGTTCTTTGAGTGAACAAATCTAGCCCTAAACCCTTTGGCCTATATTAGGGGGGTATTTCCTCTCCACGCAAGCCTCAATTCTTTGGTACCACCAATCCCTGTGGGCTACGCCAGGTCGTGGTGGTGACCCCAAGTGGTGATTTCTTTGCCCTCTACAGCCTGATGATTTACCCCCGCCTATTTCTGAAATTCTTCCATCCCCCCGGGAAATTCAATTTGACTGCGCCTGCTGTTGGTGATTCTCCTTCTTCATTCTGGTATTCCCCCCTCCGAAAGCCTTCCTTTCCCTCCCTCGCGAGATAAATGGCTGTCGGCCCAGGCAACACTGGTGCTCCCCCTTAAGCGCGTTCAACATCCCTACCTTTTTTACTCTTTGAGGTCATTTATAATCTCTTTCATCTTAAGCAGATGCGTTTCCCCATCCTACTGCTTTTACAACCGATTCCCCCGCACCCCAATCACCCCCCGAATTTTTCCCCTCTAACTTGGTTCGGTCCTAACGGGATTGTTTGACATGGCAATACCCCTTCGTAATAGAAGTTCCCCCTGCCCACCCCCGACAACGCCATTTGTTTAGTTAGTCTGGAGTTACACTTCCTGTCATTTATCCGTTTCTTTTTACATGAATTTTGTGGCTATCTCCCTCCAAATTTGTGTCTCGCCGCGCGTTACTTCGATGCCCACTGCCCCCAAGGTACTCCCCTTCCCCACGGGGTTTGTCACCGTTCTGCAACGGGTCTGGAAAGATCCGCATTGCGATCCGGACCCCTGAGAACTGGACCCCCTTTGTCCGGGACATCAGCGCATGTCCAAATCCAGACACCTACAGCCGTGCTCTTAGTGCATGTTATTTTCCATGTTCATTCCGAGCCAATCCTATTTTTTCCATATCACTTTTCCCCATTTTCCCAGAACCCATACAGTCCCTCTGCTGCAAAGCTCCGCCAACCCGCTCACTTTCCCCCCTCTTTTTAGCTTATTTCTTATTACGCCTCACGATGCCGTTCGGTGTCCGACCGGCGCCCAGACGCCTCACTCTCCCCGGTGCCACCCGGTCCCTTCCCCTTTCCGTGATCTTTCGTCTCACCGGATAGTACCTTTCCTCCCCTGGTCTTCCCCTCAGTACTACCACCTAAGAAGCCCTCGGTCAGTTGCGCGCTAGTGATCCAAACCGCCGAGACAGACTTCCACATAAACTCAATTGAGATTGAGATCCCCCGCAACACCCATATCGCTCCCTCCGGGGTTCCCCGTACAAAGGACTTGGTCGCCCCCCCTTATGTTGTTTTTTGAAAAGTCAGCAGAGAAGTCCGGAAGGTTTACTCAGTTGGTTCCACCGTTCTTTCCCCTCCCATTCTGAGGACTTTCCCCCACCCCACAGATTTTTTTAAGTGCCAATTCCTCTTTTTATTCCCATTGCGGGTTCCTACCCACAACGGTCCTTGTTCCCCCCCAAATTTGATTGATACCTTCAGCCCCCCAGCTCTCCGAATGGTGTTGTCCCAAAGTATCTTCCTACTACCTGTCACTTGTCTTCCCCCGGCTGTTCTGCCGTCAGTATTAAACCTGTTTCACTCTATCCCCTTCTTTCATCCCTTTCCCACACTTCGCAGTAATGCGGTTCGTCACCAAGTGTGAGATTTCTTCTCCCCCGCGACCCCTCCTTTGGGGTATAACCCCGTCGTCTAGACTGTGCTCTTTCCCATTTCCCTCGTAGAGTTTGCAAAGTTGCCCACGATGTTAAATATACGCCCGCTTCCCACCCCTGTTTGTGTACGGATGTCGGTAAGCGGAAAACGCCCAGCTTTGTACCCCTTCCCAATCTAGTATGTTAAAAGAACTTATCGTGTAAACCTATCATCCCTTACGGTCCCAGCTGGTCTACAAGAAGACTGGAAGTACTTTGACCAGTCTTCTTCCATTTTATATTTCTCCAGCTTTTCCCCCTCTGGTATTCGGTTGATTCCACATACCGTTTTATGTCCTTATCTATAGTACTGCACTAGAGACTGCAGTACCGTCCGTTGACTAGTTGGAGTTTAGCGACCGGTTTTTTAACTCATTAGATCCGCGGCGGTCATTTTTTAGCGCCGTTCTCTCTATTTTCTTTGGTGTTGATGAGATAAAGGTCCTCCTGAGTTCCCCTTCCTTCTTCTTCCGATTATGCTTTTTCCAAACACTTTTCCCCCGAAACTTGAAATCCGTACTGCCCTATTTTGGCTTCGATACGATCCTAAACCCGTATTCCGGTCTACTTACCAGGTCCATTTCTGCCTCTTGCGTTCTTCCGCTTCTTTTACGCACAGGTTCCCCCGTATTTTTTTTAACAAGCTGAGCCACGCTTCCCAGGTACGCTTCCGCCTATCTTTTACCAAGCTTGTTTCAGTCTTACTTTGCCTTTAACCCTGACCGGCTAGAAACCAATTTTAACGCAGCCGCGGGGTTTTACCCCTGATATATTCCCTGTTTTCAGCACAGCCTTTCTGCCCTCACGATGGACTGGAAAAACCCCCCCCCCCCATTGCAACGCAGTTGCCTAACCCAATGATTTCCTTTGTGTCTCTCGTAGACCCCCTCGTGGATAACCAACTCTTGTTAGATGTCGATTTTTTTGACCCTTTCTGCAAGATTTTCTTCCTGGAGTAGATTTGATGACATCCTCCCCGGCTCTGTCCATCATATACTCAACGGCTGATCCCTTTCTGTTTGAAGTACCTTTATGTGTTATACCGGGCAAGGGCCCCAATCTCCCTTTATATGAATTCCTTTTTTACCCGGCTAATTGTTATCGTACCCCCCCCTTTCCACCTTTCCGCGTTTTTTACCCAACTCCCTCCGGCCGTACTTTGTTTTTTGTCCATGCGGCTTGGGTTCTGGTGTCTAAGTCTCCTGTATCTTAGTTACTTTTTTTTCGCATTTTTCCCACCCAGGCAATTTTCTACTGAGGGTCCGGACACGAATGCTTCTGCTCCTTTTTTGTGGTAGACCAGACTTTTCCTTTGAGCGATCCGTCAGAGATCTGGTACTCATTTTCTACCTTTTCAAATGTAGTTGTTCGTGCCCTTTTTTCTCTGGTGTATCTCCCTCCCCCTTTCCCCCGATGTTTGATTGTCTGTTGGAGGAGGTTCATTTAAAAAGGCTGAATATTTCCTCTGGTCGATGATTCATATCCTTTGTCTTACAGCCCCTTTTACTTGTGATGCGTCCACGATTCCGGCCGGCGAACACGGAGGTCCTTGGCAGCGAGCTTCTCCCTTCGCCAACTATGGCCCCTTCCTGTCCCTAGCAAGGACGCCCAATTTTATTTTGGCCCTGTGTTCAGGGGCGCTACCCCTTCTTCTTGTTCTCTTAGATGACTTTTCGAGAAGTCAGATACGTTCCTCCCCCAGAACTCCCTAAATTGCCCGTACAGGCTGTTTTTACCTTTTTTCACGGCGATACCTGGGATTATGATTCCGGGTCCGCACTATTGAGGGTGGTCCGGCACCCTCTCCTCCTTTCCTTTCTTAGTTGAAGCCGGTTGTGTTTACCCACCCCCAACGGGAAGGGCGTCCTTGCCCCTCCTCCCCCTTACCGCGGTTGGACACACCCAGAGTGGGGCTCATACCACTTAATGAGACCCATTAGACATCCCCCCTTCCCAATCCTAAGGGAAGTCCCACCCCAACCTCGTATCCCTACTTCTTGTGGGGTCTGGTTCTAATGGTTTAATCCGCCATTCCCCTTTTTTGGAGGGGATGTCAAAACCTAACACCATAAATGTTGAGAACGACCGGTGCTGAGGGGGTTTTCAATTGGTCGTGCTGGCTATACATTTGCCATTTACAAACCTCGGCTGAACAGGATCTATCCGTTTTCCCAAGGCTCCGGTTTCCCCAGCTAGAGACTTTCCCATCAGTGAGCATGGCTGCCTGGGACGGCGCCTCTCGGATCCATTTATCCCCTGGTCAAGGTCTCTTTTCTTTAGCCTTTGTTTTGAGCAATCACTGGTCGGCATTGGGCTAAATCCTTCGTTCAGAGCGCTTCCCCCCCCATCCAGACTTACGCTGTGATGTCCAAACCCCTTTTAAGGTTTTTTCGATCGTTTTTCAGATATTTGCCAGTCGTTTTGTAACTTTCTTCTCCCCGAGTAGGGCAACTCCATTTGCATAAGCCGACTCACCGTGTCCGGTCCACAGGGTTCTTCCCTCGCCCACCATTTTTCCCCCCTTCTCCCCCCCCATTAGGCACCCTCCCCCCCAAGATGTCTTTTTAGGTTAGGACAGTTTGTCACATAGACCCCGTCCTTCTACTGACCCAATAGCTCTTTTACTGGTTAGCCCCAATGTCCCCCCTTTACCTCTGGTGTAGAGCCCCAGCTCTCTGAATATCCGTAGCGGCAAATACAGAAATATCCCAGTCTGCCGCTTGGTTTTTCTTTTGATGCCCACTTACACCACTGCTGCCAGTCGGACGTCTCGGATGCGCATGCGTCCCCCGACCCCCCCCGCTGGTTTCTTTTATTGCTATTCCGCCTTTCCAACTTTCACCACTTGCCGCTAGGCGGGTCCCTTTCCTTCCCTGATGTTTTTCAAGACCGTAGTCCCAATTGGCCCCCGTTTCCTGTCCTCTTTGCCTCCCGTCCCTCGACCCTAGCCCTGATCTCGTATACCCACAGCTTTCTTGCTCCTCGCTACTTTCGTTGTTTCTCGCCGAATGGGACACTTTCCCACGATCGTTTTCTGATCTCGGTCCCTTCTTCTCGTGCCCCAGAGACTTCTCCCGGGTTCTTTACGGCATCCTTGTCCGGTTCCGTAGTAACCCCGGCTTTCCCTTACTCATGGTAAAATATCCTTTGAAGTGTCCCCCAACTTAGAGCTCGCATCCCTTTCCCACGCGAAACAGTGACAAACACAGTCCCCCCCTCCCCCGGTACCATCAGTTACACCCACTCCCCCCATCTCGTCCCCCGGAGCTGGCCACCCCTCCACTTTCTCTTCCGGACCTTTCTTCATCATTCTTCTGCCAGCCCTTGTACAAACCCTTCCGTCACGCGGAGTATGTACTGTTTTTTTGCTATGAGACCCGTCCCCCATAGCGTTCGTCTTCCTTCACTAAAGAACCCCCCCCTTTTTTTCCCTGCCACAATCGTCATCACGTCTATCCCATGTGATTTGGTTATACCATAACGCCTTCCTTTTGCACCCCCACAACCGATTTGGGTGGTCCGCCCACGTCGTTTAAAAAGCAATACATACCATGCTTTTTTTTCTCCCAGCCCTTTTTCTCCTAGCACGGGTCTCATTTGTAGTTCATAACCGGCTTCTGATGAAAGGTGTTATTGATCCCAACAGTTTGCATCTCCATCACCCTCCCCCCCCCCTTGCCTGTAAACCCGTCCCCCCATCTGACTTACCTACCGGTCGGGTGAGAACCTAGCGCCGGCTGACACCCAAATGTTCTTTTGAAATATGTTTCATTGTTCACTACCTGCCGTTTACTTAACCATGTGATTTTCCCCTTTCCCTTCGTCTGTTTTACGCCCTGTGCGGTAGAGCTGTAATTGGTTCCACGCGGCCTATCCACCAGTTGTCTCCGTCATTGGGATCATATAACCGGGTCAGTACTCCCAGACCCCAGCACACCACATATTTTCCTTTAAATTCCAACGGAACGTAATCCCTTCTTACACTTCTATTTTATCTAGCTTGTTCTACACTCTTCTGTCCCAAGTGTCTTAAAAGAAGACAGTCCTTAGAGGCTCTCTTTTGACAGCTGCACCCGTCCCCGTTTCGTATTCACCCCCCCGTAGACAGTTATCGACCCGTATATTCTCCCCTCCAAATCTCAGATTTACCGTCCTGTACTAGCTGGCGCTTTTGACGACATTTATTTTCTTGCTTTTTCAGGTTTCGCTTCATTTTTTCTCCTCCTCCGGGTTGCTCTCTTAGAACCGGATTTTCCTGACAGCGGAACATGCCCGTCGAGTTAAGCTACGTGGCCACAACGGTTGCCAACCACAGGCGATAGTCAACCCCGTTACTGCCCCGTTCTCCTTCTTTTACTATAAATTCCCTTTTACTGATACGGTTTCTTTGTTCTTACTTTGGAACGCTTTGCGCTGGCGAGCACTTTCCTGTGCTTTTAAGACGTTCATATTTATTCTTTCTACCAAGCTGGGCGATACTTCTCTCTAGTGTTGGGAAGCGATAATACGTGTTACGTGGGACACACGGGAACTCTTTCCTTTTCCTCCTCTCTCTCTTTGCCATTTCCCCTTCCCCCCCCCCCATCCTCCCCTCACTCTCACCCCCCCTTCCACCCCCCTCCTCTCGCCTCGTCTCCCTCCCCGCGTCCCTCCTTCCTCACCTCCTATGCCCTGCTTCCTTTCTCTTCCCCCCTCCTCCCTTCTTTTACTCTCTATCACACATCCTTCACTTTCTTTCGCGCCCCTCTCTCAGCCTTAGATCCTCACCTTCTCTCCTCTCCACCGACTTCTGCCCTCTCCCCCTACTCTCACCCTCTTTTCCTGTCCTATTGTTTATCCTACCCCTGCCCTCCTCTCAATTTTTCCCCCTCTTATGTACACTCTCGTTTGTCATCTCCTCCCCACCCTCTCTGCATTCCTCCCACCCACATCTTAATTACCCACCCTTTCCTTCCTTTTTCCCTTCTCCTCCTCTTCCCTTTGTCCCCACTCGTCCTCTATATATTATTCTTTCCGTTCTCTTCCCTATTATTCTCCCCTTTCCCTATCCCCCCACCGACCCTCCCTCTCCGTCGTCTCCCCCTCCGACCGCTTGCCTCCTAGCCCTCCATCCCTTGTCCCCTCAATCCCCCTCACTACTCCCCTCCTCCCTCCTGCCCCACATCTTTTTTCGTCCCCCATGCCCATTGCATTGCCGTCTCTATTTCTCTCCCTCCCCCCCCCCCCCTACCACCTCTCACTTCTCCAGCTCCCCCACATCCACCACCCTCCACCGCCTTCCCCCTCCCCTATCCCTCCCTCCTTCCGATCCCCCCCCCCTCCCCCCTCCTTGCTATCCTGTACCCCCCCACCCAACGTCGATCCTCCTCTTCTTTCCCTCCCTTCCTACACCCCCCAACCTCCCCTCTTATGTCCTCACACCCCTCCCTAGCCACTCCCTTCCTTAAAGCCCTTAACTCTTCCCCCTCACCCCGTCCCCCCCCTTCCGACCCTTACGTTACACCTCCACTCTCCTCTCCCCTACACTCTCCTTCTTTCGCTCACTTGCCCTTCCACTCCCTTCTTCTGCCCCCCACACTCACCTATGAACTGCCCCCTTTTACACTCCTTCGACCTTCCTCATACCTCCCCGCCCCCTCTCCCCCCCCTCTCCCTCCTCATACCCCTCATCTCCACTACCTCATTCTCCTTTCCCCTTGCTCATCACCCCCTCCAACCTAATGTTTCCCCCTCGCTCTATTTTACTCCCACGTATCCGCTTTTTCTTATTCTCCCCCTTACCAGCCTTTCCGCTCCTCACTCTTTGTCCCATATCCCTTATCCCTCGCCCCTTCCTTCTTTATCCCCCCGCACCTACCCTCCATTTTCCTACCCTCCTTTCCCCCCTCCCTATATATTCCCCTCTACGTGTTCTCGCCTTTCGCTCTCCCCTCTTTCTTCGCTCTCCCATCCTCGTCTGAACCCACTTCCCACCATCGTCTCTTCCCTCCCCACCCCTCACTTTCCCCGCTCTAACCCCCGCCCCCCCATTTCCCCCGTCCCGTCCCCTCCCCGTTATCAGCTCTCCCTCCTCTTCAACTTCCCCCTCCCCTCGTCCACCCCACTCCCCCTCACCCTCCACCCCCCCACCCCCCCCCCCTTTTACCTCTCACCCCCCCTCCCCCTATGGTCGCTAGCCCCTGTTCACCACCTCCTTCCCTTCCCCCCCTCCGCCTCTAGTCCCGTCCCCCCCATTTTTACTCCTCCCTACTTACATTCTCCCCTCTCCCTTTTCCTGCCGAACTCGTTCTTAACCTTTCCCTCTCACTACTTCCCCCCCCTCTCGCGCCCTCCCCCGTCTGCTCTCTCTTCCAATCTCCTCCGATCTCCCCCCCACACCCCCCTTATCTCTTCCGTCCCTCTTTAGCCCTCCCTCAGCTTCGTCCGTTCTGCTCCCAATCTCCCCATTTCCCCACCCCTCCTTTCACCTACTGTCCATCTCTACCCCCCCCCCTCCACTCGTCCTACTACTCCTACTTCCCCCACTCCCCCCCCCTCCCCCATACGCCCCTCTCTCCTCGTCCCTCCTCCCCCACTTTTTTCACCTTCCTCGTCCACCCCCCCCCATACCCTACCCCATTCGCTCTACACCCCCATTGTCATTCCTCCCCCCTCCCGTCTCTTTGGCCCCCCCCCCACCACCCCCTCCCTCCCCCCCTCTCATTTCCCCCCGCTCCCTCCCAACACACCCCCCTCCCTTGCCACCCTCCTCTCTTCCCCCCCCTCTCCCTTCCCCCCCCCACTAACGCTCTCCCCCTCCCCCTTTCCACCGCGCCCTATCGGACTGTTTCCCCCTTTCCCGCCCTCTCTCCCACCCCTTCCACCCCCCCCCCCACCCAACCACCCTCCCCCCCCCCCCCTCCTTCGCCTTTTTCCCCCAACGCCCGCTCATCCTCCACCTCTTTATCGCCCACCACCCCCGCCCCCCATTCTGCCTTTTCTCATCTCATCCCCCCTCGTTCTTTCCCCACCCTTTCCTATCACCCCCGTCCCTATTCCTCCCCCCCTCTTCCCTTCTGTTCCCCCCCCCCCCCTTACCCCTCCACTCTCCCTCCACAACTCCCCTCCCTCCCCCACGACTCTTCCTTTTCCACCACCCTCCTCTTCTCACTCCCACCCCCCCCCATCCCTCGTCCCTTTTCCCTTACCGACACCTCCTCCTCCCGTCCACAATACCCCATCCCTCCCTTCCTGATTCCTTTTCCCCCACCCTCTACTCTTCTCTTCCCTCCCCTTTCTCTTTCCATACGTCCCCCCCCCCCCCCCCCCCCACCTCCAAGCCCCGACCGACATCCGCCCTTCTCCCTTTTATCCGTCTACCTTCTTACCTCCCCTCCAACTCTCCATCCCCTTCTCGCATTCACATCCACCAGTACACTCCCCCCCTCCCACCTACACCCCCCGCCCCACCCCCTTTTTACTTCTACCCCCAACTTACCCTTTCGCCCCCCTTTCCCAACCACCCACCCCCCCTTTCATCTTACATGCCCTTCCTGTACTTGTCCACCTTCTTCCCCTTCTTCCTCTTCTCCCCTACTCTAGCCCCTCTCCCCCCTCCCTTCCCCTCTCACTCCCCGGCACCCCTTGAACTCATTTTCCCCCCCCCGCCCCGTTTCCCCCCCCCCACCCCCTTCATTCCCCCCCCCCCATCCACCCACTCCCTCCCTCCACGTTTCCCTCTTCCACCACCCCCCCCCTCCCCCTCTTCAATCTATGCTCTCCCCCCCCTCTCCCCTTCCCCCTCTTCCCTCCCACTTCTTACCCCCCGTCCCCCCTTATTCCCCCTCCGCTCTCCACCCTCCCCTCCTCCCCCCCCCCTTTCTTCCCCCCCACCCCGCCCCTTCCCCCCCTTATCCCCCCTCCCTCCTCCCTCCCTTTTCATTCCCTCCCACTACCCTTCCTACACGGCCCCTCCTACACCACCTTTTCCCCCGCCCACCCCACCTCCCCTCCCCCTCCTCGCCCCCCCTCTCTCCCCCCTCCCTCCAATCAAGCTTCCCCCACACCCTTCCTCCTTCCCTTGCCCCCCCCCACACACCCCTTAGCCTCCCCCCTTCCCCCCCCTCCCCCGCCTCAACACCTTTCTCCCCTCACCCTCCATTCCCTCTCCTCCCCTACCTCTTTCGTCCGCCCCCTTCCCCCCCTCCACCAGCCCCCTTTCCTCTCCTCCCCCCGCTCTCCGTCTCACCCCTCCCGGCTTCTCTCCGTTTTTTCCCCCCCCCCCTTCCCGCTCTCCCCTCTCCCTCTCCTTGCTTCTGTATTATTTCTTCCTCCTAATTCGGCCCCTCCCCTTCACCCTCCCTGACGACCTTCCTCCCTTCCCTACTAACTCAACTTCCCTCTCCCCTCCCCCCCTACCTCTCTCCGCTAACCGTACACCTCCCCAACTACTACACTCACTTTTCCCCTTTTCCATCCTCCCCCTCCTCCCTGCCTTCTTCTCGTCCTCTTCCCCCCTTCCCCCCCCCCCCCTGTTTCCCCCACTCTCTCCCCCCGTCCTGCCTTCCCCTTCTCCCCTCCCCCTATCGTTACCTCCCCACACCCACTCACCCTACCCTCAGCTCTCCACACACTCCTCCCATACCCCTTCCTACCCCCCCTTCTCATCCCCCCCCCACCCCTTCTTATCTCTTCCCCTCCTCTTTTTCCCCATACTCCTCTCCCCCCACTCTTACCCCCACACGATCCACCCCTCTCCCTCCCCTCTTTTGCCCCTCCCCCCTCCCCCGCCCGCCTTCGAATCCCCGTCTCTTCTCCCCATCCCTCCCCCTCGCCCTTTTCTCTGCAGTCCTCCTCCTCCCCCCCCCTCTCCAACCTCCACTCCCCTGGCCGCCTCCCCACGCTTGTTCCCCCCCCCCCTCCTAACCTCATCCTCACTCCCGCCCTCTCCTCAACTACCTCCCTTAATCCCCCGCTTTTCCGTGTTCCCCCTCTACTTCGTGTCTTACCCCACCTTCCCCTTTCTCCCCAATCCCCCCTCCCCCCCCCCTCCCCTTCTTCCCACTCCCCCCCCTTATCCCCTATTGCCTTCCTCCATCCTCCCCCATTTAGATCCCTAACTCACTCCCCCTCCCTAACACCGTCTATTTCCCCCCCCCCCTCCCCTCATTACCCCTTCTTTCCCCCCATCCCCCACCTCTCCTCCCCCCCGCACCCTCCCTACGCCAGCCTCCCGCTCCCGCCCGCTCCGACTTCTCGCCACTCTTCCCAGTCCTCCTTCGCACGTCTTCCCTCCTTCATCCCCCTACTCCTTTCTCCCCCCTCTTCTTCCGCCTCCTCCCCTTCCCCGCCTCCTGCTTCCCTCCCTTTCCCCCCGATCCTCTCCCCCCACCCCCTTACCGTTTTCGACCTCCCTCCCTTCCTTTCACCCCCCCCCACCCTCTCCCGCCCCCATTGAATTCCCCCTCCCTCTCAGTCTTCCTACTGCTGTTTCTCCCTCCTCCTCACTCTCTCGATCCGCCCTTCCCCCGTGCCCCCTCCCTCTCGCCTCCCCACCCATCCAACCTCTCCCATTCTTTCAGCGCCCCCTTTTCTCGGCCCTTCTCCCTCCCCTTCCACTCTCCCCTCCACTCCATCCCCCCCCTCCCCCCCTCTTCCCCTCCCTCTCTTTCGCGCCCCCCCCTCCCTCATTTATTTTGTCCAATTTCCATTCCCCCCCCCCCGTCCCCTCCCCCCCCCCCGCTTTCCCCTATCTCTTCACCTCCTCCCCCTCCCGTCCCTCTCCCCACCCCCCTCTTCTCCCCTACCCCCCTACCCCCCCTTTTTTCTCCTCCCTTCTCCCCTCCCCTCTCGCCTTTCCCCCATCTTCTAGCCTTTCCTTTCCTCCCCACCCATCTGATCCCCTCTTCAACCCACTCCCTGCTTCCCCGCTACTCACCTGCCCCCTCCTTCCTACTCGCCTCCCTCTCTTTTTCTCCGATTCTTCTATCACAACCCCCTACATTAACCTTTGATATGAAGTCCCTTCGACTTGTCATCCCCTCTTTCCTCCCCAACCCTTTGGATTGACTAAGACCTCTTGTTCCTTATTTATCCACAGCGATTCCTCGCATTTGCCGGGGAACTATCCCCTATGTCCCCTTGACCAATTATAAAAAACTGTTGCATGTTTTCCGAGACCGGGCAGGAATTGTTTCATCCCATATTTCGAAATTTTTTTCCTTTTATTCCCTTCCATGTCGCGACCAGTTTTGGCTCCCCCCTCCCCCGGATGGCCCTTCATCTTTACGTTCGACTTGGGTGGAACTCTCTTCCCATAAGTTTGTAAGTTTTTGATGATGATCTTCGCAACGCTTGATTTTGTTGATCCCTTAATCCGTTTTCCTCCACACCCCCCTTTTGCGTTTTTCATCCCTAATCCTTTTGACTTCACTCCCAACGTATTCAACTTCTGTGAACATGAGTTCAGCTACCCATTCTGGGACGCTCACTCCAACTCATACCATCACTAGATCTGGTATTTATTAAATCTTTTTGAAACGCCTCTGATCGTGGTAGTGATTCACAAGCCCCTGTTTTTGTTCAACCTTCCCCCCGATGCTTTTAGGTCTTCCAACCTAGATCCCTTGTCCCTACGGCCCCCTTTACGCTTGTCCCCTTGCAGGCTTTTGCTGACAAAGTGGGGTTGACTTCTCGAAGCTAGTGCTCCGATTAACGCTACGGGCCCACCCCCTCCACAACGCTCCTCCTCCTACTTATCCTACGGGAAGGTTGGTCGCACGTATGACCCCCAACTCCTGATTCCTTCTTTTCCACTTCCTTCCGCGTCTACGGACGTACTTCTGACTGGACTTCATCCTACTTCTCTCATTCCTTGGTGCGATTCATGTCTTTTACGCAGTTCATCCCGGCGGTACGCTCTATGTTCGGCCTTGCTTTTTTCCCCCTCCCATCTTCAAGTTTATGGATGACTTATTTTCTTCTCTTTTTTTTATTATCTTTTCGCGCAAAAAATTGCCCGATCATGCTTTTTAAGCTCCCTGTCTTTGGCGTTACTTATAACAGGGAATTCTTTTCCCCCCCCCCCCCTTTAGGTCGATGATGTAGCCTCAGGACGGAGTCTTCCCCTCCGTGCACTTGTCATGAAGTGTCTCACGACTTTGACCGGCAATTCTACCTTTGATTGATACTGGATTTTTTACCCCCCTTTGGACCGCGCGCCAAACGGTATCGTTTTCCGGGCATGTATACCCCAACCGACACCATTCTCAACCTATGGCGCTTTCTTTTCTGGCCTTCCTTCTTTTTTTCCTTGGCGCGATTCACTGATCGTCTCTTTTCTTTGACCGCCTTCTTGCGAGGATCATTGGTGGGTTTTTGACAGCGGCCTTCGTGTTTCTTGCCCAACACCCCGCCCTGAACAGAATGCTTTTTCCCCTTCCCCTGGAAGATGGATTTCCATTTGTTTATCTGCATATTTGCCAGTGTCTTGCGCTGAAACGCCGTTGCTATAATTGTTCCATTTTTGTTTTTGGTAAGTTTCTATCTGCACCCCTATCTGGATTCACAGCCCGGCTGCGTTTTTATCCAAACAAACTCTTTTTTTTTCGAACTGACCTTTTTCGGATCCTTCTTCTCAGTTTGTTCGCCTTTATTATACGGTCGAGCGTGGGTGATTCTACCACCAACCTTTACCCGTCCCCTGTTCTAACCCTCTCCATCACTACTGTCTTTATACTATCATATCCCTACTTCCAATTCAGGACAAGGCCCACCTTACTGATACCACCCCCTTTCCTCCTTCTGGGGTTGATTTTTCCGTCCCGGGACGACGCAACGGATCACTTCCTGTGATTTTGGCTCTGCCTCCCCACCAATGGTGCCTTTTCACGGAAACGCGTGAGTCCGTGGGTCGGGGCCCACAAGTTGGGAGCCGGGTTTTTTTAGCCAATATCTTCTTTTATTCTACACAACGATCGGTGCAATCTTCACCTTTTTATCACTGATCTTCACAGGCGCGGACGTTATAATGCCCATTCTCCTCAGGGACCGTCTCCAATTTTTTCTGTTGCCGTGCGCCTCCTCTGCGAGAACACTTTCTATTCCCGTCCCAGTTATTTC
>Ga0179593_1303975_pt1 | contig 21115 bp, 25 predicted proteins | sample CZODoug2_1_08_16_FD_185931 | JGI IMG/M metagenome (GOLD analysis project Ga0179593, IMG submission 185931) | Vadose zone soil fungal communities from Angelo Coast Range Reserve, California, USA - CZODoug2_1_08_16fungal (PacBio error correction) | ecosystem: Environmental > Terrestrial > Soil >... | reverse complement strand
CTATTGGTTCCTTCCCTCTTTTTTCTACGTTTCTCCACTTTTATTGTGTCCCAAACCTCGGTGCGAAGCTTCACTTTCTTTTCATCGACGTTCTCACAGATATGGGAGAACGTGCGTTTCTTTTTCCGACGGGTATACCTCTTCATCACCGGGTTCCCCATTCCATGGCGCTGCCCTGCCCTTGGCTTTCTTTTTTTCTTTCGGCTCCCCTTTTTCAACACGCCATATTTACATGTGTGATATTCCCTTCCCCGCCCTCCTGTCCCCTTTCTGACCCCGAAAAGAATGCCTTGCCTTGGTCTCCTCCTTTTTCTGTCTCCAGACGCTTCTTTTTATCGCCGGGAGGCCCGGATTCGTCTCTCGCTTCGTAGGGTTGTTTTCTGGTACCTCACCCCCACAACCCCCCACCTATTTACTGATTTTTTAGTTTGGCCCCGGACCTCAGGAACCCCCATGGATTTGCCTTGTACGACCCCACAATTTTTGCCCGTCGTGTTTCATCGCCGTTATTTCTCGTTAACTGTCCTGTCAATGGCCCCCCTCTATTGGCATTACCCTTACCCTCTTTCCCCTGTCCGGGAGTGTGTTTTTTCCTCACCGCTTTTTTCCCCAGTGAGTACCTTCCCCTTTACAGGAGTTTTGTTGTAAGCACATGTAGCCCCCTTCAATTTCCCCTATTTCCTCAACTCCTTTTTTCCCCCTTGCTAACCATATTTTTCCATTTTCCCACCCCCTCGTGGCATTTTTTTAAGGACGGTTGACCTTTAAACCTTTCCCCGCTCCACGCTTCTCAATCTGACCTGACGCAGTCAATTAATTTCCGTCTGCTTCTTCCTTCTGACGTCTTTTTCCCCACCGGCTCGGCCAATTCGTCTTTTTTTCCAACCTTTTCTCTTGAGTCTCGATCCTTTCTCACCTCTTTTTTCACACACGACCCCCCCGTGGCCTATCCCTTCCTTTTCTTAAGTATCGCTTGTTATTCCATGGTCGTGTCCTTATTCTGTTTTTAACGGGGCCTTGCCTTTAAAACATATATCTGCAGCCGACGTCGTGGGACTCTTTTTCCTTCCCGTCTTTGACACTTCTCTTTCATCTGAGCGAGGTATGTCCTTTCCATTTGACTGTGCAGGCTGCGCTTCATGCGACCCACACCTCTTCGACCCTGCGTTCGCCCTTTAAGATTTTTTTTTTCAAGATGCCGTCGATACCCTTGATTGATCTTTGAAGAACCTTTCCCTTCCTGGCGCTGCAGATCACCCTCCTCTAAGGGTAAAAATAGCTGCTCCCCCCCCCTCCGCCATTCATGAGCCCGTTCGTTTTCAACTTGCCACCCTAAGTCAGCCCCCAAGTCCGTCCAGCCCCTTGGCTTTTGCTTTTGTTTCCCATGAGAACCTCAGGTATTATGCATGTAACGGATTACCTTCTTCCGTAACCCCTTTCTTTCCTCACTGCTCTTTTTGTTAACCGGTGGCTCCCAACCGGCCGCCTACTAGATGCTCGCTCTGTTTCAGGTATGTTGAGAATGCCGTGGGGGTGTTGGACCAGTCCAGCATGAGCCACACCCTTGCCCAACTGTCTCCTCTGGGCAAAACGATGCCGCGAATCCTCTTTGCTTTGTCGCGAAAGTTCCTTTTTTTTCTCTTTCCCAACTCCCTCCTTCTTTCGGCCGGTGCTTCTCTTTGTTGGGCCCTCTTGGTATCAAACGGACGGCGAGTTATAACCTTGGACTTCCAAGCCCTCTCCTTACTTTCCATTCAGGCGTTGTCCCCTTGTCAGGGCAATATTCTGTCCCCCCCGATTTTGCAGGTCCTACCCTTTTTCTCGCTGCTTTTCCCCAACGCGACTGGCTCCTGTCACATGAGGTTTTCCAGCCACTATGACCTTTTTCTAGTGAGTCATGTCTTGTTTTCTTTTCATCCGGAGTCGGAGTCCGTACAGGCTATATTCCTTCGGTAGAGCTGTACCAAACCTACATTTCTCTTTGCTTCGACGTAACCATTCGAACCTCATGAATCTCCTCTTTCTCCTATTTTTTTGTGATTTTTGTGCTTGTGAGGGGGTAATAATTTTTTTTCCTATACCGCACTTCCCCTTTCTGTTACCCCTCTCTGCCGATTAAGTCATAAGCATGGGGACCATTCTCCCCCGGACCCTTTTTATGAGACTGATGGTTTGTGCCCACGTAATGATTCACCATTTCACTCCGATTCTTTTTCCCAATCGTCGTTCTCCCCCCTTTTTACCTCGGTAATATTCTCTAACCTCAATCTTGGTAGTCCATCCATCGTGGCTATGTTTTCCCAGGCACACGCCGGAAAATTGACTTAATGCCTGCGAAGGGGGATTGGCCGTTCCTTTTTCCTTTGAGTCCTTTCCTTTTTTTTCTCCTTTCGTAACGGTAGTTTCCCACCCAGATCTGTCCCCGGGAACGGAATCGTGCCTTTTTTTCCACATGCCAACCTTCTTTTTTCCCCTCTGCACGTTTGTCTCCCTCCTTTTTCCCTTTTTCGTCGCGTGGGCCAGTTGTTCTTTTCCTTTACGGGTATTCCCCCAAACGTCGAAAACCAGACTGAGGCCGCGACTTCCTAAATCGCCCGTTGGCCGGCCCCTGAGTTTTTTTGCCACCACCCGCGTACTTTTTCTACTTTTTTCAGCACCTGTGTATCTTCCCTTCATTTCTATGCGAGTTTCTATGTACCCCTTCCGATACACACGTGGGTGTATCTTTTTCCGCAATTCTTTTCTTACATAGAATTTTAACTGGCGAGATTTATTGACTCTTTTTTCTTTTTTTTTTTTTTTTTCCGTTTCGTTTCTTTGTCGGCTCTGACCCTTTTCCGTCTTTGCCTCGCCCAACTTCTCCGTCTTGTAATTCGACTATCTTTTCCCACCCAGAGATTCTTCCCCTCCTTGTTCTCATTGGGTAACCCCCCTCGATAAAGGTGTCCAAGGTAAGGATTACCTTCGGGTTCTACCTGGCTCGCCTCCTCTCTTCGGTGTACTCTTTTCATGGGAACCTCCTTTTGTCACTCCGTCTCTGGCTTGACTTTTTTTCAACCTTGCAGTCTCCCCACTTTCTTGAAGCTGCGACACTCTTCCCCATTGGCACTTCAGGCCGTCTTGATTCTGTGGCCTTCCCTTTTTTTGGGTGGTGTTTATTTTTGTCCAAAAGATTTTTTTGGGAACGGAGAGAGCTTTCTGGAGCACTTTGGGCCAAGCCTCCTTTCCTCAGCCTTTTGAAACCCACGCTGCGCGTTTTTTTGGACACTGAGTTCCTCCCTCAGTTCTCCTTCTTCCAGGTTCCATCTGTGCTTGCCAGCGGTTTTGAAGCGTTACCATCTGGAAGTCAACCCCGTCTCTTTCTGATCTTTTTGGCTTTCCCCCCCGATGTGTTTTTTTATCTTTTAATCTTTGATGCCTTGTTGGTCCTGGTTTTCTCTTTTGCTTTACCCGCACCATCCTTTTTTTCTTCCCCAGGCGTTCTCCTAACTTTTACGAGTGGCTAGTGCCTCCCCCGGAAGACGCGAAGTAGGTTTGCCTTTTTTCCCCCTTGGTTTGGCCTTTTCCCGCGCGGTAAGTAGTAAATTTCCTTTTCCTACCTGTCTGCGCGACATTTTTCGTTCCCCGGATCCAATGGTTTTATTTTTCTTTGCTTTTCCCCTCGGTCTTGAAAAAGTTTGATTTTGTTGTGTCTGGTAGTTGCTTTCCTGTATTTTCCGGAGACCCCCCTGTCTTCTGCAAGCTCGATTTTTTTTTCCCGGCCCTGATGTCCTTTTTACCTGCGTCTGGGAGTCCTTCAAGCTTCTCCCTAGAGTGAGGGTCTGCAGCGCCAGGGGACCAATTTATTCTTCAGTTTCCATCAATTTCTATTGAGGTTGAGCCACCCCTTTCTCCGGTTCAGTCTTTTTTTTTGCATGGCCTTTTTGGGATTCCGGTTGCGCAAAGAGTTATATGCTAACTTCGATGACAACAGTTAGTGTATGTTCATCGCGCGGCTTTCTAAAGTGCCCGATCCGCCGTCCCAGTGGCCGGTTTTATTCGCGAGAGTCGTTTCAATGTTTTGGATAAAATTACTTCTCCCCCCTTTTTTAACCCTCTTCTTTCTCTTTTTTCCTCCTCAGTTGTGTTTTTCTTTACTTCTATGTGTGAGAAGAATGGATATTATCAAACTCTTTTTCCCCACCGGTTGGCGCTCTCGTGCGATCGTTCTCACGGGCCGATGGTCTTCCATACCCTTTCTCCTCTGTTTTCACGACCTTTCCTTATACCTTTTTTTCCTCACCCCTCTCGTGAAATGCATGGTCTGCCCAATCCACGTTTTGGATAGAGGAAAGGTTTTTTGTTGCATCCTAAAGGGGATTCTTTACCGCCGAAAGCCCGGGTCCCTGGCGCTTGCATCCCGCGCATTTTCTTTTTTCTTCCAAGTTCCCCCTCCTTGACATCGCCTTTTACCCAACTCAGCTAGTTCTTAGTCGTCGCTTAGAAGTATACCTGTTGGACAGAAAACCCACCACCCCATTCAAATGGGTACCTGCTGTCGTGATTGCATGGCCGGAAAGGGACCCTTGTGATGCCTTTTTTTCCCTGTTCCTTCCTTCGACTCTCGAGTGAGTTTATTCAGGGAAATGTAATTTATGGCCTTCCAAGGACCAATGAATTTCGTCATTTCTCTTTCGTGGATCTCTGTCGCAGCCCTTCCTTTGTGCCTTTATCTTCCTTTTGATGACCCGGTCTTTTTTTTTTGTACGCAAACCTCAGCATCCTGGTCCCCCCTGATCCTTCACTAATACACAGGTTGTCCACTACCCCCCGGCATTTTGCTTGGAGACTGGCAGTTGTCCCTTCTCTACCAAGTATTACCTTGCGGCCTCTTCTCATGATCCTCCCCTTTGTAGAATGTCTCCCCCTTCCATCTGCGTTGTGACTCACAAGGAGTATCACTTTTTTTCCCAACGGGTGAGACTAGGGACTTTTTGCCGCCCTATTGGACTCCACCCGCCCCCTGTACACGTTCCGTTCCCAGGTCCTCAACTTATGCAGCTCCCCCTCGTTGGCGGCGGTGAGGTGTGTGTCCTTTTTCCATCACCTTCTATGACAATTGTGCCCAAAACCTATATAGTTTAAGCGTGAGTGTTCCCCTGTTTCCCCATGCCGATTTTTCCTCATCTATGCTTTTCGTGAGAGACCCTGCCTTTTCGGCATATTTGACAGCTTTGAGACTTCCTTTGTGTCGTCCCCCCCCCCCAAAATTCTCCACGCGTTTGCACGAATCTTTTAGGGTGGTAAATCGTGACTTTATCGACTTTCTTTTTGATCGTCTTCCCATTATCCGATGAAGTTCCCTCAATAATTATAACCATATGCCTATTGTCCCACACCCCTCTGAAACCTTTCGAAGTTCTGTTCCTCTCTATTCATCCCCCCCGTTTCCACAGTATCACTTGGTTCCTTTGCTCTTCTTAATACTTGCATTCCTTCTACGTTACTTCTACGTTAGCACGTGCGCCTCTTTTTTTTCTCCCATGGTCCCTTCCCCACACGGGGCCTCCTACTCAGAGTCTGCTCTACCTCCCTCCTGCATTTCTCCTTTTTTTTTGTCCTCCGTTTTGTGGTGCTGTAATCCTTCCGATGAAGACAACACTGGTGTCACAAAAGGTGGGAAACTATCTGCCGTCGTCAGGACCTTCTAGTTCTTTCCTGCCCCCCTTTCTCTCCTGTGATCCCCTGACGTCTTTTTTTCCTTCATTGGGTTAAGACTGTGGTTGGGAAAAATACTGACTCTTCCTCTCGTGCTATAACGACCCTTCCCAGCACCCCCCCCCGCCGGGCTTTCCGTAAATTTGGCGTTGCTCAGTTTCATAGTCCCCCATTCTTTGGCCTGGTTTTTCTACCAAGCTGGAGAGTCTAGAGCTTATTTCCGTGCCTGGCTATCTCCCCCTGCTGTGCACGTTCCTTTCCTGTGAACTTTTTCATTCTTAGCATCCCCTTTCTCCCTCGCGGCGCCACTGCATGTATACAGTATTTTTCGTTCTTGTCCTCCTTGGGCTCGCTTTGTAAACCTCATTGTCCGATCGAGAACCCTCTCCCCCTCCCCCGTGCCTCTCTTTTTCCTTTCCCCTCCGTGGTTTTCTCGCTCCTTTGTTAATTTTTCTTGCCCTTTTTATTTTTGTTGTACAATTTTCTCACGGGCATATTCCTGTATCCTTCCCAGTGCTTTTGCTTGCGAGTTTTCTCATGAGTGTTATGTATCACCAGAGAAGGCTCACATCCTGTTTGATGCCGTCTACTTCGTGATATTGCTCTTCAAGCTTTTCCTTAACTTAATCTTGTCCCTGGCTTGAGGGGGAGCAAACGTCTCTAACTTTAAGCCGTCCTTTTGTTTGTAAGTTAATGTTATTTTATCGCTCTTTTCCCCTTTTTCCCTCTTCGATGGTTCGACCCCCATTTTTGAAATGTCCGTTCAGCGTCCGTTCTGGTGAATCCCTTTCCCCCCCCTGCCAGTGCCCTTTCCCGCCTCACGTCTTGTCGTCAAATCTTTTTGCCACTTTCTCCCCCTCTTGGGCAGTTTTTTTTCTTCTCTGGCCTTCTTTTCCACACACCCCCGGCATTGAAAAAAGCAGGCAGCTTTACTTAGTCAGAATCTTCATAGTGGTCCCGTTGTAGGCTGTTCCCTTCCCACTCGTCTTTTTGACTCCCCTGTGGTTTATCCCTTTCCCCTTTTTAAGACCTCATTTCCTATTCAGATTCTTCATTTCGCACCCGCATATTTTTACCCTTATATGTGGGAGCCCTTTTTTGCTCCCCTTCCCTGGCTGAACCTTTTTTCCTTTCTGGGAGTTGTCGGAAGGGTTATTTTGTCCCGTATCTGATTTTCTTGCATCGTCACCTCCGTTGTTTTCTTCTTCACACGTCTCCGTATTTACCGGAATACTTCCCCCGATGTGGTCAATTCTTGCCTTGTAGACCTCTTTTGGGATTGTTTTTTTTTCTGAAGTGTTCCGTGTGACATGTTTTGCTTGTTCAACCATTTCGCCTCCTTTATTCGTTTTCCCACTGGAATTTGCACCCTTAAGTCCCACTCCAGTCCTTCGTCTCTACTTTTGCACCCTTGCAGTCACGTGATGGTAAAGCCGGACCGAACCATTTGCTCCCCCGAGTTCTTCCCTTCGGTCGTATTTGGTTCTTGCCTTTACCTTGTTCTTTTTTCGGGGGTGTTTTCGAGTTTCTGCATTGCCGACTTCTTCTCTTGGCCAACGGTCATCCCTTAGTTGCCAAAGACTTCGAAGGCCCCTTCTGCTGTTGTTGCCTTTTTTTTCAGTCTTTTCCCTCCGCTTGTACCCTTTCGAGTGTTGGCTTTGTGGCTGCTTTTTTAACCCTTTAGTGAGGTCAAAGGCAGTCCTCCCGGCCCGTTCTTGCTTGTGTTGGCGATGGCAACGTTTTTGGTGGTAGTTGCTAAGTAGGTTAGGCACGTTTTTTTTTTCCTTGGATTCTTTTTTTTTGTGCGGTCCCACCCACTCCCTTTTTTTTTTAAAGATACTTTCGTCTGCCTTTACAAAGGTTTTTATTCCAGGCCCGTCGACATGAGACGTTTTGGGCCTTTTCCATCTCTTTTTTTCTTCGACTTCGCGAAGTCTTCGATCTTATTAGGTAGGCGGTGTTTTTCCCCTCATTGTGGTTCCTTCTGGTCCATTCCTCCCCTCGGCCTTTCCACATTTTTTTTTTTGTTGCTGGTGGAGTTGTTGTCGGTATGGAGCAGGAGAACCGTAAGCTTGGATTTGGTTTTCCCCCGTTCGCTCTGCATCTTTATTTTCGCCCGTTCGAACCTCTTCGCCCTAGTCTTTCCTGCGGGTTGCGCCCTTTGTCCCCCTTTTGCCGTTCCGGTTCTTTTTTTCTCCGTATGGAGTGTTCCTAGTTTGAGCCTCTCCCTCTTTGCTCAGTGCCTAGCCCCATTTTGTTTGGCCGTCCCTGGTTGCGGCCTTATACGTTCTTTTGCCCAAGTAGTTCCCTGCTTCTTCCAGAGGTCTTTTTTCCACCCCTTTTTGATACTTTCCCTTTTTCTCACGAGAGTTTGTGCTACGTGTTGAGACGACGTCTTTGGCGCCCACACTCGGCTTTGTCTTTTCTCCTTCCTCCTTTTTTTTTGTCTTTTCTGATGCTGGGGTCCCCTCCTACGTCTTTTTCTGGGCACCCCTCCGGTTGGCTTGCCAAGGGGAAATGCTTTTTGAACGTTTTTTTGCGAATTAACCAGTGGCATTTTGCCCCGTGTTACTCTTGCCGCACCTGTTGTGTCCCCCCACTCAATTTTTCCCCCAGCATTTTCTTCTCCTGGAGTGCTCTTTTTCAACCCGCCCCGTCAATGGATCTCCTTCTGACTTTTTAACGCCCATCTTTCTTTTTGCTCACTTTAGCCTCGCACAATCTCCTTCCTGACATCTCCTTGAACCCACCAAGCCCCTCCCCTGATCGTTTTTGTCGCGCTCACTTTCCCGCCCCCCCCCCAATAACTCCTGCGGGAGGCATTGCCCCTTCTTCCAGATGATGCTTTTCACCCAACCTCTTCTGTTTTTTCCCCTTTCCTCTGCTCGCTTCTGCGATGACCTCTAGCTGTTTGTCAAAATCTAGGGTTCCAGTCCCCCTGCTAGGAAGGTTCGTAGTCTCCGATCCACTTCCTTTTGCAACGGTTGTCTGCGCCCTTTTCGCGACCTTCTTTTGTGGGTCCCCGCCAAGATTTCCCCTCCCCAGTTAACCATTTTGTCTTTTCAACTAATATCTCTAAACCACCTTGTTTCCCTCCAACCCGGTCTTTTTTTCGGAGCTTTTTCCCCTTTTCCCTCCGGTATTTACCTTCCCCCTTCCCTTTGCTCAATCTGGAACCTGATCTTTTCGAATTACTGAGACTTTTCCCGTGCCGCGTGTCGAGGAATCGCTTTCTTTTCCCCGTTTTGGCCTTCTCTTTTTCTCGCAGTTCCTCCTTCTTCCCCCCACCCTCCCCCCCCAAGTTTTCAACAGGCAATCAAGAATCCTGATATTCCTTCTTTTTCCGTTTCGGTTGTCCGGTCCCAGCAGTTCTCCTTCCCCTTTTGTTTTTTTCAACCTCTTCGAAGCCTTCCTGCGTTCCCTTTTCCTCTTGACCACCTCATATGGAGGATTATCGGGTAGACCCTGATGTAGACCGTTTTTGACCTGTTTCCCCTTGTGTATCATGCTGTTTCTACAAAAATCGTCCTCCCGTCTGTCCTTTTTACTCTCTTTGGTGTTAAAAGTCCCGCTAATGACCCTTTGCGGATTTTTTGCCCGCATTACCTCTTCCCGATCCTTCCCTCTCCGGTATTTCCCCAAGAGCTCTGCTCCCCCCCTTCACTCCTAGGTTAACGCCCCCCTCCCCATTTGCATCAAAAAATTTTCCCACTCAACAAGGGGTAGGCGGCATGTTCCCTTTTCTCCTAATTCATATGCATTGCCGGGCCCTACCCTTCTTCCTTTTATAAACCCCATTTCTTCTTTTCCTCTGTTTGCGAACTTCCCGGCGATTCCTCTCTCTTCTGCTTCAGCGCGTTTCTTTTTTTTTCGGGTGGTGTGGAATACCAGTAATTGTTACCCTCCCTTTCCCCGGGGCAACTCTCTTGCCGCCGACCTTTCGCGGTTCGTTTGCCTTTCGCATGTGTCTTTCCCAACTTGCCCCCTTCCTATTCTCTTTTTTTCTAGCTTTTGGTGGGGAACATCCGTTCTTGTATTCTCTGCCTTTCTCTCCCCCTATACATGGAACCACCCCGCCCTTTGTCCGGTATTCCTTTTCCCGTGTTCTTCCTGTCTAAGTCCACCCCGTCTGACTGCAAGTTCATCCTTGTTTTTTGTACGGTTCATATACTGGTTTACTTACCATGTCGTGCCAGCTTCTTTTTTTTTCCCAAAACCCTTTTTTAATTCGTGTCTCTTTCCTTTGACCCTGGCTCATCATTTGAGGCATTTCTGGCTATGCGTATCCGTTTTGTTTTTCGTTGTACACCCCCTCCCTTTTCTTTCGCCGTTTTTTTCCTTTCGACACAATTATTTCCCCCTCCCTCCCTATATTTGAGTTTTTTTTTTTTGGAGAGAGTGGGGAGTACTAAATTTCTTTCAGCCCTTTTCCCCTTTGCTTTTTCTTACACCTCTGCCTCTTCGGCCCCTCTGCTGAATTTGCCCCTCTCCGAAAGTGCGCGAAGGGCGTGCCGATTTTTTCCCCCATTTCCCTCGCAGGTTTCCCTTTTTGATAGGGCCATCTCGGGCATATCTTCTCCTTCATACAGCTTGTTTCCTTGAGGAACGTTTTTCTATGGTACCTGCGGATTACTGACGGCACTTTTTCCCGCGTCGCTTCTACTTTGCCTTTTTTCTTTATAGCTCGTTTGCCCCGCTTTGAGCTAGTACGGTCTTTTCCCAGATATGACTGCGTGATTTTTTCTTCGTTGGGAATCAACTTCTCCACAGTTCCAAGTCTGTCCTTGTTTTCTTTCGTCTTCATTTCGAGCATATTTTCATGGTGTGGCTCCTTCGGACGGGATTCCCACCCTTCTGCGGAAAACCTTTAGACCTGTGCTCCATATTGTAAGGTCCTGTTTTTTTCTCCCAAGATTTCTTTTTTCTAACTGGGTTTGTATGCATCGCCCTTTGCTCCTTCTTGAGTTTGCAGCCCTCCTTCCTGAGTACCCCCCTGATTTTGTAAAAGTTGGGTGGTTTTTCCTCTTGCTTGCAGCCACGCGGGGAAGTGCTTTTTTTTTTCCCCCCCCTCTTATTTTTTTTTCCGTCATTTCTTCTTTCTGCTATCCTCCGTTTCGGGCTTCCCCCTTATCTCCTGTCCGGTGAGACGGCAATTTGTACCCCCATAGATTTCGAGTACACCCTTGTACGATTTTGATTTTCGCATCCATTCTGAACCAAGTTCTCCTTCTTGTACTTGCCTATGTTTTCCCATCGCTCCCTCCCTCCGATTGTCCCCTCTTTTCTGGGGCGACAGGATTTTTTCTCGCTATTAGGGTTTGCATGGCATCAGGCCAGCCCGGCCAACCGACCTGTTCCCTTGATCCTTCCTTTTGTTTGATTTTTTTTTTCTTTTAGGGTTTTCTTTTTTTTTGGTCAAGAGGGTTTTTTCCCCCCTGCTCTAGCTTAGTTTAGCAACCGGTGGCTTCTGCCAAGTTTTGTGTAAGCAAACGGCGGGCGTGTGGAGCGCCTTTAGGAACCTCTCTTCGGTCCCAGATTATTTTTTTTTATTTCCAGCTTTTTCTGCCGTGGTATTCCTTTTTTCTCGGCCGGTCGATTCAACAAAGGTGGTTGGAGATGGCCAGATGTTGTGTAGCTGGCGAAGGTTGCTTTCCTGCTGTGTTTGTCCTTTTTTGGGTGTACCCCCCCCATCTGGTCATATTTTATAAAACGTGGCCCCCAGAGTGTTGTTTTTCGAGGAATCTGAAGGTAGGTGGCCGTTTCTACTGTTGGCACTTCCCTTTGTAAGTCTCTGTACATCCCCTTTGATGCGGACAAGGTAAGGTCCTTCCTGCCAGTGTTTTAACCCCGGCAGCACGTTCGTCCTTTTCCTTCCCCCCTTTCAGTGTACTTGGTCTCTTTGTTGTGTTTGATGGTTTTTTCGGCAAATGAAGCCCGGCTCCCCCAGCTCTCTCTTGAGCCCCTTTAGCTTCTTTTTCCCCCTTTTATTTTTTTGCCGAACGTGTGCCCCTCGTCCTAAGCAGGTTCGGTTGCTGGTTTCCACACCGGTTCTTCAGGGTAAACCTCACATGTTTCCTTTTTTTTGCTTTTCACATCAGCCCCTGGCCGGGAGTTCCCCGCAATGGCCCTTTTTTCCTGCTAGGTTGCTACGAAGTGAGCCGCCTCACCCGTGCCAAACAGTGTCGCCTGGTTTCTATCCGCCAGATGGCGCTTTCCACCTTGAGCTTAAAGCCCATTTCCCTGTTCTCCTCCCCCCTTTTTTTGCCCTAGCGTTGTTTCTCCTGTACTTCCGCATTTGTTAAAAATAGGTCTCTCCTCCAGTTGTGTTGTGAGCGAGTTTGGCTCCCTTTGATACTTCTTTTTTCCAACCCCTCTCTTTTCTCCCCTTTTTTTTTCAGCACCTTTCTTTTTACTGCACTCGCTCTGTTCCATATCACCAGTTTTCTCCTTTTTCCGTTGCTTTTTATAAATAGTGTTTTTTTAAGGGAGCTGCACAACTGCCATTGTTTCGCCGTGTTTTCCGGCCCGTGGGGCGATTTGACTCCACCCCTCCCCCTTAAGTACCTTTACTTTCGAAGGGTCCCCTTGTCTTCGAACCCGCGTCTTTCGGGCTTCTTCTGGCCCCCCGTTGCAAATTATTTTATTCTAATGTTCCCAAAGTATAGGATCTTTTTTTCGCAGTGCAATCACAGTTGCCCTCCTCACCCCCACCCCCCATCTCCACTTTTTAGGCAGTGCCCCTTCCGAACCTTTTATTTGTCGAGTGTGCCCCCTTATTACGTTCCCCCTTCCTCTTCGCTCCGCTTGATTTTCCCTTTCTTTTTTCCACCCCTTGAACGGTCCTTAACGTGCTTGCCATTCACTCCGGCCCCTCTGTTTTTGGTTCTTCTTTTCCTTGACCAGGAGTGTTTGGTGTTCTCCCAAGTCCTCCTCACTTCCCCCCCATCTTTCACCTCCTCCCTACACACTCGGGTTTTCCCACCACCTTTTCTGGATGACGGCTTTTCACCTTTTCACAAGGTCTTTTTTCCCTCCGGCACCCTTGCGCTATGATTCCTTCTGACGACGGTTCAGGCTCCACCTTTTGTAAACTTTCCCTTTCTTCATTCTTGCCAGTTTCCTTCCCTGGATCTCGCGCAGTGCCGAACCTTTGGTCCCCCCTCCCCCCCCCCCTTCGTTGCCCCGACCTAAGAAGAATGATCCTCTTGGCCTTCCGGTAGTTTCCTTGCCGCACGGCGCCTCCGGGTTGACACCCTATATCCTGGCCAGCCGACTTTCTTTTTATTGTTCCTTTCCTCTTGTTTATCCCCTATAGATTGGGTCTTTCCGATAGACTATACAGGCTTTTATCGCACTGTGGTGTGAGCGGAATCCCATCGTCGACCCATTCTTCCCTCAAGCTTTGTGTTTTCCCCGCTTTCTCTGCCCCTATAGACGTTTTCCCCGAAATGTTTTTTAATTTCATACTCTACGGATTCACACCTATCTCTTTCAACAATCGCCATTCTAGTTTAGTTTCTGTGAGCCCCCACCTTTTGTCAAGTATCACCCCCCAACGTGGGTATTCTTTTTTATTCAATAGGAATAATGTCCAGGCAAACGTATGTCTCCCCCCCCTTTGAGGCACGGTCTTGCTTTTTTTTTCCCCTTTGCATTCCCCCTTGATTACGCAAAGAGTATTATAAGGCTCCCTTTTTTTCATGTCTGTTTCTTTGATTGTTTTTACTCACCGTAAAGATGACCACCCACGGTGCGCGCCAGGGGCACGATTGTCCTACGCCTGCTTGTTCGTTTTCTTTTCTTTTTGGCCTGATGTTATCCCCCCGGCAACTTATCGTCAGGTGTTGCCTCTTTTGTGGTCAACCCTTTCAGTGAATAGTCCTAACTCCTCAAGGCGAGCTAAAGTCCCCAGAATGCAGGCTTACCGTCTTTCTTCTTTCTCCAGGTGCCTAGTCCCCTTTGCTTGCCCTGGTCCTACCCAGCTGGGTTTTTCCATGGATAGATCCAAGGCGCACTTTCCTCGTTCAATGGTCTCTTCGTCTTCGTCCGTTCGTCACCCGGCGCCTCTGCATTCCTTCGTAAGATTTTCTTTAGGGGAGTTTTACGTCCTTGTCAGTTGCTGTGTTGAGTACCCCCGTCTCAACTCACCTGACCTCTTTCCTCGGTTTTTTTTTAAGAGATCCCTTTTCTGGCATTCTTTTTGTCCTATCACGGATCGCATTTTTAAATTTTCGTTTTGTACACAGCCTCGCCCGCCGGTATAGCTTCTTGCTTCATCTCCATCCATTTTTCTCCCGCTGCTTCATTCTTTCCTCAATCCTCAAATCAGCGTTGGGGAAGGATACTCATGATTTTGGATATCCCTTTCTCGTATGTCCATGTCTCTCACTAGCGTGGTCCTTTTAGGCAGTCCGTGGACCTATGTTTTCCCGGACAGGTTTAAGCAGGAAATTCCGGTACCTTCCCGGGTGCACTTTTTCATGTTCACGCAGGGCTTCTGTGAGCTCGCACGGGTCTTTTTTCCCCCCACAGCTAAACCCTTCCCTTCAGCCCTTTTTTGTTTTTGTCACTTGCGTCAAGTCCCCACTTTTGAGCCTTGCGTGCAACCTTCCGTTGTTCTTTTTGCTGGGTGTCTCATCGGACGGTTCAAAACCAACGCATTCTTTTACCCCCTAAACCCCGTTCGCCTTTCTCAATTAGTAACTTTTTTCTTTCCCCTTTAGGGCGCCTGTCTCCTTTTTTTATCCAGATACGTATTAATGCCATGCATGGCACTCTTGATTCTATGTGAAGCCCGCGCCCCGGATTCTTCCCTCTTTACACTGACCTTTTTTTGAACACACTTTCGGCTTTTATGGATTTTTTTTTGAGGCTTATGGTTTTTCTTGAAATTCTTCAGTGCATTGCATCTGGCGGCAACCAAAACATTCCCTTTTTTTTCCCTTTTCTGGTCCATGACTGGCATTCCAAGCTTCGAAGGCGCCTTGTAGTTGGGAAGCCTGCCGTTTCTTCCCCTTCTTGCGTTCTGGTTACCTTTTGGGTCTACCTCTCTCTTGTCCCTATGTATGGGGACGACATTCCCGCTAGGCTTCTCCGTTGGCACTTTAGTGACAGTGATGTGCTCACGTTTTTGACACCCTCCTTTTCACCCGAGATTTTCGGTTGGCCTCTTTTGGGTGTTTTTTCCCCCCAGAGGGTTCCCTTGAAACTGCGCGATTTGCACACGGTGGGCCCCAGAGCCTTTTGGGTCAGCCTTGAGGGCCGTGGAGCATCCCTTTCATTCCTTTCGGTCCGTCCTGTCCTATTCTCCGTGCCTCTCTGTTACTCCTTGTTCTCCCTTCCCGGCCTTCATCCCAAGGCCACCGAGTCGGTTTTTTTATGGCCACCACGTTGGTTCAGCGGACTAAGTGTGTGTGGCCGTTTTTTTTCCTTCTTTTCTCTTGGTCCCCCCCCACTCCTGGTTTCCTTTCCCTTTTTTGAGCAACGTTGGCCGTGTGCTCGGGCGATTTCCCCCCGAAGCTGCCTTCTCCCGGTTAATTTTTCCCTTTCCAGTATCGGTGGGCTCTCTTAGGACGGCGGCTGATTGAAACGGGTTTCAGGAAATTTGGTCGTCACCGGCATTGGTCGTCATTGCCACTCTCCCACCGTGTCGTTGTTTCTGGGGAGTTCTTCCCTTATGAGCCGGAGCCAGCTTCTGGAAGATGCTCTTTTTTTTGGAAGGCGAGTCTTTTCCCATTTTTGGGGCGGGGGTTTTTTTGCCGGACTTTTGCTCTTCGCATTTTCTTGCGGGTCTGCATTCCCGGTCGTGCTTCATTGTTTTCCCCTCAATGGACTGTATGTCTTGTTTTACCTCGCCTCCGCGCGCGTCTTTTTTCAGCATTGCTTTTTTAGATCCCTTAAGCGCGCATGTGGCCCACAGTTTATGGTGTCTCTCTGTCCCTGTAACCATTGCATTCACTCCCCCTTCCGGTTATGCCCCTGATTTTTTTTCTATCGTTTGGAGCCTCGCCATGCTGTTTCCCACTTATCTCTTGCTTTTGTTGTTTTTTGAGAGATCCGATGTTTTTTGTTTGTGGGGTGGTGTTTTTTTTTTTTTCTTTCCATAAGACGCTTTTTACACTTAGTTCGGTCCGGCACACTTCGTGCGTTCCCTTTCGCACCTGGCTATATGGGGAGAAATACGAATTTTTTTTTTTCTGAAGTATCCACTGCCGGCACTGACCAACTTCCCCCTGGTAGCTTGCAAGCCCCCGTTCTCGAGGCGAGGGCGATCTTTCGCATTTCCATTGTTCCTCCAGCATCCTGGTACGGAGGCTTCACCCCCGCCCTGTTTTCTGCTTTTCTTCTAGGACTTCGTTCCTTTCTCGGGCACCTCACCATCTCTTCCTCTATGATCGGGCTGGTTCGACTTTCTTGGGCCCTGCATCCCCCCATCCTCCCCCCCCCGCTTCCGTGGATGTATTGGACCCGGAGGGCCCAGTGGGTTTGTCTCCACTTTTTCTTCCCCGTCCTTTTCCTCTTTTTTTTCTCAGGATTGTACTCGGCCCTTTTTCCCACCTTATGGCCCCCCAAGGCCACCGGTGCATTTTTTGTCGAGCCCGACTGTGCGGTTTCGAGCCCCTTCCCTCCCTCCCCTTCTTGTGGTGTTTCCCCCCTTTCCCATCACCCCCCCGCATTACTCCCCCAACCTATACCGCTAAACAGGGCCTTCAAACCTCGGGCCTTGTGTAGGACGGCCGGGGTGCTTTCGATTCCACATTTACCAGCGGATGCACCGCCTCACCCTCTCCCTTCCTCCCTTCCTCAGTTGAGCCCTTTTTTTTTCCCGCCTTGTTTCCCCCATGGTCTGCGGCATCTTTTTTTTTCACCTTGCCAGGAGTCCTTGATAGAGAAGTCCTTGTGGCACACCACCCCCCTACCCGTGTCGGAAACTCCGACTCATGACTCTTCTTTTCTGAGTGTCGGTTTTTTCCCGTTCTTCATCGGGCGCACCTTGCACAACTCTATCGAACCCTCCTTTTTTTCTTTCTGCATCCTCCTATAGCTTGCTATTCGGTTTTGCATGTCCCAGACGGTGATGCAGCCCTGGATTTTGCATGGGTCCTGACCCCCCCCCCTTCTACCCTTTTTGACCTCTCTCTTCTTTTGTGGTTTTTCCACTCCTCTATGGGACCTTTAATTCCGTTGCGTCGTCGTTGCTCTTATGATCTCCCCCTCCCCCTCCTTCTCAAACAATTTCTTTTTTACCCACCCACTCCCCCTATACCTTCCTTTCAATCTTCTTCATCCCACGTTGCGTTTCCCAGATTAAAAAAATGCTTTCTTTGGTTTTTTTCACTGGCCCTTTCTCATGGAAGGATTTATACAGCATTGTCTTCCACCCCCAGGTTATCGGCCTTTTTTTTCTCCCCGGTTTCTCCCCCACCGGGGCTTTACCATGATTCTTACGCGACTGTCCTCTTTTTTTTCTTGCTCGGTTTTTGTGTGGAATACCTCTTCGGCCACACACCAGGGCATGTCTTGAATTCACCGACCTCAGAACTTTCGCTTTTTTCCTCCCTTTGCTGCCGCCTTTCTTCTTCCCTACATTTTCGCCTTTTCAGCATCTTTTTTTTTGGGAACCTCATCGTTTCCCCACCCTGGGCCGCGTGCTATAACCCTAATACCAAGCCCCTTCTTTATTACCCTTACAAATTCCGCTTTCCTCTTCCAGGTATTTCCCACGATTCTAACCTACCAAGCTTTCGCCTTTCTCTCCTGTTACTCTTCCGACGTAAGGATACGCCCAATGACTGTGTTCATGCGTCTGTTATCTTCGTGATTCGTCGTCCCCTGCTCGATCCCTTCTTCGCTTTCAGCCGTCAGGCCTTTATTTGGCTTTTCAACGAAATCTGAGAATTTGGTTCTTCTCTTAACCCAATTATCTACTCCTGACCTCTCCTCCCACCTCCCCCCCCTGTTTTTGTTTTTTGAGTTACTTCTCCTTGAGGGTATAGTTCTATTTCCCATCCGCACCTGTTCCCCAATGTAGGTCCCCCCCCCCCCCCCCCCGCGCGCCCCCCAACGGTTGCCCTTATTCTCCCCTCTTCCCTCCATTGACGTGATGCGCCTGTGGACTGCTCACGAATGCATCTTCAGCATTAGGCTTAACATCCTTTTCCCCGTCGCGGGCCCCTTGCGATCCCTCTCCAGTTTTTTTCTTGACTCCGTCATTGAAGAATGGACCTTTGTGAGCCCCTATTCTCCCCTAGTTATAAGTCCTTTTTTTGCTCATTTTTGTAAGCTTTCTCTGCTTTTGAGATCAGGGTTCCCCACTTCTGCCTTCCCCTTCCTGCTAAGTATGTTTTTTCACGCGCCCGGCCAAGTCTTTCCGTTCACTCGTTCCTTCTGCCCGTTGGCCTTGGGTCCTGGATATCGGTATTCAAAACCACCCTTCCCTCTCCACAGTCACCGTTTTCTCCATCTCTGTACTGCCCTTTTGTGCGTCCCCCCACCCCCGGAGGGCTGCTAACTGGGGTTTTTCTATAGTTTCATGGTCTATGTCCACTTCTCGTCTTGTAATCCCATTCATTTCCTTTTGTTTTGTTTTGCACCGGTGGCTTAACTCGTTTCTTGAACATTCTGTTTGTTTCTCTTTTCGTTTTTGATCTAAGGAGAGACACGCAGCTTTGTTAGCTTTCTCACGTCATCCTCCGGGTTCCCGGCTTTTACAAGCTTTTTAGACTCTTTCGATTTTTCGGCACCATGACTTTGGTCTGAATTTATGGGCCATGCTGATTTTTCCTCTTTTTCTTACCTCTTTCTTTCCCAAACTTTGTCAGCCCTCGTCCCCCCTCAGTAGGTGTAGATATAGTTTTGCAAAAGGTTTTTTGTGATTACCATCCTCACACCCCCCCGATGTTTTGCTCCCCGCGTTTTGTTTTTGTTTCACGTAGTAGGGTTCCGGGGTTGCTTCGAGGTCTCTTTTTTTTTCTTTCTCAATTTCCCAGAAGCTTGAGTGCCTCTTTTCCGCCCTCGGAGGGAAGTGTTCTGTCTTTTAGGCGCGAGGGTCCAGTTTCTCGTGTCTGATGCAAGTATGTGTCCTACCTTTAGATAGGTCCCCGGCCCCGGCCCCATTCCTGGCACCCTAGTTTTTTTAGTATATGGTTGACGGATGGGGGGTCGGATGGGTCTTGGTCAACCCATTAATTGTAGTTCTTCGAGCTTCCTTTCCCCCCAACGTGGGTTTTTGATCGCTAGGTTCAGGTTCTTTCCTCTCTGGTCGTTATGCGAGCATGTTCAGATTAAGGGATGTGTCTGAGGCTTTCTCCGAGTTTTTTTCCGTTCTCCTTGGGCAGGCTCCCGCCTCTTGCCAGAGCTGGGGGAGTGAGAGGTATGGAGAACGGCGACCCGATCTTTCTGCTTAACCGTCGATCCCCTCTTTCCTTTCTGTTCTCTGCGAACGCGTCGTCCAAAGAGCGATGGGTCTTCTACAGTTTAAACGTGAGGCCTGTACCTAAAGTCCTGACGATTTCGACCCTGCCCTACAGGGCAGAGTAGCCACGTTGTTTGTCCCGTTCGTCTCCTGTTTCATTTGGTCTCCCTTCCGGGGTCCTGACGTTTTTTTCACTTTCTTTCCAACCCGGAAAAGGGGTGATATGTACCGCCCTCGCTTTTTTTGACCTGGCCCCGGTTTTGCCTCTCTTTTTTTTCCTAGCTTGGAGAAAGTTTACTGTTTTCCTCTTTGCACCCCATTTTTATCCCTCTCCTGTTTTTGTGTCGATGTTGGTGCCTCCTCTCCTCATTCTTCTCCCGATAGGGGCACTTTGGGCGGAACTGCGTGCGCTTGTGTTCTGGGTTACACTGTGCGCGTTTGCACTCTTTTCTTTCCCTGTAAACTTGAATTGCCCATGGCGCTTCCCCCATCCATTCTGCGTCTTTGAGAGTCTAGGCCACCAACGCCATCCTTTTACCCTGCGTTGAGGTGCGCTGCAGCCCGCTCCCTCTCTGCTCATTCCCTCCCCCTTCGCCCCCCCCTCCCTTATTTACATAGTTTTGTTTACCAATAATCTTCTCGAGATCCTTGTTTTCTTTCTACCTGGGGGCCCCACTCAACTCTCCCTGCCGGTTTCTAATGGGAAACAGTTCCTTTTTTCCTACACCCTTCTTCGCTGTCCTCTCGCCTCATCTTGCGATGTCCGAAACCCCCTCTTGGCAAGGCCACTTCCCGGCGCTGGTCTGCCTCCAGTCCCCTATTTTGCAAACCGTTTTTTCCAGCCGTTCTCGGTGGGTTTTTCCCCACCCAACTCCCCGCACCCTACTTACCGCTCAGTGTTTTATACCACCCCCCCCCTGACTCGTTTTGTGTCTTATTCTGTTTTACAGGATACCAGCCGTGCCACCCTTTTTTGTTTACTTTTGACCCTGGATTTGCTTTGGACGCTTGCTCCACGTTTTGAGTTCTCCACGGCTGCTGGCCTTGGTTTTTCTGGTGCGGATAGCTTTCTTTGCCGCCCATCGTTGCCACACCCGACCCCTACGTGAGAGGAGACCAATCCTCCCCTGAAGTATTCCGGGCTCCTGTGGTGTTTTCAGCCTGCCCTTTTTAAACCCTCATATTGACCGCGTGAGTGTTTCCATGATATTGGACCACTTCCTCTTGGTTTTTCGGTAGACTCCCGCAGGTCCATGTGTTTTCTCGTGGGGAGTCTCGCAAATCGGTTCGGTCTTTTTGACCTTTTTTGTGGTAAAAGGGTCTTGATTGTACGGAGTAGGTCCTTCTGCATGTGCCGATGGATCCCTCCTTCCCTTTCTTTTCCCCAACTCTCCCCGGCTACCCATCTCCCGCTTTTCTCCCTCCCTTAGTGTCCTCCCCAAACGTGGTACACTAACACTGGGTATCTCTGCGTTCCACCTCCTGCAATGCATTTGGTTTCCAATTTCCCCCCCCCCAGCTTGGAGTTTCCCTGGGATTCAAACGTCGCGTACGAATTTTCATAAGTTCGACCTGTCCAGTATGGTTCGTTCCATTCGGTGTGGGGAACACCTCCTCCCACACCATGTGCCCATTCCTTTGAATCTGCCCCGACGAATACCTTTCGCGGGCCGGCTTTCTGTCCTTTTTTTCCCGGATTCTTTGGTTGCTTTGTAGCTGGGTGGGCCAGTTTGTCCCATTCAGGCCCCCCTTGCGAGTACCCCTGAAACTCACAACCATCTTCCGGACTTTCTTCCGTTTGCCCTTCTTTTCCTCAGCCTTTCCAATGCCCCCAGCTGGAGGAGGGTTAGTAGTAGTATATTCCGCCCCGGATTTTAACAGGCTTTTGTTTTCCTTGTTTGAGTTCGTTTTTTTTCGTCCGTTTATGGCTCCCCTTGCAGGTGCATTCCTCAGGACCCGTCTGTGCGTCTTTTCCTAATCAGCGTTCTTTATCTATTGAAACCT
>Ga0179593_1664399_pt1 | contig 21116 bp, 26 predicted proteins | sample CZODoug2_1_08_16_FD_185931 | JGI IMG/M metagenome (GOLD analysis project Ga0179593, IMG submission 185931) | Vadose zone soil fungal communities from Angelo Coast Range Reserve, California, USA - CZODoug2_1_08_16fungal (PacBio error correction) | ecosystem: Environmental > Terrestrial > Soil >... | reverse complement strand
ATTGAGATTCGTCTTCCTCACCCTTTTCTGTCCCGGTTCCCTGCTCGGTGATCAAGGAATCCTTCCTTTCTCCTGACCCTATAATGCCCGTTACTAGATTCCCAGTCGGTCTTTTTCCTTTTTCTTGCTAAAACCGTTGCTTCTCTTAGTAAACCATGTGTATGTTTCAAGATACGGTTGCTGAGCTACAAAATCGAGTGGCCAGGAATTTCTTTTCCCTTTCCCTCTCCTCCTCTCGACCCACCGAGGCGAGCGTCCCGAGTTGAACGGTGTTTCTCTCCTCTTTTATTTGGTGCCGTCGACAGTGGTCGCAACTATTGCAGAAATCGAATTGACGTGGGGCCACTCCCCCCTCCCCTTCTGTACTGTCCCCCTTTCTGGAAAACCAGGCTATTCATCTCTATCTCTTTTTCCTCCTCTGTGTGTGTTCACCTTCTTGTTATTCTTGCTTCAACTTGTAAAGCTAGTGAGGGGCCCTTTCCCGCGGTAGGTCTTCTGTGCTTACCGATAAACTAGACGAATTTCTCCTCTCCTCCCCTTCTTCTTTTCGCTTTCTTTTTTCCTCCCGATGTTAAAATCGTAGACAAACGCCCCCTCTTCTTCATTCGCCGACCCGTACCTTCTCCCGTGCTCTATTCTCCTGAAAGAGCCATTTTTCCCACCTTGATGAATTCGACACGACCTGACAACGGCATGAAGCCCCTTTTCTTTTTCACCTCCGTTTTTCTTTTCCCCACACCTGGTTCGACTGGATCCTCCCCCTTTCTCCCCCTCCCTATCTTCTAGGGCACAAGGCTTTAAATTTCCTAGATCTTAGCTAGCTGTTCCCCTTTCTTCAGGACCATTGCAAGAGCAACGGGTTTCCTTCCCCGGTCTTTCATCCGTTCTTGATTGAGATGAGCAGGGACATGGCTTTTGGCCCGTCTTTTTTTTTTTTGGGGGGGCGTCCTGAAAGTTTGAGGAGATGTTAGAGACCCTTTTTTCATTCTTCCGTTTACAACTGGAACCTCTCCTTTTCCCCCCCTCTTCTTTGGCTCTGGCTATTCTGGTTCACGACTGAGTTCTTTTCCCTCCACCAAGCGATAGAAAGCTCTGGACCTCGAAAGTCAAAGAAAACCTCCTTCTCGTCCTTACTCGCCTGCTCTTCCCCTTCTCTATTCGATCCCTGGTTAGTGAGCTGACCCGGTTTCTCCCAGCCTGGCGCTACGAAAATCAAATCTTTTTTAAAATCCCTTCCCGTTTATCGGGTTAGGCGTCGCAAATATAATCGAAGGACGTTCGGTCCCTAGTGACGGTCCTCTCTTCCTTTTCTTCCACGACGAGAAGGAAGATCTCACTCTCCTTGAAATTTCTGACGATCATCGAGCAACCCCACCCCGGCGGAAAATGCCTCGCCTTCCCTTCTTTCCTTCTGCAGAAGAGCGGTCCGGTTTGCCCCTTTTTTTTCCTTTTTTCCGTGACGAGCTGGGCCTTTGTTGTTTATAGAACAGCAAAACCCTCTCGATGAAGAAGGAGGCCCCTCTCTTTCCTTTTTTCCCCCCACCCCTCGGTTTGAAGTAGCGATCCTTGAGTTTCCCTTGTCGAGAACGTGGGGAGCGACTGGATCTGGATAACCCAGGATAGGGCGCATCTTTTCTTGAGAGCCGGCAGACGCATAAAACGCTCCCTGCTCCTCTCCCCTCCCTACCCTCCTTTTTCTCCAGCTGTAGTGCCACTCGCATGTCTTTTTTTTCTCGGAAGGCTTTCGCGAAAATTAGAGACCATTCCTATCGAATAAGGATGAGTCTTCTTTCTTTCTTATTATGACCCCACCACGCGGAAACCGAGCGCCCCGCACACCCCCTTCTTTTTCCTCCTCACGCCGAACTCATGTTCTCCCTTCTCGCAGTAGGCCGAGGCTTTTTTTAGGTTTTCTTCTGGCGCTTGGCTGCGAGATATACCCTCTTCTTCCCTTCCCTTTGTCCGGGTGACCCTGCGTGATGAGGATGTCCGCACGCTGCTTTTTTTTTTTCCCCCCTTGAGTCGGATTTCCAAAGATCTTTGCTCCTTTTCCTTGATCAGGGCGAACCGAATAATTTCCCCTACCCCTTTTTTCCCTTTTTTTCCCTGCCTCACCTCCACGCTACATAAAACACTAAATGGGGGTGGTCTATTCCTCTTTTTGGGGTTTTTTTTTTTGTTGCCTCTTGGTTTTTGGGTCTGGTGGGGTTTGGTGTAGAGAGTCGTAGCCCCCTCCCCCCCCCCCCTCCTCCTTCTGAACCTCCGGTACAGGGTCGACTTGGCCGGGGATGGTCCTTCTCTTTTGCGAGGCTCTTTTCATTTCGTGCTCCTATTTCCCTTTTCTCGTGGGGCTACCGCCGCAAGAGAATATTGCTTTCCTTTTTTTTTTCTCCTTTGTTTTCTGCCCCAGTGAAACATCATCCCATCGGTTCCCCCCCTTTTTCCCCCAGAGGTTAGCTCCCGCAAGATAGCTGGCGCTGTGAAGTCTTCCCCCCTTTCTTTTTTTCTGCCTCCCCCCTTCCTTTCTCAATAACACGAAAACCCCCTTTTCCCTTCTATGCGGTTCTTTGTCGTCTGGAGCTAGCCGGTTCTCGGGTACGAAAAGGTATTAATGTTCTTTTTCTTCTAAAGATTGGGACCGGGCGCGTGTCTCCCATTCGAAACACCGTTCCAGACGGTAAATAGATTAGGACCATTGTTCCCCGTTGTTGTTGTTGAGAGAGCTCCCCCCCTCCCCCCTTCTTCCATTTCCGGGGTTTTTTTTTTCGATTAGGCTTTTAGACGCGCCGGTCCACTCCCCTCCCCCCCCTTGTCGGTAAAAATATCTCTTCTTTGGCAGAGAACGACGCCGGGACGCTCCTCTCCCATCGAAATTCTTTTCGTTTTATGGAGAGTAGGGTCTTGTTCCGCGTGAGACGTTAACAGAGAAGATCTCCTCTTCCCCCCCTTTTTTCACCTCGTTAATGGTGTAACGATGGGATATTTTTTTCCCTTTTTTTTTTTTCCTAATCAGAGAAAAGATCAATCGTATCTCCTCAGCGCCCAACTTCCTTTCTCTCTTTTCCCCCTTTTTCTTTCTCTCGCAACATCTCTCAGTTCAATCCGCTTCCCTTTCCCCCCCCCCTGTACCGTGCGATTTCTTTGCGTTTAAAATGGCGTATACGAACTCGCGACCACTTTCCCTTCCTGTTACGAAACACCAAGTTAGGTGTTGTAGGATCTGTATTTCTTTCCTTCTCTCCTTTCCACTTTCGTTAAAGCCTGAGGCGGTTCTCCTGATCAAGGATGGCGGATTGCGCCGGCTCAAAAGATATTGTTTCCCTCCCCCCTTTTCCCCTTGTGAAGAAGCTGCGGACTCTTCCCTTTCCCAAGTGCCTTGTGACCTGGGATCGCGCTTTCCGGTGCTAAGGGATGAAGGCCTCACTTCCCCCCCCCCCCCCTCCCTTTCCTACTGTCGCGAAGGATCCATGAAGTTTCGGTCCTTTCCTTTTTTAGCACCGGGGGATTGGCCGGCTTCTCTCGGTGTCTCGCGGTTTTTTTCTTGCTGAAAAGGCCCCGCCATGTTTTTTTTTTTTGGAATGGGTTCCCCTCCTTTTGCAGCTCGGCAGAGATCGAACTTGTGTTTTTTTTTTTTTCTTTCCTGTCTTGTTTTTTGACTGCATAGGAACAGCGTTTGATTCCCTTTTCGGCATCTCAAAAGTCGCGACGGCGTCGATTTTCCTTCTTTCGAGGTAGACGCCTTTCCCTCTTCTCTCTTCTCGGACGCAGTTCGACGCGCCCCTTTTTTTTTCCTTCCCCGTCTTGGGACAGGAGGGCTGGCTCTCTTTCTTCGATCTATTCTCCCGACGTGTGGTTGTTTTCTCTCCCCTCCTTCCCCTCCGTCCACTGACGCCATGGTGATGGCCTCTTTTTTTCCCACCCTTACTCTCTGCATATTTACGATCGCGGCAGCAAATACCTTTTGGCCGATCACGGCTTTTTCTCCTTCCTGCATGTGGACAAAGCCGGATCCCCTCTGGGAGCTTATTCTCGTAGTGGACAGACTCTTTCCTTTTCAAGACTGTAAAAGAAAACGAGGGACGCCTCCCCCTTTTTTCCCTCTTCTTTGAGCGCTTCTCCCTAAAAGGGCATCGACGACTTCTCGGCAGGCGGATTAGTTCTCTCCCCCGTACCCTTGTGAAGCTCACCTCACCTTCTCTATCAGATCCCACTAGAGGAAGGCGTTCCCATGGCAGGAATTGCTTTCTTTTTTCCTTTTTCTTCTCCCCCCCTGCGGTTTCGAGAGTGTATCGCGCTTTTGTTTTTTTTTTGGGAACCCTCCTCTAATACAAGATTGATTGGAAGCTTGTCCCTTCCCAGGTGAACCTGTTCTTTCCTTCCCCTTCCATTTTTCTTATTCCCCGGACGCGGTTCTTCCCCCCCACCCTTTCGGGTAGCGCTAACTGATTTCTGCCCAAACGTCCAAGGCCCCTTCTTTCTGGGCGCAACGGTGCGACCCGTTGCTCTTTCCCTTTTTCTTCCTCTTCCTTTCAAACAGCTAAGATAAGATTCGACGGCCCCCTTTCTTTCTCGTAATTTTCGACCTGGCCCTTTCCCACATTTCCGAACCCGTGTGGTCCATCCAAGAACTTTTCTCTTCTGGCATGGTCGGGTCGAATGCGTCCCCCCTTCCTCCCTTCCCTCCTCTTCACACCAAAAAATGACAAAGAGCAGGTATTTAAGGGAGACTCTCTTTCCTTCGAATGAATCGAGAAAGGAGATTTTCCTGGGCTTTTTCTCCCCTCCCTGTTCGCCTCCCCTGCCCTCGGTAGAGAAATCGGTCTTTTAGCTTTTTCTCCTCAACCGACCCCTTGTAAGCCTCGATTTTGCCCTCAGAGCTTTAAAGTTGAGCCCTCCCCATCGGATACTCTGCATGAGTAAGAGTCTCATCTCTTCCTCTTCCTTTGGGGGCTCATTGGCCTGCGGATTCCTTTCCCTAGTTCAACGATGCTTCACCCCGGGATCGATTCAATCGTTGCTTCTTGGCCTTTTCCGCGGAGATTATCGAACCCCCCCCTTCCTCTTTCTTTTTTCTCTCGCGGGAGCGACAAAAAATCCGCTAAAAATTTTTTGCATCGATTTTGTCTCCGAACTCAACAGGATCGGGAGAATCCCTTTCCTTTTCTCTTGAGAGGCAACGTTGGAGCCCTCCCTGCCCCCCCTCTTCCTCCTGGGGAATCGAGGAACGGGCATTATCGTGTCCGTCTCTTCTTTTTTTTTCCCCCCCATGTGCCTGAGATTCCTCTCTTCCGACATGGTCTGGCCGAGGATGTTACGAAGACTCCTTTTTTTTTTCCCCCCCCTTTTCCCCCCCCCTCCCTTTTTTTTTTGTTGAGAGAGATATTGAGATTTGTCTTCGCCCCCTTTTTTTTCTTTTTGTTTCGGCTGGTGGCTTTCCTATCAGGACCCCCTCACGCGCCTAAAGAGACGGCCTCCCTTATCGGCTACGTGAACTTTTGATTTCGTGCTTCCCCCTTCTTCCTCTTTTTGTATTTTTTCAGATACAGGTTGATTCCTGAAGTTTCCACTTTTTCTCCCTCGAGTTTCGGAATATTTCTCGCGAATATTTATCGATTTTTTCTCGCCAGAGTTGAAAGGTTGGTTACGATAATTTCTCCTTCCTTTTCTTCCTTCCTACTTTTGTAGCAATATTGAATCGAATCTCTTTTTTCTGAATTTCCTCAACCCCCCCCCATGGGGAAATTGCATCCGCAACTTTCCCCTTCTTTCCCCCATCTCTTTCATCTCTATTATCTTAAGATGCATCGCTCTCTTTTTTCTCCCTGTAAACTTTTTCCTTTGGCCACCCATCGCCGAATAAATGAAAGAGGTCGGTTTCTCCTCTAAAAGGACCAGATGGATAGAAAGAGGCGTCTTTTTCTCCCCGGATTTCCCCCCCCCCTCCTTTCCCGACTGGATCAGATTCATTCGCCTTCCCCCCCCGTGCTCTATTTCCCAGCCCCCCACTGCTCGTTTGTTAATTGGTGGTGTACGATCCTCCCCGAACTGCCCAAGAGGCCCCCCTTTCTTTCTTCTCTAAGGTATGGATGGACCCCCCGGGTTCTTAGGATCGAAAGGTCCGTTTTTTCTCCCCCTTTCCGTTCTAGGCAAAGGATTTGGTTGGTCGCGGAACTTCTCTGTTTCCTTGCGAGATCACCTCGGAAGGAACCCCCTTTTCCCCTCCCCTTTCCCCTTTTCCCCCTCTTAAGACGTCGTGATTGCCGATGGCGCGTAATTGGAAGTTTGGCAGGGAACCCCCCTTTTTTTTTTTCCTCCTACCCGGAAAGTATTTGAGGAGGATTTATCCCTTCCTCCCTCTCTCTTGTCCGCGTTAATTAATGAGTTAACCCCCTTTTTCCCCCAAGGCTTCCCCCTACCGGTGAGATGAAGATATTTTTATCCCCAAATGAGTTTCTGAAAACTTTTCTCCCCCCCCCCTCTCTCTCTCAACCGCGATTGAAGACCTCCTCCCAGGTAAACCGTACCCGGCGTTGAAAGCTTTAATCGAATGTCCAAATGGGAAAATTGGATTCCTTCCCCCTCCCCCCCCCTTCTTGTGAGTTGAGCGGCAAAAGTTGCTTCCCTTCACCGATGAAGCCTCGTAACCCTCCATCCGATCGTAGAGTGCCGGCGTTTTTTTCATCTCCTCTTTTTTTTTTCCTTAATAGAAGACGTCGGCCTGTTCCCTCTTTTCTCCTCTTCTCTCCGCTTAACGAGAGAAGAAGCTCTCCCTCTCCTCCCCCCGACATTGAATGAACTTCTTTTTCTTTCCTTACCCCTCCCCTTTCCATCCAGAGGGAACTGCGCTCGCTATTCTGTAATGCTTGAAGCAGCTCTTCCTTTTCCGTCTGCCAGATAGACATAACCAGGGCTTTTTCCGTTCCTTCCCTCATAGAATCAAACCACAAGCGGAGAAGCTTCCATCTCGGCAGCCCCCGCTTCCCCCCTCCTTTCCTTCTTCCCCTCCTTTTTCTCGGGAGCTTCGAAGCTGCGGTCGTCTCACTTTCGACCTCCTCCAGATCTGGCCCGGAAGTAGAACGGCCTCTATCCTTCAAGACTCCTCCTCTCTCCCGATGCATTCCACCCTCCCCCAGCCTGTTCCACTCGCCTGGCCCCTTGGCGAGGAAGCTGGGCTCAAATTAGTCCCCAATTACCCTAATAAGGATAGTTTCCCCGTGTAAGCTGTCCCCCCTCTCTCACATAGAGAACAGTGGCACCAATAGAAGGAAAGATACCCCCTCCGGAGCCGAAAAAGGAATGTCTCTCCTTTTCGCCTCCGTAGGCAGCTTCCTCCCCCGTTAGGCCTCCTAGACCTCGCGATTGAGCTTTCCTAGGCGGTAATCTTTCTCGTCTTGGGAAAACGCTTTTCCTCGTCCTCCCTTTTCACCAATGCTCTTTTATGAAACCCCCCTCTTCCCCCTTCTGCCTACCCGAGAAGCGCGTCCCCCCCTTCTACAAAAGCTGAACTCAAGTGCTCCTTTCCCCCTCTCTTCCATGATCCGCTTCTAAAACCACCAACCCTTTGTGTCTTCCTTCCCCCTTTTTCCTTCTCAAGTGTCGGCTTCCTCATCCTCAAGACTCCAATGACAATTTACTTCGTGACTGGAAAGGGGCCCGGTCAGAGATTTTTGTGCTGAGAGACCCCCTTTTTTCTAACGATTATCCTTGGGCTGCAGAGGGGGGCTACTTATATTGGCGCCGTTCTTTTTTTTCGTGGCCCCCCCCGGGTGCAAAAGGGGAAAACCTCTTTACACACAGAGGGAACACACGCCAGCGCAAGATCTCCTGTGAAAGTCTCCGGGCATTTGGACTTTTTTTTTTTCTTCCCCCGGGACTCCCCTACCCCAAGGACAATTTCGCTAAGGTAACCTCCGCTTCCCTCTACTTTGCGCCTTTCTGATAGAAGGGTGGTTCCTTAAAGGATATGGGTTACGTCCCTCTCCTTCGGAGGATTTAAAGGCTTGTTCCCCCCGTGTCTAACCCCATTAGAACCACCGTGGAGGACCTTTCCCCCCTTTGTACACGTTGGATCTCTATATTTTAATCTTCCCCTTCTTTGTTTTTTCTATCCCCTCAAATGTTAATATCGGACCGGCGGTTTCTTGTCGAGTCTTTTTAGAAATTTTAGACGCTCTAGTCCAAATCTTTAACTCCCCCCTCCCCCTCCTCCCTCCCCCCCCCCCCCCCTATCTTGAGGAACTTACGGCAGAGCGCAGAACTACCTGTCATTTCTTCACTAATTTTTGGAGTTGTATGGAGCTTTTTCTACCGAAATTCCCCCCCCCCTTTCCTCTTCTTCCCCTTCCCATCCTGATCTGCCGATGGCGCTAAACATCGGGTTCCCTTTTTCTTTTGCGATGTTTTTTTCTTGACGGGACACCACTCGGAAAAGGGATTCCACTTCTCTTTCTTTCCCCTTCGACTACAAGCGACCAATCCCCTTCCCCTTTTGGCTCTCTCCGACATTTCCTCTCCGTTAAATATCGATCCCCCCATGATACTGGCAGTATATTCGAGACTCTTTCTTTCCCCCCCTTCTTTCCAACCTCTGCCGACACGTGCCTGCACCGGTTACGTCACTTTTTTTCCCTTTCTCTGGGAGGGTTCCCCTCCCGAGAGCGTTACACGGGAGTTCAACTTGAGGCTTCCCTCCTTCTCTTTTTTTCTCTTCCTCGAGGCCTTTCAAAAGATCTTGGGGTTTCCCCCAATTGGTTGAAGAAGCTTTCCCCCTGTCTTCCTCCCTCTTTTTCCCCAGGCACAAGCCAGCTTCTCTGCACTCCGAATCGGTGGCTCAGGCTGAATTCCCCCATCCCGCGGCCTAATAGAGAGTCCTTTCTCCCCTCCTTTCGTGTTTAGGAGAAGCACTTTTTTTTGCGGGATATTGGTTTGGCGGGGCGATCGGTGTATCGCGGTTTTCCGCGAATTCCCTCCAGCGGAGATTCTTTTCGCCTCCCTCCCCAGCCTCGAAACTAAGGGGCCTCTTCCTCTTTTCTTTTTGTTCGTGTGGAATGATCTTCTCTCGGGCTCCTTTCCCCCAAGCCCCGTAGCGAAGGATCGACTGCTTATCTTCTGGTAGCAGCTTCTCCCCCCTTTCTCTCCGCCGCTTCGAAGCGCCGAATTTTTTCTTCTCTCTTTTCGTGTGGTCAGCGGAGGGCTGGCTATGTGGACCTTTTTTGTGTTTTGGATGGTCGATGAACGACTCCTGCAGGCCCAGCTCGTCACTTCCGACTTTTTCCAAACCGGACGCGCTGCTGCATATTCCCCTTTTTTCTCATTCCAGCGGTTGATGGCCTCTTTTCCACCCTCTTTTTTTTTTTCTCTCTCCTTTCAGGCAATGTCTGGGACAAACGCGGCGCTTTTCTCTTTCAGACCGATCTCCCCGAATGTACCGAACGAGGGACTTTCTCTTCTTGTAGAGCTTCTACCCTTCCCCCGCCCCCCTCCTTCCCCCTCCCCCTCTCGGTCTCTTTGAGCCTATGAGTTCGAGCGGCCGTTTTTTTCACCCTCCTTTGCCTTGCGCAACTCACAGTTTTTTTAGAGACAGAGTTTCCCCTGCCTCTTTTCCCCCAGCCTGGCACAGCCTGGTTTCGCTTTTTTCGGTTTCGAGCTTTGCTCTTCTTCCCCTCCTTCGTGGGAACCAGAATTCGCGCTTTTCCGCTTCTCCTTTTCTCCTTCTTTTCAAGGAACGTCATTAATTTTTCCTCTAACCCCCTTCCCTCAAATACTTTCCGGGTCTTTTCCTGCCAAACGTCCAATGGCCATGATCATCTCCATCAACTCTTTTTCTTTCCCCCTTCGTGACGACCCGTTGCTCTTGCAACTTTTTTTTTTTTTTTCCTTTGCCCCCTTCCTGAATCGCGCATTCCGCGACCACTCCATTTGCCTTCCTCTTTCTCTTCCAGTCGAACCCGTGTTGGTTTCCCCCTCCTTTCCTTATTTTCTTTTTCTTTTCCTTTCGGTCCGAATCATCAAGGTGGACGAAAGAGACTTCTTGGTCTCCATTTTTGGTGCCATGGGTAAGCTGTAGGAGAATGATTTTTACTATTTAAATCGGGGCGATCACATCTCTCCCTTTACTCTCTTTTTTCTTTCTCGGTAAGCACAGAAGAACCGAACCTCTCTTTTTTCTTTCCCTTTTTCGCAGCCCTAGAACCCCGGCTAGATTGAACCCCCTTTTCTTCGCATCTTAAGAGTTAGAGGTGAATTATCCTGGTTTTCCTCTTCTTCTTTCTTCTTATCAAGTTGACCACGGCAATTCCCTCCTTTTCCAGGCTCTCTTCAATTCGCCTCCCAAAAGTCGGTCAACGAGCAGCCCCTTTCTCTCATCTCCCCAACCGTTCAACTTTTTCCTGGCCTTCTCTTTTTCCTTTTTTATTCCCAAATCGATAAAATATTTTTTTCCGGCGACTCTCCCTTTGAACCCCCCCCCTTCCTTTTTGCGAAATCAACAGGTATATTGAAACAATACCCATTTTTCCGAATCCCGTTCCCGTAGCCGATAAAGATGTTACTCGCTTCCCTTCTTCCCTCCCTTCTTCTTCTCGTGGATCGATGTGCTGATGATGCACGTGATCACCCTTTTTTTCCTTTCTTTGGCCTCTCCCGACAATACAATATATCTATAGTTTAATCCTAATCGTTGTTTTTTTTCCCTCACCATCCATCTTGGCCAGAAAATGGTTAGGCCTCACGCGGTTCGGTTCTTTTTTTCCTTCCTCTTTCCTCCCCGGTACGGACACGAAATGCCCGTCCTCGGCTCTTTTGTGTTTTTTCCGGTACTTTATAGTGATCAAATGGCCTCTCCTTTTTCCATTGCTTCTCCCCTTCTTTTTCCTTTTTCCCATCGAGGGGCAGGAATATTTCTCGTGTCCCCCCCCCTCTGCTCTCCCTTTTTCGGACCTTACAGAGGTGAACGGGTGTTCGATACTTTTTTAGGGGAGGGGCGCGAGTGAAAGACTTTGTTTCTCCCTCCCTCTTTTCACGGCATCTGTGAACTCGAATGGCCGTGTGTTTTTTTTTCAATTCCCCCTTCAACTTTGATCGACCCAGGATTTTTTCCCTTTTTTTTCCGATTGTTGGGTTCCAATCGAGACGGGTTCTCTCTCTTTCCCCTCTAGTGCAGGTAACAAGAGATACAGGAAAGGCTCCTTTTCTTCGTGGAAAAGATTCCCCGAGCGAAAATTTCTTGGAGAGAGAGGAGATCCAGAATTCCCCTCTCGAAAAAGACATGTCCTCTTTTCTCGATTCATTCGCCGTTTTTTCCCTCTTCATCAAGGGAGAGATGCTAAATGACCTCTTTTTAGATTTAGTAACCCCCCCTGCCAGGACTGGATCCCCATTTTTTATTCCCCCCATCGCTTAAGTTATGGATGGACCCTTTCTCCCCTAAATAGTAAAGGTAGACTTTCTTCTCGGAAATTCAAGTAGAGATTAGCTTCTTTTTCCCCCCTTCTCTTTCTCTTCCCCCTCCCTTAGGAAATGGAAAGAGAACAAAGGGTGAACCCTCTTTCTTTGACATTCCGCAAGGACGAATTTTCCCCCCCCTTCGGGGGAAGGTGCCACAACTTCACTGACAACCCCCCCCGTTCGGAGCGTCAGACCGAGACAAGGATTTGTCCAGGAAGACCTCTCTACCGTTGTCGGGGCCCACGAGAGCAAGCGGGCAGAGTTTCCCCCTTTTTGTAGTAAACAGCTGAAGCACTTTCGATGCCTAGACGTCGTTTTTCCACGAAGGAGGTTCTGAACTTCTCCAAAATCAGAGATACTAAAGCCCTCAACCGCGCTTTTTTTTTCTTCCTTTCTCGACAGAAGTTCACCTTTTTCCCCCTACAGCCAGGATGTTTTTCACTTCCTTTTTTTCCTTCCTCCTCTTTGGCAAATCGATCCCCACAACTTGAGTTGAATTTCAAAATTCTTACTTTATCCAGAATGAAGCTCGTCCCCCCTATCCCTATCGAGCCGGAGTTTAGGATTGTAGAAACCTTCCTCAGCCCTCTTCCTTGGGGTAGTACTTTCTTTCCTAAAAGGCCTTTCAGCAGCATCCCAAGGAGGTCCAACAGAACCTGCTCATTCCTCTCCCATAGCCTTCTTGGGTACACAATCTGCCTGACCTTTCTTTTTCACAAGCAAGTTTTTTTAACGCTGGAACGGTCTCTTCTGTATTTCTCCTTCCCTTATGATGAAGCAGCTCTTTTTTCTCTCGCCCCCCCCCCCCGAAAGTGAAGGCTTGTTTTTTCATCTTTTCCTGGAAAAGACCCCCCCCTTTCTGAAGAGATAGATCCTTCTCCCACCTCTCCCTCCGCTGGTAAAAACATAAGTGAAAGTTTCCTCCCTTTTTCTTTAGTCCTTTTCCCCCTTTTTGAATGTTAGAGAAGGCGGAGACCTTTCCTTCCTATCTTTCGGCAAGTAGAAAGACTTTTTTTCTCGGATCTTTCTTTTTTCTCCATTCAAAACGATAGAGCAGTCATTCCCACTCCCCGCTTAAGAAAGAATGTAGTTCCCCCTTTTAAACGGAGTTTCTTTCTGAGGAAGATCGTCAAGTCTTTTTTCTTCTCCGGTTCTTGGATTTCCTTTTTAAGCAAGGGCCTCCCCCCCCGCGAGACAACGGAGCTTTCCCACATCCGCGGAAGATTCCCTTTTCCCCCTTTCCTCGCCTTCATGTCGATTCCCCCCTCTTTTTTTTATTTCCCGTTCCCTGTCATGAGCACATAGCGCTTGATTCCCCCCCCCCCCCCCGTCTTCATCTGGCCTGGAAGTTTACTTTTCTTCTCCGCAAGGAATGATTCACCTTTTTGGTGGGATGAAACACAATCTTTTTTTCCTCCTCTCCCGCCGCGCTACTTGATTCAGTCTCCCCTCTCCCCCCCTGGTAAACTGAATGATATCCATTCTTTCCCAACATTTTCCTCCTTCCCCGAACCGGGTGCAGGCAAGTGTCGTTTCTCCCTCCTCCTTTTTTTTTCTCGACTAATGAATTTACATGGTTCTTCTTTCCTTTTAGACATCGAGATTGACTTTTTATCTTTTTCCGAGGATAGCAACAACCTTTCTTGGCGCTTATTCGAAGAGTGGGTCTTCCGCGCCCTCCCTCCTTTTCTCTTTGTTTCTTCCAGGCAACAAGTTGAAACATCATCCCATCGGTCCTTTCTAGCCCTCCCTCTTCAGACGGCGGGTTTTCACGTCTAACGAGAATGTGGAATTTCTCTCTCCAACCATCTCACAAGAATTTAGATAAGACCCTCCCTCTTCTTCCGGCTTCGTTTCTGCGCTCGCAGGGCCTTTCCTACTTCTCTTTTACCCCTTTTCTACTTTCATGGTCGGAGGATTTAAAGATTTGGCCACCCTTCTTGGACAACGGACATGTAACGATAGGCCCCCTTCTTTTTCTTTTTTCCTTCCTCATCGTTGTTGGTGTTGCTCTTCCCCCCTCCAATGTTAATATAGATTTTTCTCACCCTTTTTCCGATTCTTACTTTCGAAAAGAGCCGGTTCCCCCCTTTCCCCCCTTAAGACCTGTGTAACCCTCTCCTTTTTGTTCCGGAGCGAGAACGAACCGCCGGTAAGCGTCCCTTTCTCTTTCCCTTTATTTAGTGGTATGGAGAGTCCGTTTTTTTTTCCTCCCTCTTTCTCCGTTCACCATCCCTCTTCCCTTTTCTCCTCTAACCTCTGGTGAAATAGTCATGTCCCCTCCCCTTTTGTCCTTTCCCACGCGGAAACTGATAAATATTATCTTGCTTTTTTTTTCATAGCGCCCAAGCAATTGAGAATAGGAGCCATCCCCTCCCTTCTACTCGAAACATCTCTTTCCCTTCCCGGTAGTTACCTGTAAAGTGCAGTATTCGCCCCTTCCCTCCTTCTTTACGCACCCGAAGAAATGCTTCCCACTTTTTCTTCCCCCATCCTTCCTCTTCTTATCGTTAGGTGATAATGGACTTTCTTCTTCTTGAGTCGGCTTCCTCCTGATTTTCCCTTATTCGCGGCGTAAAGATCTTGGGGGTTCATCTTCCTCTTTTTTCAGCAGACTTGAGCGGACGACCTCCTTTTTTTTCCCCAGGACAAGATGAAGCCGAGAAGTTGATCCTTTTCCGGCTCCTTCCTCCCCAAAAGCCGCGGCATAATTACGCGACGTTCTTCCTTGTGTTCGTGGCGACTGCCCCTTTTTTTTTTTCATGGTTGGAGGGGAGCTCGGTGTCTCGCGTTTACTTCCCCTACCAGTAAAAAGCAGCCGGCTCCCTCTTTTTCCTCGACGGTTCCGCGCCAGATTCCTCGCCCGTCTTCTCTTTTCCTTCTCTTTTGGCAGGACATGCTGGGCGGAAGCGTTCCTGCACCGTTCGAGAGTTGATGACTGGCTGTCCTTCCTCTTCCGCGACGGCGTAGACTGCCGCCCCCCCTTTGCTCTTCAGGGTAGCCGCTGTAGATCCCACGTGCTCGACCGCCCATTTCTTTTTTTCCCTCTTCCGTTGACTTGGAGGTGTGGACAGTTTCGGGCTTGGCTTCTCTTTCTTTTTCGCCTTTGTGGTTTGGCTGGCGATGAAACGCAGCCTCTTTTTTTTTATTTTTCCCTCCTGGCGACGGCAAACCGGACGAGATGCTGAATCCCCCCCTTTTTTCCTCCCCTTAGACGAGCAAGTTCCGCTGGTTTTTTTTCTTTCCCTTTTTTTTTTCTTTTCTCGATGAGAAGGTCAGGCAATGTCGGGGACAACCCTTTCCTCGCGTTTATCTGGAGCAGAAGTATCCTCTTTCTACTTCCCTGACGTTTCGATATATTGAGTCTCCCTCCTTCCTCGACGATCGGAATTTGCGTCCCCTTTCTGCTTTCCCGGTGTCAACAGAACGGTGGTTTTCCCCTCCCTTTGTCTCCTCTTCTCCTTTTTTGCCCATGAAGCTCTTTTCAGATGCCTTAAGTTATTTGAACTTTTTCTTTCTTTTCTCTCCCTTTTTCGGTTTAGAGCTTCCTTTCTCTTCGCGCTTTTTTTTTTTTCCCTCCAGAAAATCATTAGTGGGAACCATCCGCACCCTTCTGCGATTTTTTGAAGAGAGGATTTTTCCTCCCTCCCTCTGTTGCCAATGAGACTCTTCTTTTCCTGCACGCGTTCTCCCTTCCTGGTACGCCGCCAACAGGCCCCTTCTGCTCCAACGACTTTAGTTATTAATCGGGAGAACGGTTCCCTTTTCTTTGATCTCGCAAGAGTACTTGAACACCGCCCAGGCTCGCTTTTCCTCCCGCCCCGCACATCCTTTGACCTAGACGTTCGTAATTTTCTCCTTTCCCCCCCCTTTCCCTCATCTGATTTTTGGATCATCGCCATGGTCTTCAGGCCGTGGAAGGTTTTCCTTCCCCCCCCCCCAAATGACAAACGAGCTTGGCTCTTTATTTCTCTCCCTGTGTCTTTCAGGTTAAGTCTGTAGGAGAATGTCTTTCCATTTTTTTCTGTTAAAATCCCTTTTTTTTCCGTTTCGGCGCCATCGGTCTTTTATCTCTTCTTCTTAGTTTTCTGGCCTTCTCCCCGACATCTTCAGTAGCGGCTCCTTCGCCTCTTCCCCGGCTATGAACCCAAAACATCGTCTTCCCTTTTTTCGAGATGAATTGGGTGTATATCAGTGCTCATTTCACTTTTTTTTTTCCCCTTCAATCGAGTTCAAAGATGCTCTTCCCCTTTTCCCCGTCGTCAACGAAGCAGGCACAATCCCCTTTTTTCCCTTCTTTCCCCCCACGTTCCATCTGGACGGCTCGGATCGTGGTCTGTTTCTTTTTCCCCCTCTTTTCACAATATTCGAGAAAGAATATTCATGCCACCTAGGTTTTTCCTTATACAAAAAACAAGAGTTACGCGCATTCTTTTTTTTTCCCCCTTTCCCCCGTATAGCCGGCTTCCCCCTGCCTTTCCCTTCCCTTCCCCTTTTTTCTTCGGGCGAGGTGGATAGATGTGCCTGAGATGCCCTCCTCCCGGTTTGCTGTCGAAGACGAAATATCAGATCTCTATTTTCCCTTTTTTTTTTTTTCTCCTTTTTCTCTTTTCCTTCTTTGCGAACAGCATCGGCCATCCATTTTCTTCCGGACTTTTTTTTTTCCCTCCTCCATCGATAAACGCGCCTAAGAGACGGACACTCGTCGGTTCCCTTTTGTTTCGTGCTCACCAAAGTTGTCCTTTTTCCCCCCCCTTTTTTTTCTTTCCCCTCTTTTTTACCGGTTGATTAGACGATCAGGGAAGTTCCATTCTCTCCCCTTTTTTTTTCCTTTTAATATTTTGAGGATTTTTGGCGCTTCCTTCCGAGTCTTTCTCTCATCTTTCAGGCAGGGGATGGGGCTGCTCGTTTTTTTATCGAGACGGGGACGGCCATCTTGACCTTTTCTTTTTTTCCCTTGCAGAAAATGCAATGATTTCTCGCCTCCCCTTAGCATGTTTCTCAGATGTGTGGGTTAAATCGAGCAGTTTTTTTCCTCCCCTTTTTTTTAGTGCAAACAATCGCGCTACATGAACGAGGTTCGGTTTTCTTCTTCTTCCCCCTTTTTCTTTCCCAGAAGATGACGACCTTTCCCATTCCCCGTATCACCACGCATGAACGACTGGCTCTCTTTCCCCCCGAACGTACCCCATTTCATCCAGTGATATAGTCTTCCTACCTGCGCCCTCTTTTCTTTTTTTCCCCTCTTTTCGTACACCTTGATGGAATTCGACCTCTATGCCCCTTACGTTTGCGGAACAAAAAGGGTTTCGATTTCCCCCGGCACAATTCTCGACGTCTAGGGCCACTTCTTCGCGGACCTTTCTCTTTTTTTTTTTCCAAGTACTCTTGCGAGATCCCCTTTTTCCTGAACCCTTTTTCGCCCAGTTTATCCGATTAAGAAGGGTGCTTGCTCTCCTTTTTTCAGGCCATCCACGGAGGGGGGGGGCTGTTGGTTTTCCCCCTCCTTCTTCTCTGTTAGAGACCGCGTCGGGGACATAGATCTTGGCCCCTCTTTCTTTTAATCATTTCACCTTTCCCTTTTCCCAGCCCCTCATAAATTCATGGTGCGATTTCCCTCAGGAGTTTAGGAACCCTTAGACCAATTCCCTCCCCCTGCTCTTTCTGGCGGACAGTCAAAGAAAAGTAAAGCCCGGCTTCCTTTCATCGACGGCTCCAATTCTTCTGAGAACACTTACTGTGAGGTGAGCTGACCCCTTTTTTTTTTCCCTTTTAATTCCCGCTGCCCGTCCCCTATTGCTCCAAATATCCGATTTCGTTTCGCCTCAAGATAATCGAAGAAGTCTTCTTCCCCCCTTTTCGGGTACATTGCGGCTCTTTCTTTTCCTTCCAACGGACGAGTCCCCCCCCTCCTTTCCACCAGACAGGGAATGACCGTTTCTTCTTTTTATCCTTTTCTCGGAAATCAACGTTCCCCTTGTGTATTGGCTGCAGCGATCGGAATTTTTTTTCCCCTTTTCCCGTAGCAAAGATCGCTCCCCCTCTTTTTTCGCTGGGCCTTAATCGCGGCGTTATCGCTCCCCACTGCGGGAGAAGAGACAGACGGTCCTGATGACAATACGTGAAGGTCAGCGATCCCTTCTTTCCTTTTTCTCTTTTTTTGTCTGAGCACGTTGGGAGCGACGGCGCGACCTGGCCCCTTTTTTTTTTCCAGTCGAAGCGGTGAGACCGAAGAAGAATAAAACGCTCCCTCTCTCTTCCCTTTTTTTCTCCGGCATGTCGTTGCCAAAAATAGAATGGCCCCGTTAGGTTCGCTCTCCTCTCTTCGTCGAAACTTCGAGCCCATGGTTTTTCTTTGCGTTTTTAGGGATACAAAAAGCTATTCCCCTCCTCCCTCACAAACAATTTAAGGAGGCCAGATCCTCCTCCCTTCGAAAGTCATGTAGATTAATTCGCTCTTTCTTTTTCTTTTCTTTAGGCTAGACTGAGAAAATAGAGATTTCTCTTTTTCCCCCCTTACCCTTATGGCTTTGGCTTTCCTCCTGAGGAATATAAGAACTCTTCTCCCCTTCCTGTCTGTCACCACCCCCCTTTCCTTCCTTCTTGCGTGCCTACTAGACGCCGCGCTCCTTGCTTCCCTTCCCTCTCTTGAACTCACGTGTACTGCTCCTCCCCCCATGTTTTCTAGGAACCGGGGCAGCGCAAGTGTTTTTTTTCTCCCTCCTCCTACGCGTATAGAATACTGCACGGCACTTTCTTCTTTCCTCTTTTATGACATCGATATTGCTCTTCCTCCTCGCACCCCACTTTATTTGATAAATCCCCTTTTTCCTTCTTCCCGAATAGTTGGCTACGCAGCAGATAATATTGACAGTTTCTTCCTCCCTTCAAAGGTGAAACATCATCCCATCTTCCTCCTCCCGCGGTTAGGACAGAGGAAATCCTCTTTTTCTCTTGCCCCTTTTCCTTTCTTCCTTCGCGCCGACAAGACGACGCCATTCTTTTCCCCCTCTGATCCCCTATTGCGCTTCAGGCGGTTTTTTTCCTTTCAGGGCATAAGGTAGGGTCCGACCCCCCTTTTTGCTTTAAAGATTGTTTTCCTTAACGGTAGAAAAATTTCCCCCGTCGCGACACGGCCCTGTATTCCCCCCCCCCCTTTTCCCCCCTTGTCGGTGATGATAGCTATGTTTTCCTTTTTCTATCCCCCTCTCCCCGCACAAATGGGACCGATACGATGCCCCAGGTCCGGGTAGAACGGTTCTCCGATTTTTCTCGCTCCCAGCCATCTTTAATCCGCCTCCTTTTCCCTTCTTTTTCGGTGGTTCACCCCTTCCCCTTCGAGCGCAGAACTAGCTCTCCTGACACCGGTATTTTCCTTACGACCTTTTTTTTTTTCCTTTGTCGGATCTTCTCCTTGATTTTTCCCTGCGAAAGCGACTGGAACGCTTCTTCCTTCGTCCTTCGGTCCAGATGGGATGATGTTTCACCTTTTCCTCTCCCCCCACGCGAGAAACTGGCCAACCTAGTTCTCCAACTCTTCGATCCTCCCCCCCTTAGTCTTTTAGCCAAGAACATTGTGCGTAGCTTTCTCCGTTCAAATCTACGAGGTCATCCCCCCCGTTTTTAGTTTCTAGAACGCGTCGTTACAAGGGCCTCTCTTCCGAAACTTGAGCTGCCCCCTTCTTTTTTTTTCTTTTGATTTTTGGTATGGAGAGAAGGCAGTTTAACTTCTCTTCTTTTCTCTGCTCACTTTGCGTATCGTATGCGTCTTCTCCCCTTTTACCCCTCCGCAATTGCGCAACTGGGTGTGTTTTCTCCCCATTCCCTTCGATTCCGGCAGCATCCATGCCCCCTGAGTGTTCTGATCAGCGCAGCTAAAGCGCGTCTCCCTTCTCTTCAGAACGGGAAATCCTCCCCTTCTCCCCTACTTAGCTCCCCCTCATCGAAGTTCGCTTAGTTGAGATTTTCTTTTCTGTCGTGGAATGGTTGTGCGGGGGCTCCGGTTTCCACCCTTTTTTTTTTTATGACTGGCTGACACGGACCTCTTGACCTTTAGGAATGGGACGACGAATTTTTCCTTCCCTTCTCTTGCTCGACCTACGGGGCCGAGCGAGTGTGGGCTCCAAAGACATGATGGCGGAAGGTCCTCTGCCCTTGCTTGATGCGATGAAGGCTTTCCCCATCTTCCTGCTGCACGATTGGGTGATCCCCCACTCGAATAAAAAGTGCTCGACTCTTCACTTTTCCCTCAGTCTGTGTGGACAGACGGAGGGATGGATACTTTTCCCCCCCCTTCCTTTTCTTCTTCCCTCCGGTGGGTGGCTGGTCGATGACCCCTTCTCTCCGTCCCAGCTCGTCACTGACGCCTCTTGGTTGCACCCTTAAGGACTGCTCTTTCTCCTCTCGCGGCAGCCATACATAGCTCTCCCCCTCCTTTTCTTATCACGGCGTGGTCTGGCTCCCTGGTCCAACGAGGCGATGGCTCTCCTTTTTTCCAGCCCCTAGCGGACTAGGCGCGAATGACCTCCTTTTCTGGACGACGACAAGGCGCCCTTTTAGCGTTACATCCGAAAAGCGGCCCTCCTCTCTTTCCTGTCTCCCCATTCTTTCGTGAGCGGCGGTGTATTAGTCCCCCCCCCCCTTTTTGCAGCTCAACTTTCCCCCCCTTTGCAACTGACGAGCAGGCGTTTCCTCCCTTCCCCAGCCTGGCCTACGTTTCTTTTACCCCCTTTCTGTTCTCAATCGCGGGTTCGAGCTTTGTCCCCTCCCCTCTTCCCTCGTACAGAAAATAGCGCTCGAAACAGGGTTTGACATTTTTTTCTTTTTTCCCCCCTGGAACGTATTATGGACTGCTTTTCCCCTTTCCTTCCCCTTCACTTGCTCCAACAGGCATCAGTGGCTTTCCTTTGCTTCCTCTCCTGGCCATCAACGACGGCTTAATCGTTTTCCCCTCCTCTCCCCGTTGCTCTTGCAATGTTCCTCTTCCTTTTTCCCCCTCTCTAACTCCCCCTTTCTCCTACCCATCTTGGCCCTAGACGTCTCGTCATTTTCTTTTTCTCTCCCGGTCGAACCAGTGTTGGCCATCAAGACTTCTCGTGGCATCTTCGTTCGAATTCAATGCAAGGTGACGAAGCGTCCCCCCCCCCCTCTCTTCCTTTGTAATCCCCTCGGGATGGAAATGCGGTACGTGTCTCTTTTCAGGGTTTGTCTAAGATTTTAAAATCGGGTTTTTCTGCTGCTCTTCGTGATTAGTTTCCTGTCCTCTTCCTTCCCTTCATTTCGCGCGATTGTTTGCCCTCACGAGCTTTACCCATCCCCCCTCTCCCCCCGTCTCGATGAAAAACCAAACACCCCTCCCCGATTCTTTATGATGGAATATCATGTGTTTTCTTTCCCCCCTTCTCTTTCTCTCGCCTTTTCCCCGCGGCAATTCGAGTTAAATCTCCCCCTTCCTTTTTTTTCTTTCCCTCCATTCCGCTGACGCGAGCTTATACGAACCCACGTTTTTTCCTTTTTTTTTTCTCTTTTTTTTTCCCCCCTCTTCGGGAGCGAAAAAAATCGCTCCCCCCCTTCCCTTCACTGATTTTGTAGCATCATGGGAAACCTTCCTTCTAACCCCCCCATCTTCCATGCATGAGAGGCAACGTTGGAGCAACGAAGCCCCTTTCCCC
>Ga0179593_1527459_pt1 | contig 21116 bp, 36 predicted proteins | sample CZODoug2_1_08_16_FD_185931 | JGI IMG/M metagenome (GOLD analysis project Ga0179593, IMG submission 185931) | Vadose zone soil fungal communities from Angelo Coast Range Reserve, California, USA - CZODoug2_1_08_16fungal (PacBio error correction) | ecosystem: Environmental > Terrestrial > Soil >... | reverse complement strand
CCCCCCTCATCAAAAACTAGACCTTTGAACAATAAACCACACCGTCTCCTCGGCTTCCTTTAAATTACCTCTAGTCCTTCAGTTTCTCTAGACCCCCAGTCAGTGGGGCTCCTTCCCCACGTGGCGACAACACTGGTTGCTTTCCTGTTCATATCTCTTTAGGATGTGGATAAACGTAGTCACGACAGTGGTTAGGTATGCGGCACCCAGGTCTGCTGGAACGCCGCCATGTGTACCATCAACCCTCGCACGTAAGATCGTTCGGCAGCCGAAACTCGTCTGAGGGGGGGAAATCTCCTCAATTAGACTGTTCCTTTAGGTTTGTCTTTGGGGTTCTTTTATTAATATGGGGTGGCGGGGGGGCTTTGGGTAGAGGTAACCTTGGAGGCTCTCAGTTTGGAGTGGTTCTTGTCGGTTGAGAACTTTCCCACTTTGATTTATTCACGATTCCCCCTCCATGTTGCCCTTTAGTTTCTGGTCACGCGCTCTTAGGCTTTCCCTTCTTTCCCTTTTCAGGTTTCCTTGAGTATTGGCGACCACCGACGAAAGGGGTTCACTGGTCCCCGTTATTGGGTTTAGTGGGCCATGTATGGAGGTTTGTCTTGTATTTAATTTTGCCCTTCCTGTTGTTCCAAGGTGGTAGTCATTTAGTCTCGTTTCCCTCGCCTGCTGACTTTCTTTTCCCCACAAGTCTGTTTGCTACCACTCACCGCGGCGTTTTTTTTCTTTCTTTTTCGCTGTGCTGTCTCACGAATTATAGGTTCCCAATTGTCCATTAGAATTCAACTGCAGGAAGCAGTCCTTTTTTTGCCTTCTTTTGATTGGGTGCTCTTTGAGCTTTTTTTCTTATTGCGAGCGTTGCTTTTTTTTTCACTCTCCCGTGGTTTCTGCTCTTTTTTTTTGAGGACTTTTTATTGTGCCTGTCTGCCATTCGATCCAATTCTTCGCCCTCCTCCCAGGCCACACTGCTAGACTGGCACGACATCCTTTCCCCCCTCCATAAGATTTTTTCTTTTTTCACAGTCTGATTCCCAACCCTTCTGACTTCCGCCGTGAAATATAGGTGAGCGGGTTGGTGGACGTTTTTTTTTAGGTTTTGGGATCGCGTCGCTTTTCTGTAACCTTCGGTGTTATTATCTTGTCCCGGGTTCGATGCTTCCTCCCCCCACATGGTGGGTGGAGTTACTGAGTTAGGTGTGATTATGGTTGCGCAATTTCGGTCCTTTCTTTTTTTTTTATTTTTCGTGAAGCGTTGGACCTGTGGTCAGAGAAAGCCATTATACTCCCCCTATGGATGCGTGCGGCTCCTTGACTGTCTTATGCCGATGCCCGAAACGTATTTTTTTTGACATGCGGAGTTTGCTTTGCATTCGTTTCTCTGGATTTCCCAGATGGGCTGTAACTTTTGTCCTTCTTTTGCAGGGCAACCTTTTTTCGCAACCCAGGGTGCCACGGAAGAGTTCTTCTTCGATTTCTTCTTTTTTTTCCCCCCCAGTTGACGTTGACCTGTGAATTGCCGGCGCTGACGATGTTCTTCCAGCTTTTCATTCCCTTTACGGTATGGGTGTCAAACCTCACCTGACGTAGTGTTGACCGCCCGTACTCTTTTTTCAATGAATTCTCTCCCTCTAAATGTTTCCTTCTCCTTTCTACTTGCAAGTTCCCCCACGCTCCTGTCCGAGAAGAAGACTTCTCTCAACTTCTTCGGCGGACCCCCCCCTTTCTCTCTCCAATCATACTCATCCTCCACCATCCTCATTTCCTACATCTTTTCCTGACGCTCGCTGCTAGAATTTTCCCCTTCATATGTACTCTCCCCCTCTGATTCTTCGACATGTTTTCTCCCCCCTTTTCCCCTTTTCTCCTCGTCTTTGGGTGAATTCTTTTGAGGGGACCTTTTTTTGATTGTTTCTTTTTTTTGTTTTTCTCTGGGGCTTCTTGGGTGTTCTCAGAGTTCGTTTCCCCCTTTGAGAGCTTCAAAGTTGTTGTGATGTTGATTGATGCGCTTGCCCTTTCTAACATCATTCTATACCCCTTCCTGCTTAACCAGGGACGCCTGGTACCACCTTTTTTCTCCGATGAAGTCACTTTTTCGAACCTTTTTCCTGGTACATTTTTGAGCTGTGCCCCCTTTGCCGCGGCAACATCCCTCCTCCCCCTTATTTCCCGCCCTCACTTTCATGATAAAATTAGAAGTGCTTCCCCCCCCCCTCCCCCCCTACATCGATGGGTATCTCGCCCCCCCCGACACACTGCATCCAGATGCGATCTTCCTTTTGACGTCTCTTCCCTTTTTAACAAAAAAAATCTATCTCTCTTTCATTGTTTTCGTTGTCGCCCTAGATTTCTTTCCCTCACAACAGCAACCCCCTCTTGTTTCACTGCGCCCTTTGGGCTTTGAGGATTGCCGTGAGGAAACCCATGGGATGTTGGTTTATTCTTTTTCTCCCTTCCCAGTTTTATCCTTACACGTGAGGGGCGGAGATGAAGGGGTTTTTGTTTGTGCCAGACGAATTGTTGAGCTCACCCCTGTTTTCCCCCCCCCTTTTAACTTCTTTCAACAGTTGAAAAATAACTCTGCTCCTTCCTCATTTTCCTCTTCAGTGAGAGATCTTAATCAAATGCCTTTCTTTTGAGACCCTGGCAATCGCATAAACCCAACAGCCCCTCTCCTCCCCCAATACGCCCTAACTATCTCAACCCCCCCAGCAACACTTTTCAACCCAATACCAAGGCCAAAAACCCCTGCATCCCCACTTTTCCCCCAACCGCCTCTTGCGAAAACGTACGAGTGTTCTTCAGCCTTTTCCCCCTTCCTTTCCCCAGAAATACCTTCCCCCGGCTCCTCCCACCTCGATGTTTTCCTAACGTACAATTCTCTTAGATGTCCCCCTTTTCTGTCGCTTTTAAGTGTGGTTCTTCTTAGTTGATTCGGGATGGAAGCCTTGTTTGGTAAGGAGTGGCCGCCCCAAGGGAAGTGACGCCTTCTCTTTTGAAGCCCCCCTGGTAGATCGGGAAGGATTGTCCCGTGAGTTGACCTTTAGTTTCGGAGACGAAAGTTTCTGTGTCTCGTCCTTTCCGGGGAAACCCTTGAGTTTCTGTTTCTCCTTTCCCCCCCCCCCCAATTGCTCTAATTCGAAGGCTGTGAGCTTTCCTACTCATTTTCCAGCCTTTATCGAACCCCCCACTTTTGTAAAGCTCCATCATCGAGCTCCCTCTTCCATACAACTCGCATTCCCTTTTTTTCCTCCCCCCACTTTGCCCTCTGCAACTCTCCTTCCAATCCCCCCCACATTGACGACTCCTTTTTGGAAAGCCTCAAGAAATCACCCCCGAACCTATGTAATCGTCATTCTGGAATAAACGACACATAAAGAGATCCTCAGACTTAGGCTGGTACACTTCTTACACAAAGAACCGGTACCGTCACACTCATTCACGCACAATTCAACTTACTGACTTCGCTCCCTTTGAGCCACTTCCAAAAAACCCACAAGTGGCTAGAAAACACTCATCCACCAGGGCGTCTTCGAGATACTTCCAGCCCCCAAGAGAAACTATTCCTCCCAAAGTTCACCTGCAACAAAACCTCGTAAAGCGACCTTAAGACAGACATGGAACCCCCCCCCCCTGCTATGAAAAACCCCGCCTGTATATTTGCGTCCCTCTTGGTTGCGGTCACAACTCCCCAGACGTCGAGCCCCGTCTGAGTCTTGTTTCTTTTTTTAATTTCGTGCCTGGAGCAGTGAACCCTTCAGCCCTTCGTTTGTCCTGAGTACGCCAAAGCTTTCAGATAAATACCTCCGTTCCCGTTACCCGCCTCCTCCCGTCTCCATCCGACATAGTTATGATTACCAGCCACAGCTTCCCGCCCCCTACAATAACAGCCCTGGAAAAACACCTTACAATCCCCCTGCCATTAAAATGACTTTTCCCCAGCTCCTTCACGACGAAACCGCTCCCTCACGACTTACCGTACTACCAAGACCCCTCCCCGCTCATCCCTCCCCCCGCGGCACCCACCAAGTTCCACAACATCGCCCCGTAAACAAAGAGAAAATTGAGACGAACCATCCCATCAACGAAAACTCCACTTTTTATCCCTCAGCCTCCCCAATTTCCTGAAATACTCGAAGCTTCTGGAGAAGGTGCCTTCTTTACCGTGAAACACCTGCCAAACTTAAAGGAGGCTGAGACCCGAGCATACCGAAACCCCAAAAACCCAAAACCCCCCCACGAGAGGGATGCGGACATCCCCCCCCACAAGACACCGGTTTCCACTACAGAAACTTGCTTGGCCATACAAGACTGCTGCACTCACCTTGAAACATTCATATTTAATGTAGAACAGAAAACATTACCCTCATCACCTCCAAACATCCATGTTAGGGGAAGTTCCCAAACGTTCGTCGGTGGTGTCGGTCTCCCACTAGCCTCACTTGACCGGCCCTCCTAACCGGGTCGCGGTTTTTTTTCCCTTCCCCCGTCCCCCCGCGAGCACCGCCGTGTCTTTCCCCGCCGGGGAGTTGCCAGACCACTTTCTCGGAAGCCAACACCAATGCACTTTAAAACCGGAAAAAAAAGTTTCACCTTCCAACAACAACCAAACCCCCTCCTGCGACAAACCCCCACCCACACTATAACCCAAAAACCAAATAAATCCCCCAACCCGAGCCAAAGGATGCCAACCACCCCAGGAGAACACCGTTTACGTCCTAACTCTCATGCCCTGCAAGTCCCCGAACAGACCTCCATCGGGGTACCCCGCGGTTGTATCATGCAAGTGATGTTCCAAACGCGACCTACCTGATGCACGGACCAGACAGGTACTCCCCCTCTATCAACGGGTTTCGCCTAACCCCCCTCGGCCGAGGATCCTCAAGGTACTATTTTTTTAGGTACTTCCTCCGTTAAACCTTTTGTGAATTGAGTGCTAACTTTCATGCCCTTTTTTCATATAGATCTTTCCCTCACCTCAGTTTTGAGGACCCTATGTCCACCTGTCATAACAATCGTCCCGCCTTCAACTTTTTTGCGCTTCTTGCGGCGACGTTCTTCCGGAGGACCCTACGCCCTGAGTTTGTTCTCTGAAAACCCAGTTCAATTGGATTTATCCCCTGGGCTTCCTGTTATCCCTAATTCTCCCCCCGTTGACGTTTTAATCCCCTTAGTTTTCTACCTCGCTTTTTCTTTGCCCAAGAGGCTGCGTCTATCTGTCCGATTGGTTTTCCACAGTAGCCCATTGGTTGCCCTCCTATTTCCTTTTTTTTGTACAAATGGTGATTTTTTTTTATTGACGGGGGGTTTACTTTGTCGAGTGGCCTCCTTGGTTGGCGCTCTTCTCCCCATTATTGTCCTCAAGGTTTGTTCTGCTTGGTCCTGGACCCCCGTCCTTCCCGACTGTGCTGGGCCGAGTAAAAATTGGGTGCCTCCTCCCATTTTCTCTTGGGGGTACACCTCCTGCCGTTAATTAGTTGGTGAGTTTTTCCAGGAGGGTTGTGTTGGCTGTGCTTTGTGCCCTCTTCCCATTCCGCAAGTAATCGGTCTTTGTTTTGGTCCTTTCTCTGTTCTCTCCTTCCATTTTGGGGGTTGGGGTGTTGTGATTGTGATTGTAGCTTGTTCTTTCCTAGTCTTTGACAATGACCTTCTTCCGGAGCAAAGCTCTCTTTAAGTTCTGGATTTTCTTGTTCTGTTTGTTGCGCGCGTTCTTCGTCTCCTTACTTTCTTAGGTTGTTTTATGACGTTGTTGATGTTTTACTTTCTCTTTCTCCCCCAGACCTTCGCACCAAACCTTTCCCCCCAGCTGTTCCGGACTTTCAGAACAGGCGTCGAGTCTCCCCCAGCCTCTTAGGTCCTAGCTTCGCATTTTCACCCGAGTGAATTTCTTCCGCGTTTTTAGACGGAGTTTTTTTTGCAACTGGTTCCGTCTTTTTATGCGGACTTTTTCCTCGGTTGTGGGTTGTTTTTAGTTGGGGATTGGTGGAGGCGGGGCGGGATGGGCCGCCCCAAATTCTTGACTTTTCTAAATGCCCTGTGTGTTTGTCTGTGGTGTGCTCCCCTCCCTGCCTCGTCGATGTGGAGGTCCAGTGCTTCGTTTCAGTCTGTTGCTTTTGTGCAGAAAGAATTATGAAAGCCTTCGTGAGGTTTTTTCCCTTTAGTCGGTTTCTTTTTCGATGCCAGCTCTTAGGGTCTTAGTTTTTGAAGGAGATCCTGTAGGGACGTCTCACCTCTTTTTATTTCTGTCATTTTATACTTTGCCAGCGGCAGGTGTTTTCGAAAATTCTTTCCTCCGTTGGATCCTCTTGCTGGCATTCTTCCCCAGTGAGTGCACTTCGTCTTTCCTTCTCTGGTCCGATGGCTTTGTCGGACTTTCACCTACTCTTCCTATTAGAAGTAAGGGGTGGAAACATAAGCTACCTCGACGAAGGGTTACACCTTTGGTTCCCTTTCAATTTCCCGCATGATAAGTTACCTTATACCTACTCCCTTTATTCAAGCTCCAACGATCGTCCGTCTCAGGACCCCCCCAATTCGGAGGCCCAATAATTCACCTTTTTTGACATACCTCCCCCCTTCCTAATTCCACCACTTCCACCCCCCTCACCTTCCTCTTTCCCCCCGAGCTCGAATCTTTACTGGAAATGAGACGCGAGCTTGCTGCACATTTCTTCTCCTTCCTCAACTTGCTTCGCGAATAGCCTTGTCTCCCCCCATAGTTTCGTTTACGCAGCTGCGTTGTCCTCCTGGTAGTGGTTCCCTTTTTTTTCAGGAATTTGGTGGTCTGGGGGATTTTTTTTTCTCTTCCAGAGTTTCGTTTTTAAGAGGGTTGTTTTGTGTGCCTTGGCTTTTACTCTTCCCCTTTGGGCTTCTCACCGTCAGTCACGATCTCCTCTCTCTCCAGTTCTCTTGAAATTTTACAAGATGAAGATGACTTTTACTTGTCCCCCTGGGAAATTTGTGGAGCTCAGAAAAATTCTTTTTTTTGAACATACCTTCCCTCCCCCTTCAAGCTTCAATGTCACCCCAAGTTCATGAACCTAGGACCTTTCTCCCACAAACCTCCTTCCATACCCTCTTTTTCGTATTACTCACCCCTCGAATCCGCCCCCCCATACATCTCTTGGGTTACGTTACTCTTTCCGTCGGAACACAACAATCCCACACAACTCGTTTGTGAGCGAGATTGCTTGTGTTCCTCTGCCCCTCTACCGTCCAACTCCCGCAGCTTTCTTTCTTTTTCGTTTCTTCTTTCCGTGATTTTTTGCCATACCCCATAGGGCGTTAGGTTGTACTCGGTGGTTGCTAAGCCTGCTACCCCTGCATTTCTTCTTCCTTGATTTGGAGTTACCCTCCCCCCGGGGGGTCTTCACCTTTTAAATTTTTCAGTCGTGCCAAATTTGCCCCCCTTTATCTGTCCCCCTTTTTCCCCCTCTCTTGAAGCGTAATCTAGATACGTGACGAAAATGATTGATCCTTCTGCGCCCCCCCCCCACACATAAATCCTGTTCTCTTCCCTAACCCATCCGCACCCCTCTTTTCTATTCTCAGACCCCCTAACTCACCACAGACCCACCCTTAAGGTCCAAACCCCCTTACTCCCACCTCCAGCCTCTTCACCCCTGCACTCCCTGATTTTCTAGATGTCGCCAGAAGTCCTTTTTTCGCAGCTCGTCATAACATGTTCCCTTCTCCGCACTCGCGCGTAGTCCTGGTAATTCTCCCTCTATTTTGGACAATAGTCAGTTGCTGCTTCTTTTGTCTTTTGGGATGAGGATTCGTTGGAGGAGTCCGTGGTGGTAACGTTGTCCCCTCCGAGTTGACCTCTTTTTCGAAGAGTTGATTTCCAGCAGTGACCCGGAGAAGGATGTCCCAGGTTTTGAGGAATGCGGCTTCAGTTCCTCGCTCTTGAGGACTTGAACCCTGCGGTCTCCTGTAGCTGAGCACCCCTGGTCTACTTTTGTTTTGCGAGCCCCCCCGGCATCTTTTTCCTACGATCCCCTTCATTTTGTCCTGCATTCACGAGCTTTTCTAATCAACTTTTCTTTCGCCCCTTCCTTTTCAAAAAGTCTTTAATTTGGACCAAGTTACATCCCATCACTCCCCGCCGACCTCCTCGAATTGCCCTCGATCCCCACTCTTTTCCCCTCGGCATTTCCCCAAAGCGAGAACGGACTCAGCCTGGGTTCATAATCTAAGTCACACGCCCAGAATTTTTCTTTCCAGTAATTGCTCCAGCATCCTCGTGGCCCCCCCACCGCGCCCACACGAGCCAGATCCCTGACAGGAACAGTGATCTCCCAATAGAATTGATAGTTTGACCCTACAGGTTCTGCTGACTGATACTAATTCCTACACCTGTTTTCTTCCTCCTCATGTAACGAAACCGCCACGATCCCCCTCGGAAGCAACACAAACACCCTCTTTTTCAGGCCCACCTGAAAAACCAGAACGGAACGTCAATTTCCCCCCCCTCCGTCTCTTCTGCGGACGTAAGCTAGGCTTGTTTCTTTCCCAATTCTTTTTCCCTAAGACCTTAAATCCCCCTATGGCTCTTAAGTAAAACTGATCGACAACAGTTTCAGGAGCAAGCTCGTGTATTGAGGAGCCCAGTGGACCTTCACCAAAAGCCTTTTTTTCCCGAATTTACAGAATCCAGAAGTCCATGCCCCCATGTCATAAAACACAAAAACAGCAGACTAATGCGCATCCCCAAAGATAACCCCCCATGACCCCCACCTAGAGCCCATCTAAACCAGCACAGCCCCCCTCCCACAAAAAGTGACATTCAAATCTGGTATTACAGGTTTCCCCCGGGGTCCTGCTAAGTAAATGGAACATACGTCCTTGCTTTTTCCCCCAGATCTTTCAGCATCCCCCCTGTTAAACCATTTCCCCCCCCCAAACCCCCAAACGCCGTCCGTGAGGGTGACTCCATAACTTGACCCCCGACCCACCTCCCGAAATGAGATGATCCCCACTCCCCCATCAGTCTGTAGTGACCTTTTCTGCCAGAACCACTTGACCACCCTTAACGCTACTGACCCTTCTCCCCACCCCCCCCCCCCTTCTCAAAGCCAGCAATAATTCTTCAGTCGTCCCACCTCCCTAAACTGCCTGGAGGAGGCCTTCGGGAAAAATTTCGTTGCTTTCTCGTTGCCGGCTGTGGGTGAGGCTCCAAGGGCGACAATGGTGCCCTTCTGCCCGGCAAACCTCTGACCCTGTCCCTTAAGTTTTTTTCCCCCACCCACTTCCCGCGCTCTTTTTTCGACCACCGATCACCACATTTTTGGGACCCTGCTTTCGAAATTTCTTCCCCCTCCCTCGTGACCCCCACGTATTAGACATCCCTCAATCTCTCTTGCAAAATAAGCATCTTCTGTCCCACGCTCAAAAAACTCCCCAAAGAAACCTCGTCTTATTTCCTCCCCTTCCCTCCACCCCCCATACACCCCCCCTCTCCCCCCCCTCCTATCCACTTCTTCCTCCCCCCCACCCCCACCTTTTTTCTTTCCCCCCTCTCCCCTCCCCTTCCTCCCCCCCCTACCTCCCCCCCCCCCCCTCCGCCCCCCTCCACCACCTCCCTCACCTCCCGCCCCCTTACTACTCCCCCCCCCCCCCCCCACTCTCCTCCCACTCCCTCCTCCCCCTCTCTACGCTCCTAACTCCGAGCCCCCCACCCCTTCACCATCCCCCCCCCCTTCCCCTCTCTTCCTCCTTCCCCCCCCCCCCTCCCCCCTCCTTGCCCCCCCCGCCCCCTCCATCTCTATCCACTCTCCCCCCTCCCCCTCACTCCCCTCATCGCACGTCCCCCCCCCTCGCTTCACCTCCCCTTATCTTCCTCTCTTCCTCCCTCTCTTTCCATCCCTCCCCCCTCCTACCCCATCTCCCCCCCTTATATCTTCGCCCACTCCACCTTCCCCCTCCCCCCACCCCCCTACCCACCCACCTCCGCCGCCCTGCCACCGTCTCCCACCCCCCCCCTCCTCCCCCCAACTCCTGTCTTCTTCATCTCCCGCTCTCCCCTTCTCTACCCCTCCCCCCACCCCGCCAACCTCACCTCTGCCCCTTCCACTCCCCCCCTCTACCCCCTCCTTCTCTTTCCTACCCCCCCTCCCCCCCCTTCCCCCCACTTCCACACCATCCCCCACCCCCCCTCCTCCCTCCTCCCCTTCCCCTCCCCCCACCACCCCCCCCCCCCTCCCTCCCCCCCCATCTTTTCCCCCCCCCCCTCTCAGACCCCCAACCCCTCCTCCCCCCTACCACCCTTGTTCTTCCTCGCTCCATACCCACTTCCCCCCTGCATACACCCACCCACTCCTACCTTCCCCCCTCTCTCCCTTTCCCTCACCCTTCCCCTCTTCCCCGCCCATCCCCCTTCCTTTCTACCCACCACTCCCCCCACCCCCCCGCCACCCCCCACCCTCCACTACCCCCCCCCCTCCCCCTTCCCCCCACTAAGCCCCTCCCCTTCCCCCACCCTCCTCCTCTTCTCACACTCCACTCTCTCCCCCACTCTCCCCCTCCTCCCTCCTCACCCCCCTCTCACCCCCGCCCCGCCACCCCCCCCCATCTATCGATTTCCCCCTTTTGCTCTTCACCACCCCTCTCCTCTTTGCTCCCCCACCCCCCCCTTATCTCTCCCCCTCCTCCCCCCCCCACTCCACACCCCCCCCCCCCGCCCACTCTCTCCCCTCTCATCGACCCATCCCCCATCCCCTCACCCCGATCCCACACCCCTCCCCTCCTCCCCCCCCCACCACCATTCCTCCTACCCACCTCCCCTTTCCCCCCCCTTCCCCACTCCCCCTCCCCTCTTTCTCCCCTTTGTCCCCCCCCCCCCTCTATCACCTCCTCACCACCTTCACCGCCCTCCCCCCCCCTTCTCCCCCTCCCACCCCCTTCCCCCCCCCTTCACCCCCCCCCCCTCACCCCATGTTCCCACCTGTCCCCTTACCCTCCTTCCCCCCTCTCCCCCTCCCCCCCCCCTCCTCCCCCCCCCCCACCCTCTCCCCCCCCCCACCCCATCCCCTCACCCCCCCCTCCTCCACCCCTCCCCCCCCCCCCACCCACCCCTCCCCTACCACCCATCCTACTTGCCCCCGCCCCCCCCCCCTTCCCCCCCTTTCTCTTCCCCCCTTGTCCCTTGCCCCTACCCTCCCTGCGTTCTCCCTCCCCCCTCCCCCCCTCGCGCCCACCCTCTCCCCCAACTACCTCTCTCCCCTCCCCCCTCTCCCTCCCTACCACTTACTCCCCCCTTCCCCCGTACATCCCCACCATCCTCCCCCCCTCTCTGACCCCTCCTAACGGAAATCCTCCCTTCTTATCTTCCCCCCCCCTCCTCTTTGTTTACCCCCCCCCCCACCCTTCCTCCCCCCCACCATCCTTCCCCCCTACCCTCCCCCCTTCCCCTTCCGCTCCCCCTCCCCCCATCCCCCCCCCCCTCCCGCCACCCACCCCCCCCCCAACCTCCTCCCCGACGCTTATCCCCCCCAATCGACCCCCCCCACCCCCTCCTCCCCCTCCCCCCTCCCCCCTCCTCGTTCGCGCCTCCGCTCCTCTTATTCCCCCCTATCCTCCGCTCCCGCCCCCCATCCCCCCCACCGCCCGCCCCCCCCTCCTCGACTAATTTGTCCACCCCCGCTACACCTCCATCCTCTCCGCCCCCCCCCCACTCTCCTCACCTCCTCTGGCCTTCCTCCTCCCCTTCCTCCGCCCCCCACGCACACCCTCCCTCTCCCCTACCCCCTTCCTTTTCCCCCATCCTCCCCCTCACCCCACCCCCTCCTCTTGTTCCCCTCACCCCTCCCGTCGTTTCGTTCTCTCCTTCCTTATCTTCCTAATTCTCATTCACTTCCCCCCCCCTCCCCCCCCCCCCCCCCCTCTACGCCTTTCCCACCCCCGCTCCCCCTTCCCCATCCCCCCCACTTCCTCTCCAACCTCTCCCGCCCCCCCCCCTCCCACCGCTTCACTCACCCCAACTCCCACTAACTACCTGCCACCTTTCTACTCCCCCCCCCCCCCACCCCCCCTCACCCCCCAGGCTCTACCCCTTCCTCCACTCCCGTCTCCCCCCTCCCCTCCCCCCTCCTCGCTCCCCCCCCCCCCCCCCCCAACCCCCCCCCTCCAGTTCCCCCACACCCCCACCAACCTCTCCCCACCACCCCCCCCACGCTACCTTATCCCCCTCCTCCCTTCCATCCCACCCCTATCTCCCCCTCCCCCCGCACCCCGCCTATTCCCCCTTTTACTCCCAACCACATCATCTCTCATTCCCTCTCCGTCCTCCCTCCTACCCCCCTCCCTCTCTTTCACCCCCCCTCTACCCCCCCCTACCCACCTGTCCTCCTCTTGCCCCAACCCCCCCCACCCCGCCCTTCCCCCCCCCCCCCATTTCCGCGCCCCCCTCTCCCTCCCCCCCCCCCTATCTCTCACACCCGCCCCCCATCATCCCCCCCCCCCTTCTCTTCCACCTCTCCCCTTTACCGCGCTTCCTCCTCTCCGTCCCCCCTCATTCCTCCCCTCCCGCCCCCCCGCTCACTCTTTTCGCTCTCCCCTTTTCACCTTCCCCTCCCTCCCTCCCCTCACCATTGCCCGCCCCACCCTCCTCCCCTCTCCCTTCCCCCCCTCCCTCCGCTTCCTCCTCTCCACTCGCCTCCTCCCCGCCCCCCCTCTTCCCCTTCTCATCTATCTACCCCCTCTCTCTTCCCACCCCCCTCTCTCCCCACCCCCTCCTCCCACCCCCTCTCAGAACTGCTTTCCTCTCCACCCATTCCTATCGCTTCCTTTCCTCACCCTCCTATCCCCGCCCTTTCCTCTGCCCCCCCCCTCTCCCTCCCTCTGCTCCCCTCGCTCCCCTCCCCCCACTCCTTTCTGCCTACACCCCCCCCCTGTTCGTCACTCCCCCCCCCCCCCCCCCCCTATCCCTACCCCCCGCTCCCTTGCCTCCCTTCCTTACCCCCACCCCTTTCCCACTTCCCACCCCTTTCACGCCCCCTCCGTACCCTTTCACCTCTCCCGCCTCCCCCCCTTCCATCCTCCCTCTCCCCCCCCCCGCCCTCCTCCTCTCCCCATCCCTACTATCCCCCACCCCTATAGCCCCTACCCCCTCCCTACCTCCATCTTCCCCTTTCCCCTCCCCAACCCCTCCCTCCCCTCCATCCCTCCCCTCTACCGTCGCACCACCTCCCTCCCTCCGACCTTCGCCATAATACTCCCTCCGATTTTCATGCAGCTCCCACCTTCCTCCCTCCTCCCCTCCCTCCCCCACATTCCCCTCCTCCCCCCGTTGCCCGCCCCTCCCCCCCTCCTACCCCTACCCCCACCCCCCCCACCAACCTCTCTGCCTCATCCCCCCCTCCCTCCCCCCCCCCTCTCCTACTTTCCCCGCCCCTCTCACCCACCCCCCACCCGTCCCCACCTCCCTCCACCCGGCCCCCCCCTCCCTCCTTCCCCTCTTACCCCCTCTCCCCTCTCTTTCCCCCCCCCCCATTCATCTTGCTCTCTCTCCCCTCCCCCTCCAACTTTCCCTCCCCCCTCCCCCCTCCCCCCCTTCCCCCCCACCCCACTACTCACCCACCCCCCACAACCCTCCACCCCTCCGACCTCTCCCTCCCATTCCCCCCCCTCTCTCTCCTCCACCTTCCTTCTTCCTCCCTCCTCCCCCACCCATCCACCAACCCCATACCCCCCTGCCCCTTCACCCCTCATTACACCCCCCCCCTCCCCCCCCCCCTGTCCCCCTCCCCTTCCCCCCCCCTCCTCGCTCCCAACCCCCCTGCCACTCCCTCGCATGCCCACCTTATCTTCCCCCTTCTCTCCCATCAGTTTCTTCCTTCCTGTCCCCACCCCCTTTCCTCCCCCCATCACTCCCCCTCCCCCCCTTCCCCCACTTCCCCACCCACCCGCCCCCCCCCCTCCCCCCTCTCTATCCCGTCCTTTCAGCTCCCACACGCCCCCCATCCCTCCACCCCCCCTCCACCGCCTTCTTATCCCCTTTCTTCTTATACATCCCCCTCCTCTCACCACCCCCCACCCCCCCCCCCCCTGTCCCTGACCCCCCTCTCCCGCCCCCCCTCCCCCCTAGCACTCCCGTGTCCCTAGCTGGTCTCCCCCGTTCTCCCTTCCCCCCCCCCCCCTCCCTCCCCCACCCCCCACGTCCACCTTCCTCCGGTCCCCCCCCCCCCTCCGCCCTCCCCCCCGTTTCCTCCTCCCCGGCACCCCCACACCACTTGGGTCTCCCACGCGTGATTCGGCTCCCCCCGACCGATAACCGCATCTTTTTGCTCGGAACCTGAGCTTTTTTCAGCACTTCCCAACCAACCTTTCATCTTTTCCACCTTCTTTTTGGTTTATGACTTTTTTCTCTCTTTTTGGTCCTCCACCTCCCCCCGCTTTGATGGTGTGAGGATAACTCGCTACCTTCTTCCGCACGTTACTCAAGGTCGTTGTTGTGTCCCCCCCCCTCTGAGCTCCCTCTCAAAATAAACTTTCACGCGCGATAATATTGCAGCGTTCCTCAATGTAGTCCCCCTAACGTCTGAGTCAGTCCTCTCGAACAGATCAAATCTCCCCTCCCGCGCTTCAACTCCCCACGATTCACGAGTGGCGATTTACCTCTTGGGATTTCGCCTCCTTTTGATTTCGTCAATCCAGCAATCCGTTCGATGGTTGTTTTTCGGGTTTTTTCATATTGCATGGGCCATCTCCGGACAGGAATACGATAGTAAGTCCCACTCTTCTATCTCACTTTTTCCCTCCAGGTTTTTCCAAGCTGGTATCGACGATCCGCGGACCCCGGAATACATCGACTTGACCCGATTTTCTGACTTTTCCCCAGTTTAGTGGGATCACCCCTCCCGCTGTGGCTCGGTTTATTATGGATTTTTTCAGCGTCTTCTTGCTTGTGACTTCGCCGATGTCCGCTGCTCGGTCTCCGTGGCGGGCTTTTTGCCAAAAATCGGCCCCTCTAACCCACCCTCCCACCAAGGTGTTTGTCCTCTTTGAGTTTTTACAGCTTGTCAATGGTCCGGTTGTGATTGGGCATGCGGCTTTCGTTGATTTGCATTCCTCGAGCCTGAAAAATTACAGCACTTCCTTTTTTGATCCCTCCCCCCGCTTCTTGCTATTTGTCCCAGGTTCCTATTCCCGCTCCAGGAAATTTTCGTTTTTCCAGGCTGTCCTTGTAACAACATCTCCACCCCCCCCCCCCTCGAGACTTTCATCGACAGGCCCTTTCATCCTTTCATTCACCACCGCGACCGTGCGGTTACTTTTTCTCGATTTGGCATTCTGTTTTTTTTTTTCAGTTGCCTTTAGCTTCCTCCCATTTATTTGTTCCGGTCCCCGCCTGCTGGGTGCGACCGCAGCAAATTTATTGGGGCGCCCCATTGCTTTTCCCCTTTTTCCATCGAAGATGTTCTCCGGCCTGGTCCTTCTTCTTGACTTTGTTCAAGAATCCTCCGTCTTTTCGCGCAGGAGCTAAAATCGGCGGTTCCCGCCTTTCCGCGACAGTCCCCCTCTTCAGTTTTTAATCTCCCCATGTTTCCACCATTGACGTCTGATGTTCTGAAGGCTTCCCATTTCCCTTGTACTGATGCCTTTCATGCTTCATTTTCTATTGCGTCACTAAGGGAATCATCCCCCCGAACGCTCGATGCCTGTGCCGCCAAGAATTCTCGTCCGTCCTCCCCCCACATGCCCCTGTATCTCCTTTTTCCTCACCGTTTGAGAGATGTCTTCAGAGGCTTTTTTGTTTTTTTTACGGACTGAAGAATTCCTTTTCCGGTCTTCTGAAGGTCTCCCGAAATCATCTTACAACCCATGTTTAGCATAGGCACATCTCTGCGATCCTTCCTAGTTCACACTGATGTACAAGACCTTTTCTGAAATTATGATTTGCTCTTAGATTCCTCACCCCGACTGGATATTCTCTTACTGATATGATCCAAAAAGGTAGACATCCTTTTCTTATTGCCCCCTCCACCCAATCCCCCCTTGCCCTTCAGGTCTTCTTCCCATAGTGACCTTTCTTCTTTCTCGCTGGTAACTTGTACCAGTTCCCCCCGAACCTTCGCACCAATACACCGGTCTTTTTTTCAATTCCTTGTTCCCCCTTACACTCCGCCTCTGCTTGTCCCGCGAAGGCGGACAAAAGGACACGCGCTGCCCGCCGTGGACTCGAAGCGATACCCACCCTTTTACTCTCCTTTTTTTTGTTCAAAGCGCCCTTTGGTTCTTGCAGCCCGGATTCTCTGTTACGATGTTCTACCCTCGAAATTTTGTGTCGGTTAAAAAGAGCCTAGCCCATCACTTTTCTTTTTTTTAGTTCCCGGAACCTTCGCGGCGGGCCCTCTTCTTTGTGGCTGTGAAGTGTACAGGAGTGCCCCTCCGCAACTACAAGCCTCTTGACCAATCTCCAGTGACCCTTTTTCGGGCTTTTCTATTGACAACCTTTTTCTTCCCCGTTGGTGCTTTTCCGCTGGCGATTTGCCAACATACAACCCGACCATCCTCTTTGTGAATCCGGTCCTCTTCAGCAAAGAAACCCCTGGCCCTCACCTTCTGCGCCCCCCCCGCAAAAGTTCCCCTCCTGGTTTCCATTGCCCCTCAAGAGGGACTCCACGCGGTAGGCTGATGTGAGTACGGGTTCCGCTTATCCTTCCCGCTGGACATACTGTTCATCCCATTAGCCTCGAAGGTTGACTCTCCGATCGTCCTCGGTCGCATACACCACGGCATCCCTTGGAAAGACCCCCCGACTTTCCCCGACTTTGTTCCTACCCTTATGTGTCTAGATAACCCCCCCGAGTGCGACGCCCGCGGAAATGCGTTCGCACCAGGTGAATTCGGGGTGCTCGGCCGATTGATGATCCCAATCGTTCGCCATCTAGGACGTCTCCTTCTTTTCTGATTTCCCCTTTTACTACCCAGCCTCGGATATCGCCTTTCCCATCTCTGGACGTTTGATCTTCTCTTGTATTTGAGCACAAGGCGCAGAGCACGACAGGGAAGAATTTTATCGCGACGGTGAAAGGGGACCTTTATGTGTTTCCCCCCTTTTCCCTTTGGAGGACTCCCACTCCCTATACAACTCAAGTATTACTTTTTGCAGAATCATTCCCCGAGCGAATGGTGATCGGTTGTCTTTGCTGACACAATCTCGTGCATTCCTTTTTGCATGCGGTTCTCCTGCTATTTTCAGGCCAGAGTCTGGTGGGCTTTCTTCAGGTTTTTTTTTTCCGGGAATTTTCTTTGTTCCTTCCGGAGAGCAGAGAGCTGGAGTTTCTACACTTCAGATCTTCTTTTTTTCTGTTGCGGGCGTCGAGACTCCCAAGCAGCCTCCTTTTTTCCCCTATAACCTCTCGTGCAATCCTCTCCCCCTTTCCAGGATTAGGTTGCCAGATATTTGGAAGGTGCCAGTGGGTTATAGTTCCCGTACGACCCCCCCTTTGTGGGAAACTACTTCCCCGCCTTCGTCTACCCCCCGTAAGACATCTCTTATGTTTCCGAAGCCTACGTTGTTGTTTAGTCCTCTTTTTTTTTTCCGTCCCTTTTGAAGTCAGCCAACTCATTTGTGTTTCCCTTGGCACAAGTATCGGTAATCCAAACTGCAACCGCTGCCTTAACGGGAACTTTTAGAGATTGTCGCGGCTTTTTTCGATATTTCTGATTTTTGCGAGGAAAGCTTCCTGCGCCCCACATGCTTTCCGAGTTCCCTCTCATTGCCTCTCTATGACCTCAACAGCGCACAGTCTCTCAGCGTGCTCGCGCCTCTTGCATCTCTCCAAACGCAGGCCCTCTAAATTTCTAACCGCATTTTATTTTGAATCCGGAAGCCTCTAGTTCTTTTTTTCGCCAACCCCCCGACTCTCTAACCTTTCTTTGATCCTTGTTTTTGTTATTGATCTCTGGGATTCCGCCACCCCGAGTTCAGAGATTTGGCCAGTCCTCCCTTACTAGCACCTATTACCGAACATTTCTTATCTCCCCCCCATACCCCCCTTTTTTTTCTCCTCGGTCTCCAAATTAACGGGTACTGAAGATATCCTCTGCTGGTTCTACACTGTTGATCAAGTAGTCCATAACTCTGAGCGTTCCCGATGTCCTACAATCTCTCCGACGCGCTTAAACCCTCCTTTTTTCAAGCCCCCCTGCTAGATCGTGTATGTCCCGCGCGATAAGTTGCCGTAATTCACATCGCTTTCGATGGTCGTGGTCGTCCGGGTGTCTCGCCCGAGAAGGAGAAGACTACTTATTTTTTCCCTTTTTTCCCCCAGGTCTTTTTGGCCTCTTCCTAAGACCCTCTCAATGCCCAACTCCGGCCTAACATCCCCTGAAGCTACAGCGAGTGGGCTCTTGTTCAAGGTGCGACAATACGCGCAGCGGTTTGTTTGGCTTAATTTGCTGCTGTGTCGGCTCTTCTTGCTGAAGATGGCCGAGACATTGTTCTGGTATTAGTTCAATTGTGGCGGGATTTTTTTCCAAAATTCGTTTTCGAAAACCCTCCCCGTCCCTTCATTCAACTTTTTGAGACTTTTTTACAAAGGTAGTCCATGGTCTTTTAGTTGCCCATTTGAACTTTTTCTTTTCCCTGTATTTCAGCTCCTCCGTGACCTTCCCCACCAAGCTTACTGTCTTTCAAGAGCCTCCTAGTTGGGAACCCTCCCCCAGGTATACGCTCCGCGGGCAACGTTAGGTTTGCCATCTTTTTTTTTTAACGCCTTCAAACTCCTCGTATGCTCGTAAGGAAGCCCCCGTCTGCCCGTGAAACCACCGTCGCTTTGACCGCACACCGTTTTTTTCTCTCTTTCCTGCCTAGTTTCAAGCCTCCAAGAGTGGTCAAGTCTGTCAGCCCTCCTCGGGCCCCATTCCCCCAAACAATTATCGTCCCGGTCCCGCCTGCCTAATGGGCCGACGACTGGCGGCCCTTGTCTGGGAGAAGGTCCGTTTGTTTCCCTTTTAAACTTTTTTTTCCCAGCCAGAGACGCCTGGGAAGCTGCCGACGTTCCCCATGGTCTATTCCTTGAAAGTCTGCTTTACAATTGCTGAATTTTTTCTGTTCCCGCCTCGCCCAGCAGCGAGACAAATGGAGTACCGATTCTCTCCGCGCCCGGACATAAGTATATTTTTCACCTTTCCTTCAGACACTGCGCTTTCCTTCCTTCGGGATATACTTGCCTTAGTCCTGCTTCCGCATGGAAGTTCGATTTCTTTTTGCGGGAACAAAGTTTCCGCTCTGTCCGAAGATATAATCGCCTTGTTGCCCCCTCCCCCCCCAGACCTTCCCCTTTCTTAAGGACTTCTTCTCCCTATCTTCTCTAAATTTAGCTCAGAGGGGGAGCCCGTTTGGACCACTGAAGATTTTCTTTCCATGCTTTCTGATCGTTCGGCTCTTTTCCCCTTAGCCCGGTATTTCTTATCAATCTGTCCATGAGTACCCAAACCATAGTCCCCTTAATCTGCCGGGTCGACAGAAATCGCAATTTCTTTCACTTTTTGACCAGGCTATGGATTAACTTCGCAGCCCTCGACCTTCACTTTTTACACGCGATTTGATCTCGCCGCTTACGGCGTCCCCTTTAAACCAGGTAGACATCTTTTTTCATTTTATTTTCCTCTTTCCCTGACCCCTTTTCGAGTTGATGCCCGCAAGTCGCGATCCCACGCTTTTTCAACGAACATGGCGCCCCCACTACATAAACGTTCGCTGGGTAGAAAAAATTGAATTCCCATTCGCGGACTCCTTTAGTTTTTTTCCTAAGGGCAAGACGTTCCACTCTTGGCAGAAGCTTTGCCCCGCGCGGGCAGTCCAACAAATTCAGAAGAGCGACTTTGCGTCCCCTGCTACCCTCCCTTGGTTCACTTTGACTCTAGGACTTTTACGATCTAACCTTCGAAACGCTTTGTTGTTGCACGAGTTCGTTGCATATCTTTCCTTTTCGGGAGGCGGGACCACGGGTTTTCCCCAGTCCCCCTCCTGGGAAAGACGTATGTCTTTGATGCGCTTTTCAGGTGAACTCGGAGCTGCAAGACCCTTAAAAGCGCTCTACCGACTTTTCTTACTTTTTCTGACACACGCGCCCCTCGACACACTTGTTCCGGTGCCTTTTCCCGGGTTCTCGCTTCCGGCCTCCCGCAACGACTACAAGACCATCCGGCTGCTTGACTTTCTTCTTGTCCCTTTCTTTTTAGAAAGTCATCAGCCCTATAGCCACCCCGGACCCCCCCCTTTTACACCGCGGCCTTCTACTACGAATTTATAGTTTCCCACTATCTTTTAGTCCTAGGTTAGTCAGGAGTTTTTTCGTATCGTTCTCTGCTCTGTTTCCGGTCTTCCCCGATGGAGCTTCTCTTGCGCTTTAAAGAAGACGATCGTTTCGTCTCCGGATCGATCCCCTTTTGTCCCGACGACCACGCCCCCATCTTTCGGATGTTCCTGCTTCAACTACGCTTGTTTCCCCCGAAGGCCCGGCACTGAAATGCTGCGTCAAAATCGCAATTTGTCTCTGATCTGATTTGTTTTCGTTCTCCCTGACCACGCCTTCCCCTTCGTCACTTGACCAGCATCTTTACTGACCGACAGCCCGATTTTTTGCGCGGACGTACTTGTATTTGGATCCAGGAAATCACGACTGGATAGTTTGAAGGAAAGGCTCGGACAGGTAAAGGGATCTTCTTGCATGACTGGTCGGTGGAGGAATCCCCCCGCTTCAATCCAACGCTGCCCCTTATTTTTCATTGCGGCTGATCGTATTTTGAGCGGTGGCGGGAGCCATCTCGTGATTTTTGCTTCGAAAATGAGGTTATATTCTTTTACCGGCCTGCTTCTTCGGATCATCCACTGGCTCCGAAAGTCGTTGAATCTTTAGGGCAGCCTGTTCTTGAGAGGAGATAAGAGTAATTCTATCCCACGTCGGTGCCGGAGCAGAGCGAAGATTCGTTGACGGCGCCCCCCTGCCAAGAATACTATATGGTGCCACGGGCAACCTAGCCCAGGTGTGCGCCCAATCTCTCAACAGTTGGAGGCAGCGTTTAGAGAGTTTTTGCCAAGGGTTGAATAGTCCCGTAAGGACCACCTTATTTTTTCCCCCAGCCTTTAAGGCCCAATTTTGCAAGCC
>Ga0179593_1302638_pt1 | contig 21118 bp, 29 predicted proteins | sample CZODoug2_1_08_16_FD_185931 | JGI IMG/M metagenome (GOLD analysis project Ga0179593, IMG submission 185931) | Vadose zone soil fungal communities from Angelo Coast Range Reserve, California, USA - CZODoug2_1_08_16fungal (PacBio error correction) | ecosystem: Environmental > Terrestrial > Soil >... | reverse complement strand
TTTCTAATTTCTTCCTAGATGATCCTTTTTTTCAGCTACCTTCTATCCTTCTAGCTATCTAACTCCACCTCCCTGATGGATTGTAAGACTTTCCCCCCTGCACAGCCTTTTTCCCAATGCGTCCATTGATAGTGGGGCAAATTCCGTCTTTATTTTCACAGTTAGTCCCTTCCCCTTTCTTTAGGTCTCTTTCCACGTGACAATGCGTTCTCTCTTCTTTTATGTTCTCTTATCCTGCGCCCCCCCCCCCATGCCAAAATTCTGTCCCCTACACCCTAACTACATCAAGACGCCGCCTCCTCCGAAGCACGAACAGAACGACCTTACTCCTTCCTTAGTTCAGTCCTTTCCTTTTTTTTTTTCTATCACGTAATGAACAAAAAAGCTGACGCTACCCTAAGTAGAGTTTTTTGAACTGTGTGACACCCTGGCGGGAGGTTCTTTCTTCCCCCTTTGAGTGAATTCGTATTCTACCTAACTTCTTCTTTCATCATTGGCGTTATTTTCATTGATCTGAGGCACCTTTTCGGATTGTATTTTGCATGCCCCCCCTCCTTTGACATCACCTTCTTCTTCGTGTGAGGAAATATGGGTCCAACCCGGTTCTCCATCTTCTCGGGGAACCCTTCACCACTATTTCCGTACACTCCTTTCCTTCCAACCCATCATGGCAGTCCCCCAACACATCTAGCCTTTGCAGCTCTTAGAGATTAAAAAGCTGCTCCCCTGAGTTACGCGCTTTACGCTGCTTTTACATACTATAAAAATATACTCCGCATCCCCTTTCCTATCGTAGCCCCAAAGTAATGAGATGAACCTCCCTGATCATCCCATAGAAGCACCTGTTCCTGGACATTTGTCCCCTCTCCTTTCCATGTCAGTCCTTCCCTTCGCCAGGAATTTCATGAACGATTCCTCCTTCCATGGATCGCCCCCTTAAAGTTTTTTCTTCTCCAAAAGAAGTCGGTTGCTTTCGTTTTTCCCGGACCTTCCACATTCCCCTCCACTTTTAATCCCCAGTGGCCCCTTTCTTTCCTCAAGGGTGCCAAACTCTTTTTTTCCGTTCCGATGTGTCTTTTCGTTTGCTTCCCCTCCCGGCCAGATCTGCGACACCGACCTGCAATTTTTTCTTTCTTCGGTTTGTCCCGCTCTGCACCCATCGGCCCCATGAATTCCTTTCCAAGCCTTTCTTTCGAGGATCTCCCCGTTGTAAGTTGACACTGTCTGTGCCGACCCCCCCATCTGCGGAACTAATTTTGATCGAGTTTTTTTTACCCCCCCCCCCCCCATTGTAGAGACGTCAGAATTCCCATCTTCCCCACCTCTTTCCGTTCGAATCTGCTCGAATCTTTTCCTTTTCTCCAGCCCAGACACCCCGGTCTTAGGCTTTCCGTCCTGCCCTTCCCGGGCGAGCTGTGGTCGGATATGTTTAGTGGTCACCTTTCTCCCTCCTGTCACTTCCATGCCCACTCCTTAGTTTTTTCACTCTTTTTTCTCGTACCGTTGAGAGAAACTTGCGACCCCCCCCTTTAAGCAGTTGGAGTATAACGTTGTAGCGATTTACCACCCCCTTTACCCCGCGCCCCAATCCTGTAGAATAGACCCCTTTCTTCCCGTCCTCCCGCAAGCCTAGAAGTGAAGTGAATAAGGGAAGCCCACCCAACTGCGCCAATCGCGCGAGTCCCTTTTAATAACATTGCTCTCGCGACCCTCCGTGCCCGTTGGTCTGTTTTCCTTCTTTTCCCCCCCGAGCGAAACATCCGCCAATTCTTTCACTTGATTAGTCATCATACGTTAGACATCCCTTTCGGCGTCAACAGGCCTCGAGGCGAGTTCTGGAAACTCACCCCCTCCCCACCCAGACCATTTTACACTTTAACCCACCCCCGCTCGCCCCCCCCCCCTTGTCTCTTTTTTTCATAGAAGTTGTGTTGAGTACCTTTTTCCTTGTGGTTAAGGTGATTCTGTTATTTTAAATTGTTGGAGTTGGTTTGGATTTTTCCCAGCACCCCTTCCCTCACACCCCCCCCCCACACACCACAACACCCCCAACCCCCAACCAAAACACCATTTTGTTTGGCGAAAATTACTTTTTTCCTTGACCTTTATGCGCCTAAGGCCAACTTTCCTCCCCGGTTTTTCTGTCTTTTTGCTCTTTTAGACCCAGGTATTCCCCCTCCACCCTTTTCCCTTAGGGGATACTTGGAGCAAGCCCAGGTGCTAGGGACTCTTTCGCGATTGAGAATTGGTCTTCTTTCTTTCTTTTTCCCTTTTTCCTCCGCCCTTCTGCCCCTATAGCACCGTTTTTGTTGATGGTCCTGTCTTGGTGAAATAGCGAACCCTTTCCTTTTTTCTTGCTCCCTGCAGAGATGTGGGCACTGTTCGCTTCCAACCTGGAACCCCACTCTTCCTACTTCGTTGCATTTTCCCGTCAAGCCGACGCGCTGTGGGCATACCTCCTCAGGCGGGTTTTTACTACTCCAGGAGAAGTGCCCCCCTACTAGTTTCTCTTGTCGTCCGGATAACGGCCTCTCCAGTCGTCTCTTCTACTTGACATACGTTGAGTACGGTATGTCCCTTCTTTCTCAGATATCTGGATAGAAATTTTCGTTGTGGCCCATTCTCGCGCTACCTCGGCCCTTAATTGTCACCCTTTGGTCTAATCCCCCCCATTCACCCAAGTACACAAAGTTCGAATCTTCCCTCGATTTTCTTACGCCCCCCTTTTCGAAGAGGAGTTGACCTCTCACGTTCATCCCGAATCCTCGACATATTTTATGTTTCCTGCCCGTAGGAATACCCCTCGTCAAACGATTAAGTCCCTCGGGAACGTCACCATTTTTTCACTTTCTTTTTTACACATTTGTTCTAAGGCCTTCTCACACTGCTTTCAAATTCTGGCTGATAGCATGTTGAATTCCGGTGTTTTTCCTCTCCTCCTTTTTTTCCTTGTACACCTGAGCTCCACTGATGATGTCCCCCGCCGGCCAATGATGCTGCCGCGTCTTTCGCCAGTGTCCCCCCCCATACCTATTTTATGCCTTTTCTTCTCTTTTTTGTTATTGAATAAGGATGTTTTCCCGATAAGCTCTCTTTAGATGGGCTTTAGGTACCTCCCGCGGCCCCCATCCTCGTCTTTTAAGGCGGTTTTAATTTTCGTCATCATCCTCTTCTCGCAGGGATATTTTTTGGACTGCTGCTTTGCTATTTTCTTATTCTTGTCCCTACGAGTTTCTTTACTTTTAGTCCCAGGGTTTCTACACCTTCATCTACAAAAATCGATCCTTCAAGTTTGGAGTGAGTCACCCACTCCCTCTCGCCAACCTGATCGGCCTTCGAATCGACTAAAGTTTTTACCTTGCGCATTTCCAGTCCCTGTCCATCACTGTCCGCTGCCGACCTGGACTTCATCCCTGCTCCCCCATCCCGCTTGGTCTCTCCCTTCCCCCCCATTCGGACTAAGATCTCTGGTTTGGTACCTCTCCTCACCCCCCCCCCCCTCTTTTTCTTTCTACTCGAATTCGTAATGTCCGTGCTTTCTTGTGCTTTGCTTGTCGTTAGGCGAAGTTAGCCGTTTTCCTGTTATTCGCGCTCTCTTTCACTAAACTTTCTGAGTTCATTTTCTGCTTAAAGGGCCACCTCTCCTCTAACAGCATAGGTTCTCATCGTTAAACGCCCTACTGGAACCCAAGATTTTCTGTATCATTTTCCTTGCGGTGGTTTAGTAGCTAAATTTCATCCCGCTTTTTTTTTTTGCGTGCAGAGAGAGGATCTTCCGAGCTGGAAAAATGCTCCCGAATAACTGATTTTCTTCCCCAAGTTGCCCTTTGCCACGTTGAAAAATTCTTTTTTCTTTTTCGGAAGGGTTTCTTTCCTTCTTACCGATCTTGAAAGAGTGCTGGACGATACAACCCAAACGTCTTTTTTCTTGATGTGAAAATGAAAACCATTCAGATCCCCTTCCCCCCACCTCACTTTTTGCCTTACCTCCTTTTCTTTGCTCCCCCTATGACCTTTCCTGGAAAATCGAATTTTTTTTCCCTTGCACTATTGGATTTCGATTCCCACGAAGCAAGTTGCCCTCTTCCCCCCATTGCTCAAGCGTGCCTAGACACCCCTTTTTCCAAATTTGGCCCGTAAGAGCCAAAGGGCATTTTTTAATCTCCATTTTCCCTCGATCTGTTTTTAAGTTGCTCTTGATCTGCAGCTATTTGCTTAACCTTCCTTAAAACCCCCCTTCCCCCACGGATACTAGTCGGGCCCAAGCCCTCGCCATCATGAAACTTTTTCCAGCCCATTCCCACTTTATGATCCCGGGAACATATATGAGCTCGTTTGTGTGTGTTTTTAGTGCTAAGGATGGTCCCCCAATGTCCCCATCTTTAAACTAATCACTTGGCACCCCCTCGCACTTCTTCCACTTTAATGATAAGAATGGCTAACCACCTTGACATTTTTTTGATCTTTTCTTTCCCCTGGTTCCCTTGCTCTTTATGTGCAAGGAGATTCCTTTTCCTTACTTTGTCTCTCTGGGATGCTTATATTTTGAGTGACCTGAGCCTTTTTTTCCCCGGACCGCGTGCCTCCCCTTTTCCTAAGTTAAGCCCACAAGTACCCAAGGTCCCCTTAGAAGATACCATCTCTTTTCTTTTTCCCGCTCCGATAGATGGACGCTTGAGCCGCGCAGAACTGCAATGACGCCCTCTACAGCACCGATCCTCTGCATCCCCTCGTTTTTTTTTTTGATCGAGTATTCTTTTTTTAGCTCCCCCGCCGTTCTGGATCTGTAGTGTTCTTTTCGGCACCCTTACCTCAGTCCAACTAGAAGGGCTTAATGCCTCTACTTCTAATAGTCTGCTTGTTTAATTTTTATATGTGGGCTTCCCCCTCTATCCCCTTTTTGACGCTGGTAGGGCAATGCCCCTTTCCTACCGAGTTCCGGATACTCTCAAATACTATTCCAAGGTTTTTCCCCAAAACCCTAGCAGATGTCATAACGTAGTTGTAAAGGTTCAACCTTACTTCCCGCCCATCCGGTTGTCCTCCTGCGATTGCCATGCTCGTTCTGCTTTGACCCCCAAATATTTCAGAGGGAGTGTCTCCCTGGCGCTTAATTTACCTCCTCTTTGAGACACGACCCCCCCCCCTCGCAAATTTTTCTCCCCTTGGCACTTTTTCTTTCTTTCATGTCGGACAAAGTTTCATTCCCTTTTTTGCTTTGCAGCGCGGCCTTGTGACGAATGGCCTGATTTTCCCCGCTGCTCTCTTATTTCCGTGATTTGTTCACCCCCCTCGCCGCGACGTTCCCCGCTTTTCTCTTTCACCGCCCCTCTTTCCCTACCGGCCAAATCCCGACTTTCTAGCATTTCCTTTTTTGCTGGCTCGCCCCTGTTAGGAATAGCACCCATTTTCCTTCGTCTTCAATAGTGAATTATTGCCCCCAATTTACAAATGTCGCCTTGCTGAATCCGCGGTGATTCCACTACTTTCTCCCTAGATCGTATCCCCCTCCATAGTCGGGGCTATGATTTCTTTTTTTTTATCCCTCCAAAAGATAGAGCGGCGTTTTCTCTAAGCCCCTTTGTGATCTTCCTTCGGTAAAGCGTCAAATCCCGTTAATTCTTTAGTCCCCCCGGTCTCTCCGTTTTTGACTTGCCTTTGATAAGGAGATTATTTCTGCTGCATGTTTACACGTTATGCGATTCAAGAGTCACCCGACCAGCGCTAGTCTTGTGTAATCACCCTCTTCTTGTCTACCCTTCTCCCCCTCTTCTTCTTGGCTTGTATAAAGTATTTTTCCCCATCTGGCGTTGCCAACCTATAGAGTCATTTTTTCCATCTCATTCTATGGTACCTTCCCCCTTCCCTTCTTTAGAAATAACCAACCTTCGACGCCCCCCCTTCCCACGCCCCGAAGAATCAGCAATCTCGTAGGCTGACGCCTTTAGATCTAAATCCTTGTTTTTCTTCTCTCAAGTAGTCTGCCCCGCCCCCGATTGCATATTCTTCACTAAGGATTTTTCCTTGACGACCCAAAGGATTTGTTTTGTGTTCTTCTATTATCCATTTTCTTTCTTCCTTCCATTTATCGGTTCTCATGATTGCGCCTGGCCCCCTTGATGAATTCTTTTTTTAATGTTTGTTTCTTCTCGGCCCACCCTCAGGGCTCAGGTTTTTTCTAGGGGTCGCACTTGGGGCATAGCGGGAAATTTGATGTCTTCATTATCCCGCATCTCCCTTTTCAAGTAAAATCTGAACCTAACCATTCCCAATCGAAGGTTCCCTCTCTGCGTACTGCCTCCCTTTTATCGTATCGTTGACGTTAATTTTTGGGTACCAATATACCCCCTCCAGCCGGATCGTGCGAGCCTTAGCCAACAGTTTACCCTCACCCCCGCTTTTACGCCCCCCCCACATCCTCCTCCGTTCCGTATTGGTCCACTGCTATGCACGCACTTCCGCTCTCCTACTCCCTTTTTTTCCTCCGGTAAATTTCCCTCAGTTGAAAAGCATGGAGCTCCACACTTGACTTCGCCTTTGCTGTTTCTCCAATTGGTCCCGTGATTACTCCAGAAAGATCCCTGTTCCCCTTTTCCACTCTGCCTCTCTAATTGACTTGTTTTGTCCTTTCGCACTCTTTGTTGTGCCTTAAAGTTGTCATTAGTTTTTTTCTGCACCAAGTGATTTTTCCCCAGGTCAATGTTCACCCTCCTCTGGACCGCGTCCGGGCACATCGGTCTCCTTTCGGCCACTCCCCATCCCTCTGACTTTTCCCTCTCAATTCAAATATTGCTTTTCCTTCACTTATAAAGCCGACACTCGCGCCTCTGTAAGCCATGACCTTTTTTCTTAAGCCGACCTACTCCTGCTTCTGCATTGTGTGTGTGTGAGCTTTCCCCACTTTTTTCTTGAGCCTGAACCCTGCTGCTGTTTCATCCGCTCGCGCATTGAATTTCCTCCGTTGCCCTTCACCCCCCCCCCCCAATTGCGATCATTCGTTACTGTCTCCTTACAATTGCACTTCTAGTCTGAACCTTGGCCGTAGATGAATCCGGTTTTTACTTGTTTCCGCTATCCCTCCCCGCCATCGGTTTTCTTTGCCATCCTTTCCCTGCAGTGACGTGAGAGTAATCCCTCTGTTCTACGCGGTGGTTCCGCGGACGGCTCTCACGCGTATAAGTTCCCCTCTCCCCTTTGACCTTTTATTCCTTTACCTGTTAGCGTGCCTTTTTTAACTCCTCAGTTTTTGGATGCGCGCGCCCTTTACGGGTGTTTGAGTTCCCATTTTGGTGCCCCCACCGTCTCACTGTCTCTTCGGCTTCCCGTTTGCTTTGCCCCCCAATCTAACTCAGGGAAGCCCATGCTCAAATAGATTTCTCCCCCTTGGCCCCTCCTCACCTTCTAGCAGTCTCCACCTTCCAATAAGGGATGCTGGTTTAGGGCTGCCGGTTTTATTTTGTGAAACATCTGCCCCCCCCTTTCATTCAGTAATTAGTCAACCTCGCCCTTTCAGTGTCACACAGTCCTTCCTATTTTTTCTCACAATTCATTGCCTTTCACAGGCTTCTTTCACCGGAAAACTCCCAACCCCCACCCAACCTCCAGACACTTTTCATTTCAACAACCCCCCCCCCCTCTTTCAACAGTTTTTGATCGCTTATAGTTTTCCTCCTCTATTCTTTTGTGATCCTCTTTATGGGTTCTCTCATTTTGGAATTTGTTGACAAATTTTTTCTTTTTTGCTTGGGTTATTCCTCTTCCCTTCTTTCCAAGGACAGCTTTTTGGCGTTAGGACAGGTTTTTTTTGTTCCTCATTCTCGCATTCTCCTTCCCCTTTAACTCTGGTGTAGGAGGAATTCTCGGTGTCGACCAAAGTCAGCCTCACCCTAACCCAACTGAGGTAGTCGTCCTGCTAGAAGCAACGGTGATGATTTTTCCTATTCGCTTCTCGTTGCTTGTGCGGTTTCCCCCCCCCCTTCTTCCACTTCGGGCCTTTATGCAGTAATTCTACTAGACCCTTTGGTTCCCCGCAATGGTTCACCCTAGATAAAACAAATTCTAGAGGCTCCCTGTCTCTGTGGACCCCGTCCAAATTTTTTTTCCCCCTTAAGGGTGTTTTTTTTCCAGTAAATTTCGCTTGCCGTGATGCCACCGTATAACCAGACAAGGCTCCTCTCCTCCCTCAGAACTCAATTTTTTTTTTCTGTTCTTTCATTAAACCTGCCTTCTTTTTTCAACCTCCCCTCCTCTGTTTTTTCAGTAGGTGTAATTACCCTATCATCTGGCTCAATTTTGTTTGGGAAAAAGTCTCTGCTCAGTATCGATTCGCCCATTCACTTTTCCTCCGGAATCTTCTGCCCCCCCCGGACCCCACTGTCGCCTTCATCGGGACCCTTTTACTCGCCATCCCTCGCCTCTTTCTTTCACGCATGGACCCCCCTCCTGACCATATTTGGAATCCGTTCTTTTTTTTTGAGCTCTGAATCTGTCGCTACCGTTCCCGTTTTCCTATCGGTCCGTCCCCCTTCCTTGTTTTACGTTTCTTAACAAACAGTCCCCTTGTTTCCACCGTGCCTGGAAATTTCGCGTCTTTCTCTAGCAGTTAATCTGATCTTTCGTCTCTTTGGAGATCGCCCCCTTTTTTTTGGTCAGGCCATCGACCTTTTTCTCTTTTCCCTGCGTGCATGAAATCGGACCTGCTTAACTGGATTCTGAACTTTTCCTCCCTGTCAACCAGGTAACACCGATTTTCCTTTTTATGCTGATGGTGCAGTGCTATGTCAGGATTTTGTCTACGTTTCTCTCAGGATGATGGAGAGTCTCTCTCTTACCCCAGTCTCTCCCCTCCCTCCAGTTGCCTTAGTAATCGCCCTGCTCTTTCGTTTATATTTCCATTCCTTTTTTCTTTTTGGTGAATTCCGTATGCGTTAACGATCCGTTATATCGCGATTTTTGTTATCACGTTTCGCCTCCAGACACCCTCTCTCTCTGGAAGTTGGACTTATTTGTCACCACCCCCTCATCTGAAAGAAAAACCCGACCTGAAGTAATTTCCAGGGTTGCTCGACTCATCTAATGACGGACATACGACGGCTATTCTCATCTCTTTAATACCCCCTCGTTGTTTCTTTTACCGCTTTCCCCCGCGGAAGAATATAGCGTCGGTTTTTCTTCTACTTGAGCGTTCAATTCTCAAGTCCCGATTCGTCATCTTTTTCGTTCTTCGACCCTGTTGGCAGGCGTCTCGCTTTGGCTGACGCTCTCCCTTTCGTCGCGTACAAAAATAAAGAGACGAGTCCCTATCTTTTTTTTTTCCGCCTCAAGATCGGCAGCTTTCATCTCCTTTCCCACGCCCCTGGATGGTTCTCTTTTTTTTCCCCCCGGATTTCTTTTGTAACAATGATGTGGAGTTTCGCCTCCTCGATCCTCTTTGTTCAAAAACAGCTTGCTAATTAATAGAACGGTCGCAAACTTCCACTCGTCCCCACGTACATGACAACTTTTTTCTTGACCCTGGCTCCGCGGCTCTCTTCTCAGATCAGATTTCGGTACCCACACTCTTTTTACGTGAAACCGTCGCGCATTCTTTTATTTTGCCAAGTGAGGTCGATCTCCCGCTCTTCCCAGGAAAGGCCTGTTCCATGAAATTCTCGCGGTCTCCCTTAGGCCCACTTTCCTGACTGTAACCCTCCCCCCCGCTCTCTTTTGCAAAGTTGACTCTTGGTTTTATGCGACAGCGATGACCTGTCTTCGCCCTCCACAATGATTTTCGAGCCCCACTTCTCTTGAAACCCACTTTCCCCAATTCGTTCTCCATCTTTTGCAACTCTTCCAGCTCCCTCTTCCGTGGATCCCAGCGTCAGGCTCGCCCGCTCTCAATCCCACATTCTAATACCCCGACCATACTTCAGCCCTCCGTGAAGTGTGATCTTCACAAGTGCCCCTCATTTTTTGCACTTAAAACTATTTCTTTCTTTTCAGTTTTGATGACCCCAATTCGCCCACTACCCCCCAGCGGCACGGCCACCCGTCTTGCTTTGTCTTTCTTTTTTACACCCACGACCCGCCGACCTGATGCGGCGTTATCGATCGTTTGACCGCCCATAATGTGTACGATCACCCTTTTTGCCAACCCCCATGGAAACTTATCCCCCTTTTCTCCTTCCTGTCCCCATGGGAATAATTTTTATCAGTCGCGGCTTTTGGGGAAGCTTACTTCAGCTTTTCGTAGTGGATCTCCCTTTTTTTTTGACACTGCCCTTCTCCGCGATCGTCCCAAGTTTTCCCTGCTGTTTCTCTTTACTTTTGCCGGAGAGTGTTCACCCCCCCATCTCCAGGCAAATCCTCAATTTCCTGTAGTGCCCCGTCTGCGTACGTTCGTCTTTTTTCCTCTGGATCTTCCACCTTAAGAAACCACTGTTAGTTTTTTGTCCACTTTCCCGTCGTTCCTAAAGACCTCCTTCTCTCCATACTTTTTCCTCGTTGTTGTGATTATATATCGGTGCTGTAGCTTTTTCTTTGGCCTCCGTCATCAGTCAGTTTCTAGTGTCCTATCCTCAGCATACCAAATGCAGGAGACGTGTGTGAGGACGAGCTTCGCTTTCTTGTACTATCCTAGCTTTTGTTTTTTTGTGGCCGCCGTAGTTTGCCCCTCAAACAGCCCGTCCATACTCTTCAATCTTCCTTATGAGATCAATCCCCCCTTCACCCATGTAATATCCTCCTCACCAACGAAACACAGACTACCTAAGTAGGTCTGTGGTTTTACCTTCACTATGTGCCATCATCCAACTTCACTTAAGATCTTTCCCTTTTGCAACTTTACTTGTTCTTTTTTTTACCCACTCCGAGTTGGCTTATCCCCTGTTATCTCTTCCTTATTCCGTCTTCTGTGAAAAAATCCTCTCACTCACCCCCACCACACCCTCTCTCCCAGTTTTTCCCCGTCTATCACACCCGACTTTGGAATGTTCCACTGAGCAAAAACTCCCCTATTACCCATTGGTTTTCCTGCTTGATCCCCCCTGGGATTTCTCTTTGTTTTTGTTCCCGACACGTTGCTCGTCCCTCCTCCACCTTCAAGTTGCAACACCCACATTCTTCAGACTGCACCGTGAATCCTCACCATGGCATTTCCTCATTTGACCATGTCACGAATTTGGTTTTTTCCTTCTCTGCACTGCCCTTTGTGTTTTAGCTTTCCGTGCAGAAATGTTCATCGAAAACACTTAGTCCCCCCCTAAATCAGTCCTTTTCCCCTACAACCAATTTCTCTTTTTTCAGTTAATTAAGAAGCCCTCTCCTGCACTGGTCAAGAACGAGAACATACATTTTCTGTATGTTTTTACCATACGGTCTTTCGTCGATCAGCCCAACAAGACCTCTTTCTTCTCTCCCAAATATAGTGTGTCACTGATCGATTTCCTACCGGAGGCCAAGCATCCTTACGAGGTGACCTGAACCTGGTTTTCTCGTGTTACTGCGACATTTGCATGCTTCTTTCCTGAATTTCCCTCGCATTTTTCAAAGCTCTACTCCGGAGTCCCTCAGGCTTTTAGCGTCCCACCCATTTCTCTGTCGCATTTTTAGTTAAGTCCTTTTCTCGCCGGTAAAAGATCCTTCTTTTGATAATACCTTCTTTTCTTTTTTGTTCCATTCTAAGACGACCGATCTTTAGCTAGATGTGCCACTCCACTTTCCTTTTTGCTACCCCTCTTTAATTTCCGCCCCTCCTCCCTAGTTCCCCACCCCTCTCCCTCCCCAGCAATGGCAGCATTTTTCCCCTTTTTCCAATCCTGAATTCAGATACTGAACTGCGGTTTTTGTCTCACCAAGGCAACCCTTTCCTTCTTCCCTATTCAAGAATTTTCGTCGCAACTTCCTCCACGGCTTTTTGTCTTATTCCCCTTTCGTGAGACTTAATTCTTAGTCTTTACGTTCCCCCGCCTAGAGGATCCTGCGTCTAAATGGCCCCCACATCCCTTACTCTAGGGTTATAGCTTCTTTGGGGGGGCTGGTTTCTCTCAGTTAAGTGAAGAGCTCATGCTCGCCTTGTTAGGTCTATTTCCCCCCCTCTTTGAACACCTTCCAATGCTTATTTCTTTTTCTCGTATCCTTATTCCTAATCTTCCCCCATCAGGAACAGTAAAAACCCTCCTCTTGGTCGACCCGCCCCTCTCCCATCACAAGATCCCCCCATTTCGGCGAGGACCTGCTCTGTGCCCTACCCTCACAACCCCCACTCTCCCTCCGCCGAAGATCCCCCCTTACTCTAGCCTACCAACGAGGCCGCCCCTTTTCCCTACCCCTATGTTTCTTGGACCCTTGGCCTCGACGAATGCGATTCCTATCCCCCTTCCCGATCTTTCAACATTCTCAACCGCCTTTCCCTCCCCTTGAGTTTCGTGCCCAGCTAATCGATGGGCAGAACAATCCCCCCCTACGAGGTGAATTTTCCTTTCCTTCTAGGCCAGGCGTCCGGCAATTCAAGGTCTTCAAAGTGGGCCTTCCCTGTAAAGTTTCCACCAACCGGTGGTTGACGGTCAAGCTGGCGCTTTCCCCCCACTTCTGTCCCTCCGCCACATGTAGGCTCAATGATGACCTCAATTCTTTTCTTTAGGTGACTCAGGTTAACCGTCTCTGCCTCTGCACCGGCCTTTAATGTCTCTTCTAGTCCTTGATTTACTTCCGTATTCTAGCTTCTGCTTCCCTAACCTCGAGCCGTGACACTGGCCCGCATTGGATTCACCCTGAGTTCCCCATGACCTTGGAGAGCAAGATTTTATCCCTCACACACCGAATCGTATTTCCCCACCAACGTTTCCTGGGGGGGACTTTCTTGCGGTTATCTTTGAAGCGCGAGCAGCCCCTTGACCCCCCCGGTCGTATTGAAGTGCCACAGTGTTTTTTTGTAACCCTCTGAATGATATTTTGTCTTTTACAACTACCGACCCCGATAGGCAGACTGCGACACTCCTTCTTTTCGATGCTTGTCTGTGCTTGTCCTCACGTTTTTCCTTTTTTTTTCATGCGCCTTTTCCAGGACTCTCCTTTCCGCTTCGGCCTTTCCCAACCTGATAGCCCTGTATCTTCGGACACTGGCGAGCAACTTCCCCATGTTTCCCGCAGGCCCTTTCTATAACCAGCTTCACTCTTTTTTGTCCCCCCCCTCCTTTCGGTCGATTTCTCTGGAGTCATTGGATTTGTCGGGCTCCCCTGTGTCAATTTTTCTCGAAAACCAGCGAAACATTCTCTTCGCCCTTTTTCCCATGTAATTCAGTCATTCCTATGCCCATTGCCCCTGATTTCCAACTTATCACTCTGTCAACAGGTTGTCAGAGGTTCTCCGGCGTCACCTCCCCCCCAATCCCAACTTTTTACGACACTGCAATCAACAAATTCCCCCCACTTTCTTTCCCCACAGTATGGCCCTACAGCTTACAGCTCTTTCACTTGCCCGCCGCCACGCACCTCTTGGGGGTGCTTCTTCGTTTTCTCCTTCTGTTTGCCTTTTTTTTGGTGACCCAGATTGTGACAATCTGACGTCTTTTCTGTTGCCACTCGACGATAAAGTCTTCTTCTTTACCACCCCTTCAGAGTAGGACCCCGCGACCCATCCCCCACGAGTCACGTGTTGTAGGGAGGCTGTTTTGATCGCGCGAGCAAGTCCCCCTTCTTTGTAAGCAGTTTTTTGCAGACTCCGTCCCGTAGCGGGACTATAGCTTTTGCGTACTTGGACCATTTTGAGGGAGCGCCTTTTCCCCCTCATTCGCCTATACCCCCTGTTCCATGACCTTCTTGCCCCCCATTCTTGGAGCTCTTCCCTTCCTGGAATCTCCCCCTTGAAACTTGTTAGATGCACCGCGAGTCAGCTGCCACGCTATACCTCATCCCCTTTTTTCGTCGGCGCTTTTGAGCGCGTTCAAGCAGATCGCCTCTTCTACACCCCCCACCCTCATGATGTTTTTCCTTCAATTTCCCAGCACTCCAATCCTACCTTACCTTTGGGTCGGTTTTTTAGCTCCTCCGAGTAGTAAAGATCGTACCTTCCATCTGGATTTGTTTTCTGTTTCGTCTACCCTCGGCCCTTTCATCATTGACGTGCCCGATGATCAATAATCGGCGCCCCCTTTTTATCCCCCCCACCAGACTCTTCCTGGTTTTCAGTTGGTTCCCCAACTTCTTTTCTCGAAAAATTTCTCTTTTCCCCCCCCCCCCACCCTTCCGCCCTCTTTCCTCTGTCATCGGTCTCTTCATTTTTTATCCGCTGGCTGAAGCCCTTTTGTTTCCCCGACTTGTAACCCCCCTCACGCTTTTATCAATCACTTGTGTTCCTGACCCGTTCCAGTTTATAGCGAGTGTGAATTAGCCCCTCTCTCCCCACCGTACCTTAAGTCACCAGGCGGCAACCCCCTGGCTGTGTCACCCCTACATTTGTTTTTAGGCATGGTACAAGGATGTCCGTTTCAGAGATTATGATTTCCCCGATCCCCTCACTTTGTCTTCTATCCGTGTCCTCTCCCTATTCTCGAAGTTCCCCCCCTTTATCTTTCACTGATTTCTTGAACTTTACCTAAGGCCCCTGCCAAGAAGGGATGATGACCCCAAGATGACTGCAGTGTCCTTAACTATTTCTTCGAACGTTCTTTCCTGCTCGTTGTGCCTGTATCTATTTTCTGGCCACCCTCCTAGGTTCTGTATCTGTTGGGGTACTTTTTTGTAACGACCTCATCTGCTCTTAGAGTGCGCCGTTAAAAGATTGGTTTAATCTTCTTCCCCGATTCTTTCCTCCCCCTATCGAATGTTTGACTCCATTCACACTGTGGGTTCCTCTACACTTGATTCGAGGATATTAGGTTTCAACCCTGTCCGGTAATTTTTCCGTACCTTCACCCCTGGACATCGGATCCGTGCGAAGTCTTATCTGCTTCACCCCCTGCCAATCTCGACAGAAAATTAGGCCCCTTGATCGAAGACCTGCCCAGACGTCCTTTCCCTGGAACGCCTCATGCGTTCCAGACGAAGGACCTATTTCGAATTTCAGCAACTCCCGAAGTGGTGTAGCCCGTGCAAATCTCCTAGAGTAAGAAGCGTCAGGGCTAGCTCACCCCAACCAGAACTCCATCCTGTTACCTTCTAGTCTACTTTTTCTTTCTTCTTTAACGTGCTTCTTCCTTGCGCCCTCCACGTGATCTCCGTTTCATAACACCATACCTCTCCCAGAGTTCGCCACAGTTAAAGCCTGATAACTTCCTCTTCTGGGTACTGCTACTCCCATCCCTCTTTAAATACCTCCCTTGTCACCCAGAGAAAGTAGCAATTGTCGATCTTGTCCCACCGGGTTGGTAGCTCCCCTCCCATCTATCGGAGTTTTTGCTTTTCCGATCTCTTTTCCTGATGCTCACCCTCCCCTCGGAGGAAAACACCTCCCCCCATTCCCGTCCCCTAAGAGTTTTTCCTTCGGAAGCGCAAGGGAAATTCTCCATCTTTAACCCCTACAGCTTTTATTGTTCCCCCCCTCTTTTGATTTCGTTTCTCTCAACCGTCAAGCCCGCTGCCCAGACCCCCCCCACCCCCCCACCCCCCCCACCCCCCCCCCCCCCCCCACCCCCCCCCCCCCCCCGGGTTCTTGCCCCCCACCCTTCTTGTGTCCAGCCTGCTTCTTTCCTTCCCCTAGATTTCTTCCCCCTTTTCCCCTCGACATCTGCTACTAGCCGCCAATCTTAAGTCCCGTCCACTGCGCTCTCTTACGCACACTGTCGTCACACACCCTCGCTCCTTTTTTTCCAAATTTTTCCAGCCTCTTTTGATGCCCCAATTTCGGTTTTGATTCCTGAAGTCCCCTTCGCCCGCTTTTTTTCTTGCTCCCGTCTTTTGTTCTCTCCCTCTTATCCCAATCCGCCTGCAGTTGAGCCTTGAAGCGTCAACAGTCGCAAAGCCTCTTTTGCAGACACCTTTGCGCAAGTCCTGTGAGAAAGAACTTCTCTGGTTGGTTGCTTCGAGAGTTTAGGTCACAAACTGTCTTGCTAGACACGCATTTTTTTTTGGTATGGGATAGGCCCTGCGCTACTCTTTTGCGGAAACCTCCAACTTCTCCGTTCCTTTATTGGATATTGACCCATGTCCTCTTATGGGGTCGCTCCCGCCTTCCCACCCCCCCCCTCCCCGGCTGGTGACCTCAGTAGCTGACCACCACGCGCTCTTGCGGGCTTCACGTTCTCAGGATTTTGACCCCACTAAGGACCATTTTGCGGCTTTCATCCAACCGATCCCCCCCCCCTCGCTCCGCCGCCTCCGGCCTTGAGCGCCTAGTTACGTTTTTCCTCCCGTCCCACGCCCCGCCATTTAACCTTCGCACACTCACAGAGGTTACAAAAACGATCCCCACCCTACTACTTTCCTTTTGTTGAGCAGACGTCCTCCATACACCGCCACGCCCCTTTTTTTTTGCTGTTCTCATCTTCTTTTCTTGGCGGTTTGGTTCCCCTGCCCGTTTAACCCACTAGAAAGTTCCCTTTCCCTCTACACGTTCTCCCACGCTTCCGGACTGCTGATTGCCCATCTCTTCTTTTTTTACTATTCCAGTTCTGACATCTTTCTTCCCCTTTGTAGGCCCACTCACCGGGCTCAACTTTCCTGGCCCTTCCCCTACCGGAGATCCTATCCCAACACCTCCCACTCCACAGACAATCCTTCTTCATAATGAAGGTTTTGCCTTTATTCACTAATTTGATTACACTTTCCCTTTTGTCCCTCCAGTCTTCTATATTTTCTCATGCACATGACTTTTTTACCCCAATTGTGGCCGATGCCACTTATTTTTTTCTAGCAATTTTTCTAATGCCCTGAAAGCCCCCTCCCCCCTACCGCATTTTTTCATTTTCCTTGTCTCATAAGATGTCCCTTCTGCCCCCCACCCACCGCCGTCTCTTTCTTTACTTTTCCAGGCTCCCGGGCTCCCGCTTCCATGACCATAGCCTGCCCGGTGACTCCTTTGTGACTCTCGCACGAATCCTTGATGACAATTTGCACACATTGCAGACTCTCTTCACCCACACCCCCCCCCCCCTTCTATTCCTTTCCCCTGTAACGATTGGTTCCCCTTGCCACTATGCGCTTTCGCGTTTTGACCCCCGCCGAGCGCATCGCCAATTTCTTCCATCGCAAAATTTAGGAAAACCTCTTTTCCCCCCGCCTGTCTGATCCCCGTCTTCATTAGTCTTTTTCCGGTAAGTTTGGGCACACGAATGTCTTTCTTTCCGTATTATTTGTCCCTTCCCTCATATCTCGATTTTCGGGGCCCGTTGTTTTTCTTGCCTTGGACCACTACAATTCAGCCCCCCTTGAATCGCTCACGGTATTTTTCTGGGCACGTTTCCCCCCCAGCCCCACCATGACTTAATGAAGCCCCCCTCCACCACTGCTCCCGTTCTGGCTCTTTCCTTCCTTCGTGACATGTTTTCTGGTTTGATCTTTGGATCTCGATGAGCAACTCTTCCTGATGACCCTTTCTCGTGTATAGGTCTTTTTTCAGTTTGTTTTCACCTTTCTGTTCTTACTTCTGGACGTTTCACTTCTCATTTATACCGTTAGCGTAGTCTGTTTAACTTTTTCCTCCCCTGGTACACGCGACCACCATTTCCCCACCCTGTACCCGTCGACATACTCGCTTTCCTTCCCCTCGACACCTCCCGCCCTACCCCCCCCTCCTCCCGACACAAAGTTACGACGTTCGACTTCGAAGCTCTGCTTTCTTTTTCTCTCTAGCATTCTTCCTACGCCCCGACCTTCCGGATGATATTCGACCTCACGACGACCCAGGCGGTTTGCTTATTTCCCCGATTTAGCTTTCACTCTCCCCTTATACCCTTTACTTCGTCGGACCCCCCCCCTTCCCCCCATTGGCAATCTTTCTCCTTCCCCTCCCCCTGCTTTCCCAGGAATTTATAACCAGCCTTTGCGGTCTTTGTTTTTTTTTCCTTCGTGACTTCGCCTCCCAGCATAATCCCCTTCCATGTTGTCTCTGTGCCTCCAAGTTGATGTTCGAGTTCGGGGACGCTCCCACCATCCCCTCCACCCCCTCACATCACAACCAGCGCCCACACCACCCAATCAGTCACCTTTTTTTTTTTTTCCGAGGCTCTTAACACATCCGTACCTCTTTTCCGCCACGCCCCCCCCCCCCTTTCCCGTGAGGTATTTCCCCCCCCCTTTTCTCTTCTAATCTCCCCCCACTCTCCCGTCCTAACGCTGTGGATCAAACCGCCCCTGATCGCTTCGTTTTTTATCTTACCTTGCCCTGTTATCAAGAACCTCAGCCCCCTGCCCCTTTTCCACAAATGGACACTTTTTTTCCTCCAAGTTTCTTAAGATCTGTCATTCTTTTTTATCCCCCCCCGCATTGCATCTCCGCCCTGTCCTGAACCCGTCTTTTCAGACCCCCGCCGCGGACTTTCGTTCGGCACTCAGCTCCGAAGTATTCTACCTTTCAGCCCGATCTTTACATCTCCAACGTTACATTAGGTTTAATGTTGTCCCCTCGCACCCCCTTCCGCGCCTTTTTCCTCTCCCCCCGCCCCCCTCTCCCCCCCTCTTTTCCCTCCCATCCCACTCTGGAAATTTTCCCTTTAAAGTCTCCCCACCCCCCCCCATCCCCCCTTATTCTGCTTGTAAGCTTCGATCCACTCCTCCCGTCGCTTCTTATTCTTTCCCGCCACAACATGAGTTTTTCCCCCCCCACCTCCCTCTCTCCCTCTCGGGACCGCTGCTTGCCTCCCTTTAAAACTCATCGTCTTTTGCAGCATTTCAGTAATCCAGACCGACCAACACCCCCTTGAGTAGAACTTTCTCTCTCTTATGCTGTTTCTATGCCTACGCCGTTCCCTTTTCAGCTGCCGTCACTCCCATAATGCGCGTGTTTCAGAACCCACCTCGTCCGACGCGCTCTCTTGGTCACTGAGCGGCCACACCTTTCTGTGATTTTTCACCGTCACGCCACACCTCGCCCCTTTCCTCTCTTACTTTGTTCTGGGTTACATCGCTTCCCCCCCCGAAGGCATGTGCTCTCTTTCTCCCCCCTTAAATCGCGATCCCGGATTTGCCCTGTGCCCACCTGAGACCCGTCTCTCGCCAGAGACTTTTAGATCGCTACATCCTTGACCCGGTCCCCAACCCTTTTCAAATCAGACTCTTTCCCCCTCATACCCTTGCTGTGGCTTCCCTCATGACAGGGTGTCTTTCTCTGCTGCTTTTTTCTTTGATGCTCCCTCAATTTCTGCTCCTTTTTCGTTCATTATTTAGGTGACAGCCCTCCCCTTTATGTTGTGCGCCAAACGCCTTCTGTCATCTCCAGCGGCAAAATCCCCCCCCCCCCGACAATTTTCCCACCCCCCATCCAATTGCACACCCACATCTTTCTCCTCCTCCGTTTTTGGAGCTCAATCTTTTTTCTCCTTTGTAAATTTTTCTTTTGAAAATGTGGCGGTTGGGATTTTTTTAGTCTTTTCCGAGGACCTTGACCTTCCTCCTGTTGTCGAAGGTGATTCTGTGGCCACGAAGGCCCTTGTTCCTTTTAGCTTTTCGTCCGTTTTTTCCTAACACAAAGGAAGCACCACTAACTCCTTGGATGTTAGCTTTTTTTTTCCGGCGAACTAATTGAAGCACTTTTCTCTTCAATTTGCGGGTTCGTATTCTTTTTTCGTGATGGTTCCCTGACGTCCGTTTCCTTTTCTTTCCCTCTTACATTTTACTGGGGTTTGCAATTTTTTCAACTATAGCCTCACCTTTTTTTTTTTTACGCCTACTCCTCTCTTTTTTCTCCCTGAGATCCAATTTCCCTTCCTATATGATGTAGGAGTTTTTCTTTGTCATGATGCTTTCTACAATGTTGTGGGCGCCCCTCGGCCCCCACCTCCCTCCAGCTTTTTCCCCGGCCTGGCCTATTCCCATAAGATACACTCATTTTTGCGGTGATGGGAACATCCCGGACCTTATTTGCTTCACGAGTTATGTATTTCTTTTTCCTACGATCAGTTGTCCCCCTTTTAGTTTTGCGCCCCTTTTAGAGTTCACCTTTTTTCGGAGAGTTCCATGGTCCCCTCTCTAAAAGTGCGAAACTTAACAAATTTTGATCGCATGTATCATGTAATCTTTTCCTTGCATTCACGCAGGATTGCAAGTTGATTTGATCGATACCCCTCTCTTTTTTTTTTAAGATACATTCAGGTCCTCCTCCCGAGTTCGCATGTTCGCCACCCGCGCTCAGATTTCGCGAGTCATGTCTTCTCCCCCCCCTCCCCTCGTGTTTTTTTTTTTTTTATCGAATTCCTGGTTGGCCACCTGTCTTGTGTTACCCCCTTTATTTTTTGTTCTGGGCTCGAGAGTTTTATTCTTTTATTGACTTTCCCTGTTCTTTGTAGCATATTTCCCCCTTTCTTTTTTGTAGTCGCTTATTTCATCCCTTTATTGGGAGCCCTCTGTTCTCTTAGGGCCTCTGGATCTGAGATTTATGTTTCGTTCCCGCCCCCCTTTCTGGATCTTGTCATTATTGAATGCCAGGACCGCTGCTGTCAAGCCATCATTCCGCTTGTCCACTTTTTCTTTCTTTTACGCTTGATGATAAGTCTTTGACTGGGCTTTCGTATCTTTAATGTGCTAGCGGCGTCTGCTGTTGTCTTCTTGTTGGCGTTTCTATTTATGTTACCCCAGGTCTCCTCTTTTAAAGTCTGTAGACCAGTCTGTCCCCCTGGATTCCCTGCTATTGCCTGTTTTGACTTTTAATGATGGGTACTTCAGCGACTGTGTTTTTTTTGTTCCTTTTTAAAGTGTTGTCGTAGACCGGGGATACACTTCTTGTTGTCGACCTTTTCGCAGCACCTGAGAACCGTTTTTATTTCTTCTACCTACCAAGCCCCCACTGTCTGACGTTCATTGCGATCGAAAGACGCATAGCTGATACAGTATTCCGTCCCTCCTTTTAAGACTTGATGATCCTTTCTGGCGTTATCAACTCACTTTTCTTTCTCCAGTGATCTCCTTTCTTTCCCTTCCTCGAGTCCATGTGATCTTTTTTTTCCTTCCATCGACCCCAGCACTCCTTTGCTCGTCACTTAGTCATTCT
>Ga0179593_1248630_pt1 | contig 21120 bp, 25 predicted proteins | sample CZODoug2_1_08_16_FD_185931 | JGI IMG/M metagenome (GOLD analysis project Ga0179593, IMG submission 185931) | Vadose zone soil fungal communities from Angelo Coast Range Reserve, California, USA - CZODoug2_1_08_16fungal (PacBio error correction) | ecosystem: Environmental > Terrestrial > Soil >... | reverse complement strand
TCCTTTTCTCCGGCGCGGGGGGGTCCCCCCGGTTTTTAGAGTTAGGACACCCCGGCAAGCCCGGAGTCTAGCAGCTGTTTGGAGGGGGTTTTGGGGGGAAGATTAAGAGCTTCCCCCCCCCCTGGACAGGGAGGCGATAGACGTCCCCCCCTCATCGCAAGGCAGATAACGCCCCACGCGTCCCCCTTTCGGCTCCCATCGATCCGTGGACCACAATGGCTCGTAGGACCGGTTGAGAATCCGTTGCGCGCGGACGCCCTGTTTCCAGCCGTCCCCCACCGAGCGGTGGTTTTTTTTTTTTTTTTTGTTGGTTGGGTTTTTTTTTGTTTGTGGTGGGGTGGGTTTGTGTGTTCGTGGTGTGTTCTCTTTTTTTTGCCTTTGTTATGGGGTTTGTTTTTTTTCTTTGTGTTTTGGGGGGTTTCTATTGTTGGTTTTTTTTTTTGTTTTTGTTTTGTTTGTGTTGGGTTCTTTTTTTTTTTTTTTTTGGTTTACTTTGTTGTTTTTTTTTCTTGTTTTTTCTTTTTTCTTGTTGTTTTTTTTTTGTTTGTTTTTTTGTATTTTTTTTTTGGGTTTTTCTCTTCTTTTTTTTTGGTTTTTTGTTTTTTTTTTTTTTTTTTTTTTTTTTTTGAGGACGCTAATTCCCCTTGGGACTCCTCACCCTCTTCAGGCTCCCTCCCGCTCGCCCCGGCCTATTTCTTTCCCTTGTCCTATCATTTTAACGGACTCCTCCCCCTTTATTGAACGGTGGGTTACTCTTTTTTTTTTCCAATAACGTCTGACTTAGGTGACTTGAAAGCATCCCTTTCCATCCTCGCACTTAAGAGCCAGTCATTCCCTCTCTCGAGCGTCGGCTTTTCTTTCTATCCCCTTCAACTCATCGCTCGTACCCCCAAGTATCCAGATTCCCCGCGTCCACCATGATGACTCTACTTTAGTTTGCATGCCCCGTCTGGGCTCTTCCGATCTTTCTCAGCTTCTACCAAAAATGTGAATCTCTCTTCGATTGCCTGCCCCTTGCGCCCCCGCCCCCCCCCCCCTGTCCGCTTATGCAAGCTGCCTTGTGTGCTAGAAAGAAACTTTGCGAGAAAATATTATCTCCGGCTGCCGATGACTGCACTCGGCCTTTTTCTCATCTCCTTAAGCAGCTTTTACGTTGCGAACTTTCGAACCCCCCCCTAAATTTTTTTCAATTTTTCCCTAGATTTCCACGCCTTCTCTCAATGAGCTTTATTCTCCTAATTACTCGCCTTGAACTCACCCCCAGACCGCCCTCTCTCGGCGATCGCTGGACGTTTAACTGTAGTCCCATAGTCTTCCCCCCCATACCAGATTCGTGCGAAATGTTTCTTTTCTCTCTGTCGCCTCTTTTTCCTAGCCCTGTCTGTAACCCTGCCCAGAGTCTTTCACCGAATCTCTACCCTTTCAACCCGCCACATGCCGCCCGCTTTAAGCTCATCCTCCACCCGCGCCTTCCCCCCCCACCTTGATAGCCTCCAATGAGACTTTTCCGCCCAACTAAAGGATCCTTACCTAGTCGCGGCCTAATACTGCTGCAGCGATGTCGTCCGTAATGAGCTCCTTTAGCGCTGCTACGCCATCACCTCACAGATTCCGTCAGGTAGAAAGTTTTTTGGTGTGCAGGGCCTCACTTTCCCCAGTAATTAGATTGTTTCAAGAGAAACTTTCCTCCCCGTCTGGCGCGCTATCTTCGATAGATACAAGTGTAGATATTTTTTTCCCTTTGATTTCCCCTTTACTGCATAATGCACCTTTTACAATTTTCTTTGACCGTCCACATCGCCTAGACGCCCGCTCCAGGTCTAATTTTATAGTTCTCCTACATTTTCCCTCCCTTCCCGATAAGGTTCTCGGATAGAAAGACTACTTACCCTCCATGCCCGAGACCAACCCTATCAAAATAAAAACTCCCTTTGCCAATCACCTATCCTCGATCCCCCATATGCGAGAACCTCCCTCAACTTTTTCCAAGCTAACGTACGGTTGTACCGAAACACCTTCCTTTTAATCAAGTTCATCATATATCCCTTTTTTCGTCCAGGCACTGTTCGTGCTGCCAATTTCGGCCTCATCTTCCCTGTACTAATTTTTTCAGCAGCATGATGTTAATTTTTCCAATAGATGACTTGCCTTCTTCGGATACAACAATTCCTCCGATCCCATTCCCCAATAAATCGAACCCTGCAGAACTGTCCTTCTTTACTGACCGCCCCTGTTTGACGCAACAAGTTATTAACCGTATCAGGCCACTTGTAGATCCGAGAGATTAGAAGATTTTTTTAGACGCCCCCATTTTGTTTACACTCCCCGCCCGTCGCTCTGTTTTTTTTCTTTTTTTCCTCGTACGTCCTTCTCTTTTTCCAATCCCCCTGCCACCATTGTTCTCTCTGCTTATTAGTCATAATTTTGGTCATGCCACCCCCCCCCCCGCAACTAGGAGCCCGTTGCGTATAGGACGCTCGCTCCAACTCGTACCCAAGTGCACCCCCAGTTGTTTTCCGGCTAAGGTCTCACATTAACCCATGCCGGCCCGCACCCTCATCGTCGATGTCCCGCCCGCGCCTCTCAATCTGATACAGGACGTTCTCCTTTTCCCCGACCCTCTGTCGTGAACAGCTGATCCGCCGTCCCCCCACGCAACCAAAATGGAAGAGTATTTTGCCCGTTATAAAGGAACTTCTCCCGTACACCCCATCTTCGTTCTGTGCGAGTTTCCGCCCACTTCTCCCATCGAACTGACTCTTTTTTGGTCTCTGTTGCCCTTGAATACTATCGCACTGGTCGTTCTCTCTTTTGCACGTTTACGTCCCTCTTCCTATGACTTTGGCCATTTTGCCCCATACCCACTTCATTCCCCCTCTCTCCCGATGGTAGATGACTGATCTTTCCGATGCCCTCCGTCCCTTCGTGATGCCTGCACCGGTCCATTCAATTTGTAATTCTGCTCTTCCCCCTCCTCGCAATTCCCAGGGTTCGCTTTTGTGTTGTTTTTGGACCCTTTTTTTTGGTTGAAGTGTTTTTTTTTTTTTCTCGTTTGTGGTTTGGTTTGGTTTTATCGTGTTTTGGGTTTTTGATGCATCATTAGATGTCAGACATTCGCGTAACGGCTAAACCATCTCCCCCTCCCCTGCCCTATTCTCCCCCCAACATACCCCCCCCCCCCTCCCTGAACATCCCTTTCATCCTCCCCCCCCCCCCCTTTAGTTGCACTATCTTTCAAACAGAAATAGAGGAATGGACTTTGATTGTCTCCGGCCGCTCATTCTGTCCTGGCCCCCTCCGTGTTTCGCTGTCTTTACCTCTCAAGGTTGACGATCGAGTCTCGCAACGATTGTCGGGTATCTCCCCAAACTTTTTGCCGTGTTGCTGGGACGAGTACTTTTTGGGAATTTTTCTTATTGCAGCGTTCGCACTCGTTCAGTCATGGAACTACCTGTCGCCGCTTCCTAACCGCCAAGATTTTCCCACACGTCAAATCTAGGCGTTCCTTTTTCCAGTCACTTTTCGCGCTTTCAACTCCTAGATGTCCTAGACACTCACTATCGCCCTATACTTGTTTTTTTGTAGCCACCCCGGAAGGTCATTCGCCCCTATGATTTTTTGCTCTTTGGTGGGTATGCCCGTAACCTGCCTATCCTACTTCCAATTTTTCTACTCACTTTAGATTAGTTCTGTTAGATTACAGAGATAGTTAATTTTTCCCCCCTTCCCACCCCCCCCCCAACTCTCACCCGGCCTACCCTGCCGACTGATCTCCCCCTCTCCTACGAGTATTTTCTTCTTCGTCTTATAGCAAGGTCCGCCGAGAAACAAGTGGCGAGCCTGTTTTAAGCATCCCTGAATCTTTTGAAAGACTTTTTTTTTCAGTGACTCCCCTCAACTGGTCCCACACTATGACCATGCCCCTCGACCGCAGAGTTTTCCAGCCCTCAGAAAGCAAAGCGTGTATTGTTGAGTGCGCCGAATCCCCCAATAGAACGGGTGTGCCCTACAGCGCCATATCGCTCTCCCGTTCTCTTCTGCTTTCATCGAGTCTACCACCCCTTTGATGAGCGATTTTCGTCCGTCGATTTTTTTTTTTGGATTGACCCCGAAACTTCTCCCACCACTTCCAGAACTAGCTTCCTACCGCCGCCCCCCACACCATTTTTTTGAGTTCCTGAATTTTATGAGAAAGGTTGGGCCCCTGCATGGTTGCACGGGCTGAAAATGAGATTTCTTTTTTGTTGGAGGACAGCTCGTGTCCTCCTTTCGGCTTCTGGTACCATGAAGGAGAGGGGATTCCTCCCTTGCAAGGTTCTAGCGACCCTTCCCTGTCCCCTTCTGCTCCGTCCCTTTTAAATCTCCCCCCCCCTGTGACCTCCTCCCCTGCATTCCCTTTTCCTCCCAATCGGAGCAAACTCATTTCATTTCAAATGATCCCTACACAAACTTTCCCTTACAGCTCTAATCGGTATGCTTTGCCCTCTTCTTCTAATCTTTCCTTTTTCCACGGCCCGCTATCCCTTTCTAACTTCCTTGTCTGCGCGCACCCCCCCCGGCCCCCAATGACTAGATGAAGATGCGACATGCTGAATTTTAAGGCGCACACTCGCAAGACCCTCCACCTGCGCTCCTTCCTGCTTCCTCCTCTTTATCGACTGCTACCCGGTGGACGTGCTCCTTTTTAGATTTCACGAAAACCTACGACATAGGTATACGACTCCCCCGATTTGTGCTGCATTCCCATTTCTCTCCCTTCTTATGTTGAGCTCCCTCCAGAGCGATGGGGAACCCTGTCTAGAGTAAAGAGATGTTTCTTATAGGCTGGACCCCCCTTAGAACTGATTAATCTGCCCACTCCTTTCGTAAGCCTTTTTCTTTCCTGCGTTTTTCCCCTCGTCTCCTTTTTTTAAGACCCCTCCCTTGCTCCCCAGTTTTTGCTTTTTTTTGTAAGAAAAACCCCATAATTTTTTGACACCTCTCCTCGGTCCACCGACCTATCGCATCGCCCTATTTTGTCTGGAATTTGAGTTCGAAGCAGTGATCCCCCTCTCGCGCCTTTTCTGCCCCCCCCCCCCTCCGCCGTTTCCTCCAGCCCTCGCCCCCTGACTTCTTCAATTAATAGCTAAAGACCCCTGCGACCCTTTTTTTTGCTTTCCCCACCAGCCCCCCTGGAGTAGGTTTTTCACCCGGCCCTCTTTCTCATAGCCCTTTCTCGCCATCCTTTTCCCTATTATTTGTTTTTTGTAATCGACTCCCAATTTTTAACCTCTTTTGACCCCCCAAACTCTGTCCCTGAACGAGTTTTCGCGAAAATTCCAAAAGCGGTGCCTTCCCTAGACCGCTCATACTCCCCTACCCTTTACGCTCCCCCCGTTGCCTCCTTCTCTCCTCCCGCGCTATATATACCCTATAAATTGGAGAAACCCGTATCTACTTTATCCTCTTGGCCGCTAGTCTCTTTTTTCGTGCTTTTCCCTTTCTCTTGTCTTCGTTGCACCTTCTCCTTGCTTCTTATTTTTCCCGCCCCTCTTCCTTTTTTGACGCCCGCGAGGTAAGTGAAGTCCCGACATTCTTTTTTTTTACTTACATTTCTCCCCCCTTCTTGAGCTCCCCTGACCCTTTTTCTTAACCTCTTCGGCTCTTCCCATCCCATCTGGCATATTTTACCCTCCCCCAGTCCCTGTTCTTTGATCGACTCCTCTGAACCAAGAACACCCCCTGATTTATCTACTAGATTGCCCCCGACTTTCCTCCTGGACGAGTCTCCCGGTCCCAATCTATGTTTTGAGATAAGTTTTTGTACCTGCCAGCAAAAAAAATGAGCCTTTTACCCTCTCCTTTTTGGGTTTTGCACTTATCTTAACCACTACTCCTAGATACTTTTTTATAAACTTCCTAAATGACTTTTTTTCCCGCCCGCCGTACTATACATAGTTTAACGCGTGTCAGCCTGACATGCCGTCCAGTCGGGAATATCCCCTTCTTTCTTGTTTTCCCTTTCGCTCTGTAGCTTCAGGGCGCCGTGAAGACTTTTGCGGCCTCGTCGCTTCGGAGCTTATTTGATTCTCTGTTCTCCTCTCATTCGATCTGAAACATAGATTCCCTCTCCTCCCCTAAAGTCCTATCCCTCACGTTCAATTCCAGCTGCTCCCCCCCCCGAGCTTATCAAGATATATGTCCTTCTCGCCGGACGAGGTCAAAGCGGCCCTCCCTCCCTCCCCCGACCCACAATAGAATAGACTCGTCCCGCATACTTCTCCCCCCCCCCCCCCCACCCCCCAATCACACAGAAAATGAAGGAACTAATCTTTTTTTTTTCGTTTGGGGGTTGAGGTTGGGTTAAGGAATAAAACTAAAACAATCCAACCCCGGGATCATTCCTTAAAAGACATCACGCGTGAATGACAAGATACGTGGATAGTAAAAGGGATACGCACATACGACTTTGTGAAGATAGGGGGAGGGTTTGGGGGATCGACACACATAGGACAAGGAAAGTCCCAAAAAGACATTGGAGTAGCTTGGGAGGTTTGTTTTGGGAGGGGGGCGTGGTTTAAACCGGAGCCACGATACGAAGAGACACCCCGCCGCAACCAACAAGAGTGTAAAGACGTTAAAAAATAACACCCCCCCCAACGACCAACAAATAGAATCCCCACCTTCCAGCGCAAACCCAACAAGTATTCCCACCGCCCCCAAACATGGCTTGTGTATCTTTTCAGTTGTCAAATCCGACTAATGAAATAATAGGAACCCCCCCCCCCCCGTTCGCCCGCCATCCTTACGGCTCTCGGCTCCAGAATGCAGCTCAGCCCCCGCCGCCACTTTTTCCCCTCCACTTGCCCACTGTTTTGAAAGTCCAGTCCCAAGCCTCCCCCTGATCGATTTTCTTTCTGAGCACACAATCCCTTTGAATACTATAAGCGCCCCTCCCTCCAGGAAGCAGGTCTCTCTACAGGTCCCTTCCCCCTTTTTCGCCTCTGCACCGTTTGCATAAAGCCCGATGTAGCAATTTCACTCTTTTACTTTTTTTCCCCCAAAATTGCCTAGGATTTTTATTTTCCAACTCCCCTCGTGCCTGAGTTTTTCCCGAAGTGAGCAATTCCCCCGAAATACGGTGCTAATACCCTCCTCACACCCGCGCGCTCGTAAACATGCCCTCCCCTCCCCCTTCCACCCTCCACAAATAATCCGTAATCCCCTTCATCCTAAAACCCTCCCTTTTCCCGAAGGTTTTCAGCCACCGCTGCCGGACCGACCCTCTCTATTCATCGATTTGCTGGAAGCTTCGATATGCTGGAAACCAGTCATTTTTTCTCCCCCCCCTTTCGCGTCCTTCCCCGGTTCCATTTTCTGAGTTATTCTTTCACTTTACGATTAATGTAGAAAGAAATGTTTTAAAGTGGTCCTTTTGATAACGAATTTAGCATCCGGTTTCCTGAATATCAGAATACTGCATTGTTTTTTTTGCCAATTTTTCTCTTCTATGTTTGATGCCTTCTCTTTTTTTTCATTTATGAACCGGAATTCGATACCTCCCCGCTTTTTTAACCGTACGATGACCATCCCTCTTTTTCTACTTTACTACGTTTTTTTTTGAGAGTTCTTTTGGTTTTTTTTTCGTTCGATCCCTTTCCCTGCAATGATCCGGTGCGTCCTCTTTCATATAGCTAGAGATGTTCACAAGTGACCACCCCCCCCCCCCTGGGAGCTTCACGATTCGAAATCCCCCTTTTTAGCCCCCCCCCCCCCCCCCCTTTTTTTCTTCCCCTTTTCCCCCCCCCTTTCCCCCCCTCGATCGAGCCTACAAACCATTTTATGTTACGGAGCGGATCCCCGACCTCCTCGCGGCATCCGAGGCCAACTTTCTCTTGCCACCCCCACCCCTCGAGAGTGATATAAAACGCCCCTTTCTCTCCCTCCCCCCTTCCGGTACCCTGCTCCGGGCCGGCGTATTTTTTTGATTTAAATTTTGTGACTTTTTAACCGCCGCCCGACCGTCAGAGTTACTCCCTCTTTGTACTGTTGACCCCATTCCCCCCTCCCCCCCCTTGCCTCACCTCTTTCAATTCCCATCCGCAAGGACGTTGCTTTCGCCCCAGTTAACCGATGGGACTAGCCTCCGTATAAATTGCCGTTTTGTTTTATGCTGCACCCCCCCTGCCTTGTCCTTCCTATACTTCTATCCCCCCCTTTCCTTTCTTGCCCTTCGGCGATCTAATAGCAAGAACTTGATACACCACCCTCTCCTATCTTTTCATTTTTGTTGAACTTTGTGACTCCAACCCCACAAAGTGTACCCCCCCCCTTTTTATTGCAAATCGTTGCCTCTTTTCCCCTGTGCCTTCCATTTCTTTTTTTTTTTTTTTTTTTTTTTTTTTTTTTAAATTTCGCTCTTCGACATCTTCTGATCCAGTCCCCCCCCCTGAGGAGCCCCCCCCCCCCCCCCCCAATCACTACCCTTAATGCGGCTCGCACGACAGCGCCCCAGTTAGATTACCTGATCATTTTGACTGCAGATAGCGTATGTTTGTTTTTTTTCCAGTGAACGCAACATCCTAATTTTGCTAGATTTTTCCGTAGCCTTATTTGATCTCCCCAGATTGGCCCCTTTTCTTGTTTAATAATATTCCCGATCTCCCCTCTCTCTGGATCCTTTTTATCAGGTAAGTTTTAACCCTTAACTTGCACGCTAGCAGCACAGTATACCCCCCCGCTTTTTCCCTCTTCTTTTTCGACCGCCAAAAACCCTTTTCTTCCTCCCCTCCCCCCTTTCTTCGCCGCTCTCTCCCGAGCCCGCCCCCCAGAGAAACCTTTTTCCCCCTCAAGGATAAGTCTTTTTTACCTCCAACGAGCGCCCCCCCGATCCTCTTTGAAGCTATGCATGTTTTTCCTCCCCCCCCAGGCGGTTTTTTTTTTTTTTTTCCCCCCCCCCCCCCCCGACAACCTCTTATTTCTCCCAGCCCGTGAGACACCATCCCTTCCTGAAAAGAGAACAAGTCTATCTGAGCGAAGCTGCGGCTGTAAGCATCAAATGACACCATCATACGGTACTCTCCTTTTTCCTTTTTTCTTCCCTCCTCTTTTCCCCAGCCCTAGATGTTTACGCCGTAGACCCAAACTAGTCTATCAGCTTTTTTGCTTACCTGTGTTTTTTTTGTTCTTGTGAAGTGTTTTTTTTTCTGTTTTTTTTTTTTTTTTTTTGTGGAAGATAGAAATAGCAAAAGCATGTGTTTTTTAGCTATATAATAGACGTTCTCCAGCTGACACCCATGACTCCTATTTTTTCCGAAGGAACCCTAATGCCATGACCTCTGTCTCTTAATGTTGAAAAGCAAGTTTCTTCTTCCATGGAGATCAGCTTTCTGCCCTTACTTCTCTCCCCCCCCTCCACGCCGGACCCCCTTCTCCCCCCCCCCAAAATAACAAAGCGGTCCTGCCCTCCCCCCTAAAGTAGTCTGACAGAAGAAGCAGCACCCCCCCCTCCAAATGAAGTTCCAAGCTCCTCCGCCCTTTTTCCCCTCAACCTCATTTTCTCGCAGGAATCCCACTAGAGGATGAAAGAAGGACTTCGACAGAGCAATTTAAGCCCGAAGTCCATTGTTGACTTTTGACCATTGGAGAGAGGATTATTTCCCCCCCGCTTACATTTTTCTCCCGGATCAAATTCCTCAGGAATATAGCTGCAGATATAGTATTTGTGTTCGCCCCCCTTTTCTCTCACCCGCTTAGAGAAGAAGTAATTTCGGCGCAACTCTTCTCCTCGATGGCTACCCCGCCCTGCGTCCTTTCTGCCTCGTTTTGAGAATAAATAAAAATAACTCCTCCCCCTCGGGAGGATATGTTAGAATGAAATTCTTTTTTTTGTTTTGAAGAGCTTCTAGTTCCCCCACATTTCCCCCCCCATTCGTAAACCCCCCCCCCGCCCACCCGCAATCCTAGTGAAGCAAAACTGACCCCCATTTTTGTCCTTTTTGTCATTAGATCTTCACTCCCCCCCTCGTTTTAGGTCCGACCCCGCACTCGTCTGAGGCTCGCCCCTCCCTGAGTTCCATATGCCACTAAAAGGTATGAGGTCTAATTTATCCCCTTAAATTTTCTTTTGATCGTTTGCTTTTTTGAAACCCTCTTAAATCCCCTACCACATTTTTGCGATGCCCCCCTTCCCGCCAAGCGTCCGATGACCTACATACCTCCTCAGCCTTTCGTCTCACTGAGCCTTTTTAGTCCACCCCTTTTTATACCATCGGACCCCCTCTTGGCTTCTGGCAAGGCACTCTTAGACCCCCCTCCCCCCCCCCCCCCCCCTTCGCAATATCTAGCGTCGCAGAGCTGAATCCTCACTCATCTTCTATAGAATTTAGAGCAGTTACCCCCCCCCACCTCCGATCCCCCGCTTTTCCTTCGTAGTCTGGAGATGCAGAGATGCCCTCCGCTCCCTTGTCTCGACCAAGGAAAAGATAAACGACCTTTAAAGTCACTCTGACTATTAAGCTGAGCCCTTTTTTTTCCCAACAACCCCAGACTACTTTTCTCCTAGCTAGCGTTTTTTCCCCCTTGCTTCAGCAAATAAGATTGACCTCAGCGACCCTCCCACCCTACCAATCTCCTTACTCCTGATACCCCCTCCCCCCCCCCCCCCCACAGACTCCCCACTACCCCCTTTCATCACGGCCCCCCTCTCACTCCCCCTTCTGGACCCCTGTGACGAAATATTTATGACGTTTTTCGCCCCCCCAGTTTTTTTCTCTGCTGGCCCAGGCAATGTAGATAGATTTTTAAATCTCCTCGACCTAACGATATCTAGTCCCCAACGTCCTCTGATCTTTATAAGCAACAATTGCATTTTTTTTTTTTATTTTTTAGGGTTTTACCGCTCTCAGTTGCCTTATGAGCTGTCTCGCCCCCCCCCTTCAATTGCCAGTCCATTTTTTCTTTCGTTGCCACTGCCAGTCGCCCCCAAGTCCCCCCTCCCCGGAAGAGCCTACCGCAATCGCGCCGTTCCGTCCCGGGACTCAGTCGCGAACAGCTAAGGAATCCGTTTACTTTGAGAAGAGAACTTGCGAAAACCCTTACGGTACATTGTCCTCACTTTGATAGGTGCTGGCTTGATTGTATGCTACCGCCTCTATATAATATTTTTAAACTACCCCTCCTAAGTCTCTTTGTTCTTTTGAGAATGCCAGAATTCATACCTTAAAACCCCCCCCCAACAGTCATTCACCATGAATCCACCGCATCTCCCCAGAAGCCCTTCTTTTTAAGACCTTCAGCAAGCATGTCCCAGATCCACTCTTTTTGTAGCAGCTCTGAACGCCTCCTTGAACCAGAGTGCTCCAGAACAAAGAGGGCTTGATACCTGCTAGAGTCCGGGGTACACCTAGGGGCGATAGATTCATTCCCGCCCTAGGCCCATGACGGGCAGGAACGGTCCCGCCTGTGGGGATTTCCAGAACAACAAAGTAACTCATGACCCATCCACCACCCCCCCCTCACCCATTGGATCCCCTTTCTCCCATCTGTTTTGCCTATCCAGGAAATCCGTTTTTAGCTGATATGGTTTCACAATGCAAATCTAAAACTCACCCCCCCCCCCCTTCCCCAGCCATTCCCTTTTTTTCCCCCCCGCGCCACCACCCCTCCGGAATTGTTAGCGAAAACTGCAGTGCAACGATGGGTGATTAGCCCCCCCCAAATTTTCCGGCTTTTCTTCTTTGGCCTACCCAATCGAAGTGTCCCGATTTTTTGGCCTGATCGCCTGTCCTATTGACTTTCATCCCTGACACGCATGGTTGCCATGCGGAAACCCCCCCGGAAAGATGCCTCTTTTTACGAAAAATACATAAAGAGCCGTCCTCCTTCCCCCTGCCGTTTCCCCCTCGTCCCATGACGTTCGAAGCCTCCCTCATAGACTTTGCACTTTGATAAGAGATAAGTGTGGTCCTCTTTTTCCTCTTTGGTAGAATCCATTTCCTGTTTCCTTTGCCCATGTTCACCCGGCCCCGCCTCTCTCTCCTCGATTTCATTTTATTAGGTTGTTTCTTTTAGGTCCCACTGACCTACATCTGTGTTTACGAAATCAACTTTTTCATAGTAAGTCGGGATCTCTGCGCCGACGAGCGCTTAGATTGCATGCCATGACCGTTTTCTCGCTTGATTTTCTGCCCCCCGGTTTTGGAATACTCTTCCTTTCTAGCGCTCCCCCCTTCCTCCCACTTTCTCCGACACAAGACCCCCCCTGCCTTTCACAGACGCCCATTTTTTTGTTTTTTTTTTTTTTTTTTTTATCCCTTGTTAGCTTCCTTTTTCTTTTTTCTCGAAGTAGCGGGGGACTTCTCTTCCCGTCTGCGTCTATTGTCAACCGCCATGTGACTGCTTTCTACTGTTCCCCAAAGCCCTATTCGTTTTAGTTTACGAGCGTTATAAGACCATGCTCTTTTTTAGCCCCCCCGAGTGTCCGTCCATGAGAAAGCCCCCAAGTACTATTTTTTTCTCTTTTGCGCTTGGATTTTGATGTTCTCAGCCAGATTGATAATAGGCCAGAAGCGTTTTTTTTCCCCCACAGAGATTCCAAGCGACATAATTCTCCTCCTAGCAACCTGAGGGATGTTCCCCCCCGGCACCCATTCCTTGCTAGGTCGCTCACCCCGTCTACTCTTTCCATGATGAGGTTTCCTTTAGGAAAGTACTCCTTTTTTGACTTCCCCACTACCACCTACTCCTCTGTTTCCAAGCCTCTCTTCTCCAAATCTACACATATTAATTTATCGAAAGACATTTACCTCGAACACCACAATTGTTTAAACAAAACCCTTGATATACGAGAAAGACCTTCTTTTTTTTTTTCCCCTTTCGACGCTTTCCCCCCTATATAGCGATTTCTTCCTTATTCTTGGTCGTTCCTCCATAACTTCTTTCCGATTTTTTTTTTTTTTTTTTAAAGTTCCCCCCGTTCATTGCGCGGCGATTTGATTTGGCACGTTGGCTTCGTCACTGGCTCCGGCGGATGTACCCTTTTTTTAAACCTCTCCACGCACACTTACTTTCCCTGACATAATTAAAGTCCCCTCAGGCGCTCGCCCGATGCCATTTCAGGACAGAGAATTTTCACCCCCCAGACACATTGACAAACCCTTTAGTAAGAGGCCCCTACTACACACTCCCCGTCAGGTAATATCATCTTAGCGTACCTTTTTGCCCCCCGAGGGTCGTGGCTCCCGACCCCGTGACCCCCCTTTTTTTTTTTATTACTAGAAGGAAGCATTCCCAACCCCCCCTTCCCTCCCGATCTTTTGGTAGATTGAGCATTTAGTACCCAATAAAGACCATATTTTTTGTCCTGCCTGTCTTGCAGCATTTTCCGATGGAAATCATCTCCTTAGTTAATAAAGTTTTTTCTCCCCCTACGGACCCTCGGGATCTCGAGCTTTGTGTGGAATGAAGGCCCCTACTATCTTTTTCGAGGCCCCCAAGGATGCGCTTACCCTTTTGCCCATTCCTTCTTGCTTTTTTTTTTCTTACGCAGAATTCAGCATCTCGTCCTCGCGCTCCTGTGCCCCTCCATTAAATTTTTTTGTTCTCCCGAGGCTCCTTTCCCCAATCAGCACTCCGAGCGATCCCTACTCCTGACCGGCTCGCAACCTCTTACTTTCCCCACGCCGTTTTCCCACCCATCGCGTCCACCCCACCTCCCCCTCTTCCCCTCCCTGCCATCTGCCACACCATTATGCGTATGGTAGTGAGTAAAACTTGAATGTTTTTTTCACACAATTCAACTCTCGTTTTAAAACTCTTCTCTCACAAAACCCTCTTTTGCGTGCATACCCACGTTGATCCTAAGTGAAGTTTGTGTTTACTGAAGATTTTTTCAGAACCCCTCCTCCCTCGTTCTTCTAGCCACAAGAGATGTTGAAATTAAAAGTTATCCTTGATTCTAGTTGAACCGAATGTGCTTCCCGAGACCCCCCTTAAGTACCCTCCATGCCTAGCCCTCCCTTCCCTTTCACATTGGTTTCCCCCGCCCTCGTCCCCCCCCCCTTTCCCCCTAGACACTGACCGCCTGTCTTTTAAACTTTGCTTTAACCCCGCCTGAACGGAGTGGGAATGTACCCCGTTCCTGCACTATAATGAAGGTTTTTTCGCCCTTCACGCCTCCCCGCGAATGCCTTTTATAATCCCCACATCACAAGAGCTCTACGCTACCTATTTATCCCCGTACATCAATCAAACCGCCGTTTCGCTAGCCGTCTTACTTTTGTTCTCTCCTCCCTTTCCGTCTTATACGTCCTCTATTTGGTTCACGCATTGTCAGGTTCCCCTGGTTGATTTCTAAGTTTCCCGCCTGCATACCGCGTAATCGTTTTGAACTCTTTCCCTCCCTGTTTTCTCTCGCACTTTTGGGTAACGTTGCCCCGACCTTTCTCTCTTACTTCTCTTATTCCTTCCCTGCCCCTCGCGGGCAGCCCTCTCTTCTGAGAAGGCATGAACTGCCCCCTGAATTCTTTTCCTTATTCAGTTTCTTCCTTCCCCGGCGAAGACCAGCAGACCCCCATCTAATTCTTTCCCCTAAAGATACCATGCTGTGTGTTGCCTCTCTCTTTTTCTCTCTTCTCTCTTTCAGGCCGTCACACTTTTCGCCCCGTCAATGAGACACGTCTGACGCGTATATAGCGACCCCCCCCCCCCAGCTGCCTGGCTGCGAAACTTCTCCAGTTTCCATGTTTTAATCAGAAAGAAGAAAGGCATATACCCTTCCCGTTTTTTTTTTTTCGTCTCCCCCCCATACGAGCACGAGCATTAACATTTTCCCCCCCGATTGCCACGAGAAGTTTCTTATCGTCCTAGCGACTCCCCCCCCCATGAGAGACCACTTGTAAAATCAAAAATCGAGCCTTTCTCTTCCTTTTTTCCTGCTGCCCCTCACCCGTACAGAGTGAACTCAGTCTCTTGAACGTAGATTGTTTATTTTACAGAGTTATAATGTCTCCTTGTGTCCTTCTTTCTCACCCCTGAGGGCTGCACCCCCCTTTCACCCCTTTTTCTGCTCACCCTCTCTGTCCATTCCCTCATCGCCTCAGTCGTTTTCTCCTAGTTTAGTTCTCTCGAATAAATGATCACCCCCCCAGTTGCAAGGTTGACGGGATGTGCATTCCCTTCCCCCCCCTCGATCCCCCCTGCATTGCGCTTCTTCGATCTGTGTAGCCCGTTTTCCCCCCCCCAACATTCAATTCGATCGTTACATGAAATGAAACGTTCCCCGCTTGTTAGTTTTCCCTCCTCGCCCCCCTCTGTAGATGTTTTATCTTTTATTTCTCCCTTTTCTTCGCTCCGTCTTAGGATGCTCCCTTCCTGGTTTTTTAAGATCATTAGCTCCCTCGTTTGGACACTGAAGTTCCCCAGCCCCCTTCCAGGATAGCCTCCGATTGCCCGGTCTTTTTTTGTCATTTCCCCTCCGATGAGCTCGTGAACTCCTCTTCGACGCAAGAGTCAGGGTGACTCAGACTTGGTCCAGGGTTTGCTTCCATTCAATTCCCCGCGGTTGTCCTTCACTTTTCTTTCTGCTCTACAGAATCGAGCCTGCTCCCCCTCCCCTTTTCGCGACTCGTTCTCTCTAGCCCTAAAAGCACATTTACACCCACCCTAACCCCCGATCGTTGAAGTGCCACGTTTGAAGCCTACTCTCTTACCAGATAGTCCCTCCCTTCAGAAGAACAGACCCCCCCTCGTGCCCGTCTCCGTTAGTTTACAAACGAGACTTTCCCCCCGGCTGACGAGAGGCCCCGAGAGTTTTTTTTTCAGCCCCTTCCCGATTCGTCCTTCTTCTGTTGGTGCCCCGCGGCAATATAATCGTTTCCCCCCGAAAATAGATGTTCCGGCGCCCGTACTACCTTCCCGGTAAGAATTGCAGTTCGATCGTCGGATGTCTTTTTGTTTCTGCTTCTCTCTCAAGCTGCCTTCCTCTTGTGTGCCCCCCGCCCCAGTAGCCCCCTCCCCTCTTTTCCCTATATTTCTCAGCGTTTGTTTTTCGAAATGCGTTCATCAGTTTTCGTTCGTATTTTCGCCCCAGGACACCCGACCTCCCACCTTTCAAGCACTCTCTCCTTGCGAACGCGCCTTGTGGCCCCCCCACTCCCTGACAACCCCCTTCCACGTCTCCGCAGATCGTAGTGGTTAACATCCCCCGTGACGACATTTTTCTCGCACTCTTTTCGCTCCGAAGCGTGACGCTTTCCTTTGTAATGAACTCCCCCCCATAGTTTCTCTGGTTAAGTTCTAAGTGCCAACGACCTTTTTATCGGCCTACCGGTTGTCTCTTAAGTATCGATACCTGTCGCTTTCACCAACTCGATCTTCGTGCCAGTTGTAGACCCCCCCTTGCACAGACCAGAGACGTTCCGTGTCTGTCGACGCTGTCCTCCCCCCCGCTTGCGCCGCCTTGATTTCCAGGACGCTTTCGTCCTCCGTCGCACACGTTTTGGACAGGTGGTCCCCATGGTGTAAGGCTTCGATTTCATCTAGACTGTCACCTTCCGTGACTGACACAGGCTTTGTTACTCCGCAAGACTTTATTTATGTGTTTTCCTCGGCTCACCCCTCCCCACCCCCCCCCTACCTCCGTCGGCGATGACCGCCAGCGCGCACTGATATCGGCGCGTCGTGAGAGTCCGCATCGCCCTTTCATTCGAGTCTGTCCGCCCCTGCCTTGTTTTTTATCTCCCTCTATGATGTGTGTTTATGTTTTTTATACGTTCTGTCCGCTCAAATCAACCCTGCGCGGTGCGAGTTTGCATCTGCACAGCGGCTGCCCCCCCCCCTCCCCCGCGACACGCCACCCCCGTTTTTTTTGTTCCTCTTTTTCCATGTTGATTAACACAGTCGCTACTTTTCTACCGCCTGCTGTCGCCGACTGCGTCGCTTCGCTTCAACCGTCCACGGTCGGTTTAAGACGTTTTTTATCCCCTAGTGTTCGTGTTTTTGCATGTCTCTTTCCCATATCCCCGCCCCCCCCCTCGCCCCACACCCCCTGCGACGGAGCCGCCCAACCTGCCGTCTAGGCGTCGTGTCTGAAACTTTCGGAAAACGCTACCAGAGTGTCTATTTTCTCATAATCTCACCCCCTCCCGTTAGCACCAGCCACACGCTCGGTGCTTACTGACCTGCAGTCTCCGCGTCCTCAAGACTGATGTCATCACCCCTTCGTCGGTATGTCATCCTGAGTTTTTCATGCAACAGGAAACCATTTTTCTGTAGCTAGTGTAGTTCTCTTTCCCTTCGGCCCCTCCGTCCGTGCCATTCCTTCAAAGTCCAGCACCCCCGACTCTGACGTCTAGAACTGACCTTGTTTAGCCCGTGTGCGTGCAGTTCCAGGCTTCCATGAACGCCACCAATAGTTGTGCCAGCCCTTGTGTACCCTCCGTCCATCCCCTCCCTGTACTCTGCAGTATATATCTGGAGTCCTCCTCTAGCTGCGCTAAAAGCGCTCTCTATGCCCGCTGTTGTGTGGTGGTGGGTGTCGCGGCACCTAGGTGTCTCCGTTTTTTTACGCGCTTTTTTTTTTTTTTTTTTTTTAGGGTTTTGTTTTCGCGGCGTCCACTCCTAGACCTCCCCCGCGTCCCCCCCCTTCGTACCGTAGTCCTTTCTTCTGTCTTTTATTAGCTTATCTTATGTTTGTTTTGTTTTTTTTTTTGTTTTTTTCGCTGTTTGTATTTGTCTGTTTTTTTAGTGTTTTTATTTTTTCTGCATAGCACGTTTTCCGTCATCCGATCGGTCTCCCATGTCCCAACTGCGCGAGGCTTCTTGGCGCTAGCACTGCTAGACCCCCTAGTACATGTTTGTTTTCCCTTTGCAAGGAGGCCATGCGCCCCGCTGATACCGACCTTTTTTTTGTCCTGCAGCTCCCTTTGTCGCGCCTGAGCGCTTCGTTGCATGTGCCCCCTCACAATGTCCCTACTTCTGGTGTGTGTGTGTGTTTTTGGTTGGTACCCCACTTCCGTTTCCATCCATGATGTTCGGTCCGTTCTACCTCCTTTACCGGTTCCCCAATTCGACCCCACTTATTGGTGTCCTGATGAGGTGCGAGATTTGCCTTGTGTCTTACATAGTTGCTTTCATCCCTTTCTTCAGGTATTTTTCCGCTACGCCTGAGTTTGGTTACGCTCTTCCGCACAGTTTTTGTGAGTCCCACACCCCACCCAACTGGTCCCGCCCGCACGCTAACCCCCAACCCCACCCCCTTTTCCCGCTTACTGGGTTTTTTTTTTTTTGTTTTGCCTTTTTTTTTCTGTGTTTATTTTTTGTTGTGTTTTTTTTTTATTTTTTTATTGTATTTCGTATTTTTGTTTTTTTCCTTTGCCTCGCCAAGCGTGCGTTGAGTCAGCTCGGTGTTGTAGCGCTTTGTAGTACCTTGCGCTCTTTTTTTCACGGTTGTTGTTGTGTGTCGATGTCTTTCATCCCCCTTTTTTTGTTGCCCTGTAATTCACGGTGCTTTCTTGGCGCCTGGCCACTCGGCCGGATACAGCACCAGTCCTTTCCAAGCCACCAGGGGAACCTTTAACCAGATGGGAACGCACCCAGATTGTGTGCCCCTCACCCCAACGTGCCTCTTCTCTTGGAGTGTAAACACCCCCCCCCCACCACTTTTTTTTTTTGCGGGTCGACACCTACCTTCCTTAGTTCTGGCCCGCCATCCCCCCACTATCGTTCCCCACCCAGCCAAACCCCACCATTTTCAATAATTCGACTCAATGAGAGACCACCTCAGTGTTGTGGTCTTGGTACAGGCCAAGTTTTCTACAGTAGACCGTGCGACCAGAATCATGGTCCCCGACGTGGATTCCCAACCATAACCGACCCCCCACCCCCACCACACAGGGTCCGGTTACTGCAGTGAGTGTGATAGTCCCCCCCCCCCGCACACCCTCAGACTTTTTTTTCCGCCGCACGATGAGCTCCAATGCTGCAAAACTCAAAAAAATTTACATTTCATTGTACGGACGCCTGGGTCGTGGATGGACCGTTCCACATGAGTCTTCCTGTCCCCGCGGAGCGAAATCATTTGATGCTCTTTCGACCTAGACGGAACATTCAGGAACTTTCTAGAAGGGTTTTGTGTACGCCATTTACATTCTTACCCGCCCCTTTTTTTGATTGTTTGGTGGTGTCTCACGGTGATACTTGGCCGGAAGGGTATATCTGGACCCCATCCCATTTAATTTTGTCGCGCGCTTGTTCTGGCATCCTCCCGGAAGCAATTCCCGATCCTAGCCTATCGCTTTCCACAGCACCCTTATGGGGAGATTTTTTTTCAAGGATATTTCCACTGTGGACGCGTTTCTCGCCGACCTGCCAGGCCCCACGCCTTTTTTCTTTTTCTTGAGTTTTAACCTTCCCCCGAGGATTGGTTGGCCTTGCTTTTGGAACCGAACGGCTATTCTCTCGCCTCCCCCAATCTTCAATCCTGAAAAGAACTCTGTCATGAATGACTCTTCTCAGCGATATTTGCTGCCCCCAAATTCCGTACTTGGCTCCTGAAAGATACTAGAACCCAACCCCCCGCCCCCCCCCAAATTTAAATACCGGGTTTGTGATGTGTACTTCGACGGTCTCAATTTCCCGTAGAATGTGCGCGGACGCGCCTGCCGAACCAAGAGGAGTATTCTGGTTGTTCTGGGCCGTCTCGGCCTTCACCGACTCCCACGCCGTGACTTTTCCCGTTAAATTATTCCATCTAGCCCTTCGTTTCGTTGTTTTTCTTGACGATCCCACATTCATTTTCCTTCCCAGGAACCCAGCGTTATCACCCTGAGTTAATCCTTTCTTACCCAAAGATCAACGCTCTGCCTCCTTGGTCCAGTACTCGTTTTAGATTCCCCCTGATTCCTTTTGGATTTCCTTAGTTGATCCCTAGAATGAACCAACCCGACCGTTCTTCCGTTCTGATTGAGGGACAACTGCTTTCTACACCAGTAGTCATTGCTTTAATAACAGATCCCGACACCGGCATTCGGCACGCTTGTCGTCGCACTTTTTCAGCCCCACCCCCTGAAAGGTCTCTCTGCCGCCCCTCCAAGTTTGTGAACTAAAACAAGATCCTGATCTTGGGTCGTCCTCTAAGATTCGGGCGGCGCAAACTGCCCCTCCTTCCACGTCCTACCTTCCAGTATACCCTAAGCCCAATCGATTTATCCGGTTTAACCGGATTTCGTGGCCCCGCCATTTACCGAACCACCGCAGGGTGAATACGAAAAACTTTTTTTAGTGAGGGGATGTCCTCGCGCGCTGAGGCTCGTGGGCTCTCGCTTCCTTCAGGACGGGCTTTTTTTTCTTGTTGGTTGGGTGCTACTTCTCCACAAACTGTGATTTCCCCAGTGCTGTCGCCTGGAAGGGGAGGACCAACAAGAAGTTTCCGAGGAAACCCGCTCGATTTATGAATTAGTCTGCCGCCATTTTTTTCAGCTGTAAAAGTTTATAACTGCCCCCAAGGCTTTTTCGCTCTTTCCCCCTAAGACTAACTGGCGGCTTGTCCCCTTAGACCGGGCAAGCTCTGCCCCGCCCTCGCAGTTTGGCTTGTCACAGTTTTTCGTATCCCCCCCCTGTGATCCCCTTGTTAGTTTGAGCCGCACCTTTCGCCGTTAGTCCGTTTTCACTTGTTTTTGGTAGTGCCTTGGATATTTTTTCCCTTAAACAGGTTCCTGTTCCTACTTTCGCGCCCGCCTCCTTCCTGTTCGTTTTTGACAAAAAGCGGATTTATGCTCAGACCCTTGAACGGTACACGTGGGGTTTGCGGAAAATTCTCCGTTCCGCCCTGATTTGCTCAGAGCTGGGTCTTCGCTTTTTCCATCACCGTTTCCCAGTTCTTTTTTTCCATTTTTCCCGTTTTTTCTTCCGCTATATTCAAATGTTCCTTTGATGGATAAGCTTTTTCTGCCTCGGCGTGATCCTTCTGACCCACAAATCCCATCCTGTAAATTCACTGTCTCGGGCCATTCCAGTGGCACTCGCATACGTGGAAGGTTATGTTGGGCTCTTCTTTTGTAACGACGCTCTTCCCCCTCATCTCTCCTGGATTAACTGGGCCAGACGATCCGTGCTCTCCTTTGATTTTTGTGACGCTTGTAC
>Ga0179593_1346520_pt1 | contig 21121 bp, 26 predicted proteins | sample CZODoug2_1_08_16_FD_185931 | JGI IMG/M metagenome (GOLD analysis project Ga0179593, IMG submission 185931) | Vadose zone soil fungal communities from Angelo Coast Range Reserve, California, USA - CZODoug2_1_08_16fungal (PacBio error correction) | ecosystem: Environmental > Terrestrial > Soil >... | reverse complement strand
TCCAGGGAGGTTAATGGGCCCGCCTTCGGCCAGCAACTGACCACACCCTTAACACCCGGCAGCAACTTGATGATTAGACCCAGAGAGCACTAGCATTTCTTTTTGAAGGCATCCGTCTGTGTTAGTTCGGAACGTCGCGGATTCAGTCCAAAAAAAACCCAACCTGTCTTTTTCTCGGCCCCAATACACTCTCCACTTTGGCCGGTTTCCAAAAAAGCCCCGCTTGCTTCTTATCAGTACTATCAGCCCCCTTACTTCCGTCTTCCCTTTTCTTCGTCGAATTGGTGTATTAATAACTGTCAGTTGCCGTGAATTGATCCTGACTTTTCCGTAATTAATTGCGCTTCGCCTTCGATTTTTTTTTGCTTTGAGAACTCCTCTGGCCTCCATTTTCCTTTTCTCCCCGGTTCCGGTTTACCACTCTATCGTTCCCCCCCCCCCCCCACCGCAATAGCCGCTTCCCCGCTTTTGCCCTCCCCTCAGTCCGACCCCCCTTCGTTACCAACCCGTGTTTTCCCCCGTTTCCTCTTTGTCTCGGCTTTCTTCGCTTTTCGCATTGATCCAACATGTTCCTTTCTGGCGGTGCCTTGTGTGATTGTTCAATTGCTGGTTTCCGCCCCCGAACTGATGCTAAGGGGGCCCCGTCTCCATCGTGATCGCTTCGCGGTAGTGAACCAGCCCCCCCCCGCAACTTTCGCGCTGATCTCCCCTCCCGTCCCCTCCCCCCCTTCCCCACCACAATCCCTTGGATCCCCCCCTGACCAGATCCCCTTCCCTCCGGCCGGAGCCGCCGTCGTTTATTCTCTCTCCCACTCCTCTTCCCCGCGGCCAGGTGCTTTTCGGTGCCACTTGCCTCTTAATTTCTTCCCGAGGGAGCGCCCCTCTTCTCCCATATCGATCCCCTCGCATCCGGCTCTTTCCCTCTTGAGAACTTTCTGACTCGGGCCGCAAGGGGCAAAATCTTTCCCTTCCACAACCGGACGAGAAACTTTTCTGCCCCCCTTATTTTGCCTTACCAATACATTTCGTGGTGAACTCCGACCCGTTCCTTTTTTCGTTTCTACCTGCCTTTAGATCCTCATTATTAAGGATTACTGGGGTCCCCGAGCACGATGGTTGAACATTTTTAACTTGTTGACCTGTACACTTGTTCATAAAGCGTAAATTTCAAGATCGTACAATAACTATCAGGCCGGAATCGAATAACCGCCCACTGAGAAAATATTTCCCACACCTCCCCAAAGATCATTGGTTTTTCAGTGCAGGCATTTCAGTCCCCTTCCCTCCGGCTTTGAGAAAAGAGTATGAATTGTTTGAATTTTTAAACGCCCTGATCAGCCAGAAATGTCTGTTGGTCTCACCCCTTTCTGTCCCCGTTGAGTGTTGCGGGTCTTACGAACAGTCCTTTCGCCTCCCTCTCCCTTCTGTATTCCTCCCCGGACCTGGCATCCATTTTGTCATTCTTCTGAAGGTTTTCAGATCGTTTGAGGATTGGGGGGGTCTCCTTTTTTGCTCTTTTCTTAACCCCCCGGCTTCTCAATAGAGGCAGATTCTTTCAAACTCCATTCTATAAAACTCCCGTTTCCCCACTTGATACCACCCAAGTGCGCGTGCACTTCCCCAAATACACAGGGTTTAATCCCGCTTTGCTATTTACGGTTTCCTCGCCACTGGCGTCCTCTGCCATCCGTTTCGTCGTTCCATGACAATCACTCCCATTGACTGATCTGCTTTTTTCTGTGCCGCCGTCTTTCCCCTTTCGATCACGAGGCCGTTGTTCCAGTTTGAAAATGCAGTCGTCACATTACCCCACTATTCTCCATGGACCCAGAACGAGGTTGCTCCCCCTCGACAGCCCTCTCCGGCGGATTGCCCGAGCCGCCTGTACACACACTGGCCGGTTCGCATGCCCTTCCCGGCGTCGCTGACTGTTCCAGTAATTTACCCACACCCCCAAGCGTTAATGGACACGGCGAAACAGGCCTCGCGCGGATTGATAAGATCTATCGGCAGAGAAGCTTTGCCCGGACTTAAAATCACGCGTTTACCAACCATGGTACCCCGCAGCACGCAGTCGAACTCTCGATCTCCCGGATCCCCCATCCGGCACATACCACCTTGAACGACCCTGCTGGTCTTTGCACGGCTGATACCGGGGGCGCGCGACTTCATTATTGCTCCCTTCAGTACTTTCCGAGCGTCGCGTACGGCCCCACATGCCTCCCCGACTCGCAGTCCCCAGGCAGCCATGGTAGTCACCCCTCACCTGGCTGACATCCCCCTGTCCAACCGCGACTTTTACAGACGTATAGATGTCGTAGATTTGGTGTCTTGTGTTGCGATCTGCCAAGGGTTTTCCTCCCCCCAGTCGCCCTTTGCCATTCTTATCTCCCGGCGACCATCACGGATTAGATCCCTTGATTCCCTTCCGTCATTTTCCCCTATCTGTATGACACTCCTTTTTTGCGCCCGAACCAACTCGATGATCCCTCTTTTACTAATACTCGTTTTTGTCCTTTCTGATCACTTTGTTCGTCTGATGGAGGAGCTTACTGAACATTTTACGCCGTCTTATTTCGACTGTTTTTTGCTCATACGAATGTAAACATCTTGCGCTCCAATTTAGTCCCCTGCCCCCAACCGATCTATCGCGTACGCTGTCACATCCTACCGCCTTCCTCGTAGGCAACGTCGGGCCCTCTTCTTTCTTTTAAGTTGTCTTTTGGGTGTAATTGTGAGCTTTCCTGGACCCCATGCTTACCCCTGGGTTCTTGACCTTTCTGGGATTCTCGTCTAGCGTCTCCAGTTCATGTCATAGAGGTCAAAGGTGCTGAATTTCCGCGGTGTAGCTATCCGTCCTCGGCGTTTTAGCAAGGTGACTTTTGTGTTCCCCCCGATCTCGATATTCTCGCGACTTTCTCTTCCCTTTTCTTCTCAGAGTTTTTGCCCCTCTTGGTTAGTTCAGTACAAAGATGTCGCGTGCTTCCGATTTTAAAGAGCTATAGATGTGTCTCCGTGTCAATTTGATCTCGGGTGTTACAGTAGAACCACTGACCCTGCCTATTGACGTAGCCCACACGTCGGCACACATGATTTTGTCTTTTGTACTTTTTTTCTTTCCGCCTGCGTCTCTATGATTCGCTTACCCCCCACACTCTTTATGCCATTGCAGTCGTTTGTGCCGGTTGACCGTCGGTTTCGCACCCCCCCTTCCCGGCTTGATCCCGATGTCGGTTCCCCGATTAGGTCATTAATCTGACAATTTTTCCCTTCTCGCCCTTGGGAAGATGTTGTCTTAAGTCTCTCCTTTTTTTCCTCGACAGACGTACTGCCGTGCAATTATTCCTCTACCAGCGTGTTCAGGATAGTGGAGCCGCCAACTTCCATTGTTTTATAAAGTTGTCCAACGGCTTCTTTCTGTCCGCCGGATTTTTTCTCCTCTATGCCATCTCTGCCTTTGGGCACGAAAATTACCGCCACCCCTGCGAAGAGCCTACCAATATATGGCATGGACTCTCTTTCCGCGCTTTCTAACTGCAGGGAAGATGATTCACGTTCAGGGCCCGTCTCGCGCCGCAAAGTGTTTATTTTTGACTTTTCCCAAAGGAAAAACCACTTTCACCTCTTTGAGGCTTGGCCCCCCTCCCCTGTGACTTCTGGCTTGATCAGGGCGTGTTTCCAAAGGCCCGTCTACCTTGCATCACCCGGAGGGAGCTTGGTTTTCTTCCCCTCACTTATTCTCTCTACATTCGGCGAGGCGACGGTTGGTATCTGTGCGCCGTGTATTTTCGTCTTTCTAAGACAGGTTCCCTCAATCTGGTTTCCCTGGGATTTTCTCGCCCATACTATTCCGGTCCACGTCATTCTATTGTTCCAGTCGAAGCGGAGTAATCCTGAGCTTCTCCTTCAAGTGAAACGTTCAAGCCGGTGTTCTCTCAAGAATGGTCTGTTGTCCCTCTTTTTGCCCAACTTTCCCTTTTCATTCCATCTCCCCCCTTTCTTCCTGTTTTTTTGTTTTCTTCTGATTCTTCTTGGGTCCCGAACTTTCTGTCAGGTTGTCTCCGACGCTTATTCTTGATGATTGGGCGGGTTCGGATATTGTCGAGACCCTATGTCAACTCCCCCCCCCGATTTCATCTTCTGGTATAGTGATAGGCCCTAAGAATCTCCCTTTGCCCGAGGCTTTAATTGAATTATATCCTTCCCTACTCCCTTTTAGAAGGCTGCGGCTTTGAGGGCGTCTACCACAGGTACCTGGGAATGTTGTGCTCGGCTCTTATCGAAGTGATTTCTGTTGGCTTTGTTATGATGTCAGCCTCCCTCTTGCGCCCTTGAACACGGAGCGGGCTTTTTCTTTCGACCTTCCTTTCTATTTTTCTCCCCCAAGGAAAACCCCTTGCATTTTTGTGACCCCCTGTCCCCCGTGAAGGGGACATCCGACCCTCCGAGAACGTTTCCACCGGTTTTTCATCCGGTGTCTTCTATGTCGCGTTTGCAACCTTTGATTCTTCAATACAGGTTTTTTTGTGGTTTTGAGAGATCTAGCCTCCCTATATTCGTTCGTAACCTTAGTGGGCGCTGCTTCCCTTTTTCTTCCCGCATAGCCCCCTCTTCCGAATTTTTTCCTTTTCCCTCGGTTCCTCCACCACTTCTCTGATGATGAGAAAACCCCCCTCGCCGGCGAAATTCTTTCTTTGTTTTTTGCGTGGGTGGCTTAGCTTCTGGCGCGCGCGAAGGCTTTTCCTTTTGACCCTTACCGTCCACTGGATATGTTCTTGGCTGCGACCCTCTCCCTGGTTGGTTGAACTTCTTCCCTCCCGTTTCAATACCCCTTCAACGCCTACGAGGTATGATCTGATGCGCGTCGCTTCTGGGTGTCCTCCTTTCTCGTGTGATACCGGGTTTCTGTTTTTTGGCAGTTTTTATTAATGCGTCCCGTCCCCCATTCCGCCGAAATTCGAGGCACCCAGACTTACTGCTCCTACCAATGCCCCATGTTTCCCCCCACCTCTGACGCGAATTTTTTCCGACGCCCAGAGCTCTTCGGGCTGCCGTCTCTTCACTGGGAAGATTTACAAAGCTTGGTATTATCTTTCCTCCCCCTCTTGTTGAGATAGATCCCCGCTTGAATAGTTTCCCTGGTCTTTAGTCCTTTGCGCGCAATTTTTTCGGCTAGTGACAATTCGCTCCTCCCAAAAAACGTTTTCCGGAGTTTTCTCTATTTTCCAAGGCCTTCCTTCAGCTCATTGCCCCTTTCTTCAGGAATGACTGCCCGCAATCAAGATCTTCCCCTGACCCCAGCAAACCCCGTGTAGTCAATAATTGATTCTCCCCTAGCGTGCCTGCTTCATGCGCTCAGCCACTAGTTGACGTGACCTGGGCTGGATAAAGGATATTTCTTCGCCTCACAAACCTCTCTCGTGTCTACTAACACAAAGAGAATTTGCCCGTTTTTATCAAAACCTCGGTAGTGCCTTTTCGTGGAGACTTCTGCTAACTCAAACTCGCCCTGCTGTTCCCACGCCGCTTTTTTTTCAGTAAGAAGGCTGCCCGTGTAATGTCCTCACCAGCGTTTTTTTTTGCATCATCATGGTTCCGAGGCTCTTGGAGGCTATGAACGAATTACTAGCATGGTTTGCTCATTGCTTGTTCAACGGGGGTGAAGAGTTAGCCTGTCCCCCCCAAACCCGCACCGATCTCTCCGTTTGCAGAAGAGCGTCCCCCGCACCCGGGGAAAACCCCCCTGGTTTTTTTTCCGCCTAGTCTTCTATTTTCTTCGAAGGGAGAATGGTTCGCAACCCCTTTTCCTCTTGCAATGGACGTTTGATATCTTCAACTCTGTGGAAGCGACTAACACTGCGCCCTTTGCCCGGGTCGCCCTATTGAGATCGCTTTCAAGTTCTGGAAACCCCCGCCCCCCTGCCCTCCCCCCACTCCTCGTTTCTCGCAGATCCGCAATTACTCCACCCTTGTGGATCGAACCTTCCAGCATCCCCCCCCCCCCCCGCATTCCCTTTATCGACTAGGATTCCCTGCTAAATTACTTTTCCAACGCTGTCTGTTTCCGGTGCATACTTTCGGTCGGTCTGGGTTTACCCGGGCTCAGAACAATCGTTTCCAATTCCCGCCCAGGCATCACGGCCAATTTTTAAAGCGTCTGGGAGGCACCCGCCTCCTCACGGTGGTCCTTCGGTGCACAAACTTCCCCTCCAAACCCGACCGTTTTCAGTGGCCCCTTCCCCGTGATTTCCCCGGTTAACAATATGTTTCTGACCTCTTTTCGTGTACGGCCGATTTTCCCAGTCGGACTTTCGTTTTTCCTCTGTTTCCCCTCGCGGACGTTTCCCGGTAATCACTGTCGTCCAATTTCTCCCTGGCTCTTTCTCTTTTCCCCCTTCCACTCGTCTTTTCCGCTTAGCGAAAGTTTTCTTCCACTGTCCGTCACAGTCCCTTCACGCTCCTGCTATGTTCCGGTGAGTTGTCCCTTGCAATTTTATAAGGGTTTCCGTCTTTATGCGTAGGCTTGCCTTTGTTCCTCCCTATAAATCAATCAATCAAAGTTTCTTGTTCTATTCTTGGACAGGTGTTTGGTTTTTGAAGTTTACCGCCTTTTTCCCCCCCTTTCCCATCCAGATATTGGTCCTTGACCATTCATCTAGTTTCAATTGGCATTCCCCCCGCTTTTCCCTGGATCTTTCGTTTCCAATATTTTTGTAAGTCTCTAGGCCTCTGTGCGTAAGGGGATGTCCAAAACATTTATAATCTACCAGTGTCTTTTACACCCGCTCCTCCTCTTCTTGACCCCTCCCGTTGCCCCAAGGTGTTGACATACACAATTTATCCTTGCATTCCCCCTATCCCCCCGTTGACATGGTAGAATGCATGGGTAGAGCCCTTTTTTGCTTTTTCCTCCGGACCTCCTGACTTTCTCCCCCCCACCGACACCAATTCCATACTGATACTGATGTTTATCTTGCTGTTCATCCCGCCCGTCCCCCCTTTTCATCACTGCGGTGCTCCTTTGCGAAACCCTGCGCTTCCCCCTCCACAACGATTTCCCATTGGGGAGTATCCATCGTGATGCGCGTACCCCTTCCGGCATGTCGCTAGCAGCCCTTTTACACAGGACCAGGGTTTGACTCCTTGTTTTCCTCATATTGCCTGTGGTCTTTCACCCCCGCTCCCACACAAGTCTTTCTTTACGGCGCATGCTCTCTTCGTTCTTGCTTATGCGTCCCCTTTCGTTGCGACATCCTTTGCCCCTTTCAGAATCTCAACCCACCGACATGTCAGCCACCGACATCCCCCTTTAACGTTAAGTAGTAAGTCTCGCCAATTTACGCCCCCCCACCTTTTCACCAATAACCCCATGGAGCCCTGGACCCCACCGCCTTTTCTCTGCGGGGTTCATAGTCCACAGAGCTAAATGCCGGCCCATGTTTCTCTATTCCATGGCCCCTTTACTGCTGAGGCGACGTGTCATCAACTCAATTCCACTTTTCCCAGATGGCACCAAAAGGGCCAGATTTGGGCAATCCCACCCCCGTCACTTTACTGTCCCACTCCCGGCATTGTTCTATAGTTCGCTGTCGTTGTAGTTTTCTTTGCGACTTTTTTTTTATGATTTTTTTTTTGAGCACCATCCCCCCCCCCCTTTTGCCCAGGAGTTGAACTCACTGGACGCTGTCACCTTCTAGTTTCTCTCAGTTTCACACCCAAAATTGTGCTAGCAATCCTTCCTTCTTCACCCAGCGATGCACGGAAGCCCTTTTCCCCCAACCACATAGATGATACATTCTATCACTTTTTTTTTTGTTCCCTTAGATCTCTTTTTTCTTTTTGATCTCGGAGATTTGTCTTTTTTTTTCCCGTCTTTGATAGTTCTTTTGTTTGTGGGGTTTTGTGGGTTTTTTTTTTGTTTGTGTTGTTCCTAATGATTTCGAGCCTTCTTCTCTCTCTCTATGAACTGGGCCGATGGTCCTTCCCCCTCGCCCTTTCTTGAATCCCCATCCCACCCGCCTTCCCCTCCCCAATTTACGACCGCGCGCTACCTTACTTGCCAGCGTCTTTCTTGATTTTTTGATCACTTTGAGATGGTTTAGGTTTCCCCTATTGCTTTTTCTTTTTAGGCCCCTGTCTTACGTGGGGTTCCTTATGGTGCCTTCCTTGCCCTCCGTCCCTTCCCCCCGTTACATTTAGGCAACTTTGCCTGCATTTTTCTCGATTGGTTTGCTCGATCCTTCAGCCCCTCAGGCTCGTCCCTGTTTTCGATTGCCGTTGAGCTATGCCCCCGCGATATGACAATGTCCCGGAATTCTCGTTCCCAGTTTTGTTCCCCTTTATTTTAGAATTTGCTCCTAGCCGTTTACTTTTTTCTTTTTCATAAGATTATAGCCTTTTCTCCCTGCTTCATTTCTCCGTGTGTGTACTATGGGTAGCAAGGCTTGCCCCGATTCAGATTGTTCAGCGTAAACCTGCCGGTCGGTTGTTTAGGATATTCCTCTGCCTCTTTTTGGTCGCTGATCACCCCTTGGCCAATTTTCCTGTTGTGCCTTTTTACCGCTTTGTTTTGGTCCACTTCCCACGCCGCTTGCTTGCTAAGGCGTGTTTTTTTTTTTTTGCTGCGAAGTATCAGACCCTTCCCTTCGTCGGGAAGATGTCTTTCGGGGGACGCTTCTCTTCCGGATTTTTGAGTTATGTGCTCGACCTTCATAGGCCCTGCGTCTTCCGGGAATTTATTTGGTGCATGCCCCCCTCTCACGTTTTTTCTTTCCCGTTTTTTTCAACTTCTTTTCAGGGCTAGTCGTTTTTTTCCTCCGCTTATGATCGTTTTGGTGTTGCGAACCATTCGAACCAATGGTTGACCCCTTTTTTCCACCCCATATATTTTCTCTCTCCGAAGTTCCGTCCATTTGCCTCCTTATCAACTCCCGGCCGAGGCTCATTTGGCCCCCCCTCTTGGAAGTTTTTAATTTTCTTCTTTTCTTAACATTCACACATTAAAAGTTGCCATAGGTCTGCTCCAAGCTTGATTTCCTTCCCTTATCATCGTTTCGTGGACAACTCAAGTCCTAATTTTCTCACTTTTTTTCTTTAGACTTGAGTTCTCACCCTCCTCCCCCACTCTTTTTTGGGCTTAAGTTACGGTGCCTCCGAGCAGTTGTCCGGAGCTTTAGACATGTAGTAGCCCTCTCGTCGTCCACTGGACGCTTGTCCGCCACCGTATTTCCAGTTCCCAACCATGCTAGTTCCCAATCACCGTTCTTTTCCTTGTACAGCCGATCATCCTTTGACATGAAAGCAGTGCTTGCTCCACGTTTGAATGATTTTGTCACTGGTGTCCCCACACCCGCTTGCTTCCACTCGGCCTGTAAGGTGTTTTGTTGGACGTTTTTCCCAGTTCTCCTGCATGACTTGCTCCCCAGTTTTCCGCTTTTCTAGCCTTTTAGGCGCCTTTTTCCCCTGCGATATTTTTTGAGAGGAACTATGAAGATCCAGCTCTGCCGACACATCTTCCTCTTCGATATGGCACTCCCCCGAATCCGCCTTTTCCCTCCTTCTTACTGCCTTTTGAATTCGAATCTCCTTTTCTCCTTCCTGCTCTGCTGCTGGCCTGTTTTGCTTACCCCACATTGACTGGTTGGAGTCAGGCGACTGGATTTGTACGCTCTAAGTATTCAGTTGTCCGCTGGCGGAATTCTGGCCTCCTCTGGACATTCGTGATACTCTTCTAAAAGGTTTGTTGTTTTGCAGGTTTGGGGCGAGGTCGGTTTCCTGCCTTGTACACTTTTTTCCGTCACTCAATGACTGGTTGGATCCAAGGCTCACCGTCTTCCATTCCCCAATCGAAGCCCCCCCTGCGCACTTTTTTTACACATGTCCACGACGGTTAGGGACGGTTTGGGCCCACTATCGGACTCTTTTGCTCAGGGTGTGTGTTACGCCGATTCCGATCTCTTCCGCAAGTGAGTTCAAGTAAAATTTAATGTTGGGGGGGCTCCTGTCGAGTCTATAGAGCCTCTCCGAGCCTCCTTGGCCCTTACGCGCGAAAAGCTTTTTCCATTCTTCCGAAGGAATACGACCATTTCTTAAAACAACACCGGTTCTCGTCGAACTTCCCCCTCCCTGTGTTCTTCTCGTATTGTTCCCGCTAATGTCATCCGTTTTTTGGAGGACCGTCCCATTTGCGTCTGCGTACAATCGTTTTTGTTTTCCCGCTGACATCCTGTTTCCCGCCCTTCCAACGCACAGATATTATCTCGAATTTGCCTTCTTCTGTTTGGCGACGCATCTTTGTTACTCCGGGTTGGGTTGTTCATGGTTTGGTCCTTGTTAATTAGGCCAGTTTTACCGACGACGGGATCGCCCTTTTTTACAAAGGCCAGAATGAGATACTTCCGAAACCCGTTGGTGTTCGTCTTTGCGGTGTCTCTAGGATCTTTCGTTCCTCAATGGTCTTCCCTTTTTGTCCAAGAGGGTACTCTTTCTCTTTACTCCTAGTGGGTTTTGGCGAGTCTACCGTGTCCATATTTCGGTTATCTCCGTCGCTCGACTTTTCTTTGTTGCAAATTTATCGGCACACCCCAGTTGGTTTTCGTGAGGGGTTTCTTCTCCCCTTAGCTTTTTTGACTTCCGGCGGCCTGCTTGCCGACTTACGAGCAAGACACCCCCACCCAACACCACGGGCCCCCCCCTGGTCGTCCCCCCAGATGCACTCTTCCAGTTAGTCCAGCTACCGCGAGATCTCCAGAAGCAGAACTTTTTTTTTTTGATTTTTCTACCTTTTTTGGTCCACACCACTTTCGTTGTGACTTTTCCCAAAGATTTCCCTGGCCTTTTCAGCACCACCGCGTTCCTTCTCGCTTTCTTTACAGTCCGCTCCCCCACATAGCGGAGCTTTCTCCCCTTGTCTTTTTGTTTAATCAAGTATCCCGTCTTGCCTGTTGAATTGATCCAAGCGTTTTGCATCCCAGAATTTCCTGTCCTTTTCTCGTGATTAGTAGCCTGGAGAACTCGACTCTCTATTTCCTTTTCACAAGGGAGTGGCTGATCGTTCTATAATCTTGATTACACACCACACCCGGACGACTTAGATAGTTTTTTTCCTTAATCTTATCCGTCCCCCTTTTTTTCACACCCGTCCACGTTTTCGATTTGTTCTTCGCATTTTTTTTGATGGGCCTTGTCACAACTAGTATTTGATTGCTTGTTCCCCTTTTTCCCCCCCATTCCGTTAATCAAATATCCAGACACAGTCTCTACTTTTGACCCGGTTTTCATCATGTTATCCTCTTTTCAGCCCTGTAGTGTTTACCCCACCACAGCCTCCCACAAGCCCAGAACCTTAGTACCCTTCGAGACTGAAAGGCACCTTACTCCCCCCCTTCCCTGTTTGATCCCTGGTAACGTAGCAACATTATCCCTGATACCCATGCGTTTTCCTTCCCCCCCTATCAATATTCAATTAGAGGGGCACAGGTTCCGATCTTCGGTCCATAACTTTCGTTTTTTTGACGGTTCATAGCTTGTATTCCTCCCCTTCTTCTCTCCACCCAGAAGACGAGAATATGTTGTATAAGGTCGATCACCCCTCTGAACAGTTGTCGTTTTACGGGAAAATTTCCCCTCTACCCCCTTACGCGCCTTCACCTCCAGTGAGCCACGTCTTTATGTCACCGGCCCCCAATCACTTCTAGCGATTTTTTTCCGTCCCTCTTAGCTTCGTCGGATGATATTCTTCTCGGTTTCCACTGGCCGGTTTAAAGGGAAGACAATCTTTTTCTTTCCCAGTTTTTCTTCATGCCCCATTCTTTCTCAAACCCAGAGGTTCCGCCTGCCCGAACTCCCCACGGGCCCCTATTTTTTACACTATACGGCTTATGGTCAGCCCTGTATGTTGCCCCGTCCGAGAATGACGTCGCGTCTCGGAACCAGTTGCCTTGAGGGGGCACACTCCCATCTTTCCTAACCCCCTCCCCGCCTGGGTCTTCCCGTATGGCCGGTGCAGTTCGTTTGCAGTGCCGATCATATCCCCCTTTATATACCTTTTTCCTTCCCGTGTCATCCTCGTCCCTGCACTCCTGTCCCCATGGCTCTTCCACGTCCGATTGGTCTGCTAGACGGGCTTTTTCCTTGTCGTCACCACCCGTTCGAGATCCCTGCCGCGGTGAAACAGTTCCCAGTTTACCTCCCGTTGAAAAGGGCTTTAACACAAAGTGGTGGCGGTGCTTTCCCACCTCCAGGTACTCCCCTCTGTTATATGCCAGGCGAGCACCCTTATAGTAATTAGGAATCTCTTGATGAGCTCTTCCTCCCAATCCTCCCCTTTCCCCTTACTTGAGAATGATGTTTTATCTTAGCGTGCCGGTCCGTACCCTCCTATCAGAGTTCTTCCTTGGGTAGTGCGCCCCCCCCCCCTTCTCCGTCAATTCCCAAACGCCTTCACCTTTTTTTCTAATTTTGCGACTAGAATCGATCGATCCGAGCCGACTTCCCTCCCTTTCCGGTTGTTCTTATTTCTTCTCTCGGTTCCTCGAATTGTGATCTCCTTCCTGTACAAACCGCGGCTATGGCCACCCTTGAATGCCTCGACGTGAGCTCCTTAGATTTTCGACGCTTGCCCCTTCCCTCTCTACCACACGCAGGTTGAGATGCATCTTCTCCCCTTCGCGATATTCTCCTCTTTTTTTCCAAGGTCAATCCACCCCTTGCCGCCCCCGCTTGTGCGTGCTTGGACTTGACCGCGCTGAACTGACGGCCACTGGTTCGAGATTTCCTGGACCTGTGAGCTTCTTTATCGCGGCATTTCAACATGCACGGCCGCCGTTACGCCCTGTCCGGACCCCGTTTTTTTTTTCCGCGGTTACTACAAGAAAAGATCACTTTTCACCTTTCCCTTTCGGAATTTACGACCAAGGTCTTTCCTCCCTTTTCGCTGGCGTCCTCCCCGAAGTTGCGTGCTTTTGACTTGCTCGCCAGGCTCTTGAAACCCCTTTTCTTTTTCCATTCCCCGCGATGACACCGCCCTTGACTAAATCATGTTCTCCCTCCCATTTTTCCTTACACAAAGCCCATCGCACCACGGAGCCCGACCTACCCATCCACCAATTTAGGACATCTCTTTTCCCCCTACTTTGTGTTTTCGAGATCTAATCTCTTGGCGGGGTAGGTTTCGCTTTGTCAGCGTAGATTTTTTCATGATTTTTGACTTCGCAGTCCGTTTGCTGCGCTCTAAGGGTCGTCTGTCTTCCCTCTTGAGTTCTATCTTCTTCGACAACCGCATTGATTTTTCCCCTCCTCAAGTCCCTCTCTCACTAGGACCCCGTAGTCCTTGCTAAGGGAGTTTATTTTTTTTTTCGATGTAGTTTTTCCATTTGGTCCCGTTTCATCCCTGTGTACTTAGTGGAATGCTATGTTTGATGCAGCGAGCTTCAAGTTCCAATGGATCATCACCTGGTCCGTCATTTGCTCGCTGTTAGACGACCTTAGCTCAGAGGTTTCCATTTTTATTTGCTTGGTAGATATGTCGCCCTTATTCTCTAAGTTTACGCTTGTAGTGCTGTTAAATGTTTTTTTTGTTCACTCCTTGATGTATTTTTGCAGGTTTTGGCCAGATGTGCGTTTCTCTACGCTTCTCTCCCTCGTATATATCTTTCGAATGGTTTACATGCTGGAGGTGGTACTCTTTGGTTCTGACTCCTCCTGCCGAGGAAGGAACCCTGCTCCAAATTGCTGTATTTTGCTTTTCCCTTATTGATTTTTTCGCTTTCGCCTGCTTTCCCCCCTCTTTCCCAATGTGCCATTTTTTTCCTTGGGTACGCTCCGGTTTCGCCCTTACCCCTTCCCGCGTGGATCTAGTTGCGCTCGGCCGAGAAGATTTTCCCTGTCCCCTCTTCTCCTGTCATGGAAAAAGCTTGTCGTCGCGGCCCCTTTCTCGATTCGCCGGCCCCATCCGGGTTCCCTCTACCTGATCTCTCCAGCCGTGATGCCTGATTAGTTGTCCCTAACATAAACTGTTTTCCCTGGGACAGAGTTTTTCTGGCTGCGTCGTATTTCTTATATCCTTCTTCTCTCCGCGTTGTTTTTTTTTCCCCCTGACCCCCTCTTCACCCTTTTTTTTAGCCCTTTCTCTCCTTACCCCCCTCTTTGGCAACTGACCGCCCCTTTTTCTCGCTGATCACATTTCTTTTTAGCTCTATGCACGGTCCCGGGACAGTACGGAATTCCCACCGGCTGGGCGACCTTATTTACCAATGTCACCCCCCCGTTGTTAAAGATTCTGATGCGCCCCTACGGTGATTGGTATTTATCAGGGCGCGGCCCCCCACTTCAGATGCTCCCTTTTTTCTCCCCCGAGGAGTCGCTTGAGCGCTTATCACTGATGAAAATTCCTCTTGGAGCTTTCGGTTCCCGTTCTTTTGGCCTTGTCCCCTTTCGCGATTCCCTTCCCTCTTCCGTATTTCGTATGGAGCCGTTCCGCTGGTCGACCCAGACTTTTTTTTGGAAAAAAAGTCCGCTCTTGACCCCGAATCGTTTTTATTCATCCTGCTGCTCCAGCTGGACCGAAATTCTTTTTCTCCTTCCACTGACTCCCTTGAACTGGGTTTTTTTTTTTCTAAAATCAAGAGGCTCCTTCCGAATCGCTTTTTTAGATGGTTGACACTTTTTTCCTTTCCCCGACCATTGTGACGAATTCTTCGTTGCACGCGCCTTCTCTAGTATTCTCTTCCTGCCTCTGGAGCATGCAGAGCGAATCCGCGGCTGAGAACAATCGCGAGCATATTATGCACCGACTTTTTTCCACGCTTTTCCCTCCCCCGCTTTTTCACGAATGATATGTTAATTAGCATTCCTTTTTCCCCCCGCAGGCCGGATTACTTTTGGTCTTCTTGCGTTTGGATTACAAACCTCGTTGTTTCCTCTTGTGATTGCGTCCTCTCTCCGTTGAATTTGCTTTGGAGTTGAGCCACTCCCGCTTTGTTTTACTTATCCATATTTATCCCAAAATTCTCGAGAGAAGTTTTCTTTTTTGAGATTCTGTACAGCCTTTTTAACCCCCTATCGCCCCCCCCTGCCAGTCATCTGCCGGTTGTGCCACCTCGACCGTCCCCTCCTGACCCACTCGTAGACATCTAGAATTGGACCGTTCCCCGTGTTAGGATATGATTAGCCCCCCTCGCTCCCTTGTTCTTTTTTTTTTGTCGCCCTCCGCCCGTCAGCCCTCGTGAGTCAATTAAAAAATCTTCCCTCATGCTGGTTCTCGCTCCGCAATCGCCCTCTTCCCTTTAAATTATGGCCCCTCGGTGTTACATTCACCGTTGACCCTCCGGCTGACCTTCTGACACCTGGGCCGTCACCGCCTCTGCGGTGTGTTTGCGGTCTTTTTCGGCTTACGTTACTCGATGTTTTGGCTTTGACGGTTCAAAGTTGTATTTTTCTGTGCTTTTTGACCTACGTTGTGGTTACGAGAATCATCCTGGTGGCCTTGCCCGACCGCCGATTTTCCCCCTCTTTGCGGCTCTCTTTTCTCATCCTGGTGACTCACTGGGTTTGCATGGTCTGTCCTTGTCTTAATTAGGCACGGTTTCGCCCCTTACCCTGCCGAGATTTACAATTCAGTCCCCGCGCACATACCTCCCGAACCCCCCGTTCCGCATGCTTTGGCCTCCTTTGTCCCTCCAATACGAGATTCGCCGGTAAGTAGCTACCTGTGCACCGATTCCCAAAGCGAGGGCCCTCTCTCCTCTCCTCCCGTTTTGGGTGTGACTCGATCTTAAACTCTTTTTTGTCCCGTTCGCGTTTTTTTCCCGCGCTTATCCTCTAATTCAGAGGAGTTGGCCCGCCCTTAGCTCCCCCCTTTCACCACCCCCTTGGTTTGGAGGGCGTTTCCGTCTTCCCTTTCAGCTATAGCCTTGCTTTCCCCCGGTGATGCCGCTCCCGCACGCTATTCATCCCGACATTCCTCCCACCCCTCACCACCACTTCTCCCCCCCGATGTCGTAGAGGAGTCCCTCCTCCTGCATGCCCGCTCTGAATCGTCCGGGTGTCCGTTTTCCGGTGTTTTTTTGGATGATTTTCAACCACCCCCTCTTTTCCCCTCGTCCCCAATAACCGCTCCCTTGTGATTTTTCTCCCACCGCCGGGTGCCATTTTTCTTCCTCTCCGACGATCATCCCTATAGGGAGGTTCTTCTCGGTCTTTTTGGTTTCTCCGTTCATATTTCAATGCAAGGTGCCTTCCTTGGAATACCTTCCCGTTGCAGAGTCCCTTTCCTTGGGGCCTTCGGTCACCCTGAGTTCGCTCCCCTACGCCCATTGCGCAACCCTGCCTGGGAACCCTCAAGGCGGGCTTTTCTTCCTTCTACTGCTTCCCACCACCACCCAGCAACCTCCTTCGATCCTTTTTTGCCCCTCATCCCCCAGCACGCCTTTTCCAAACAAGTTCACTTTCCTGTTTCGATTTTTCTATTCTTGGTAGAACTTTGATCCACCAGGTAAGCTTGTTTCCTTTTTCTTCGCGGGCCCGATTTCCAAATTGCTTACATTTCTCCCACTCAAAATGCGATAAGTTTTGGTCGCAATCTGGATCGGCATTTCAAGCTTGGCGGGATACCACCAAGCATCAAGCACGGTTCTCAATCCTGTGAGTGCCCCCCCGAAGCCCAGCAATTTCCCCCCAATACGGTCTGCCTCCATCACCTGCACATCTCCCCACTCCCGCGCACTCGCTCTGAGGCGTATTCTCACTTTATACCTTCAGTAAAACTGCTGGCCCCTTCGATAGTACGGTTGCATCCTTGTATATGGGCGGCCTGTTTCTGCCTGTCTGCCTCTCCCCCCTCGGCCGCCCAGTTTTCCTGTCAGTCGCTAGCACAAGCGTTGCACTTTTTCTTGCCTTTTACACCTTCACATTCTCCCAACCCCCAGGAAGAGTCGACAGGACTTTTCATCTGTTTTTTTTTTTTACACATACAAACCTCCTCCTTGGAGCCACCTTCCTTTCGTGTCCCCCGATTTGAGATTCCTTCCTTTTCCGTGTTACACGGCTTTTTCGGGCCTCCCATTATGTTCTCCCCGTTCCCCATTCCTCCCGACTTCACTAATCCTTCGTTTCCTCGCTTTCGTTAAAGAATTTTTGCCCTCTTCCCTGAAACTTCTCCCCCTATTATTTCCTGCATTGCTTGATCCTAAAGCCCGTCCTTCGTTGAAAATTTTTTCTAGGCTTGACTTACGCCCCCCTGTATAACATTCGACGTTACCACTTTGCCGAGGTTTTCTGCATCCTCTTTAACGGGGCTTTTGTCAGTTTGCCTTCCGCCCCCTCCTTTGAATCCAGATCCTGCCCCGTCACGTTTTATACGAGTACCTGGTATTTCTCCACTTTCCTTATGGACTCTTCTTTAGATTTTTTTTCCTTTCCGAGTGCTTCCCAGTCGTGTCGAATGTTCTTCCACCCTTCGTTTTTGGAGAGATAGTTTTCTTTCAATGCTACAACCCCGCCCCCCCCCACAGCTCGCCCTAAACCCCTCCGTTGCCCCCGGTTTTACACCAAGTGATCGTTTCCCATTCATTTTCCTTACACGCCTTGCTCTGCCTCTCGATCCCCCATGCGTTCATTCGTACCGTGACTTTTCTCCACAGTCCTCACCATCTTCATCTATTGAGACTCTCTTGTCTTCTTCGTTTTCTTAAGAGACACCCCTACAACTCTTTAAGTTTTTTAAGTGATACAAACGCGCTCCGTTCACCTTCACCCCGCTCTTCTCACTCATGTCGTAGTACCTCCTCTCGGCATGCGACGATAATAAGTACAAATACGGCATGTTCGCCTATTTTTTCTTCTTTTGCGTCGAGGGTATTAGTTATAATTGAGAGGAAACAAAAGTTCCTTACATTAGAAACTTCTCTCTTGTTTGCTTTATTATTAGATCGGTTTCTTCTCAGCCCTTTTTTCCCGCATAACTAAAGATTTAACCCACAGTCTTATGGGACTCCTCCCCAAGACCTACGTCCTCGCGCTTCCTAGCGACTCTCTCACCACGGCACCCCACTCCCCACCCCTTGACCTTTACCCTCCTTGGAGATACGGATCGCTACCGCTCTGTAGCCCCGGCCGGGCTCGCTTATTTACATTTTCGTCGCTCTTCGCCCCCACCCCTCATGACACAGTCTTCACGTCATTGCCACCCGGCCTTACAGATGGAAGGGGACCACCCTCCCCTGATCCTTCCCCGGACCACGTTTCTTTCTACGAAGTTCTTTCGGTCTTCGCTGTTTGTCCTCGGGCGTGTGGGCGATGTTCTCCGTAGTAGAACTCCGCGGGCCCCCCAAATTTTAATTTGATTCCCCCATCAACGGGTTCCCATGAAAGGGCCTGTCACACCAGATCCCTCTTTCCCCCCCCCCCGAGCCCAGCAAATCCCACCTCAAAAACACATCATGATCTCTCTCTAGCCTCCTCAATTTTGTTGTGTTTTGTTTAGTTGATTCTTCCCTTTTTGCGTGGGATGTCGTGTTCCGTATTCTCTTAATTGCCCCCCATTGCATGATTTGATTCAGTTTCTTTTATCTGAGATCCTCCTTTCACTTTTTGGGGTGAAAAAGCCCTTTCTTGTCCTCCTCCCACAAGAGCGCCCGTTCCAGCGCCCTCGACCGCGCGATCTTTTTTATGACAAAGTCGTCTTGGACGGTTCATTGTTCTTATGTTGAATTGTCTTTTGCTAAATTTTCGTCTTTTTTCTGGCCGTTACCGGGGTGTTCCTTGGCTGTTGAGCCTCCGTTCAGCTTTTCTAATTCCCTGTCCTAGAGACTTGCCTCATTTCTTCTGTCTCGGGGATGATTTCCTTATTCAGCCTGCGGATTGCCTTTTTGATTTTGCTTGGTTTCGCTCCTGTTCTTTTTATTTTCGAAGTTACGGATGTTTCTCGTCCGTCATTTAGTGGGTACACTTTTCTGTTAGAGTTTGGACTTTCTCTTCTGGCTCCGCGCCACTCCATCCTAGCTCGCATGGCTACGTTGGCCATGCTGAGGTCGTGTCCCATTGTATTCTCTGCTCTGTCCCCTGAAAGGATTTTACCTTAACCTACGGTTCGTCCTTCCTATTCCTCGAATGCCGGCTCTTTTTTGCTGTTCAACTTTTTCCCAATTGCAGCGTTTGTGAGGTGTTAAAGATAAGTTTGTTCTGCCTACCCCGTCTCGTTCTCTTGGTACGGGCGCCCGTTTAAGCCTGGAGTCATAAATGCCTTCTCAGGTGTCATTCTTTGATTCTGTAGGAGCTCTTTTCGTCTTTCTCAGGACGAGAGGTCGACCTTCCCTTTTCTGCTACAGCTTGTCCGGTTATTTTTTTAGTACGATCATTTGTATCCCGTGGGCCCAATGGCAGTTTTTTCCCTTGATGGCGTTTATTTTCCCCTCTCCGGGATTTTAGAACGGGGGGTTTTGACTTGACACTTCTCCCCACTGTGGGAGTTCTGCCTCGTCAAAGTTCAATGAAGACATTTATTGACCGTTCTCTATCTTCGTAGTTTTTTTACCACTTCCCTGGCGAGGTATTTCTTGCGGTCCGTATCTTGGTACCTGCAAAGGTTCTGTTGTCGATGACCATTCCACCCCAACCCTCACCGGGCGCGTTGACCTTCACGTTTTTTGTTTTCTCCTTTGTTCCTACCCCCCCCCTTTTGTTGGTTCCAAAATCAGCCTCCCCCTTCCGAAATCCAGGATGTTTTTCCTGGCTGCTGCTTTTGACCCTAACTGCATGCCCACTCGATCCCTGAGCATAAGTCCCCTTTTCCATCTGACCGCATTGGCTTCGCCGTCTCCTACCTACGGTATTGACCCTTTTATCGTCGATGTACGCTGCTCGAAACAGATGTTTACGCTTGCAAAAAAGTCCGGCGAGGGCCATTCTAAGTGCGAATTAGAGGATCTCCACCGCTCTACCCCGCCCTCTATTTCTTTTTTGCTCCCCGCCCTTGATTTGGAACTTTTGCAACATCCCTTTGGCCTTCCCTCCTTTCAGCTTCCGTTTTTTTTGGATGGCATCGGGCGCCCCCGACCTTGCTCCCCCAGACGTTTTTTTGCTCGTTTCTCTTTTATCGGTTCTTTAGGGCCGGCCGCTCTAGCTGAGAACGGTGCGATCCCTTGATGCCGCCCATCCCTCGCATGTATGTCCCCATTTCACCGCCTCTTGCCGTTGCGTTTCAGATTTCTGTTCCCTCGAATACGCCCTTCGTTGCTTTCCTTCGCTGCTTCTGGCAGTTTTGATCCCCCCGTTATTGGTGGATTAGCTGCTCTGCCTTCAGCGGCTGTTGAATTGTGTTCGGTATCCTCTTTCGCGAGTCACTCTGCGCCCCCACTTGTTTTCCTCTGGGTTGCTTGACCGCATTTCACCCGACTATCCCACCGAACCCAGCCCAGTCTGACCTTCTTGGTCCCAGGCGACTTTCCTAAATTCTGGACAATCTCCGAAAAGTCTTTACCCTTGGCCACCTTTTTTTAAATGTGCTTCCTGCTTTTGCATGATCGAATCCGTTGAGTTTTTTTTTTGGGGAAGCAGATACTCGCGCCGACGTTAGTCCCAGCCCCATTATGGGTATTCCCCGTTTCTTCACGCATCGCCGTCCGTCCCGTCACGTTCACTACTTTTTCTTCAGGCCGGTACGCGGAATTTCCACCTAGTAACCCCCCAAGATGCGAGAACCCGCAGAGGTTTTTTTGAAGAGGTTTCCCGCGTCCGGCCGGCGGAGAAGGCAAGCGCCAGGGGGGGCAGTTTAAAATGATCAAATGTATATTTCGTATGGACCAGAATTAAACCGATTTAGTTCGTGGGGCAGCGATTACCTCTGACACCTGGTTGGAAAGTCAGATTAAAAGCCGACAAGGCTGGCTGCAGTTTGTTGAGGAGGCATGGCAGTGCTCAATGCAATTCGGGGCGTACCGGGGTGTAAGGCTGGGGGTCCAGGGGCTCGTAATTATCCGGCATCTTGAAGAATAAGTCTCTATCGGGTTAACCATGAGAACCCTGCGCATAAAGCACTAACCCACCCAACCGTTCGTTTCTATGAGCTCATTTCCTGCGATTATCTTCGGCCCCCGTCTACAGCAATAACTTCACCGTATTTACA
>Ga0179593_1501246_pt1 | contig 21122 bp, 44 predicted proteins | sample CZODoug2_1_08_16_FD_185931 | JGI IMG/M metagenome (GOLD analysis project Ga0179593, IMG submission 185931) | Vadose zone soil fungal communities from Angelo Coast Range Reserve, California, USA - CZODoug2_1_08_16fungal (PacBio error correction) | ecosystem: Environmental > Terrestrial > Soil >... | reverse complement strand
CTGAGATCGTTTATTGTGGCTTCTTGAAGATTTCCTATTTTCTTTATGGGGTCATTTTTTCTTGCCTTTTTTAATTGTATCATTGATGTCCGAGTTCCTTTTTACGGTTCTACCCCCCAGTTTTGAGCGAGGGCGTCTTCTTTGCCCCTTCCCCCTCTTTTGATCATTTCAATTCAATCTTGTGTTTATTTCCCTTGACGCCGTTCCTGTTGATTGTTTGTTTTTTAGGGGGTCCGTCGCTCAGTGTCTTCGTCTGTTGGTGGTGTCCTTTCTCTCCCTCCCTTCCCGATGAATGCATGTTCCATCCTATTGACCGTCTTCGCCCCCCTCATTCTCCTTCCCCCTCCATTTTTTTTTCATCAGGTGGACCATTGTCGGACCTGTCCCTTGACCCCCTCCAAGCATTTAGAGGGCACTTTCTTGCCTGTCCCACGATATTATCTTTTTTCCCAACTTTTGCGTGCAACCTTATTCGTATAACCCGTTTTCCCACGGTCCCCCCTTAGATTCTCACAGTAATTCCTCGTCCCCACCCCTGAATAGAGCCCTTTTTTTTTCCATTCATTTCATTCGCGTTTAGGTGGGTATTCTTTTTTTTGAGGATATTTCACCAAAAAGGCCCACCACCTTTACCTGGTACCCTTCGTTCTTATGACTGTACATGCCTTCTACAGTTCGGCTTTTTTTCGCTATTCGTTGAACCCGTTGACGGAGTTTACCCTTTTATTGGCCGAAAGTGCTTTCCCCTTTTTTCCTATTTTCGCCCGGGTCCCCCCTCTTACCTCTAAGTTTTTTTCTTCTTCCCTTTTTACGCGCTGCATAATTTTAGGCATTTCCCATCTTACGACTTCCACCCCTTTCCCTTCCCCGTGGCGGAACACGTACGAGTTCACAGACTTTCCCCTTTGTGACCCTGGAACTCGGAATTTTTCTTTTCCGCTGTCTTTTTTTTCGTTCTCCAATCCCCCTTTTTCCTTGGTCTTTCATACCCAAAACGTTCGCGCCTTGCCTAACCACTTTCCCCAGTCATGCCGTGAAGAAACTGCTGGCATTTGCTTCATTTCGGGGCCCCGTTGCCCGCTTTTTAGATACGGTGCCGATTTTGACAGTCCCTTTTTTTTCATGAACCTCAGTTTCATTGACTGGCCCCTGTCTTTGCCCCCGCTTCACTGGTTTTCTTTTTCTTTTTTGCTCACTTGCGCCCTTTTCTTTTCACACATCTTTTGCTGCAGTCATAAACTCAGACTGATACGGTGATTTTTTCCCTGGGCGCGGCGATAGCCCACCGCCCCCCTCTCTTTCAACAAAAAGGACAACACCCTTTTCAGCACCTATTATGGCCTTCTTTTTCTCCAAAACTTTAATCCATCTTGAATCCAAGGCAACCCCCCCCCCCCCTTCCCGCCCTCACACCACTCGATTTTTTTGTTCCCTCCATTCCTGACTGGTCCGCTTTTTCTTTCTTCTCGCTGCCTGCTTTTTTCGCCTTTTGTTTCTTTTTTCCATACACCTTCGGTTTTGTTTTTATACGGATTTTTTCTTTTTTGGGTGCCTTTTTCCCTTTTTTTGATTTCTGTTCCGCACCTTTGTAAAACGTCTCTTTTTTTTCCCCCAAGGACGGAAGGGCACCTTTTCCAACCCTTACCCCCTTGTCCCCGGACCATTTCTTCTCCTTCTCAACTTATGGCGTTCCCCGGGTCATCTGCTGTTGTTCCCGTTCGTTTTTTTTCCTTTTCATTGACCTGCAAGTTGGGTGTTAACCCTCTTTTTTGGTCTCGTTTGGTCTTCCCCCTGGTCCCCTCCTCCGAGATGTTCTTTCCCCCCAGGTTCCACCTTCGGCCCGACACTAGTCTCATTTCTCTCAAACGAGAATTCCGTCTTCCCCCCGTAGGGAAACAGCCCCCCCCCTGCGTCTTTTTCGGGACGTGACGCTGTTTTTTTTTTTACCCCCATCCTTCTCAGCCCTGGCGTTTCTCTTCGTGTGATTTCCCCTCCCCTTTTGGAAAAAACACTCTTGTCGGCTGCCGAGTAGTTCCCTTCGCCGACCTCTTTTCCTTCCCCCCGCCGCTCCTGTTCCTGAAAGGAGTTAGCCGTCCCCAATTGTGGATTTTAGCCTTCCTTGCCGCGTGTAAACTACGCAAGCCTGGTTGCCCTCCAGTTCCGATTTGGCGCTTTTTTTTTTTCGTCGAACTTTACCCTTTTTCACACGTACTTTTTTTTTCCTCTTTGGCATAAGAAGGCTCATTTTTTTTCCGCCCTTGCGAATTGTGTTTTCCCTCCCGTTTTTACTTTTTCTCTCTTCCCTCTGATCCCCAACTTTTCTCTTGTTAGTCCTCCTGTGATGCTCGTGGGGACAGTTTGTTTTCCTTCTTAAATACCGATATTGATGTTGGTGCCTTTTTTGTTTCCCTTTTCTATGCGTGATCCCACCATTTTTCCCCCCCCTGTATTCCCTGCCTGCCGTCTATGCCCCACCCTCTGCTACCATGCAGATTCCCCCCCCTCGTTTGGAATACCCACAACCCCTCTGTCATTGTGCTGCCTTCTGTTTCCCCCCCAGTGACATGTTCTCCTTTTTTCATCAGTTAGGCGGTCGAGCCCTTCCTCTCATTCATTTGATTAAGAAAGCTGGGACAAAAATGCGGCCGCGCACCTTTTTATTTCTTTTTCTTGAAACCCAACTTTTCCCCCCAACATTCGACACCTCATTCCCCCTCCCCATTCCGCAGATGCTCCCCCCCTCAAATGGCCTTTCCCAACTCTCCTTGCTATTTTCTTTTTTGGTTCGTCCAGGCACCGTTTTTTTTTTTGAAAGTGTCCCACCCAAGGCAGGGAATTCTTTCGGGGTTAATTGAACATTTCCCCCTTTTCTACCCCTCTCCCGCGACTTGATGTTTTTATCTCTACCTTCCGGTCCGTTTTGTGACGCCCCTTTAAAAACGGCTTCCCATTTCCCGGCGCTAGAAACCGGCCCCCTCCCCCCTTTCCTGGAACCGCTGCATCGCTTTTGCTTTTTTTTCCTCGCGCGTCACATGATTGTTGATTGCCCAGATCTCCGCCGAAGTGATGTTTTTCCTGCCGATAACAGTCCCCCCCCTGGCCGTCAAAGCGGGTTGTCCAGCTTTATCCCCCCCCCCAAACGCACCTCTTTCCTACCTTTTTGCTTACCGGCACTCGGATCAAAACGGTTTTCATCTCCTCCTCCCGTCTCTTTACCCCCCCCACCCAATGTCCCAGTCACGCTACATTGCATCACCTTTTTCTTCTTCAGCCGGTCTTAATACTTAGTCAGTCCCCGATCGATGTTTTTTTGTCAGTACCCCACTCTTTGGGCATCGTTTCTTGGTAAAGCGGTTCCCTTCCCTTCATGTTGTTTTTTTCTTCCCCCCCTTTTAGTTTACCCTGGTCGCATTTCCTTTTTCAGCTTTTGACCCCGACATTTTTCTTTTCGACCCCTCCTTCCCTTCCCCTCGGGTTCTGTAGGTGACCTCTCGCCGAGATGAAAAACACGTTTTCCCCAGTCTTTCCCTTCTTTCACAGTAAACCTTTCTGAGACAGATCCATTTTGGCTGTTTTTCCCCTGACCCTTCGTACACCTTGAGTTTAACTTCGCGCAACTTGTACTATCCCCAAAAGTCAAGCGTCGTCATTTCTGAACCTTTTTTTTTTTTCCTTGGGGTCGCCCGAGTATTTTTTGGGTTTGTGGCGGTTCCCCCTTGAATTTTTTCTTCCGGATTTTTGGTTTTTTTTCCATTGACCGGAGAGCTTTCTATACCTTTGGGTGGTCATGAGTTTTTTCTTTATCATTGCTTTATTCGTTGAATCTCTTTTCTTTGACTCCCTCTTTGGCTCCCTTCTCTGAGCTGATTGGTTTTGCTTTTATTTTCCTCTTCTTTTTTTTTTTGCAGTCCGGATTCCCCTCTCTCCCGCTCGTCTGTCTTCCTTGTCCCCTTCCCGCCCCGCGGTCCTCCACGATTTTTTTTAGTGTCGGTTTTTGGCCCCCGCGTTCCGAATCTTTCCACGAGAAATAGTCCACTTCTTTTTTATCTTTTATCCTCCGTTTTTTTTTAGGCTGGAATTATTATGTTTCTCCGATCCTTTTTCCCCACAATAGTTTCTCCAAGCCAAAAAACCTCCTATTTCGGATTCGCTTCCCTGTCATTCCAAGAAGCCTTTTTCCGTCCCTTTTTATATTCCCCCCTATGTTCTCTCTAATTTTTACCTTTTCCCAGCCTCGATTTTGAGCAAACACTTACTCCACCCCCCATTCCTTCGCCTTCCCTCAACTTGTCCTTGGCTTTAGTCCGCGGACCCCCTCATTTTCCAAGGTTCCTCCCCCTTTTTTTATTGGCATCGCCCCGTCCCACAGTTTTCTGAGTTTTGACCTTATATTTTTTGTCCCCCTTCATCCCCACGATCCCAGAAGCCCCCCACATTCCTGTCTTTTTTATTTTTTTTTTCTGACCATTCTTCCAAAACCCGCCCGACCAAGTTTTCACAACTTTCAGTACAAGGATGAAGCACGTGCTTTTTTGCCTTTTTTTTTTTCTGCTCTTCCCTTTTTTGTGAGATTTATTGTCCCTTTTTCACTTTGCCAGCTCCCCGCGTCAAATTCACCCTCTGGCTCTTTTTTTTTTTTTGACCATCACGGGGACGTCCTTTCCTACGTTACAAGCCGTTGTTCCCTCCCCCCCCAGACCAACCCTCGTGGGCATTCCTTAGTTTCTTTCTACCTGCCCCGGTCCCTTTGTCCCCTCTCCAATTGTTCCATCTAATTCCTCTTGCCGGAAACTGAATAACCGATTGGTTCCTTTTTTTTTCCGACCAAAAACCAACCCTTAATCCGTCCGAAATCCGTTTGATTTGCCAGACCAGTCTGATTTTTGTTGTTCGTTTTTCTTTCTTTTTTTTGAATATGTTGGATCGGGAATTATGTTTTTTTTTTTATCTTGCTTCCCCTGTCCTGGTGCCTGTCTTTTAGACCTTTCCACGTTTTAGGGCCGTCCGTTTGTGGCGTTGGCCCTTTCCCCAACCCACCTTTTTTCCACCTTCTTTTTTCGTCTAGTCTTTTCTTTAGACCTCCGTAGTAGTAGAAGACGTTTCGCGGCCATGAAGTTTTCCCCCTTTTTTTCCCCCGCGCTAGGTGTTTGCAGTCAAGTCCTGGTTGGAAATGTGTGGTGGGCGATTCGGGTTTCTCTGCGCGTGTTTGGTATTTTTTTTTTGCACGTTGTAGTATTTTTCCGGAATTTCCCTGAATTTTCACGTTCGTGCCTGACATTTTTCTCGTCTTTCCTTTTAGTTTCCCTTTTGACCATCTTCAGTGCCAGGCTTGTGCCTTTTTTTTTTTCCGGTCCTTCTTTTTTTGCTCCACACACGTTTTGGTCCTTACTGACCCAAGCCGGGAATTTTCCTGTTGCCCCTATTGTCTTTTTGCTGATTGCTTGTTTTTTTTTTGGCTGATGTATTGGAGTCAGAACTCCCTCAATCTTGAAACTTGTTTTTTCAACTATACTGATTGAGGGTTTTTCTCCTGGCCGCGCAATTTGTTTTTGCTCCGCATTCTGTGTGTTTTTTTTTTTCACGGTGTTTCCTTTTTTTTCTTTTTTACCTCTTCCAAATGGATCCTGTCGTCAAGGGTTTTTTTTTTCCCCCCTGGTCTACCCCGTGAAGACTTTTTTTTTGGTATTGGCTGTTGTTCCTGGGCCTTCTTGTTTAGTTTCTTCTTCTCCTCCTTTTTTGAATTCCCCCTTTCTTGCATTGATCATTTTCCACTTTTACCCCTCTTCCGACTCCCTTCTTTTTCATCCAATTTCCCTTTTTTAAGGGGCTTTTCTTTTCGTCCAAACCTTTTTCCCCGGACCTTTTCTTTCTCTCTACAAGAACTGACTCTGCGTCCTTTTTTGTTGTTTCTGCCCTTAAACGATCGTGCGTGCTTAATGGAACCATCCTCCCCCTACGTTCACACCATCTTTCCTTCTTTATCACCAAGAGAAACACATCCTCTTGTCTTTTTACATTCCCTAACTTTTTGTCCCGCTGGAACTCCTCCCCCCCCATGCAGTCTCGGACGTCCTTTCTGTGACATGCGTGTTGCAACCACCTTGTCTTTCAAGCTTCCAACCCCCAAGCCCGGCATAAATGGCTGCCTCCCCTCACTTTTTCTCTCATCTTTTAAGGTCGCTTTTTTTTGGACTTGTGTGAAAGAACTTAGTGGCCCCCCTACTACGCCGGATGCCTGTCTTGGACGTGACCTCTTCCCCCCCTGGGGGAAGCAGACTTTTCCGAACCCCCTCCACCCCTTCCCGCAACTTTGACTGAGAGCGCCGTCATCATTTCTCCTCCCTTCCCCCTTCCTCGGCCCCCCTTTTTTTATGTTCCTCAGACCTCCTTGTGCCCTGTTTGACATCGTTCTTCCCCCGAGATTCACCCTTTTTCTTCCTTTTTGCTCCCTGTAGTCCCTTTTGATTTCAAATCGATCCCTTTCCAAGGCTTTGGCGGGCACCCCAAGTTCGTCAACTCGCACCCCCTGGATTCCCCCTCTTTCCCTGTTCCCCTTCCCTCGTGCGACTTTGCGTCAATGTGGGCATTTTTCACGAAAGTTGGTCAGTGCTTTGCTTTATGACTTTGCCCGGTTTTCTTTGATCGCTCGGCACTCCTTTTTTTCCTGCCCCCCATAAAGCCAATGCCTTCCCCGGTCCCCCCACCTCGGCTCCCGCCCTATCCCCTTTTCTGTGAAAACACCACCCACCCCCCGTCCCCAAAAATTCTCCGTTCCCGCCCCTTTTTTTTTCTAATTAATTGTGACTATAACCTTGTCGCTTTTACTTGCAGGAGGCCCACAACACACTCTCTTTTGGGTTTTTTTCTTTATGGCTTTGGTTGGTTTTGTTTTTTTTGCTTTACGCACAGTCTTCCACCTTTTTTTGGCTGCCCTTTGCTTCCGCTCTCTTCCTCTCGTCTGCCGACTTTTTTCTTGTTGATACCCCCTTTCCTCCTGATCGTAGGGAGGGACAACACCCCCCCCGGATTTTTTCCATTTGACACAATCCCTTTCCCTTTCTATCCCCCCCCCAGCGAACACACCCTCGTTTGCACCCTCTTGAAACCTGATCCCCAATCAAACATTCAGTTTTGAAAAAGTCTCCGGACCCTCGGTTATTGACCATTTTTTTTTCTTCATTTTTATCTGCCCTTTCGCAGACTCGTGGATGTTCTCGCTTTCCTACCTTGGAAGAAATGATGACCTAAACTCTCCCTTGTATTCTCCCCTTCATTTGGCGTTGGTGGAACCCTGTGCTTTTTTTGCAATTCCTAACGGAAGTTTTTCCATCCAACCCACCATTGTCTTTAAACCCCCTTCCCCCCGCGTGTGAGATCGCCCCCCCCCTTGACTTTTTCCTTTTCCCTGGCCAGGATCTCTTTGTCCCTTCGTACCTGTATGTTTCCCCCCCCCCCCTGAATCTGGGAATTTCGGTTTTTTTTTTCGCGAGGGAATGTTTTTTTGCTATTTATTCCGGCAGTTCTATCGCATCTCGTGTCTCTCTTTCTGTTTCGAATACTCCACCCCCTTCCGGGCGCTTTCTCTCCCCCCCAAGCTCGACTTCCCTCCGCTTTCTTCCTTCTTTTTTCTCCTTTTCCCCTTTCGGCTTGAGAGAGGTTTTTTAGACCATACGTTTTCTTTCGACACCGCGCCTTCCGTTTTTTTTTGGCCTTTGGTCTCCGCTCCCCCCTTCCCTTCAAGGAACCACCTCCCCCTTCATTTCCGACTTTAGTGTCCTTTCCCGACTTGTTCCCTTCCGTGCCTTTGACGCGATGGTTTCCGTGGTTTCTTCCGAAACGTTACTGCCCCCGGATTTTCTTCTCATCGTCCGCTCCTGAACCCCTTTCTTTACGTCCCCGAAGTTTTCCCCCCACCTTCTCTCTTTCAATGGGTCGCCCATTCGAAACCCCCTTGCCCCTTTTTGCGGTTCCGCTTTCCTCGGTTGTGGCCCTTGTGTTTTTCCTCCCCCCTCTTCCCAAGAGATAACAAAAAGGTAGTCTTTCTGGACACCAAGTAATATGTCTGCCCCCGATTCTTCCCACAGAAGAGATAGTTCTTTTTCCCTTCTCTTCTAGGACCCCAACGGTAAGATGAAGCTCCCCTTCAGACCTCTTTCCCACCCGGTTGGGTTTTTACTTGAAAATACTTCCCTTCCCTCTTTCTGGCCCTCCTTATTTGGAAGTCCCTTTTTCAGATCGTTGATTTCTGGTCAGCTCGAAAATGGTTTCCCCTGTTCGAACGCCATTCGTGAATCTTTCGCCTCCACTTTTACCCTCCCAACTAAATCTCTTCTTTTTCCCTTTTTGTTTGAGACTTTTTTATTTTTATGTGTGGCATTGACTTTGCACTTACTCTGGTCTCTTCTTATGTCCGCGACAGGACCATTGATGCCCCCGAGTTTCGCAAGCGCTCTGTTTTCTTTCTTCCTCTTTTAGGCGGTTAGTCCTCATTCTTTTTGTATTGTCTAAGTTCCCTTCAATGCAGGGGTTTTGTTTTTTCTTCGGCATTCGGAAGCTCCCGTTTTGTGTCCTCCCCCTGCGTAAGTTAATGGGAAACTCTCTTGGGGTTCTCTCTTCCCCCCCCCTTCTTGAAAGTTTGGATTGTTATTTTGACGGTTCCCCACTCCCTTTTGAAGGGGCCAACATCAATTCCGAGTTCCCACTTTTCCCCCGATTGGTTCGCCAATTGATTGGTTTCCCCCTTCCCCCCCGACGATTTGCATAAGAATTGGAGAGATGTGTTTTTCAAACCCTCGGGCGCTTTCCTCCCCGCCCACCCTCTTTTTGTCTCCCCTTCCGACGTGAATACCCCGGCCCCCATCGGTCAGTAAGTGGATCCTTCCCCCCCCCTTTCGGAATTGCTGCAAACTCTGCCCCCTTCTCAATTGCTCCCTCTACTTTTTCCTGCGAGTTGGGAAGGTTCCCCCCAGCAAACGGGACCCTGCCCCCCCCCGCTTTTTTTCCTTTCTTCCCTGTGGTCTCTTCTGTCCCCACCATTCCTCCTTTTCCCCCCGTGCGTATTTTCACTGAGTCGTGATTGACTTGTTTTGGACAGCACCGTCGACCCCCCCTCGGTCTATCGAACCCGGAAAAACCTCTTTTCCTCCGACTTTTTTCCTCCTTCCTCCTGGGCTTTCCCCCTCCTTATTCTTTTTTCCGCCGACGCTTAACCTGCCACAATCTCTGTTTCGTCCTTCCTTCTCCCTAAACCAGGAACTCAAAATTGGCAGGACTCCCCCTTCCCCCTTTTATTGTTTCGCTTTTTTTCCGTCCAAATAAAGGATTTGTTCCTTCATCTCCCCCCTTGCGTTATTAATCAGTAACCCCACTTTTCCACGTTCCCCCTCTGCCGGCTGAAGGTCAACCCGGCGATTCCTTTCGCATTTCCGGCTGCCTTCGACCCTCTCTGGCGATCCATTTTGGCTTCGACGTTTTAACTTAACGCAAGTGGAGTACGATGGTGCCGTTTTTCCCCCGCTTTAAATGTTTGTCTTTTTTTCGTTCTTTTTGCTTCGTCCTTCCCCTTTTTCTTTTCCCCCCCTCTCCAGTGGCTCCCATTTTATAACTATCAAGAAGGAAAATGGATTCTTGTTCGGTTTAAATGATCTCGATTTAGCAATTCCCCCCGTTCGATCACCCAGCTTCAGAAGCTGCTGACATTCTTTACTTCAGTTTTCCCCCCCCCCCTACGGGGAAGTGTTTCCCACACCCCTCTAAAAACCAACCCCAACTCCCCTTCAAGAAAACAACCCCTTCTGCGTTTTCCCCTTCTTGTCCAATTACTCGCATTCGTTTCCCATGGGGTCGAATTGCTTTTTCTTTTATTTTTTCGTTTTTCATTTAAGGTCTTCGATTTCCCTTCTGCTGGTTCCGAATTTTTTTATTTTTTTTTGATGGTTATCTTTCCATTTTTGTTTACTGTCAGCCCGGCCCTTTTTTTCCTTCTTCCCCCCCGGGCTTTGGAAAACCTCGGCCCCTTCCTTCCCTTTGGGAGAATTTGGCCCTGCTTTTTTTGAAAACAGTATCGTTTTTTTCTTTGGGGTATTTTCAGGCACCACAACCCCTTTTTTTTTTCCGGTGACCGATTTCTTGCCAGCCACGGACTTCCTTTTTGTACAGGGGGTCCCCCTGACTCAGAGTTAATGAAGTTTTTTTCATTTCCAAAGGTGATCGCCCTACCTTTTCCCTCGAGATTTCGCCATGCGATTCCCCCCCTCCTGTCGTCTGGACCCTACCTTTTCTTCGGCGGAAGTCCTTTTTACCCCTTTCCCTTCGAGGTTCGTCCCCCTTTCTGGAGAAGCTCTCTTGGAAACAATTGAAAGTCTGTCGCCCTCTCTGTCGATCCCCTTCTCTCTGAACCAGGCTTTAAAAAGGCCAAGCAGGTGGCTCCCCCCCTCCCCCCTTTTTTTCTTATGGCCTGTCATGTCCACTCTTTGCCCAATTGTGGTGGACACCCCCTCACCTCTTCCCCCCCTTTTCAGATTCCTTGCGCAGTTTCCTCGACCCATTTACATTTTCGAGCTTTCCCTTTGGAGTTTTGCTTCTGGATTTGGCCTTCTGCTTTTTTTCCCCTTGATTGACCCCCCCTTGCTTCTTCCTTGGGTCGATCTGTAGTTCATTGATATCCTGTTTGATCTGGCTTACGATTCGTGGTGTGCGGTCTCAAGTTGAAGAGTTCCCTCCCCTGTTTCTTTGCTGGGGTGAGGAATTACCGTAGTTTTTTTATGTTTCCTTCCCTCCTAGGAGAAAGCCCTCCCATTCTTCTTTCCACCCTTTTATTCCCAACCTTTCTCCTGGCTTCCACCTCCCCTTTTACCCAACCGGTTTTCCCTGCTGGCGAAATCCAGTATTTTGCCCCCCCATTTTTTTGAACAACTTGATTCCTCCCGTTGGAGCGGCTTACCCGCTCCCCCCACCCGGCAAGTCCTGCGATTCCCTCTTTTCAGAATTTCGGGTCCCCCCCACCACACCGGCTGTCCCCTCCTCCTTTTTTCTTTTTTTTCCCGGGCCAAACGTTTTTTTTAATTTCCTCTTCGCCATTATCCCACCAGTGTTAACTCTGCCACCCCAATTTCCCCCTGCGGGAAGACGGTTTTTTTCCTTTTTACCCTCCCCCCTTTCTGTCCTTTTTGTTCTTCGCCAGTCCCTGGTTTTTTGAGAAACTGAGCGCCGCCAAAGCCGGGGCCTTTTTCCCGGTACCATTCCTTCCCCCCCGTGGGTGGTACAACTTGGATCCGGAGTTTGTGAGGCGTCTTCCAAACTTATTTGTCGTATTTACCGGCTTAGTGCCATGACGGCGCACGGCCCCCTCCCCCCTGCGCTTGAGAACCCCCCCCCCCCCTTTTTTTTTTTTCGTCCCACCAAGGGGATTTTTTTCAACACCCCTGCTCATTTCTGACTTTGAGGTTACCCTTTTTTTTTCCCCCCCCAGTTTCCCGCTTTCATATTTTCGATCGCTTTCCCCTTGTGATTTTTTCCGATTGTCATCCACTGTCTGATGCTCCCAGACACGAGACCCGCGTGATCGTTGTTTTAATGCGAGAAGCCCCCCACCCCCTTTTGAGAGTCCTTGCCCCCCACCTGGCGACCATGCACACTCCGGGGGTCCCTCCGCCCCCCCCCCCCTGTTCAAACCCCCATGCCATCCACTTTTTGGATCCCCCCCGCCGTACTTTTTTTCTTTTTCATCTCTTTTCTCTAATTCGGCGTTGTTTTTTTCGGACCCCCCGTTGATGTCCCCCCAGCTTTCCATTGGTTCTTCCCGTTCCTATTTTTTGCCGTTCACCCTTTTCCCCTCCCCCCGGTATAATCCGGCATTGGACCTTTTTTTTTTTTTCCTGGTACCGAGAAGTTCGGAAGGTCCCCCTACCTCTCGGGTTTTTCCATTGTTCCCCCCCTATTTTTGTGAATCAATGGTCCCCCCCCTTTTTTTTTAGTGTTTTTTTTTTTTTTTTTTTTTTTTTTTGCTAAGATAAACGGTCTCCCCGCGCTCAATTTGGTTTTTTTTGCGGCGAGTTAAACCTTTTTAGTCCAGGAGTGCCCTCTGCTCCCTCACCCCCCAAAGGCCCGGTTCTTCCTATCGAAACCCTTCTTTTACATTGGGCACATTTTTGCTCTTTTTTTTTTTTTTTTCCCCTGATTGTTTGATGATGGATTTTGGTCTTTTTTTTGACCGTCTAGATTGGTTTCCCTCCCCCTTTTGGTAGTTTCCATCTCCCGATTCTTTGCAATTTCTGTTTTCTCCCTCTTGTGGCCAGATACTTTTGTCTTCCCCCTCCCTTTTTTCAATCTTCGGGGACAAGTTACGTTCGCTTTTTTCTTCTGTGGGCAGTAGTTGTCACCCTCCTTGCGTTTGGCTGCCGTTACTCTTTTCTTCCACAGCTTGAAGATTCTGTTTCGATGGGCGGATTTCCTTGCAACTACTTTTTTTGCCTACCTGACGAGATGTAGTTTTTCCCTTTTTTCCGTGTTTGCGAGTTGGTCTGATTTGCACGATCCTTTCCCTCGCCATATCTTCTTTTTTTCCCCCCTCCATTCCTCACGGTTTTTTGCTAGTTTTTTTCCCTGTAGGGCAGATTTCCCCTTTTCCCCCGCTTTCATTCCCTTGCCCCATTCCCGGAAATAGTTTTCCCTTTTCCGTCCTCTTGTTTTTGCATAATCCCCACTTTCCCAGGTCCCTCCCATGCTTCAAATTTTTTTCCGGCGGCCCCCCCCCCCTCACCCCACCCGCACTGCTCTTTTTAGACCCCTTCAGATCCGCGTGATCCAAACTTTTAGTTTTCTTGGATCCTTTCCTCACCCCTCTTTTTCCAGGCCAATACCCTTTCCCTGAGTAATTTTTCGGATTTTTTCTCCCCCGGTGTTTCACCCCCCCACTGTTTGTCTTTTTTTTTGCGCAAGTCTTCTCCTTTGTCCCCCCCTTCGTCATACCTGACCTTCCCCTCCAGGAACCCCCCCCCCACACATTTCAGGTTGCCCCCGTTTGTGCAGCCTTTTTTTGCCAAAAGCCCCTTCCCAACAAGTGTCCCCACCCTTCGTTTCCATTAAAATGGCCCTGACGATGGGACTTTTTTGTTTTTTATGTTTAGGTTCGAATTTTGCTCTCTCTTAATTCTCCCTTTGAACGCGAGTCCACCCTTTTTTTCCCCGCCACTGGACTCGTGCTGATCCGCACCGGGTCGGTTTTTTTTTCCATGCCCGGGGACGTGACCCCCTTTTTTCAGATCGGTCTCCATTTCCCCTAACAGCCACCTGCACCCAGCTTTAAGGTGTCGTCGTTTCCTTTTTTTTTTCTTTCTTCCTTTCGGTCTCAGAGTATTTGCTTTCCACCGTCCTTCCCCCCCTTGCGCAATTTTTTTCCCCCAATTTTCCTTCCACCTGGAATAAATTTTCTTCTTCTTTTTGCCCGATTTCCCCCCCCCGTTACGGGACCCACCAACTTTTTCCTTTTCCCCCGATCCGAGCCTTTTCGAAAAGCCCTATAGTCCCTGTCACGTTCACGACGTTTTTTTTGAGGGCTTTTTTTTTTCGTCGTTTGAGTTTTTTTTCCGCATTTTCTTTTTTTGTCCCGGCGGATTATCACTTTGGTCCTTTGTTCGCCCTTATTTTCGACCAACTTCATTCCCCCTTCCCCTTTGTGTTTTTTTTTGTTTTCTTGCTCCACCCACTTTTCTGGCCTTGGTTTGTCCCTGATCGCCCAATCGTTTTTGGGGATGTCAGTGAATCGTCCGTAGAATCTTCCCCCCTTTTTTGCAGATCCTCCCGGCTTTAATTTTTTTTTGGCTTCCCCCTGCATTCGTTTATTCCTCACGTTCCCAGGCCCGATTTTCTTTTTTTTGGTACTGTGGGTTCCCTACTTTTTGTTTTTTTTCTACCGGCGAGCCTTTTTTCCTGGCGTTTTCCCCCTTTTCGGACCTCCCTGTGGGAAATTATTTTCAGGATGGTTTTAGCCTTCATTATAGTCCCATGACTTCCCTCTTTCAATTCATTGTCCTATACAGGTCTTCTTTCCTGAAGATCGATCCCCCCCAACCCTCCCCGTCGGAGAAGACAACAAGCCCAAAAGATTTTATATCTTATTGCCCCTCATTTATTTTTTTTTTTGTATGACTCTTTGCTGGTGGATTGATGCTGTCGAATTTTTCTTATTTTGGAACCAAAATTTTTCCCCTCCGACGATTCCCCCCCCCTTACCTCGGCGCAATCTTGTTTGGGTTTTTTTTTCTTCCTCTATATCGTTGTGATTTCTTTCGTATGTAGGCCGGGTTTGATTTCCTTGGAGGTACTTACGTTTTTTTCCCCTTTTTTTTTTTTCCTGGTCCCCCCCCCCCCCCCTCGTTCTCTTTTCCTGCCGGGCTGCGACCGTTTCTTCACCCGGTTTTTGTGGCCGTGATCACCCCCCCTTGCTGTTTTTTTTTTAGAGGGGGCTTTTATTTTTCCTTTTTTGGGGATTCGCTCCCCCCCTCGACCGGTTTTCCTTCCCCCCAAAACCCAAATAGTACCCCTTTTCCCCACGTCCAAGCTTCCCCGACCTCATTCTTGACTAGGCCCCCTTTACCGGATGGGCCCTTCTCCCCCGAGAACGCCCCCCATTCGTCCTTGGTCTTTCCCCCTTCCTTCAATTCCGCAATAGTCCTTCCAGTCTCTTCTCCAAAAAGGAACCCCCCGGTTCGCTTACGTTCTTTTCCTCAGTCCTTGGCACCCTTCGTCCCCCACGGCTTTCTGTTTATATTCGGGAGCAGGCCCTCCTTGGCCCACACACCATTTCGGTCCTTTCTTTACAGCCTTTTTACTCCTTCCTGAGAATCTTCGTGTTTTTTTCCTGGTTTAGGGGGTCTTTGTGATTTTTTGGGTTCACCCCCCGTCCTCCTGCTATCCTCCCCTAAGGACGCCGTTAGCCTTTCTGTTTATCCACCGGATCTTCGACCTCTTCAGAAGGATCGACCTTTCTCGTGACCTGTTTCCCCTTCCGCCAAATTCCGTTTTTTTTTTTTTTTTTTGGACACGATCCTTGGTTCTTCTTTTAACCCCGTATTCCTTTTAGGGTTTGCATCTTTGTCTAATCTTTCCATTTCTCGGCTCTGCTTTTTCAACGCTCCCCTTATTAAGGGGAACCTGGTCCCCCCATTTTCCCTTCCCTTTTGCGGCCCCCCCCCGAACCCCCCCTTCCCCCGGATAGAGTTTCTGTTCGATTCCCCCCCTGGTGCGCCCCAGTTTTTTTTTTTTTCCCCCCGATTCCTGGAAATGATTGTTTTTCTCCTTGTAAGTGGGGGACCTTTTTTTTGTTATTTCCCTCCTTGCGTAAAATTATGAATTTCCTCCCCCCCGGGTTCCATGGCCGGGCCGGTACTTTTCTTTCTCCGATCCTCCCTTTCTTCCCACAACCCCCCCCCCCCAAAAAAAAAACCCACGACCACCCAAATCCCCCCTTACCTCCATTGAGCTTGGCCCCCTGAAATTGGGCTTTATTCCGGCAGACGGGAAAAACCGTCTCATGGTGTTTTGTTCGTGTCTTTGTTTGTTTTCTGTTTTTTTTCCCTCCCTCTGAAACCGTTTTTTCATCCATCTTTTCTTTTCTGCATAAGTACTTTTTTGTTTGTGATCGATTCTCGGGGATTGGGCTTTTCCGCTCGCCTTTTCCTCCCACCTTCTTCACATTGTTTGCTGTTCCTTTTTTTTTTTCCCAAAATATGGACAATCCCTGATCGTGTGCCTCCAGACCCACCACCCTGCGCACGTTCCTTCCCTTCGCCCCTCCCTCCCCTAGACCCCCTCACCTCCCAACTTTGAAGCCTGTTTTGTGACCCCTCCCGGATCAATCTACCCCCCCTGGCCCTGTCGTTCTTTCTCGGGCGTGTTTTTTTTGCATTCTTCGTCATTCCCGGACATGAGCGACCACGTTTTTTTTTTTTTCTAGGCATCTTTGGTTTTTTTCCCTTCTTTCATTTTCAAAACGGCCCTTTTTTTCTTTCCCCCCCCTTTCCATACTGAATTGCGGGACCCCCCCCTTTTCCCCTAGAATTCCTTCACAATACATGAATGAATTTTTTCCTGCTTTCTTTCCCTAGGATTCTTTCCTTTTTATTTCTTTCCTTCCGGCCCCGTCAACACGACTTTTCCATGGTCCCTTTTTGAAGGTTAAGGCGTCGGTTTCTTCCGCAAGGATTAGAGCCTTTCTCGTGCTATCTTTTTCCTTATCCCTCTGAACTCTTTCGTTCGCGTTTTTTTTCCCCCTTTCCCCCAACCAAGATCTAGGTCCCCCTCTTTTAGTAGTCAGAAAAAATTCTGGTGACCGGGGTTTTTGTCCTTGGCGTGAGATCACCACTTATTTTTCTTTTCCCGGAGTGCCGCCAAGTGGGGTTTGTTGTGTTGGTTTCTTCACGTCGTTCCCCAAACCATTGCCCAAGGGTTACCAGCGCGAATTATTTCCGAATTTCCCCCCCCCCCCCCCCGCCCGTTTGTTCCCCCTCCAAACTCGTTATTTTCTACTTTTTGCTTCCCGTGCATTGGAAGTCGATTGGTTTTTCCCTGGGGGTGGCTTGCTCCCCCGTCGACTTTTTTTCTCCCTTTTTTCTGTGGGCGACTTGCATCGTTTATGGCTGGCAGATGCTCCCCCCTTCCCTCATTCGTTGTCTTCGTCCGTTTTTCACCATTTTCGGACGCTTGGGCAACGCCTTTTTCTGCCTTTTGTGCATGGAAGGTTTTCCCCCCCTCCCTTCTTTTCCCGTTTCAAGACGTCCCAGAGATAGGCATTCCCTTTTTCATGGACTTTCCCCCCTTCCGTAGCTGCACCGCATCTCTTTTTATGAACCTTTTCCCCGACCACTTTCTCTTTTCTCGCGGGCTCGGCATCAACCAAGGATGAGGGCACTGATCCCTTTTCTTTATGCCTAACCGATTTCCGCCGCCCCCTTTTTTTTTTTTCCAACGTTTTCGCTCAGTCCTTTTATCCCTTCCTTTGCGCCTCCTATGGTTATGCCCTTTTTTTTTCCTCATGTTTAACGCCTAGGCATCTGTTTCCCCAAGCCCCAACCTAAACGACTCTCTAATCCCCTTCCTTTGTGTTGTTGATTTTTTTTCGTTTGGCCCTTGAGCTCCGTTTTCGATTCTTCCCTGATTCCCGATGCGACCCTTGCCTGGTTCTTGCCCTTTCTTTTCCAAGTTGAGGAGTCGAAGTATTGGCCTAGTTTTTTCCCTTTTTTGGTCTTTTCCTTTTTACCTTTTCACTCGTTTTCGTGTGAGTCCGGCGCGGCTGCATTGACTTTGGGCGCCGCTCCTTCCAGCTCCCTTCGGTGGTTGATCATTTTTTCATCCCCCCCCTTCAATTGCATGATTTCTTTTTTATTTGACCTGTTTATCCCCTTTTTTTTATCTCAAAGGCCCCCCTTATTTTTTTCGCCACGTTGGGCCCCCCAAATTCAGACCTCTCCCGCCCTGAGTGCTTCTAGAGATTTTTTTTTTCCCCTCTCTCATTTCGAGGAATCTTCAGCCTTTTTTTCCCAGTTGGCGTGTATCGGACCCCCACAACCTGGGCGGAAAAAGTCTTCCCTTCATTCCCCCCTCTTCCACATAGGTATTCTTCTTCTCCAAGGTCGTTGACATTCCCCACCCCACGAGTCCGCTTGCATATCCTTTTTTCCCCCCTGTTGGACACCCTTTGTTTTTTGTTGAGGCGGCTAGACCAGGTTTTTTTTTTTTTTGGCTTTTGTTCTCCTCTTTTTTGTACTCTCTGTCTTCTTTCCCTTCGTCAGATTGCTGGCCCTTGTAGGTTCGAGTAATGGCTTTTTTTTTTCTTTCTTTTGCTCCCAAGTCTGGCTTCGCCCCGGAAACCTGACTCGAAAGGGCCCTGATCACCTCCCCCTTTTCCGAATGCCTCCTGCACCCTCGGAGCCAAGCTACACTTCCTTTTTTTTTTTGCCTTACGAGTTCACTCCCCGGAACTTTTTTCCTATTTCCGTGCAATGAAAATCCCCCCTGGTCCTTTCTGATTTTTTTTTCCCGCCCAATTTCTGAACTCTTTTCTTTCCCTCTAAAACACAAAAACGGGGGAAAGAGCCTTTTTTTTCTCCCCAGCCATGCCGGTGAGGACCGCGGACCCTTTTGTCGGATTTCTGATTTGGCCCTTTCGGTGAGCCCTTAGGACTTCGTCTTCACGCCTCCCGAGATTGACGCCCCGGGTTGTCCCTTCTGATGGCCGTCCGTTCTCCTTCAATCTTAACTTTTTCCCTTTTCGCGGTGCGTTATACCTTTTTTTGGCGTTTCACTGATCATGATTTCCTTTTTTCTCCAATCCGAAAAGGCGTGTTCCCTCTATGTCATCGCGCTGGTCAATTTACCCGATCTTCCCCCCACCCCTCCCCCGGCCGAGGCTGCTGCGATTTTTTTTTTGTCCCAGCTCCCCACACTTCTGGATTTCCCTCCCACCAGAAAACCCCCCCCCCCAGTTTTCCCCCTCCCACCCAAATCGGCGTTCTCCAGTGAAGTCCCCTTCCTTTCCCTTTCATTCATCGCCATTTCTTTTTCCTTGTTCTTTTTTGGGTTCGTTTTTTTAACCCCTTTTTTTTTTTTTGTCTCACTTTGACTGTTTTTCCTTTCCCCAATACGTTGCTGTTCTTTTTCCTTTTTTTTTTCCTCTTACATGTTTGAACTTTTTCCCGATCAACCCCTGTCCGAACTTGAGCCCCCCTTTCCCTGGAATTTTAATGGATGAATTTTCCCCCTAATGCTGTAGTACTTCGGCGCGTTATTTTCGTCTTTTTTTGACTCCCCTTCCCCCGGTGGCGAAGCTCTTTTTCTTCGTTTCCCCCTCCCGCCTGCCGAGACCGGCTCTCTTCCTTTTTTTTTTTTTCTTGGAAATGCCGTGAGTTTTTTTTCTTCTGCACGCTATCTCGTTTGGAGTTCAAGCCACGGCGTCCTTTTCGTGGAAGAGTGTTGGACCATTCGGGACGTTGCTGCCGTCTCTTCGATTTTTTTCCCTCACTTTTTCGTCCCACTACCTTTGACTGCCCACGAGTTCGTTGGATCCGATTCCGCTTCCCCCCTTGCAGCGACCCGGTGAGTTTTTTTTTCCACTAAAATGGAGTTTCTGATGCCCACTTTCCCCTCGGCCAATGTTTCCTTCCCCGGCCTTCATCCGTCGTTTTGTTTTACGCAAGTAGTCGATCATTTTTTTTACATTCCCCCTTGTAATTTGCGGCGTTGTCTGTTTTTCTATTGCCGGCGATTTGTCCTTCCTTGTATTTTACTCCCGTTCTCCTTCCTGTCATGATCTCCTCTTTGTTTTTTCTTTTCTTGCGTTCGGAGCGACTCTTCGGCTCGGTCCCTTTTTTTTTTCCTTGGACAAATTTACCCCTTCTTCTTGATGGTTTTTTTTTTCCTTCCCGTGGTCATTGCGGGTGACTCATTCAGATGAAGAAAAGCCGCCTGTACTGACTCCTTTCCTTTTATGCTCCCCCCCGACCTTTTTTTTTTTTGCACATGCCGTTTCCTACAAATTTTTTTTTTCCTTGGAAAAGATTGTTTTCCCCTGTTGAAAACACATACCTTTTTTTTTTTCCTTTGGCTCTCGACCAGCCACCCCGGTTCACCCCTTCCTTTTCCTTCACGATCAGAAGTGTCGTTTGGCAGCCACCCCCCCCACGGGCTTCCCCTCGAACCTTTCGATTTTTTTTCCAACAAAAGTTTCCACACACTTTTTCCCCCAAAGCCACCAGCCAGTCCGACTCAGTTTTTTTTTTTTTCCCCGTTCAACTTTTCGGTTCCTGCTTCATTTTTCTTCGTGTTCTTTTTTTTGGTGAGACATAGGCCCCTTTCCCCAGGCCTTTTATCCTCAGTTTTTCCTTGACCCCGTCATTTCTCTTTTCTCTATTTTTTTGAGGGCGCCTGACCTTGTCCAACTTTCCATTGGAAGAACTTTTTTTTGCGCAATAACCCGAGTCCTTTTTTTTTTTTTACCAGTTTTTTTTTGATACCATTTTCCCCCAATGACCCCCCCCCCCCCTTCAGGCACCCGGAGTAACGCGCGTTGACTATTTTCTGGGCCCCCGGGCATTTTTCTGCTCTTCATCTCCTTTCGCCGGTGAATCTCCGACATTTTTTTCCTCTCCCCGTTCCAGCTTTCCAAAAGTGTAGGTTTTTCCTGAGTCCGCCCCCCCCTGCCAACCATGGCCTCCCCCACGTGACCGTGATGGCCGAAAGGCCATTTTTCAACTAAATCCGCCCTGCTATCCCCCCCCTCTAAAAAAAAACGAATTCTTCCCTGAACGCCCAACCCTCCCCCCAGTCACTTTTTTCCTCCTCGCTTTATGAAACTGACTTGTCCTTCTTTTTTTTTGTTGTTAGCACCCTCTGTTTTGCATAATCAGATCCTGGCCCCAAGCTTTCCTTTTTCCCCTTCCTTTGGGGCGTTGTTCCTTTTTCCTGGCCCACCCCCGTTGCACATTGGAGCCGGGTCAAAGTTTTTTCTTCCCGAACAGCGTACCGCAAGCGCCACATCTTTCCGGTTTTGAAGGTACTTGTTAACGTCCCCCCCTTCTCCGATTTTAACCCACCCCCCCCAATTTTTGCCTCTGTCTGTTTTAGTCTTCCGGTGCTTTCCCTCGATCCCCCTCCGTTTCTTTGGCCGCGGGCCCGTTTTCCTTTGAGGAACCCCCTCTGCGTGAACCTTTTCCCCCAAAAAAACCCCAGTTTTTTTCTCGTGTTACATCTTGGTTTTTTTTTTTTTTCTCTGGCCTGGCGGCAACCTTAGTTTTTTTTTTTTTCTTTTTTCTCGTTTGATGGCCTCATTTGTACCTGGATCTGGTCGAGATCCCTTTTTGTTTTTCTTTCCCGCTTCCTCTGCGGCATGGGCTTTGGCCTCGCTAGGTGATGTTTTTTTTACCCGCCCAAAGGGACAGTGGAGCTGAAGGTTTTTTTCTTGCTAAATACGAGGTTTTCTTTTTGGATGTCCTTCCTGGAGGACCCCTTTGAATTATTTTTCCTTTTTGTCCTTCGTAACAGTCTCCCTCCGCGGCGTTCCCTTCTTTCTAAAGGTCTTCGTGGTTTCTCCCGGACGCGATTGTTCCCCCCTCTCATCTTTCCCCTAT
>Ga0179593_1673356_pt1 | contig 21124 bp, 32 predicted proteins | sample CZODoug2_1_08_16_FD_185931 | JGI IMG/M metagenome (GOLD analysis project Ga0179593, IMG submission 185931) | Vadose zone soil fungal communities from Angelo Coast Range Reserve, California, USA - CZODoug2_1_08_16fungal (PacBio error correction) | ecosystem: Environmental > Terrestrial > Soil >... | reverse complement strand
CGTACTCGGTAGTTTGTTTTCCCTTTTTTTTTTCTGCAGCTTCGGATAGAGGGTAAGGGCCAGGCTCACCTCGGGCCTTTTTCTTTTTTCTTTTCCGCTCGTTGGCCCTTTTCACAGTGCTTTCCTCTTCTTTCTTTCCCAGCTTCTCCATTCCGCCTGGCGCTGGGAGCGGGGTGACCAGCAGGCTCACTTTCTCTTCATTCCCCCCCTTTTTTCCCTCGGTTCCCTCGCCTCCTTTTTGTTCCTTTCCCCCTTTTTTTTTCTTTTTTCAGTTTGATTCAACGATCGCGTCATGTAGGGAAGCAGTACAAGCGCCGTCCCCCTTATTTTTCTTTTTTATCAGTTCGAACGAACCTTTTTTCCCTTTTTCTTTTGCGGTAGCCGTTCGTTGGCCAGCGTATGGAGGCGGGAGACCGTAGAGGGAGGGATTGGGGCGGGGCCCCATCTCTTTTTCCCTTTCCCCCCCCCCCTTGGCAGGCAGCGTTATTTTTTCCCCCCGGCGGCGACGACAGGGTAACCGATAAGATGAGTGCTGTGTGCCTTTCTTTTTCCTTTTTCCTCTTTTCTTTTTTTTTTCATCCCCTCGGACTGCCCTGTCCTTTTTTTTATTAACAATTGCCCTGAGGAAAAGATAAAAGGGAGGGTGATCCCTCCCCCTTTTCCCACCCCTTCTCCCCCTCTTTTTTTTTCCGGGCCGCCCTCAGTCCTCTTTTGCGTTTCCTTTCCTTTTTTTCCCCCATGTCATCTCCGCGGACTGCTCGAAGCGGATCGGAAAAGGAGAAAGGAGAGTCTTTCGTTTCTTTTTTCCTTTTTTTTGTTTCGGGTTTCTACTCCTTTTTTCTCGAACTTCCCTTTTTTTTCCACCGTGTGTCGAGTCAAGCAAAGTTGGGGTCCGTCTCCCTTCCCCATTTTTTCCTCTTTCTCTTTGTTGGATGCCGTGGTGCTCGTTCAGAGGTCTCTCTTTTTTTTTTTTCTTGCACGTATTTCAAGAGGGAGCGAGGAGCGGCCTTCAACGTGTTTCTTCCCTCTCCCTCCCCTTCACTTGCTCCTTTTTTTTCTTTTCAGGGGCGCTGGTACTTCGGGCGCCATCTATATTTTTAATAATATAAGTGTGTGTTTTTGAGTCTCTATTCTACCTTCCTTCCACCCTTCTTCTCTTTTTTCCCTTTCCTTTTCTGAGTAGGCGGTGTGGCCATTCTTTGGGGTTTTTTTTTTCTTTCCGCACTTTCGCTCGCAACAGTGATAGAGGGGCGAGTCCCGGCTTCTTTCTTTTCCTCTTTTCCCTCCCCTTTTCCCTTTTCCCCCCTCCTCGATCATCTTTCTAGCTTTTTTTTCCCTTCTTTCTCCTTCACCGTGGCACGACGCGAAGGAGGAAACAGGATGGCGCGGTTGCATCTCCCCCCCTCTTTTTTTCTTTTTTTTTTTCTTTTCCTTCTAGTGTTCACCCCTCTCATCTTTTTTTCTTTTCATTCTTTGTGGTTGCACGGAGTGCTGGTCGCGAAAAACAAAAAAACGTATGTAACGTTCCCCCTTCACTCTCCTCTTCCTTTTTTTTTATTTTTTTCCCCCTCCCGGGCTCGATCTTTTGTGGTTTCTTTTTTCCTTTTGGTCCTGGAGGATTCCGGTTTGACCGGAGCTTCTAATGGAAAGAAAGGGAGCTGCTCTGCCCGAGTTTTTTCTGCTTTTTTCCCCTCCCCTCTTATCAGGTGACCCTTTTATTTTTTTTCTTTCTGCGGCCTGCGACGTTTTGAGATTAAGATTGAGAGGTGGCCGGTCTTCTCCCCCCCATTCCCTTTCTCGCCCTTTTAATTTTTTTTCCTTTTCCTGCCGCGCTCCATGCTGGGATGAGAACGGTGTCGGTGCAACAAGGGTTTCTTTGTTCTCTCCCCATCCTTTTTTCCTTTCTCTCTAGGAAGCTTTTGTATTTCTTCTCTTTCCTTACTGAGTCCTCCACGCCCCGTAAAAAGAAGCGAAGTCCCCCCCTTCCCCTTCCTTTTTCCCTTTTTCTCCTTCCTGCCCTTCTCTCAGTCTTTTTTTTCTTTTTCTTCGGTCCCTTGGCGACGATGGAAGATCGATTCTTCCTTCACCCTCCTCCCCCCCCTTCTTTCCGTATTTCCCAACTCTTTTTTCGGAGTTATTCGACGAGAGGGGAGGATGGACAGTGACCTCTATCCTTTTTCCCTTTTCTTCTCTCCCTGTCGACCCTCTCTTTTCCTCAACAACTACTTCGGCTGGTAAATGGGGGAGGATACGAAAAGTCAACTGCCCTCTCTCCTGCCTTTCCCTTTCCCTCTTCTCTCGTGATGGGACCTAGTTCTTTTCTGCGAGGTTTTTTTTTTCCCCCCTCCCGCCGGACTTCTGGCGATAATGAAAAAAGAGATACACTCTCTCCTCTTTTTTCTTTCTTTAATCCGAATGTGATTTTCCCTTTTTTACTCGATCCCAAAAAAAAAGGGGATGCTCACGTACGCGTTTTTTTTCTTTCCCTCGACACCGCTCCCCCTCTTTTTTTTCTTGCGCTGATCGGCTCAGAGCGGAGATGGTGGGTAATAAGACCGGTTCTTTTTCTTTTTCTTTCTTCTCCCCTGTTCGAATTTCACCTTTTTTTTCGAGGACGAGCAAGAAGAGGAGATCACTTCTCTTCTTTTCTTTCCCTCCCCACCGTCTCCATAAAGACTTTTTTTCTCTTTCTTCATTTATAGCTGCACTGAAGAAGGGAAATTCATCGTTCCCACGATTCTCTTTTCCCCTCCCCCCCTATTAGGGCGTGTTGATATTCTCGGGCCCTTTTTTTTTCTGGGGCCCGGCGTGCCCGTAGTAGAAGATCTATCTATTTTACAGAATCATCCGTGTTGTGTTTATCTTCTTTTTTCTTTTTTTCTCTCCGGTTTGTCCCCTTTTGAAGGCTTTCTCTTTTTTGGATCGTGGCCCATCTACAAAGGAAAGAATATGGGGATATCGTTTTTCTTCTTGTTCCTAGGTGCCCTTTCCTTTTTTTTTTCCTAATCATGACCCCTTCGTCGGTAAGGGAGGAAGGGGTAGGACGGGTACGAACTTCCTCTGTCCCCCCTCTTTTTTCTCTCCTTCGGGCATTCCTCCTTTTCTTCCTCGCGCCGCTGCGCGGATGAGGGAAAAAAGCAAAAGGTCGCTTTCCCACCCTCTCCTTCTTTCCTTCTCCCTCCCTTACCCTCCCCCTTTTTTTTTTTTTTTTTTTTCCTCTTTCGGTTCGGGTTGAGATAGAGCGGTTTCTTTTCCCTTCCTTCCTTCCTTGGGCATTTCCTTATCCTTTCTCTTCGTAGCAGGCACCCGGGGGAAGTTGAACCTCCTACCTTTCTTTTCTTTTCCTCCCCTCTATTCCCCAGCTATCGAGTTTTTTTGCTTTTCTTTTTCCTCTTCGCACGAAGGCTTAGGTTCTGAGGTCGAAAGGGAGGGAAAGTGATAACGTGCTCGGCGGACCCTCACCCCTGGTTGTTTTTGGGTGCCCCTTTTTCCGTTTTAGGGTCTCCTTGGCTCTTTTTCTTTCTTTTTTTTCCTTAGTAGAGAAGTAGTTGTTGATTCAGAGCACCGTTCTAACACTTTACTTCCATCCCGTCGTATCTCTTCCTTAGTCGTCTCCTTCCTTTCGAGGATAATCAGAGGGTTCCGGCGGTCTTCCTGGTTCTTTCCTTCTCCCCCTCCCTTTTGTGCCTTTGCAAGGTTTTTTCCCCTTTTTTTTTTTTTTGAGTGACACAGCCAGCTCGTCGCGGGGTGGATAGACGGGCCGCCTGGTCTCCCCCCCCTCCCCTCTCCCCTTTTTTTTTTTTTCTGGGTTTCCTTTTTTTTTTTTTTTTTTTTTCCGCCGTCAGCGCCGGACACCATGACCGGGCAGTCTTCCCTCGATCCTCCTCCCCTTTTTCCTCCCCCTCCCAGTCCCCTGTGCCCCCTTTTTAGACCTTCCGTCGGTTTGCTGAGCCGTCGTGGAAAGAGTCTGGAGCGGGGAGCCTTTATCTTTTTTTTTTTCCCCCTTTTTGCGAACGGCCCCTCTTCAGAGTCCCCCCCTTTTTCTTTTTTTTGCTCGAGTCAGACGGCAAGAAAAACGTCCCTCTTTCTGTTCTACGACAGGGTCACTTCGAGGCTTTTTTTTTCCTTTTTCCTTTCTGCAACAGCACTGGGAAAAGAGAAGCGGCCGGTCCGGTCGTTATTTTCCTTTTTCCCCTACCCCCCTTTCCAGGAGGCCCCTCGTTTTTTTTTTTTTTTTCTCGAGGCCCTTGCGGTGGTCAAAGAAAAACAGAGGGTTGGCAGGGCCGCCCGCATTCCGTGTTTTTTTTTTTTTTTTTTTTTTTTTTTTTTTTTCCCTGCAAGTCCTTCCTTCACCCTTCATGAGTCTTTTTCTCTTTCTTTTCCCCCGTCCGCTGCGTGCGGGGAGGGGTGAAAAAGAAAAACGGTACCCATCCCCCCTTTTTTCTTTGGTCGAAGAAGTCAGGGGGGAGATGCAAAAGAAGCAAGAGGTGGCCCCCTTTCCTCCTTCCTTTTCCCACCCCTTTGGCGCCATCCCCTTTTTTTTTTTCTTCTTTGATCGCGGCGGGGGGCAAAGAGGGTGCCGGCGGGCGTTCCTTTTCCTTTTCTCTCCCCGGCGATCTTAGGCAGGGGCGGGAAAGAGGGCACTAGGGACGGGAGGAGCGGTCACTTCGCTTTTTCCTTCTTTCCTGGACCCACCCGTGACACCCTTTTTTTCGCCCTTTGGTCAGTGGCGCGGGGGCAATGAGAGAAATAGATATAGTGTGAAGCTCATACGTTTGTTTGTTGTTTGAGTCTCCTTTCTTTTTCCTTACCCTGTCCGCCGGTCTCGTCTCTATGTTTTTTTTCTTTTTCCTGCCTGTTTGCGATTCCGCTCAGAGAGAAAGAGGAAATAGGGAAGAAAATGGCGCTCGCCACTTGGCTTCTCCTGTTCCCTTTCTCCTCTCTCCTCTCTCCGGCACGCGTGTGCAACCATCTTCTCCTTTTTTTTTTCTCACCCGGTGGCACGACGCGCAGGGAAAAAGGATGGAGGCGGGGCCTGTCTCCCCGATTTTTTTCTGCTTTTTTTTTTTCTTTTTTCTTTTTTAACACATACCCCCCTCCCACTCTTTTTTCTCGATTTTCTCTTTTTTTTTTTTTTCCTTGAGTCCTGGTCGCGACAACAAAAAAAAGTAGGTCAAGTCCACCGTTCCCATCCGGCTGTTCCGGTTCTTCTTCTTTTTTTCTTCAGTTTTTTTTTCTTTTTCTTTTTCTCTGGGCCTCCCGGGCCGGTGGTATGGAGGATCACGGGCTTCTTCTTCCGGGTAGCCATTTTCCCCCCTTTTTTTTTTTCTTTTTTCTGGTAACTTCCCCCAGTACCTTTTTTTCCTCCTCTTTTTCTTGAATCGAGCCTCCCGAGGTTAGGGCAAGGAAACAACCTTCCCTCCTTTTTCTTTCTTTTTTTCGATCTCCTCTGGTCCCCTTTCCTTCTCAGCCCAACCTGACGCGCTCCAGATGGGTTGAGAAAGGTGTAGGTGAACAAGGTGTGTTTCTCCCCTGCTTCTCCGCTACTCTCCTTTTTCCCTTTTCTCTTTCCTCCTTGGACGCGATCTTCCTTTGGAACCTCCTTTTTTCCCCCTCTTGTTCCCTCGCCGGAATAAGGTATGGAGAAGGAGCAAAGGACTCCCCTCGACTCTCTTTTTTTCTTACCCCCCTCCTCTGGGTAAGTGCTTCTCCAGGTTTCTTTTTTTTTTCCAAGAGATGTCCAAGAGAAATTCTTCTCCCTTCCCCGCTTTTTCCTGGCACGTGCCTCCTCGATTCCCTTTTCTCTTTCCTCCAGCGAACGTATGACCGTTTCGGACGTGACTCGGAATAAAAAACTAACTTCGTCTGGTACCTGGGTGGTTTTCTTCTCCCCTTTTTTTTTGTCACCCGCCCGTTATCTGCTTTGGAGCCTCCTTTTCCCTTTTTCCATTTCGACTACGTCCGCCGGAATATGGAGATATGAAATCGATACCCCCTCTACTCCAGCGTTGTCCTCTCTTCTTTTTTTCCCCCCGCCCCGGGTTTGACCCCTCCCCCCCTCCCAGCCTTGCCTTAGCGGCGGTAAGCGAAGTCTACGCGCCACACAGCTCTCCCGCAACCCCTTTCCTTTTTCCCTTTTTTCTTGTCGTGCTCTTCCTCTCGGCTTTTTTTCCTCTTCTTTTTCATCTCGAGGCAGCGGGCGCGGCGCCGGCGCTGGAAACAGAAGGTCGGTAAGCATGACCTATCCTAGCCCCCCTTCTTTCTTTCTTCTTCCCCCTCCCCCCGTGTCCGCCACTTAAGGGTTTTTCTTTCCCCTGAAGCAGTTGACATTCATCGTCAGAGGTAACAGCCAGCCGTGTCCTTCCTCTCTTTTTTTTTTTTTCTCCCCCCCCCTCTCCTTTACCCTCCCCTTTTTCCCCCCCCCGGCCGCTTCCCCCTGGGCCCGGAGTGCACGTAGTAGGGCGATCTCCTTCTCCTTTTTTTTCCCCTTCTCCTTTTTCTTCCTTCCCTCCGGGCACCATTTCTCCGGTGCCGGAAAGGTAGGAATCGGCCCGTTTCTTTCCCCCCCCCTTGCCCGGCACCGGATTTCCGCCTTTTCTGGATCGGATCCCGGCGGGAGGTAACTCGGGGACGATATGTCCTTCTTCCTTTTTTCCCTTTTCTTTCTTCATTCATTTTGACCCTCGTTCATGTTTTTCCTTTTTCTTTTTTTCCCCGTACTGATCATGCGAATGTGAGATCAGAGGGGGCTAGTAATAGGGAAGGCGTTACCCTGTTTTTCCCTTCCTTCTTTCTTCTGTCTCCCAAGTCCCCCCCTTCCTTCCCCTCGCCAGTTGCAGAATAAAGGAAAGCCAAGGTGGGAATGCGGAACTAAAGGCACGGTGCTTATATCTTCCTCTTTTTACCCGCTCACGATCGGCCTGCTTTTCCTTTTTTTGTGGGGATCGAGTCGAGAAAGCACCCGTTTACCTTTTTCCCCCTTTTTTCTTCACCTCTTCCCCCACCTTCCAGTAGATGGCCTATTTCTTTTTTTTTCTCCCCTTGAAGTGCCGTGTCTGCCGGTTGAAAGGAGGGAACGGAGTAAGTCGTCTTCTTCGCCTCCCTCTTCTTGGTACCCCTTCTCCTTTTCAGTTTTTTTCTTTTCTCTTTTTTCCCGTGCGGAGCCGACACAGGTACCAGCCGTCTCAGTATTTTCCTCCTCACTTTTTTCCTCCTTCGGAACATCTTTTTTCTTTTCGGAGAGCGAAACGGAGCGTCGGATCGATTTTTCCTTTCCACTGCTCACCGCGGCGTCGATTGGAGTTTCTTTTCTTTTTTTTTTTTTTTCCAAGGAATACGTGATAACCGTCCGTTTTTCTTCTTTTCCTTTTCCCTTCCGCTTTTTTTTTTTTCCCCTCAGCTCGCGCGGGAGTAGACGGGAGAAGGGATAAAGAAAAGATTCAGGCGCCTGTCCCCGCCTTTCCCCTTTTGGTTATTTTCTTTTCCTTTATTTCACGACTCGCGTCCATGTAGGACGAAGTCAGAGAGAAAAGAGTGGGTCATTTTTTCCTCCCCCCCCTCTTTTCCTTTCCCTCTTTTTTTTTGGCAAAGACACCGTTCGCCTCTTTAAGAGTTTTTCTTTTTTCGGGCGCCTTTAGAGGGAGGGATGGGCGGACCAGAGTGGGGTCTCCCCCCCCTTCCCCCTTTTCTTTTTTTCCCTTTGGTCCAGGAGTTTTTCATGCTTTCTTTTTTTTTTTTTTTTTCTCACAGGGTCACGATACGATTGGAGTGAATGGGGAAGTCTGGTGATTTTCCTTCCCCGCCAGTTCTCCCCTCCTTTCCCCCCTTTCCCTTCTTCTAGTCCGGGATCAAGAGGCCGGATCCGCCCCTTCTTTTTTTCGGGTGTCCCCGCCCAGTTAAAACACACCTATCGGGGCTTCGCTTCCCCTTCCCTTTTTGGGTTTTTTTTTCTTTTTTCTTTTGTGCCGGGACATAGGTGTGGGGTCGCGAAAGGACTCGTTAACCACACCTTTTGTCTCATTTTCGTGCTTTTTTCCCTCCTTTTTTTTTTTTTCTTTTGTGAACACGGCTTCTTCTTCTTTTTTCCTCCTTCGGTTGAGGCTGTGCACCGCACGCAAGCCGGTGGAAAATGAAGAAACTTTCTTTCCCCCTTTTTTTTTTTTTTCTTCTTCCACCTTCCAGCCTGCTATTCCTTTTCCTAGGTTTTTTTTTTTTTTGTGTGGGTCTATGTCGGGAAGGGCCAGCCAGAAGAAGGGAATGAAAGGAGAGAAATTTTTCTTCTCTCTTTTTTTTTTCTTCCTCCCCCTTTTCCTTACACACCTGCCCACCCGAGCTTCTCTTTTTCGACACCGTCGGACGTTGTAGAAGCGGAAGAAGGGTAAGGGGCGAGGGTGCCTTCTTTCTCCCCCCCCCTTTTCTCTCTCTCCTTTCCCTTCCTTCCCCCTTCTGAACCTTTCTGGCCCTTTTTTTCTGGCCGCGTTCTTTCCCTTTTTTTTCCTGATATTCATGTGGGCGTTGGGTACTGCACCGTGAGAGTAACGATAAGGCGCACGTTGCCTTTCCGTTCCTTCCTTTTTTCCCCCCTTTTTCTTTTTTTCCTCCTCCCGTCATCCAAGCCCCGCCCCCTTTTTCCTTGGCCCCCCCTTTCTTTTTCCGCAGAGGACCCAAATGGTAGGGAGAAGGGAAAAGGGGCCGTACTTCGATTTTCTCCTCTCCCCCCCCCCTCCCCCTAAACCGGACTCTTTGAACGGTTTTTTTTTTTTTTTTCGTCCTTTTGAGCAGATCAGGAGAGATGCGAAGGTGTGGTTACACCTTCTCTTTTTCTCCTTCTTTTTGTTCCCTGGTCCGGCCCAACATCTTTTTTTCAACTCCTTTTTTTCTTTTCTTTTTTTTCTTTCAACCGCCCGGTGGAGTGGTGCCTAAGGGAACGGTGGTCTTTCGTTCTCCTTATCCCGTGCTTTAACGCCTTTTTTTTTTTTTTTTTCCGCAGTCCCCAGAAAGGAAAAGAAAGAAAGCGTATCGTTGCCCCCCCTGTCGTCCTCTTTTTCCTTTTTCTTACACACTCGGCCTCTGGCGTGGCTTTTTCTTTTTTCTTTCCCCCAGCTTGGCCCCGAACAATAACTAAATATACGGCGCCCTGTCTCCATACCTTTTCCCCCCTCTTCTTTCCTTTTTTCTCCCCCGGTGTCCTTCAGGGTTTCTTTTTTCCTTCTTTTTTCTCGAGGAAGGACGTTCCCGGCAGGGCCGGAGCTGAATGAGGACGAATGGACGCAGATCGGTTCCTTCACCTTCTTTCCCTTCCCCCCCTTCCCCTTTTTTCCCTCCTGGACACCGAGCCGGACTGCCCTTTTTTTTTTTTTTGTCCCCCCTCCAGCGCCAGGAGGAACTGGCGGACGCTGGGAGGGGACTTTCTCCTTTTTCCCTTTTCTCCTCCCTTGTCCCAACTTCCACTCCCCCTTCCCCTTTCTTTTTGGATCTTTCCCGTGACGAGATAAGAAGATGAAGGTACAGAGCTCGGGACTTTTTTCCTCTCCTTCCTCCCTTTCCTTCCACAACTTACTTCTTTTTTCCCTGCTCCCTTCGACTCCCCTTTGCTTGTGCTTTACCCCGCCAGGCGATCGTGATGAGAACTTTTCTCCTGCCGTCTTTTTCCCTTTTCCCCCCCTTCAGAACCTACCGCTTTTCCCCTTGACTCTGGCGATTCATGCATCAGATCCCCTAGATCAGCGGTTCCCTTCTATTCCCTCTTTTTTCTTTTCCTTCTCTCCTTTTTTTCAACTTCCCTTTCTTTAAGTACGCCGGAATACAAAGCTTCCCCTTACCCCTTTCCCCCTTCTCCTCCCCTTCCTTGAGGGCCTCCTTCATTGTCTTTTTTTCCTCTGATCGGATAATATAGGAGATGGGGGTAATCTGCCTTTTTTTTTTCTCCTCCTTCGCGCGCTTCGATGGTGCTCCTTTCCCTAGCACGCCGGAGGAGCGCAAATGAGATGATAGTCGGGGCCCTCGGTGCGCTGGCTCCCCTTTTCTTCCTTTTTCCCATGATTCGACCCCCCGGCTTTTTTTCAGGGACATAGAGGCAACGAGGTACCGCCCGCCGGTGTCCTTCCCCCCCCCTCCTCTGGGGCTTTTTTTTTTTGCACATCTTCCCTGGCCGGCACCGACGGGAAGGGACCAAAAGGCAAGCCCCTGGGGCCCTTTTCTCCTTTTTCCTTTTTTCCCTCTCCCTGTTGTTGTGTTGCTCCTTCGGTCCCCAGGGGGAGATGAAGGTTGGTACCCCCTCCCCCCTTTCCTTTTGGTTTTTCCCGGATCGTGTTTCCAAAGCTTTCTTTTCGAGCGGAGAAAGGAGGGCTTTTTCCCCCGATATGTACATGATAAGGGCCAGATTTATCACTTATCCCCCTTCCCTTCTGTCAGGGAGGACGGGTTCCGCTTTCTTTTTCTTTTTCGCTCCGCGGAGGGATAGTAATCGGGCAGGCGTCCCCCCTTTTTTTTCCCTCTCCTCTTATCTTTTCCCAGCACCTTTTCTCCCTTTTTCCCGCTCCAGTGCAGAAAGAAAGGAAAAGCCAAGGGGTTGCCGTTGCCGTGCCCCCCTTTTTTTTTTTTTTTCTTCTGTGACTTCTTCCTTTCCGCGTACCGTGAAAAGAAAATTGTGTGGACTCGGTCTTTTTTCCTTTTCCCTTCCCCCTCTCCAGTACGGGAGGTCCTTTTTCTTTTCTTGCTCGATGTTGGATCGAGTGAAGGATAGAAGGAGTAAGGCGGGCGTTAGTTCTCCTTTACTTCCTTTTTTTTTCTTCCTTTTCGGACGCCCGACTCTTTTTAAAGCTCCCCCCCCTTTTTCTTGTTTCCTTTCGGGCGCAGGCCGGGGAGAGATTGGGAGTGTGACGTGCGATATTTCCGTCTTCCCCTCCGATAGTTGTTTATTGAACGTTTTTTTCCTTTTTTTTTTTCTTTCCGCAGAAACGTCGAGAGAGAAGAAAAGAGTTTCGGATCGACTTTTCCCCCCCCTCCTTGTAGATTCCTTTTTTCTTTTTCCCCTGAAATACGTGATAAAAGAAGGGTGGTGCGGGCCTGACTTTTCTTCCTCCTTTTGCGCTGGGCTTTTCAAAGTTTATTTTTTCCTTCCCAGATTTCCTGCGCGGGTACAAAGAGGTCAAGGCGGTGGCAGCCGCTTTTAGTTTTCTTTTTCTTCTTTCCCTCAGTTTGATTCACGATCCTTTTCGTTTTTTTTTTTTTTTCTTCCCTGTCGTAGCTTCTTCGCTCGATCATTGAGAAAAAAGAGAACCACTGAGTGCACCGACCCGTTCGTTCTTTTTTTTTCCCCTTTCTTTGGCAGGTTGTATGTCGTTTTTTTTTTTCCCATGTTGTTCCATCCGGCCACCGGAAAGTGAAGCGAAAACGTCCCCAGGTTGGCCTCCCTGTTTTTCCTACCTGGAGGCTCTTTTTTTGCCCCTTTTCCCTCTCCCTTTTTTCCTTCTGGTGACGTTCGTTCAGCCAGCCGTTTAGAAAAGCACCCTCTGTGTGCCATGGCCCCCTTCTTTCCCCTTTCTTCTCCCCTTCTCCCCCCCAGTACAACTTCTTTTTATTTCCCTTTTCCACCACCCTCGAGGATCGAGCACTTGCGGTTGTCCACCCCTGGCCCACACCCATTTTTTTTTTCTTCCTTTTTTCCCTTCCATAGGGTTTTTTTTTTCCAAGGATTTCCCCCTTTCTCCCCTCGCTGGTTCGGTGAGGGTGAAAGAGCAGGTACCAGACCACAGTGCCCCCATATCGGGGTTTTCTTTTTTTCCCTCTTTTCTTCTCGTCGTGCCACCGTTTTTTCCTCATTTTTTTTTCAGAAAGCGATAGTCAGAGTGATGGCTGTTGGTGTGCCCTGCTTTTTTTTTTCTCTTCGGGAAGCTGCCCTTTCTCGAGGAATTTTTTTTTTTTTTTTTCGCGCGGAGCGGTGAATGAGCAAACGGTGAGGAACAAAAGAAAAATGATCGCGCATTTACCCCCCTCCTCCTTTTTTTTTTTTTTTTCCCTTCCTGCCGCAGGCCCCCTGGGGATTTTCTTCTCCTTTCCTATTGCGCCCTTAGGCCCTCGCCCTGACCAGGAGAACGGATGCGAAAAAGGCCGCGTGTTGCTCGCTCACCTGTTCCTTTTGTCCTTGCTTTTCCCTTTTTTTTTTTTCCTGTCACCTTTTCCTCCTCCTCCCCCCTTTTTTTTTTCCTTTTCGGGCTGGGCCGCTTTCCCGACCTAGGCCCCCAGGAAGCCAACGAACGCGGCCACCGCGGGCCCACCTCTTTTTTTCTTTTCGCCTGTACCCCAAAATGGTTTTTCAACCCAACAAAATGTGGCCACGGACGGCTCCGTTCCCCCTTTTTCCTACGTACTTACCCCCCCCTACCCTTCCTCTTTTTTTCCCCCCCGCACTCCTCGCCGGTTAGATGGGCCCCCCCCCCCCCGATAAGATGAGAGCAGATCCGGCGTCGATTCTGCCCTTTTTTCCCCCCCCCCTCTTCCGTTCAACTTCGAGCCGCTTTTGCGGAATGTCCCCCTTTTTTTTTTTTTTTTTGTTTTTCCCTGGGGCGGGATAACCGCCCGGTGGAGATGGGGACCTAGGGCCCGGGTGGTCCTTTCTCTTCTTTCCTTTTCCTTCTTGTCTAGACTCGTTGCTTTCCTTTTTCATCCCTCCTCTTTCCCCTGTACGTAGCAGCCGGGGGGAGGGGATAGGAGAATCCGGTCGGCAGGACCTTTTCTCTTTTCCCTCCCTTTTTTTTCTCTTATCTCCCCAGTCCAAATCCCCTTTCCCCCTCCGGGCTAAGCCCCCCACGACGCGCTCAGATGGGATGAGAAAGGTGTAGGGGAAACAAGGGGGCTGCTGTTCTCATGCTCGCTCTCTTCCCTTTCCTCCTTCTTTCTTCCGTGCGCTGGACTGCGCCGTCCCCTGGAACGTTTTCTATTTTTTTTTTTCCCTTACCCTCAAACCGGCGGATGCGGACAGCTTGGGAAAGAGAAGGTGTGTAATCATTTTTCTTTCTTCCTTCCTCTTCTTTTTTCACCCCCCCCAGCGCTTTCTTTTTTTTTTTCCCGGTGATCACGTAGTTCAGTGGACAAAGAGATTGTACAGATCCCCGAATCAGCCGTGGCTTTCTTTTTTCCCCCTCTCTCCGAACTGCCTGTTTTTAGATTTTTTTTTCTTTTTTTTACATTTTCCCCCAAATACTTCGGCTGAGTACCTGGGGCGGAATAGAAACTTCACGCCAAGTACTCCTTCCTTTCCTCCTTTCTTTTTTTACCGCGTTCGGCGCCTTCTAAAGTCCTTTTTCTTTTTCTCCGCGACTCTTGCGATCCGAACTCGATAATAGATAAGCGGGGCCATTCTACTGTACTTTGTCTCCTTTTCTCCCCTTTTTCTTTCCTTCTACTCGTAATCACTTGGATGTCTTTTTTCTTGTCTACGCCGCCACCAGATAAAGAAAAGTGAATGGAGGTCCGTATGCCAACCCGTTTTTTTTTCTTTTTTTCCCCTTCTCTGGGATTTTATCCTCCTTTCTGTGCTTTTTTTTTTTTTTTCTTTTTACGATCCCGCGCGGAGAGAAAAATTAGAATGATAGTCGGGGCCACGGGTCGTTTTCTTCCCTCCTCCTTTTTCCATGATCTACCTCCTCCCTTTTCTTTCAATCTTTTCTTTTTTTCTGCGAAAAACGATCTCCAGATGCGGGCCGGTGGAGATGAAACAGATCCCGGGACCCACCTGCGGCTCCTTCTTTTTTTCCCCCCCACCGTCAGCTCCCCCTTTTTCTGTGCCGTACTTCCCTCTTTCGAGATATGTTCTACTCCGGGCACGAGGGAACAAGGGGGAGGGCTGCCGGTTTGTACCCCTTCCCTTCCTTTTTTTTCACGGTTTTTTGAATTTCCCTTCTTCTTCTCCCCCTCTGTCGGTAAATAGGGGACGATGATGTCCCTTCCTCCTTTCCCCTCTTTTTCTCCTTCCGTGATTTTTGTGGATTTTCTTCCTTCGTTCTTTCTTTGTTTTTGGTTGTTTTTTTTTTTTCTTTGACTTTTTCGTTTTTGGTGTTGCGGGATGTCGGCCTTTAGGGAATTGTGCCGTGACCACCGTTTTTTTTTCTTTTTTTTCTAAAAGCACCCTTCACCAGCCTTTTTTCTCTTTCCTCCCCACGGGGGTGGTCCTGTTTAGGCACTCCAGGCTAACTAGGTTTGAGGTATGTAGTATTTTTGTTTGGTTGTGTGTGGCGTGTCTATTTTTTTTTTTTTTTTCCTTCCTTTTCTTTTTTTCCCGTCTGTTACGTGCCAGCCCTTTTTTAGTTTTTCCCTTTTTTTCCTTGTTGTCGGTCTACTCGCGCAAAGTAAAGGAGATGGCCCGATGATAGAGGGGATCCTGCGTCCTTATTTCTTTTTTTTTTTTTTTTGTTTTCCCCCTTTTCCATTTTCCGGATCCAGGATTCCCCCCCTCTTAGGGGGCATGCCGGGGAGCTTGGCCGGTGAAGTGAGGAGGAAAAAAGTTACCATCCGAAGTATTGTTTCTTTTTCCCCCCTCCCCCTTTTCCTCTTTCAAGCTTTTTTTTTCCCGGGCCATGCTCCCCGTCGGCAGGTAGAGATAAATAGGGGTAAAGGGCGTGGATCGGGGCTCCTTTTTTCCTCTCTGGTGGCGCGGTCTTTATAGTCTTTTTTCTTTTCCCCCCCCCTCAAGACTCGTCGAGGTGATCGACGGCGAGAATGGATAAGGAAATGATTCCTTGTCTCCGTGTCCAATTTTTTTCTTCTCTCGTGTGACTCCTTTTCCATGTCGGCCTCAGTCAGCGCCGGCCAATGAAAGGGCAAGGATTCATCGATCGACGCGCTGTGAGCTGTTTATTCTCGCTATCATTTCTCTTTTTTCCTCTTTTCTCTTGTCCTTTGACACTTTTTTTTCTTTTTTTTTTTTTTCTTTTCCCCTAAGATGTGGCGATCCGGCCACAGCAGAAGAGGAAGCGAACAAACTTGCGCATGGCTTTTTTTTTTTTCCTCTCCCCCTGGCCCCCCCTGTCTGTGTTTCCTCTTTTTCCGTTCGTCCAGCCAGACGTCGAAACAGGGAACTCTGTGTCCATACCCTTCTCTTCTTTTTTTCAATGCCTTCTTCCCCTCCTCCCCCTTAGAGAAAAAGGCGGTTGATCCCGCCCCTTTTCTTGCTTTGCCACCCGCACCCCTTGCACGTGCTTTTTTTTTCTGACACATTCTACTTGTTTGTGGTGGTAGAGACCAGGAAGAAGTTCAACCCCCACCTGCGGTCCTTTTTCTTTCCTTTTCCCTTCCTCTTCTTGAGTGTAGTGTTCCCGGAGCCTTCCCTCCCCCCTCTTTCTTGTTCGATACGTCGGGGGAGATGAAAAAGAAGACAGAAGGTGGGACCCTTCGGCCTGCGATGCCCCCCTTTCTTTTCTTCCTTTTCCCTGAAGGCCGTAGTCTTTCCGAGGTTTTCCCCCCTCCTTCCTGAGGCTAGGAGGGAAGAGGAAAGAAAGAACAGGGACTCGCCCGTCGAGCACTTCTTTTTCTTTCTCCTCCTTAGCGGTGTAATCTCGGTTCGTCCCCTTTTCCCGCGCCAATCACTGCGCCCGAGCACCGGAGGAAGGTGTAGCAGCCGCCGCAGGGTCCGTGTCATTTTTTTTTACCCTTTTCCTTCCCTTTTCCTCCTCCCTCGTTGTTTTTTTTTTTCCTTCTTCGCAGGTCTCTCCCCCCCCCTTTTTTCTCGAGCAAGTGACCTTGGCGCGGAGGCGGTGGTAAATGACGAGGATAATGGGAGGGGGGTCCTGCCCGTTGCCGATTTTTCAGGTTCCTTTTTTCCCCCCCCCCCCCAACCCCCCCCCCCCCCCCCCAAAACCCCCCCCCCCCCCTGGCCGCTCGCCACCGTGCTCGCTTTTTTTTCCTTCTCCTCCCCCTCCGGACGGCACGTTTTTCCGAAGTTTTTTTTTTTTTCTCCCCCGGGCGGGCCGGCGCACCAGGGGGAAAGAAGTGCGCAGGGGCCCCTGCTTTCTTTTCCTCCCCTCCCCCGGGCTATATGGGTCCTTGCGTTCCTTTCCTTTTGCGATCCGTTTCGAGCAGATAAGGCGAGATGCGAAGGGGGTTGAACGGAGTTCCTGGGTTTGCGCCCCCCTCCTTTTTTTTTTGGCTTCCGTTCACTATGGTTTTTTTTTTTTTTTTTTTTCGTTTCTTGCTGCGGTTGGAAAAACGAAAGGCATCGAGCATAGCGATGGTTGTTTTCCTCTGGAGTTTTTTCATTGCCCGGTGAGTCTTTTTTAGGCTCTTTTCTTTTTTTTTTCTCTTTCCCTCGTGCTGTTCGAACGGATGGACGTGACAGAACTTCACCATAAGTCCCCCCCCTTCCTTCTCCCTCCGTTGGGAGGTTCCTGGCCTTTTTCTCTTTTTTCTCCTTGCAGTTCAGGCTTCGCGGTGAAGGATAGGAACAAAGCTTGTGCCCCGCCCCTCTTCCTTCTCCCCCCTCCTTCTCAGCCCGAATTTTTTTTCCTTCTTTTTGCACCAGGGGCTGATGTTATCAATGATCGCGAGATACAGATCAGCGGCGCGCAGATCTATTCCTCTTTCTCTTTTCCCCTTTTTTCTTTTTTCCCTATATCGGAATCCTTTTTTTTTGGACTCCCCTCTTCCTTTTTTTCTTCTTCCCTCTTTTTGTACCGAGGAAGGAATAATGGCTATGGACCATTCTACCTTCCTTTTCCCCCCTCCCTGCCCATTCGTCCCTTTCCTCCGGCCCTTTTCCCCCTCCTCCCAACAGTAGGTAGATTTTCCCCTAGCTTTCCCCCCGCCACCTTTTCTACCGAGTATCTCTGACGCAGAGGGGAGAACTGGCCGTCCCTCCTTTCGCTTTTCGTTTTTCGGCCCTCGAACGTATGACCGGTGAGAAGTGATAGGAATAAACAACTCCTTCCCTTCCATCCTTTTCCGGCTGCTCCCCTTGAAGTGCTTCCCCTTCCCTTCTTTTTCTTCTGACTTTATCGGTCCAGCCGGTCACAGGAAAAGAAAGAGAAGTAAAGGAGACTTACGGTCCCGCCTGTGACCTTTTTTTCTTTTTTTCATTTTTTTTCTTTTCTCCCTTCAAGCCCGACTGTTCTTTTTCTTAGTCTCTTTTTTTTTTTTTTTTCCCGAAGCGGGAACTCCAAGAATGAATTAGAGGAGGTAAGAGAAGTCTACTCCGCCACCCTCTCCTCTCCCTTTTCTTTCCTTTTTTTTTTTTCGATTTCTCCTTCTTCTTTTTTCTGTTGCCAAATCAGAAGAGAGGAGAGGAGACGGAGCTGGACCCCGCCAGTTGTTCTCTCCCAAGCCGCCTTCTTTCGACTTTCTTCTTCTTTTTTTTCCCCCCCGTCCGCCTTCACCGAAGAAGGGGTAAATGATTTCGACCTAACGTCAGGGTGACTTCTTTCGTCCTCTCTTTTCCCCGAGTCGATCCTTTTTTCCTAGTCTTTGCCGGGTGGTGGAGATGACAACAGATCCAGGGAAACAAGAGCCTGGATTAACTGGCCTTCCTCCCTTCTCCTCCTGGGGGCCCGGTTCTTTTATTTTTCTCCTTCCCTACTTTAATCCGGGCCCCAGGGGGAAGGAGATGAAGGTTGGTACCCACGTGTATTCCTTTTTTTCTTTTCCCTTTTGAATCTCCACTCTGGATCACCTTTTTTTTCTTTTTTTTTTTTTTTCGGTAAATCGGGGGAAGATGGGATTTTCCCATTTCTTTTTCCTCTTTCTCTCATTGACCCCCTTCATGGCTTTTCTTATTTTTTTTTTTCCCGAATGTTGGCGTATAGGCGGATAGATAGGGAAGGCTTACCACTGGCTTTTCTCCCTTCTTCTTGCTCCCCTCCGTCCCCTCTTTTTCTGCCAGTGCTCCAGCACGGGACAGCAAACGGGGTGGATGAGGCCCTCCCAGGCACTCGCTTTGGTTTCTTATTTTCCCTTTCTTTTGATTCCGGCGTACCTTGAGAAGCAAAGTGTGGATCGAGTTCGCGCATCTTTTTTTTCTTTACGGCTCCTTCCAGTATTTTTTTTTCTTTTCCTCTTCTTCTTCTTAGTCGCCATGGAAGGCGTAGGTATGACGGTGAACGGGGCCCGGATACCCCGTCCTCCTCCCCCTTCTTCTGTTCCCGTCGCCCTCCTCCTTTGAGCTCTTTTTTTTTCTTTTTCCCGTCCCCTCCCCGAAGTAGGTGTTGATTAAGAGAAAGTACGAAACGGTCATACGTTCGCTGGGCGGTAAATCTTTCTTCCCTTTTACCCCCCGGCCGCGTCTTTTTGGATTTTTCTTTTCCACGGCCCCAAGGGGAGTAGAATCTCGCTGGGTTCCCATTTTCTTTTTTTTCCCGGTGACATCTTTCCCCTTTTTTTTGTGGCTTCTGGCCTGAAGGATAGAGATTTAAAAGCGTCTCCCTGGTCGCCCGTCTCTTTTTTTCTTTTGACCATGCCTTAGCTTGGTGATAGCCGGGCGCAGGGATCCAACCATTGATTCTTCCTTTTTTTTTTTTGTTTTCTTTTTGTTTTTTTTTTTGTTTTTCAATGTCTGCCGACGTAAGAGACGGAAAATAACGTACTTTCTTCCTTTCTTCTTCCTCGAAACCGATCCTTGGCTTTTCCTTCTTTTTTGCTTCTGCCCGTCGGTGGCCAGGTCGGAGGAGGGAGAAGTGAGAGGGAGGATGGGGCGGGGGGCCCTTGTCTTTCTTCTCCCCTCCACGGCGCATCCCTCCTTTTCTTTCCCCACTTCCCCCCCCCGGCGGGCGACGAAAGGGTAAAAGATACGCTGGCGTGCTGGTGGTGACTTCTTTTTTTTCTTTCCTTCCCCTCCCCCTTTCATATCCCAGGTCTTTTTTCCTCCGTACACCAGGCGCCCATGAGGAACCCCCGCCCCCCGCACCTTTCTCTTCTAGCACTGCGTTCTACAAAACCCTTTTTTTTTTTTTACCTTCTTTTTTTTTTTTCCTGACCATGCCTCCGTTCAAAAACAAATGAGAATAGAGCGATCCTGATCGAAGCTGTCTCTCCCCTTTTTTTTTTCCCCTCTGTTTCCCTCCCCCCCTTCTTTCTTTGGCGTCGCCTACGTAGGGGAGATTGAAAAAGCAGAAAGACGTGGCCCCTGCGCCGCGTCCCCTTTTTTTTTTTCGGTCCGCCTCCCAGAGGTCCTTTTTTTTTTTTCGTGTGGCTGCTGGGCTAGGTAGGGAAAGCGGCCAGCCCGAAGCCGGGACTCGCCCCGGCTCGCTTTTTTTTTTTTCTGTCTTAATCCCCCTTTTTTCCCCCCCCCACATGATCGCGATGGGAAAAAAGAATCAGAGCCAATTTCACTTGCGCCTAGCACGTTCTTTCTTTTTTTTTCTCCTTCTCTTTTCCTTCCCCTTTGTTGTCTCTCTCTTTTTTTTTTTTTACCCGCTTTCTCGCGAAGTGAATTGGCGAGGAGGAGGGGAGTACATGAGCGATCATGTGGGAGTTGGGTCCGTCCTTTTTTTCTTTCCTTTTCCTTTCGCTACGCAACCGTTTCCTCGTCCACTTTTTTTTTTCCCCCCCTTCCTCCCGGCACCGCGGGCCCAAAGAACGGAAGAGAAATACGACTAGCCGCTGCCGTTTTCCCCCCTTTTTCTTCTTTTTTTTTCTCCTTTCCTGGGCCCCCTTTTTTTTTTTGAAGCTCCCTTTTTTTTTTCTTTGCACTTTGCTGGTAACGGTCGGGTAACCCCTCCCAGAAAGAATAGCAGCTTAGATGGGCGCTCCGGCTTCCGGATCCCTTCCTTTTCTTTTTTTCTTTGGTTTTTCTCTCACCCCCTTTCTCTTCCTTCTTTCGTCCGGCCCAAAAAATATGGTGGGGATGGGTGGACAACCCCCCCTCCTTTTTTTTTTTTCCCTTTTTTTTCTCACCCCCCCCCTTGTTTTCTTTTTTTTTTTTTCCTGGCGGATCGGCTCTGAGAAAGGAGCTATAAGGAAGGACCGCGGCCGCTGCTTTTGACTCTCCCCTTTTCCTCCCCCAGCACGATCTTCCTTTCTTATTTGTGGCTGTGACTCGAGCAGACCAGGTAGGCAGGAACTCTGCCGCCGCGGCTTCCTTTTTCTCTTTTCCGGCCCCTCCCCCCTTCACTTTTTTTCCCCTCCCCCTCATCTCCAGATGGGCTTGAGAAAAGGTGTAGGTGAAAAAGGTGTTTGCTGTTCTCACTTCTTCTCTCCTTTTATCCTTTTTCTTTCTCCTTTGCCGTCCTCTACTTTCTGACTCTTCTTCCCCCCGCTGCGCTACCCACTCAAAAGGAGGATATGGAAAGATTGGAACGCGCCGGAATTTTCATTGTTCTTTTTTTTCCCTTTTTTTCCCCCTCCCCTTTCCTGGCTTTTCCTCTTATTTTCTTCCTTCGGTGATCACTACTTTCCCGATCCCCTATCTTTTTCATTTCTCTTCCGCCGCGGTGAACTGAAAGTGACTCGATCCGGACGCTTACTTTTTCTCTTTCTTCCTCTCCAGCCTCCTTTCTTTCACTTGACCTCCTTTTTTCTCTCCTTCTTCCTTTCGTCCCCCTACTTAAAGGGCATGAGAGAAGGTACACGAAAGGGCCGATGTGAGACCCTTTTTCTCCTTTTTCCCCCTTCAGTCCCCTCTCCCCCTTTCGGACCTTCCCTCCCCCGATCCTCGGGGGCAAATCTAATGGACTTTGCGCGAGTCGCGTCAATCCTTTTCCCCCCTTTCCCGGTTTTCTTTTTCCAATAGCTTCCCCCCCCCCTTTCCCCCAGAATGGAATTGAGGAGTACCCGCGACGTCTCCCCTTTTCTCTTTCTTTTTTTCAGGGGCCACCCCCCTCTTGAAGGTTTTCGGTGTTCCTCGACCTGGTGATGTTAGGAAAGCATCCGGCGCAGCTGCTCCCCTTCTTTTTTCTCCCTTTCCCGCGTCCTCTTCACTTGTTTTCCCCTTCCTATGCGGACAGAAACACGTACGCAATGGACGAAGAAGGGGTCCTTTCCCGTCCTGCGTCTTTTCTATTTCTTCTTCCCCGAGCGTACAGCAAGCAGGGGAGAGAAGAGTCCTTTTTTTCTTTTCCTCTTCCCACTATCCTTTCAAACCTCTCCCCTCTCCCCTTTTTTCTTTTCTCTCCCCCTGGGACCCTGCGTGAAAGAGTAGAAG
>Ga0179593_1622608_pt1 | contig 21124 bp, 24 predicted proteins | sample CZODoug2_1_08_16_FD_185931 | JGI IMG/M metagenome (GOLD analysis project Ga0179593, IMG submission 185931) | Vadose zone soil fungal communities from Angelo Coast Range Reserve, California, USA - CZODoug2_1_08_16fungal (PacBio error correction) | ecosystem: Environmental > Terrestrial > Soil >... | reverse complement strand
ACCCCGGCACGGCTCTCGAAGTCGCCTTGTTCTTTCCAACTGCCTTTCCTATCCCCCCCCGTCGGCTGAGTCATCCCTTTTTAGAAAACTACCTCTGCTGTTCAACCCGGATGTACAAGCCTCCCAGTTCAGGGGGAATTCTTTTAAAACCCCCCAACCCCCCGTCCCTACCCCACGGAAGGATGGTCATCCCGGCGGGGACGAAAAAAATTTTTTTTTCTTATTTTTCCTCCTTTACTGACACCACCACACCGCCAATAGGATGTGGATCCTCCTCCCTTCCGAAAGAAACACCTACCTTCTCCCCCACCTGTCCCCATTATGACCTTTGACAGAGTGGACAGGGCCAATCCCCCACCTTTATGAACCACGCCCAATTTTTTCCTCCGTAATTCCCCCCCACCAGGATTTTATGTTGGCTTGAACACTAGGCAAAGACATTCCAAACCTTGCATGAGCCTGTTCCTTTATCGCGTTCATCCTCCCATTCCGGACATCATGACATCATGCTAGCCCTTCATCTCTCGCATTAAGATCGATTCCTAACCTTTTTTCCGTCCATCTTATTTTGAACTCCCTACGTGTTCTACAAATTCTTGTTGAAAAGTAATTCTCACGGTGGGAGAACCGTATTGCCTCACCCTGAATTTCCTGTATCAATTTCTTTCTCACCCCCACTTACAAACACAAAAGTCACTTTTCCTTTCTATTTTTAGAATTGGTTTCCTTGTTGATATTGACCCTTTATGGCGTTCTCCTATCCCCCTTACGACCAACCTCCCCCCAAATTCCCCTTCCTTGTAATCCTAACTCAATTTTTTGCGCAGGCTCCCTTCTAGGCCGCAAAAAGTTCGTTGACCCCCCATTCTTTTAAAGCTCTTTTTTAAAATAGCGATAATCTCATTACCAGTTTCTTCCGAAGCCCGACTTCGGAACAGTGCCTCAGCCCCTCCCCCCATCCAGAATAAATACGACTTTAGCTATTTAACCCTAAATACCTTCCTGAAAGTACTTCCAAACTTTTCCCTGGTTTCTAAGGAAGAATCCCTTAATTTTTTGTTCTTATAAGGGCCGCCACGATTGCAACTTTCCTAAATTCCCTCGCCTCCTCATGAAAACAAATACTTTGAAGTTGACAGATACCCTTCCCATCCCCAAAGCCTCTTTCAAACGTTCCCGAGAGGTCAGGTTCTACCATTTTTCAGGTTGAGACTTATCGTCCCCCCCTTCCCATGTTTTTAGTCCCCAATTCCCATTCTTTAGTAGGTTGAAGTTGTGCTTCCTTTGGCTTTTCATAATGGGGGCTTTGTCCCTTTCGGTTCCATTTTATGTATTTTATCCAGAGATATTTTTTATTTTAAAGGTCTGAATTCCCGATATTTCTTTCTTTTCCGGACGTTGATTCTCTTTTCGGCAGATTTGAAAGCGCTTGCCTCTCACATACTTTTTCTTTGGATCCCATAAGTGAAAAGAACCCCCCACCCTTTTTTCGGCGATTTTCTGGGATTGATAATTTACCGGTGATACACCTTTTTCACTTTTTGCCCACAGGCGACGCACCTGACATCCCCCTGCAAGCTAAAGAGTTTTTATGGTGCCTCCTTTTTTTTTAGACGGTAAGGGTAAGTTTGAGCCCGGTTTTGAACCCTTTCGCCATTTAACAAGAACGGGTCCCCTTGTTGGTATCTTAAGTGAACTATTGAAAACTTCCTCCTGTATCTCAAGCTTAAACCCTGGTTCTTTTTCCCAGGCCCATTTTCCTATCCGAATTTCCATACTTCTGATCATTGGAACGACAGTATCGTTTTTCCCTAGCCCCCTCCGGACACACGAGTCTTTGAACCGTTATTTTTGGATGTATCCCCTGCTGACCCTTTTTTAAACATAAGCAAGGTCTTACTCCCATTTTTTATTATTTTTTCTTCCCCCGCAGGTGCCGGCCTTGCACACTTATATGTTTCAAAATAATAAGAGCGGTTTTGCCAGTCAAGTCCCCTATTCCTTTTTCCCTGCTAGGTCAGGAGTCCTGACTTTTCCGTGGATCAATTCGTTCCCCCATTTTCTTTTATCCATGAGTGGTACCTTCAGGCGTCAGTAAAACCCCTTTCCCCCCCAAACCCCTTTCTATGTTTGTACTAAAATAAAAATGAGGGTCATACAGGCAGATTCCCCAACCCCCCTCATCGGTTTTTGACCCCAATAAAAGTTCAGGGATTCATAGGTGAAGATTGATTGAATGCGACTGCCTTTCCGGTCAGACCAGCTAGTTTCTTCTTAGACTTTCGTTCCTTCCAAACCACTCCCTATGCTCACCCTTTCCGTCGCTTGACGTCACCAGCGGCTTTGGATTCGACTCTTTAATCCATGAACCCCACCTAAGGGATTTATCTTTTTTATAGCTTGCCCTTTTTCAGAGCCCCCTCCTTGGGACTCCGTCTACTGAAAGTCCTCAGCCCGGATTCCCACCGACAGGGCTTTTCAACTCCCCTCGCATTGAGTTTTGTTCTTCCCTTTTTTTTTATTTCGCTTGGATAACTGTTTTTTTACGGCTTTTTATCCAGACCTCTCCCCGAATACACGGGATACTGGAATCTCAATTTTGCCCCCGTGTCCCTTTTACTCCAAATGTTGCCCAGCTGCCTTGGAACCCCAACACCTGCATTCTCTTGCGGTGTTGAAGGTAAGCAACTTTTTAATTTCTACAATGAAAAGGAACGGTTGAGCCCCTTTTAGTACTGCTTCTGATCTTTTTTTATCTACGTGGTCTGCGTGTACCTCGGAGGACCGTTCTTTCTTCCTTCACAAGTTGAGGCGGTTCTATGTTGGGGCTCTTGGAGTCTGATTCCCCCCTCCACAGACCTCTCCTCGGCCGCCTCTCACACCTTAAAACCGCGTCTAGTTGTCATTATCTTTTCACTTTGCATAGGTTGCTCAAGGGGCGAGAATTTACTTCGGTTTTCGGTCCCAGCTTTCCCATCAAAATGGTTCCAGTTCCACTTGTCCCCGGCTCTTTTTTTTTTTTTCAAGTCTGTAGATGGAGGGATTCGCCGGACTTGTAGCTTTCTTCCCCCCATTCATTATATGATTGTGGTTGATGTCCATTTTTTTTCCTCTATTCACCGGTTTCCCTTCTCCCCGAATGGACTTCCTGGTTACCATCCATAGGTTGATAACCGTCACAAAGCCTTCAGGATCAGTTGACGTGACTAAAGGTTCAACAAAAACAACTCCAGATTTTTCCCTGACAAGGTTGTGATTTAACCTAATTTTTTCTCCCCCCCCCTTTGTATTTTTCGTTCCCGTCCTGAATCTGGGAATGCTTCAATCGTTGCGCTCTTGCGTTTTTCCTGGTTGGCCAGTTATTCCCTGAATTTGTTCCTTGTCTATGCCAGGAATAGAATCTTCCAACCATAACCTTTATGTCAGTTTAGGTGTCAATTTTTCCTTTCTATTGCAGTTTCCACTGTTCCTCAGAGAGGTCGGCGCCCTTTTCCTTCCCCCTTCGCACCACAATGCCAAAACCGCTATACTCTCCACAACCCCCACGGGCGGTTCCTGAGTTCCCTTCTTAATTTTCCAAAAGTATGATCTTTCCCTGCCAAAACGGTTCCACTTAACTCCAGAAATGATGTACCGGTTTTTCACCCCCGTGCACAAACAATGTTAAAGGGACCCATTAATCTATCCCCATCTTTTTTGTTTGAGAGATGAATTTGTCGTACTTTTACCTTGGAGAATGTTTTCTTGAACCCCCCTTTCCATATTTAAAGTTCCTTTTTTCATTCCGACCCATTACAGTTTGTAACAATGCCACTGAACTTTTTTTTAACTTCCTTCCCTCCCTGACTTTCTTGTGTTCCCCTGTCTCCGTTTTTTCTTCAGAATTCAAAGCGGAATCCGCCGGACTAGCGGCTTTCCCGGTTTATCCGTTTCCGTACCTCCCAAACCGGAATGACTTCGGATTTTTCATGACATGGCTTTAAGGGTGGCTTATCTACCCCTCCCCTCACTGTTTCCCCCCATGGATCGGACCTGCGAGCACCTTGTTTCCCTACATAAAGGTCCTTTTTCTCCCCCTCTTTGAACAATATGGGGGACTTTTCCTTTGCATTTTTTAAGGGAAGCTATTAAACTGAATGTGCCCCCCTTTTCTTTTCGTCCCTTCTCCCCGAAGGCTTTGTGGCATCCCGCTGGTTGCTGCTCCTTTCTTTCCCCCGGACTTTTGAAAGGCACCTTTGTGGAACCCTCTAATATTCCCAACCTTTGCCAACCTAATGAATGTAAGCCCACTTTGATCCACTGTGCCTAACACAATCCCCGTCCACCCCTCGCAACCCCCACACAGATTCAGTTTTTTTCCCTACGGGATTCCAAAATTTTATGGATCTGTCCTCCTTTCCCCCAGTCCTTTTTTCCCCCCCCCCTAAAGCTCCCATTTGAAACTCACCTTTACCTGGACGGCTTAATTCCACCACTCGACCGGGTTCTTTGTTCTGCATTCCTTTTCCCCCGTTTTTTATCTCAAGTTTTCTTCCCCCCCCCTCTTTTCTCCCCAAATCGTTCCCGCTCACCCCGGTTATTACTTTTTCCGCACAATCGACCAACGGCTCGGTTACTCCCATATCAGAAAGAGCGACCGGACTTCCAGCCCCCCCTTCCCCCCAGGAAGCATTTGGGACGTTTACCTGAGTTCCGTCCCGCAAGCGGCTGCCGGTGTTTTTTTCCACCCCTTCTCCTTCCCCAAGTGGAATAATTTGCCGACTTTATTTTTTCCCCCCCCCAATTTTTCCTGGATTATTTTTCGGAAAAACGTGGATTACCACCAACGAGCTTTTCCGCCCCTTGTCAAAGAGAGACCACGTGCTTTCCCGACCCTCGTTGACTTTTTTTGCGCTTATATTGGCATGGGATTCCCACATTCACTCTTATCTGGTTTGAACAAAACGGTCTTTGATCTGAGGCCTATCGTTCAACATTTTCCTCTTTCAAAAGTAAAGACATATGGGCCGAATCTCGTTCCTGCTCTGGTTCACATCGTTCGCAGGAGGTCCTTCGGCATCGAATGTGGTGGGACTCAAGAACGCCCGCCAACCACACCCCCTTTTGAGAGCCGGTCCTTCCCCCCAGAGGTGTCCCGGCAGATGTGCCCTTTCCCTCCCTTAAATCTTTAGATCCAACTAGGAACACCCCTTGCGGGAACCCGCTTATCTCTTTTTGTTTTTGGTGATTTGAACATCTTTCCCTTGGTTTTTTATCCGCCTTGTGGAGTTTCCAGCTACCCCTGGATATTTTTCGGGGATTTAATAGTCCAACAAGAAGTTAAATTTTTTCTTGAGTTTCTCCCCTTTTGGTGACAGGCCTTCCTACCCCGATGTTCACCTGGACGCACCGACCTATCTAAAAATTTCCCTCAATCTGATACTTCTGGTGTGAACTTCCCCACGGCCCCCCCTTCTTTTCAGTGATTGAAAACCATATACTGGTGGTGTTGTATTTCTTTTTAACCCCGACCGTAAAGCGATGGCTTCCAATAAGCCAGTTTCTTTTCCGAACCTGTGAGTAAAGTCTTCCAAGGACAGAGACGGCCCCAACCTCAACTTTTTGTAGTTAAGCCTGTACCCCCCTCTGGCAGCTTCGATCTTACTACCTTAGTGTAAATGGAACGAAGGTTTCCCATTTGTCCCATTAGTCTCCTTTCAAGGGGAGTCAACTTCTAGGGTTCCTTTTTCCCTCCCGATATCAGTTTTACACTACTTCCTTATACCACACGGGAACATGTTTTCCATTGATAACCACCCCCTTTTTCACTGTAATCCAATGTTGCCCCTACCCTTCGGCACCGACCCTGATTACAACCTACTACACGAGGACTCGATGCTTCAGTGGAGGGGCAAAACTTGTCCCCCAACCCTCCTTTCTTTCCCTCAGGCTAATTTTTCCAAAGCCCCCTACGCACACCCCGTGGACGGTTGAGGGTAAATCCCATGGAGAACATCATTTTTTATAGAGACTCAAAATTTCTCTTCAATCTCCCTAAAGCTACCCGACACGTTGTAAAGAAGTATCCATATTCTCCCTTGAGTGAAAACGACCCTATCGCGTTATTACCCTCCACTTTCCCAAATGCCAAATGCACAGGATAAAGCCACCGGCCTCCCCCCCCAATTTCCTTTCAGATTAACTGCTACCGGTTTTCCCTGTTCCTGTTGATTAAGGAGCCGTTCCCACTGACCCGTTTCTTTTATGGATCAAAGTAACGGTTTTAGAGACCTCCAACCCCTGACTAGTTACCAGGCTCCGGGGCGGGAACCTGTGCTCCCTTCTTTTCCCCCTTGCCCCTGCCCAGGAGCCGGCTTTCTCTTTTGGTTCTTAGCCGGTCTTCATCGGCGGTACATAAACCCTTCGACATTGGATTTTTCTTACCCCTCCAACATTGCCACCTTTTTCGAGCTAATGGAGGCGCGTCTTGAGCTGCTTGTTTTTTATTCTATCCTCATTCGGTTCGTTAGGCAGCCTGGTCGCATATATTCCCCCTCCTTCTTAAGCCTTTTCCTTATGAATGATTTGCTCGTTTTTTTGCTGCCATCGCTTGGTTTTGAAACTGCGCCCCCCCTTAAAGTTCCCCCCCGTTATAAGGCCTGGATGGGATTTTTGGCGGTTTCGACTTTCCCCGGATGCCGTAGACACGATGACCCCGCACCCCCTGCGACAAGAATCCATTTCGAGACGGGTGTTTTTTTTTGAAATGAAGTCCAGAAGGTCTCCTTGAGGTGGAAAGAGCCGTCTTCCCCCCTATTCCTTCGCTTACACCCAGCAAAAAGATTAAACCCTGCCTATTTAGACTAAGATTGATTTTTCCATCTTCCCTCAGAATTTTTTTGGATAGGTGTTTTCATGTAATGATTTGCAGATTTCCCGCCCCTTTCTTTTTATGGCCTTTCGATGATGCCGTATCTCTTTCTTTTTTACTGGCTTTCCGATGTTGTTTCCGCCTCATAATGGGTTGGAAAATTTCGAGTATTCCCTCTCCCTTTTCGTTGTGACCCCTCCACCACCCTTTTTTTTCTTTGAATGTGAGTACACATTATTCCACCTGACATGTTCGGAGTGGAGAGCTTTTTGATTCAGTAATTGAGCAGTCCCTCTCCCCCTTTTCTTCTCCCCTGATTTTGGTGGTTTTAACCATTCCTCAAAGTCCGTTAAGCCCCACGCCCTTTTTTCAGTTTTTTAAAAAGACTTGTGCCTTCCCTTTTGATGCTTTCCAAAAAGTTTTTTTTGCATACATTCTGGTAGATATCTTAAAGGGTAAAATTGAACTATTCTAATGGTGTTTTTTACTCCGATTTCTTTCTCTAGAAGGGTGGTTATTCGTATTTCAGAGTAGCTGTGTGGAAACCGTTTTCCGTTTTTTTTGGAAACCCTGCAGACCTTTTTACCCCTTTTTAACAACTTTGTGTTCATCTGAGGGCGCCTCCCCTACGATTGCTGGACTTCTTTTTTTCCCCAAAATTAGGATCTTTCTCCTTTTTTCCCTCCAACTTCACATCTCTGCGTTCCCCCGTTAAGAGCGACCAAGACCGTTCTTGATCCACAAACAACCCCGTTTGACTCCACCCCGTGCGCGCTAGATTTTTCCGGAAAACGCGGCGGCGGGTAGTTCTTGACGCCCCCCCATCCTTTCAGATAAAACCCTTTTTTCTTTCCCTCCAGATTTAGAAACCATCGTCCTCTTTCCTCCGAACATGTCGGTTGACCGGTAGCATTTATTCCCCCGATCTTACCCCCCTCCAAGCTCCCCACCGTTTTGATTAAGCACACTTTCCCTTCAATTTCCCCCGTAGGATTGGCGGAAAAAATGACCAAACACAGGATGCTTCGCTGAAGGCCTTGTCCCCCCTACTCAATCCTTAGTCGGGCTTATCGGATCCAAAATGCTCGACATACCGTAGAGAACTCCCTGTAGTAAAAGCCATTGCCGCTGCCATTTCACTTTTTTCTTTTTTCAATTCTGAAACGTGGGAAGTGTCCTTTTTCAGACCCCTTCCCTTTGGAAAAATGATTTAATTCATATTTCCACCTCCAACCACTTCAATTCGTTGCTTGCTGGTGACCCATTCTTTCCTCTTGTTGCATATGAATCCTGAGTTCGTTTAGCAAAAATCTCCCCCCCCCCCCCTCTTCAATAAATTTTTTTTCTCCTTACCCCCCCTGGATTTTTTCAGCCCCTGGGACCCCCCTACTCACCCTCCGTTGACTTAATCCTCATAGGCTACGTTACCTCTTTCCCCTAGTATTATTTTTAATCAAAAGTATGCCGAACGCCATTGAGTCAACCCCTCCCCGCACTCAAAAACCCCGCCCCTTCCCTGATCCAGTACCTCAAGTCTGTTCCAAGAAGGTTTTTCCTCCAAGGCTTTCAGCCCTTTTGGTTCCACTAGACCGGTTTTACCGGTCCCCCCAACTTTCCGAAGCGTTTTCAACTCACTCCTTGACTTGCATTCCAACTGTAATCACTTACCGGATTTTTAACCCCCTAAGACGTTTTTTCTTCTAAGAGGTCCCCATTTGCTTTCCCTTCTGTAAGGAGGTACTTAATAGAGAACTTTCACCTGGTAAACTGTTCAGTGACCCTTTTCCTTTTGGTCAGGTTGTGCTTTCCCGGTTTTGAGTTTCTGGGGGCTTTGTTCCTTTTCTTCGGTGTCATTGAGGTAGAGAACGCTATCTTTTGCCTTCGATTGATCGTCTGTTTGTCCGGCAACGCTCTCCTTTCTTCGGGCCGAGGAACGCGATGTTCCCTTGAACATCGCGCACTTTTTTTTCAATTTCCCCTCCCGGTATGTTCGTGATGATTCTTTATGATTTCCAGGTGGACACCTTTTTGGACAAAAGTTCCTTTCGCTGCGGCACCAACTGAAGCTCAGTGTGTTTTTCCTGTGTGATTGTTTTTTCAGGTAAGGGTCAGGTTCGGGTTCCCCATTGTCCCCCTTCCCCCTCGGTTCCCCCGACGGTACTTTTTTTTCCAATTCTCTCGTGCTGAGTCGACTTCCCCCCTCGTCCGTGTGACGAAAGTCAGGATACCCTTGCTCGTCGAGTCCATTTATCTCTTTCATCTCCCTCTCCCCAGACGGAGCAACCTACAGGATTCCCTCCACCCCTTTGCAGGTTTGCGTCGCTTAACTCCATTTTTTTCACTCCATTCCTTATGGGGATGAACCCCTTCTTCGGTTCTCCAAACCGGAAGATGAGTTAATCCCCATGGCTTTTTTGCCATGAGTTTGTAAGGTGTTATCTCTACCTTTGGACTCTAGGTAGGAGTGTGAAACCTCCTGTTTTTTCCACAATGCCGCACCATCTTTTGCCTATCCGTGTTTCAAAGTAAGTTTTTCTGAGCCCCCCCCCCCCCAATAAGGGAGATGTCCCTCTGCCCACTTCCTGGCATCAGACCTCTTTTCCCCTCCCCCCCAACCCTGCCCTGATTTTCTAGATTCCCCCAGTTTAAATTGGTAACGGGCTCCGGACTCTCCTTTCCGCGTTCTTTTATGACCTTTCGTCAAAAGGCTCTTCTTTTTCCCCGTGGACTACCAACAATCCTTATTCTTCGCCCTTTTTTTTTTGAGGATTTTCCGTAACCGAGACTATGCCAAGGCCAATTGGTTTTCATTCTTCCCTTTTAGATCAGAATGTGGAAGATCTTCAAGTTTTTCCAATCGGGTTTTTAAACACCCCTAGAAGGGAAGATTTGCCTGCAGACCGATCCCGCAGGGCTCCCCCATTCTCTTTCCTTTGTAGAGGTTTGGCGCATTCTAGCCTTACTAGTTTTCCTTTGGTGATATTCTTGGGTTTATCCTCCGTTTTCTGCCCCCCAGATTCCTTCTTAACCATCCTTCCCTTTCAGACAAGGAAGGTCCCAATATTTCCACCTCTTGATTTGCGGCCCCCACCCCCAGTCACTTCCCGTTTTTCGTGGCCTTCAACGATGCTTTGGCACCCAATGGCTCCCACCCCCTGAAGAGGTTTTTTTTTGGTCGCGCTTCGGTCTTTATTCCGCCAATGCCGTTTTTTTTTTGACACGATAAAAACGTGCTCGGCAGGAAGCTGTTCTTCTTCCCCCGCTTTTAGAAGAGTCCCCGGCATTTTGACACCAAGTCCCTGATCTTGCCCCCCTCCTCAAATTTAAAAACGTGTTTGAACTTCCCGTCCCCCTTATTGATCTATCATTGTGGGTCTCGATTGCGGCGAGCCCTTTCATAAATGTTTTTCCCCCCCGTCAAATCATTTCTTCTTTTTTATCCCATTTTCGTGTCGAGGATTTTCCATTTCTCCCCATCTTCCAGTTTTTGAATTCTTAATCATTAGGAGTCTCTCTTCTTGGGACGATATTATAGGTTTCCAATTTCCCCCTTCCCCCTTCTTCCGAGAGACATCGCCTAGTAAGACAGCGGATTCCTCCCCCCCTTTGCTCCCCCCCCCGTGCTCCCATCCAGGTGTTCCACCCAACTCTTACCCCTTTCAAGGATTCTGGGTGATTTCCCCCGCTGCTCCCCCCATCCTTTTCTTTTTCCCCAAGTTTTTTTCCGAATCCAGTCTTCTCCCTTTTATGCCGCTTGCCGGATCCAGGGTTCAGATGAAATTTTTAGGCCTTTCGATTCCCTTTCTACTAATGCTTGGACTTCCTGTTGCGTCTTTACCGGATAGGACGGGCAACCTGGTTTTCTTCCGGTGTTCCCCTGTGCCCTCGGTGCCAGGCGCACTGCCCCAACTCCCCACTTTTCCCCCCCGAAAATGGCTGATCGGTCTTTTCTTTCCCTCCTCAGTGACACGCTGATCGCATTAAAACCTACCTTTGAAGACTGCCCTGTCCCCACAAGACCCCTCGCCCAACGTTCAAGGACAGAACCCCCCCCATCTTCTTTTTTTTCGAGGATGAATTCCTTTGAACTCTTTTCTTTGGGAACCTCTTTTTAGCATTTTTTTCCCTGCAAGTTTTTCATTAAGATCATCCGTTTTCCTGAAATCCAGAATCTACCCGGCCGTTCGTGGATTTGCATTGTTCCTGTGCCATTTGGGTCGTGATTTCCCATTCATTTCCCCCTTTCACACTCCATTTGCGAACCCGTCTCTTAGTTCCCTTTTTTCTTCCGCAAACGTCTTCAGACCTGAACTTGTCCTACCTCCCCTTCAGATGAAACCAGGGATCCGGTCACTTTTTCCCACCCCCCCCTTTCTTTGAATCTCCCTTACTGACCGGCAATCCCTGTGCACCTACCGTATCGCGGCTGGGAACCCCGATGTCTTCACGAAGGCATGTGGTTGGAGGAAACCCCTTCTGTTAGGCAGGATGAACCATTGAGTGTTTCCTTGAATGGTCCAGAGGAGATGTAAAAGGCTTATTGTTTTGAAACTTCACCCTACCCCCAATATTCGGATTGCAACCATATCCCCGAAATACTCATGGCATCATCCAATTTCCCTCCTGATTTGAGAATTTTAACCCCTCATCGAAACGACTTTCCCCCCCACCCGAGGGATTTCCTTCACCATTTTATGGCGCTGGTCCCAGCGGCGAGTACTCCTCTCCCCCCCCCCCCCAACTACAAAATCTCAATGGACCCTCGCCCATGTCTCCCCCACCCCTCCACCCTCTCACCCTTCCGGATGTTTTTTTTTTTTTTTCTCACAATTGAGGACCGGTTTTAAGGTGGATTGTGAGTCCCCCTTTTAATCCTTTTCTTGTTTGGTTCTGCATCAAAATCGTCGCGACCAAAGAGGGTTTTTTTTTTTTGTGTCATTGACCCTCACGTTTTACCCCTGTCCCCCTTCTCCCAAGTAGCTTTTTATCACCCAAGTCCTACTTTTTTTTCCCTTACCACACAGGGACCCCGATCCGTTTCCTTTCAGTACGGAAAGATTTTTCTACCCTCCCCTCCCCCGCACTCCCCCTCGCAGGTGGGGGTGCCTGCAGATGTCTGATTTCCCCCCTCCTAAGTTTTCTGTCAAATGTTCTAAATTATCCGGTGTCTCCCTGAACAGATCTGGACAAAGCCAACCCCCGTAAACCCCCGTTATCCCGAGGGAAAATTTATCGAAGACCCCTTTTTTAATGTTAATTTTGATAACTGTGTTACTTTATGAAGTTCGACCTTCCAAGCTTGAGTCCCCCACCCCATTTTTTTGACAGGGATAGTCACCTTTTGATCTACCTTTTTTACATGCACTGGAATTCTACACCTCTTTTTTCCATCGGCGCCAAATTGGAGTTCAGCCTTCCCCTCATCCTTGGTGGGCTTCAATACCCGACGCCACCAGCCCTCCGAGCGTGGCGGCCGTTAATTTGCAGTCCCCCTTTTTCCACTTTAATATCTATGACTCAAGTGAAAAATCCTTTAGAGGTCCTAATCTCTTTTGTTTTGGTTCTGACCCGTCCTTTTTTCTCAATTGAGTCCCCAACCTGGCCTTTTTGGGGTTTCACTCTCACCCTTTTCGTTAAACATGGCTAGGGAGAGTGAAGACTTGCCTTTATTTTTCAAATGTCAACGACCCTTCTAACCCCTTTTTGCCCCTATTTTCCTAAACCGTGTCTTAGTTTTGACGACCCGGCCCCCCCGCCTCTGAAGTGTCATTTTGAACCACTTTTTTTGGAGAAGAACCATCGCCGCGCTTCCTTCCCTCCCCCCCCCCCCCCCACTTCCGTTTCAGGACTCAACCTCCTTTCAAGTCGGAAAAAGCCAGCCTGACGGTGCCCACCCGGCACGTTGTTTGTTCACGACGGATTGCGCGTCGATCGACTACTACTTCTTTTCCCTTTGACGCCGACGGAATTGCAAGGCCAGGAGTTACGGCCCAGTTAGCTCCCTTAGTACTTCGATCCTGAAACTCGAGAAGTTAACTTTACCTTCAGTCCTTTCCCCCCACTTCGTGGGCACTTTTCGAAACCTTCCCCCGTCCATCAACCCTGCACTTACCAATTCTACCTACTCCCAAACGCTGAGTTCAGTTGTAGCCTCCGCCGTTTGGTGCCCTTTTTTTTCAACACCGCTGGTTGTCTCAAACCCCAGCCATAGCAGAAAGTGCCCCCCTTCCCCGGATAATGGATCCCCCGAATGAGACTCATGGTGAAGTTCAACATCGCGGTTCCCCGCACCATACACCGTGAGCATCCGACTCTAATAGACCTCCGTGGGGAAAGACTATAGCGTTCTAACTTTCCCCCCAAATTTTCCGAAACTTGCCAAGGATTAACGAACACCTTACCCCCAAAAGCCCCTGGCCCAAGCATGGCATGGCTCTTTTTTCCTTTTTATAGATTAAGGCTCAGCCCGGACAAGAACTTCCCTGGGGAGAGCAATCCTCGCGTTTTTCCCCTTTTCCCCCCGGCGTGTGACCAGACGCCGGGGGGAAAGATCTATCCAAGTAGGGAGTTTTTGATTCCCCGGGGATTTATGGCAAGTGACCTTCCCCCCCCTTTTTTTCGGTACTAAATACTGGATTTTCCCCCCTTAAACGTGACAGTGTCATACTTCCTTCCCCTTTTCGAGCTATGGTCTTTTTCGTTTGTTTTTTGTTTTCCCGGTTTCCTCAGCGCATGACTTGGTATTACGGCTTCAGTATATATTTCCCTCAGATCGTTCCCTCTTTACTATGAGGACTACTTACGGCTTTTGTTGCTGCCGAAGGAAATCGCCCCGAAATGGCTATGTACTCATTCTTCTGATGCGGTTCCGGCCGACCTTCCCGCCCTTGGCCGTCCGCAAGGCTCCTTCATGGACTGTTTTCCGGAGGTTGTTTCTGTGGGACGAAATGTCAGCCCTCCTTTTTTACCCCTTGATTGAGCAAGCCGGCGCCCCACGCTTCCCTGCTTCCACGCTTTCACCCTGATTGACTGAACACTTGAGAGCAGTTTTCCTTTTTTTCTTGGGAGATCTACGCCGAATGCGCCTGCTTTGCTGGCGCGGATGTTCCCCGAGGAGGCTGTGCCGCCCTTCTCCTTCCGAGTTTTTATTGGCTTGCCGATGTTTAAGCACAATTCCCTCCTGTTTTTTCCCTTTTCCTTTTCTTGATGCGTGTGCATTTCAAACCTTTGGGCTTGCCTGGTAACATCGGAGCCAAAAGAATGTCCTTTCTTTTTCGGAATTTTTGCTTCCGGCAGTGAGAGTACCCCTCCCGAGCGCGTCCATGTATGATGGTTTTATTCCCTGCGACCCCCCAGACCGCTTTTCGCCAAGCTTTCGAAGGTTCCGTTGGTGGATTTTGCCCTTTAATTTTTTTTTTGGCGAATTCCGGGTACTTGCGTTTTTTCTGGTTCGATCTCCGTTGACATGCCGACCATGGTTGAATTTTTTCTCTTGTCCGATTTTTACTCGACGACCCTGGTTGTTTAGCTCGGGGGTTAACCAATTTCCGCGCCCTTTTTAGATATCATCCCCTCATACGGTCCTGAGGAGTTTCGCAGTTCGCCCCTTTTTTTTTTTCGAGTCCCGGCACCCCCGAGCAAGCTCACGAATACAAACACAGTCCATCGTACCCACCAACTAAACTAAGTTTTCCCTTCCCATTATGCGATCTACCCCAACCCAACGGGATATCCCAACCCCAAAAACAGTTTGACTCCGGCCTAAACAGCCGCATAAGCGTCTCCCCCCTTGTCTCTGTCGAATTTCCCGTTTTCTCATTCTTCACCACTCAATCGATGTGGATCAAGGTCGTCATGTCAACAACATTCCGGATCGGCTCTAGCCCTTCCCCCGTATTTGTGACAGTTGAACCTTAAATTCCCCCTCCTCCCCCCCCCTTTTATGCCCTTAATCCTTTTTTCGCGTTTCCAAAACCCCGGAGGATTGGAGATCCCCCCCCTCAACCAAGCGGACATCTCGGCTTAAATAAGCTGGTTCCTCCTGTCTTCGGAATTTTTATCATTTGACAGAATTCCGACCTTATCGAGCCCCCTTTCCCGCGAATTGTCCTCCGGAAATCAGGCAGCGTCTACTCTTTAAGTAAATGCTTACAGCTTCCCTCTCCCTTCTTGGTTCGACTTATTACCCCAATCTTTTTTAACTGATGTCCTTCCATTTCGCAAAACCCAAACCCAGTAATCACCCCCTTACATTTTTTGTTCCTGATTTTCCAGAGTGGGGGCCCTAAGTTTTCCCTTCCATCCCACCGCCGCAAACCATGCTGGCACGAATTAACTACAGGTTCCTCCCCTTTTCAGACTTTCCAATGCTTACTGTCTTCACCCGCCACACAGCCGACATTAATCTCACCCGCACCGTCCCCTCTCTTATTTGACCATAATATACTCCAACTTCGAATCCCTTATGTTCCCCAGCCCAAACTCAAACAGCAATCCTCCATTTCGAAAATAAGTCCATGAAAATTTTCTTTTCCGCATCCTGACCCGACTCAGCCAAGTTTTCGTTACTCATGATTCAGCCCCCGAACCCTGACCTTCACCGCCCAGCCGCCAATCACGCCTGCAATGACAAGATACCTTTCCGAGTCTTTTAAAAGAATCCTTTCCACGAGCTTTACGGTGATCAATGACCCTGTTGGCTGGCACGAGTGACCTTGAACCCGCCAAACGGGACGCCAGTTCACAAGGCTGTACGTGAAGCTTGGGTTTCGTTTAATGTTTCCCCTTGGTGACTTTAGGTAGTGGTCTTTTTAGTTGTAGAACGCGATCTTTTTTTATTTTCCATAGATTCATTTATGTTTTTTTCCATTCTTCCTTGCCGTGAATGGGACCTTTTAGAACCCTCTCTTACCGCCCCGGCTGGGTGTGTCACCCTGAACAGAAACCTTAGGTTTGTTATTTTTGCCGGCCTCTGTGTACCAGTTTCCCGACCTTACAAGTTTGCCCAAACGGATGGTTGAATAAAAAGAATGGACAATCAGGGTCCAGGTGCTACCTTCTTTCATTTGTGATCCCTTTTTTTGCAAATTTGTAGTCCAACATTTAACTCAAGGTCCCCCCCCCACTTGCGGTCTTATCAAGTGATGAGTATTTAAACTAACCCTTTTTCACTTCCCCCTTTTTCCAGGATACTTCCTTTCACTTGCATTTCTTCCCCTTGAAAAACGACCAGTACTTATCAGTATCCAAGGGAAGCCCAGAGACATTCCTTCCCTTTTCTTTTTTCATGTGATTCCGGGTTTTTTTTTTTTCTTAAAAACGCAAGGTTCCGCTCTTGGATGGACCGCCGATCTTTGACTTCCCGTTTTTTTTTATTAAACCCCACCCTTTCTTAACATCACTCAGCGGAGGTGCTACGCACTTATTAATCTTTTTTTTGGCTTTTCCTCAGTCTTCGTTTCCAGATTTTTACCCGCCAATGCCTTCAAAAGCAGGTGTGCGCCCGCATCCATGTTTTGTTAGAGTAACAACGCCCCCCCCCCTTCCGTGGTGGATTCAATACCAACTTTTCGGGAATCCTGATAGCACCCCAAACACGAAGCGGTCGATATTTTGTTCGCCTAACGAAATGGTCACGTGCTTAGGGATTTTGTGATCGTATGACACTGCCGGCCCTCCCTTTCGTTTCCCCCAGTTTTCGAGGATTTGTTCCCTACGTTCGTCTCCCACCTCCGTCCTTCTTAACTAAGTTGGCGCGCTGAGGCCTTTTCTCCTCAAGCATTCCACTTCCACAAACTTTCTTTCGATATATATTTTACCGATATGCATGATCAAAGTTTCCGCTTCGAATTGAGTTTCTTTTCTCAAAGTTCACGAACCTTTAGCAAACCCCCGAGGCCTTGCAGTTGTTTTCCTAGTAATGGCCCTTTTGTCCTTTGACCCTTCCCCAGTTCGGTGGGCCCTCCATCCTCCCCCGTTCGAACCAGAATACCTCCTTAATTCAGAACCTTCCCCGGAGTTCCCCTTTACAAATCCTGTGAACCTCTCTTTTTAACACGCGGCATCGCTTGCGTTTTGCCGTGGGTCCCCTTTTTTTTATTGAACGTCAAACTGATGCTTCCAGGACCTTCTCCCCTTAATTCCCTGTTTTCGCCCCGTCCCGGCCTGCCGTTTTTGGTCGCGTTTATCGGAGAGTCCCCTAACCCCGTTGATGATTTTTCCCAGATTTTTTCTACCTCTGTGAATTAGCATCAGCCACATCCCGAGGCAGATCCTTTCCAAACCACGTAGCGTGGGGATTATTTCCTATCTTATTTCTTTTTTTGTCCTCCTTGCGAGGCATTTTTGATTGGCTCGCGCTTTTCATGTCCCAGCGCCATAAAATGGGTATTTTTCCAGTCCTCCCCCCCCCCGATCTTTTGTGGGGTACAAGTTTGTCGAGGGAGGGGAAAATTTTCCGCATAACCGGTTAATTCCCCTTCCATGGTTTGTTTTTGGGCCTTTTTATTCTTTCTTGTGTCACACTTCCGTTGTCCCCCTTTCCCCCCTGTACCTCTCCTCGTCATACAAGGATGGATCCCATTTTGCTACGTGACCTAACACCAGGACCAAATTCGGCGTCTCTTCCCTTTTGACCATTTCTGGGTGACCTCCTTTCCAAGTGTTATTTTCAAAGTGAGTGCCCTTCTCACTCATATTTGATGCTAATTGGACCTTGTTTTTCTGAAATGGTTGATAATAGCATTGTCCCCCCCCCCATTTTTTTTTGTAACTTTGTCTTTGACTGAGGTGTTGGACAAAGGGAAAGTATTCCGTGTTTTTTCGTCCGTATGCGCCGTACTGTTCATCCAAAAACGCCCCCCCTTTCCATGACAATTTAGGGTCTTGATTCTGTCTTTTCCAAGTCAACTTCTGACTTAACTTACAAAAACTGGTGCCGTCTGAAGAAATGGCATGCGGTCTTCGGAACCCCTGTTAAAGATCAACAAACTCTCTTTTTGAGTCGAACTTTTTTCTTTCAGTTGCCCATGTTGGAGTCCATTTTGTGGTGAAAATACTCAGCCCCCAAGTTTTTCTTGAAGTTTGCCCTTTTTTCTCACTTATAGCCCCCATGATCCCGACCCGCCAGTTTGAAACTTTTTTTTCTTGAGCATGGAAAACTCTTTCCCAGCGATTTTTCCCCCTAACTTCCCCCCTTTTCTTACAGGACCTATAGGGCATTGTACCCCCCAACTTCCATGACATTGAGATCAATAGAACTTTCTACCCCCCATTGATCCTACCTTCGTCCGTTTTCCTGAAGAAACGGGCATGAAGCAAGCAGTTTAAAACTTTTCGGCGTTTTTTGGATGGACACCCAGTGGTCAGTCTTACGATTTTTCCAACCTGGATGTGAGGACCTCCTAGTTTTCTTCTTGCTCAGAGGGCTCGGCACTGTGTTTCCAACGGCAACTTGTGCCCAATTATAACAGGTCCCCTTTCATTAGGAAATCAGATGGATGAATCCCCCTTTTTCTGGATGGCTTACTTCCCTCCCCGACACGACTGCCCACCTCTTTTTACTGTGAATTCACCCTTTTTATGGCGCAGCGGCGCGCCCGGCCGCGACCACTTCCCCTAGAACCCCACCCCCTGCCTAATACTTGCTCACTCAACGAGACAAGGGTTTGATCCCCTGCATGGTAATTCATTTGACTGTTAAAAAACTTTCTCCTACACCCCAAAGCGGCCTTCCCACTCCCGGTAATGTTTTTCTACGTTACAAAGCTCCAAAAGGTTTTTGGCCCCCCCCCCCCCAGACTACCCCTTATGAATTTCCCCCCTCTGTTTCTCCCCCCATTGGAACAAAAATCTTGGCACTTCTACCTGCTTCCACCGCAGCCCACGATGACGGTTGTCGTCGCTGCTCTTAATTTCTTTTTCATCTGTCGACCCTTTTTCCATAACTTGGCTTTTCACAGACAGAGGTCTGGATTCTTCCCCACTCCCTCCTTCCCCAAGTTATAACACTAATACTGACTAAGGCCTCCTCTTCATCCTGGCGGTGTCATTCAATTTCTTTCGAATTTTTCCACCCTCTCTTCTTCCAAAAAGTAGGTTCCCGTCCCCATTCGATTATCTAACCAGCTAAATCCTTGTGATTGGGATTGACACACTGCGCGGGGCCCTAATCTCCTCTTCCCCTGGATTTTCTCCTTAGCGAAGGGGTTTTGTCTTTTTTCACATAAAATGATGTACCCCCCCTAGCCCGGTGGAACGGCAGATGGCAGTTTTTTGATCAATTTCCTATGAGACCGTGCAATTTATTTAGTCCATTCCCGTTAGGTTTTTTGGTGATGCCCCCTGTCCTCCTTTCTTGAGCACCCAACCCCCCTGTTTCTAATTTGTTTTCCCCCCCTCACACAAATGAAGTTCCGGTTCCAGGCTGGTGGTTCTTGATCCCGGGCTCAACTGGACGACCGAGATCCACTTGCCCTCTCCTCACCTTTCTTTTTCCGATGGCACCGTTGCTGTCTTCCCACCATCTCCGTTTGTGGGTTTCCTCCAGAAACATCGCTGGATTTCCATTCCCCCCTATTCCTCCATGATGAGTTTCCATTTCCAATAAACCACAAACGCTTTTTAGCTTCCGGTGCCGGCTGTTTTTTTCGCCTCCCGCGTCTTTACCTCCGACGGTTGCAAAGGGCCTTCAGTCCCCCCTTCTGGGCCAGAAGATTTTTTACGTCCCCCGTCCCACTAGAGAATTACAATCCCCACGGAATCCCGTTCCCCCGTGCGGGGGTGGGAGACCACACCCCCGGCAGATTTCCCCTTACCCCCGGCCCCCCTTTCCACATTATCCCGCCAACACTGTTTTTTTTTTCGGTCTTTTCGGGGCAACTTGGATAAACCCCCGTTCCCTTTGGGGGTTGGGCGATCACCCTTACAGCATACTGAACGAACATTGCTTTTTTCCCCGGACTGAGAACCCCTTCGCCGATTAGTGCCCTGGTTTCAGCCAATTCACGCGACTCGTTGACGATCTACGACTAGAATGATCCGCCTTTCCCACCTATAGCCGTTCTCAAACTCAAGACGATTCCCCTCACCCTGAAGACCCGGATACCCAGCCTAAGCACAACTTCTCACTCGTTTTTAAGTGCTAACGTTTTACCGGGTCACCTATGTCTAAAAACCGGACCTCACTTGGCCCGGATCGTCAGCAACGCGACAGAAAGAAACGTCTGTCGGTTTGCCCCTCCTCCGGGGTCGAAATTTTCCCCTTTTACAACATCAAGTACATATTTTAGGGGCGATTGATTTTTTCTTTTCCTTTCGGAGTTTGATAAATGGACGTAAACCCACTGCCATGGACTTTTTTTTTTTTTTACCGTGCCTTTGCCTTATTGAATGGAGGTACTTATTTCTTTATTTTTTTTATTTTTGCTGGACCCACCGTCCGCAGAGGCCCCCAGTCTTTTCTTTTTCATAACTTATATATTAACAATTTTAGCTTTACCTTTTAGCATAATTGTTTACTGTCCCTTCTTGTTGTACATTCAGCAGGGTAAAAAGCACCTCCCCTCCCCGTGGATTTATCTGTCTCTTTCTTATCCGATCTTGACTTTTTCGCCTGCCCCAGGTGCCGAACCACTGGCCCCACCTCAGAAAAAGTCCCCTCTGAATTTTTTATGCCGGGTGTCGTGCGAATAAGGAAAGCCCTTCAACCTTTTCAATGAGGTGAGCCCCCCCGGCTTCTTGAGGAGTAACGTTCAACAAGTTAATACAAATCTCTCCCGCATTTCCTGAGCCAATCTGGTCTTTCTGCTGTCCTTTTATGTAATTTTGATGACGAAGACGAGGAGGTGTTCGCCAGATTTTTCTTCTCTCTGTTTTTTGTTATTGACTTGTTGTCCGGCCCCTCCTTTGAACCGCGAAAGTCTTCTCTTCTGGTGTTTCTCCATTTTTTTTTTTTTCCTTTTCTGTTTCAAATACGGACCCCTACCTCCCCAATGTTCGATTTCAAGCGCGGATGTTTTACTGCAGTGTAGTCCCTACTCCTCTGAGAGTTTGAATGTAGATTTTTGTGTTCCATTTCCAATGCGACCTAAGCAGTTTGCAGAACCAGGCGGGCCAGTTACTTTGGTGAGGTCTTTTACAGTTTTGTTTTTTTGGACTTCTTCCATTGCAGTTCTGTTTACCTCTAAGGAACATTCCGACTCATGGCTGTTTAAGCCTTTCCGACGGGGTGTGTAGAAAGATACCTTTAGGGGGTTCCTCCCGTTTTTGCTGACG
>Ga0179593_1288838_pt1 | contig 21125 bp, 22 predicted proteins | sample CZODoug2_1_08_16_FD_185931 | JGI IMG/M metagenome (GOLD analysis project Ga0179593, IMG submission 185931) | Vadose zone soil fungal communities from Angelo Coast Range Reserve, California, USA - CZODoug2_1_08_16fungal (PacBio error correction) | ecosystem: Environmental > Terrestrial > Soil >... | reverse complement strand
GGTTTTTACGACACAGGTCACCACCCCTCTTCAGCCCATGGGCACGTGTGAAAGGTCGAACCGTTTAATTCGTGTCTATGTCCATGACCCGGAGACTTTTTCTGTTTGCTTCTTTTCTTCCGCCTGTTCATTCGGATCCGTGATGATGGCGCCGACCCCTCCCATCTGGGGGCTCTCTCCCCTTTCCCATTACGCAGTTCTTGATTTTGCCAATCGAGTGTGGCTTCCGTCTCTTTCTCTTTTCCTTCTCTTTCATCTTGCTATGTTTTGTTATCGGCGCCAACGTCGTTCGGGCGGGGGTCTTTTTTCCCTTCTTCTACTTTCTCCTCGGCCCGGCCTTTTTTTTCGCTCCCTTCTTAGGGTGTGTGCGGGGGGTCGCCCTTTGACGATGTTCTTAAAAACTTCAAACCCTCCGTCGACCCAAAACGGAACTTCAAACCCCCCGCCTTAAATTCACGACTTTTCTTGTCCCCCAAGTTGTGAGCTGCCAAAGCGATGCCCCTTCTCAAATGGGTCCCCCCTTTTCTTTCGGTTTCTGGAGTGGTAGATATTTTGATATCAGATGGAAACCTACTGTTCGCAGATGAATTTAATTACCCCCCCCCCCCCCCAGGGCAGAGGGCAACCCTGGATTTTACGACTCTGGTGGGGAGTCCCCACCCCAGGGAAAGGTTGAGTTTCATTTGGCTGAACCTGCACTGTCCCAGGGAACTCCTCTATTCCTTTTTTTTGGAACTAAAAATTTCGAGATCCTTCGGATTTTTTTGTTCGAGGGTTTTTTTTCCGGGAATGGTACATTACTATTTCCCCTGTCCCCCCAAACTGGGGCTGGACAGATTGCAACACCTTGTCCTGAGACCTGCAATCTCAACAACCCCCTTGAAATCTCAAAACCGGGAAGGGTAAGTCTCCTCTTCTGAATGAACAAAATCATTGCATTACAGGAGATATTTCTTTTAATTTCCCCCCATAAGTTTCTTTTTTTTAGGAGGTGATTTCTTTTTACCCCCGTTTTGCTGAGAGTATTTTGATTGGCAGTCTCCCGAATCCAAGTTGTGAGGTTTTTAAGTCCTTTTTTGGAGTGAAGGCTCCGATGTTCCTGAGGAGAATTGTTCTCTCTCTATCCTTTAACAAGGCCCTTCACAGCCCCAGAGGTATCTTCTGCTGGCAGGAAACACTCATCACCGTTCGTGAGCCCCCGCCTTCCACAACCTGTTTCCTCCATGAAACGAGGAAGCCTTTTCCCTTGAAGTGCCCACCAACCTCGTCCCGATCTATGTGGGGTGCCTGGTATTTAAGCGCACCTTTCTCCTCCCTTTGCGTAAAAATGTTGCAGTCTCCTACGATGTCAGTGCCATACCGGTTCCTTCAACTGGTCGCGACTGGCTAGTTTTTGTGCTTGCAGCTCTGGGAAACTCTTGGTGGGTCACAAGGTTAGGAATTGTTTCATTTGTTGTTCGGGAGCGTTTTGAGGTCCTTGACCGCGGAGTTTTTTTTTTTTTTTCCTTCAGTCAGTCTTTCCGGGACATCGCCCCTTCACAAGGCTAATGAGCATCTAAAAACGTATCCGATTCTACGTTCTCCGGAAAGCCCTGCCTTTTTCCTTTCGAGTACCAGCCCTCTGACTAGACCGTGAGATTAAATGTCGCAGCCCGGGTGGTCCCCCTCCTTTTTCAAACCTAACATCTAGGGTTTCTGCCCTGTCTCGGGTTTCCGGATGGCCTCCTCTTCTTTTGCAGCGGATCACATCGGCTGGAACACAGTCGACGTTCCTCCATAAAATTTTCCGAGCTGCACCGGAACCGGCTCTTCCCTTGTTTGAGCCCTCATGTCTTCTGGACTGGAGTCGGGAAAATGTTTGGGGTTTTGGGGTTCCCCGTACTTGCGAGACGAATCAGACCGAAGTTACGATTTTCAGATCAAAGAACCTCTGACCGACTTTGGTGTTTTTTTTGACTCTCAGATTTAGTCAGACACCCCGTATTGATCTCCAGCCGCCCAGGGACTTTCCCATCATTGTGTGTGACGTGCTATCCCTCCTCTTCCGTGTTGGTCTTTTCCGATTGGATCATGTCCCCCTTTACCTTCGTGGTCAGTCTCTTTTCATCCCCGGGGCATTTAATAGCTTCAAAGGCAACGATAGGCCTTAACTTTTCTTTGTTTACTACTTGAGAAGTTTGTTTTTCCCTTTGACAAAGCGTGGTGGCGTTTATTGCGCATAGAGTTGTCTTTGATGAGGCACGCGATCCCCCTGGCCCCCCACGCATTTTTGCCATCAACAAATCCGCCCCGTTCCAAAACAAGTACAGTGACCACCGAACGCTCAGCCGGTTCTGTGGTACTGTCCTTTGAGTCCTAGGTTCAGAACCCCCTTGGTCTACGGGGCTGTTTGTGGAATATTTGTTCGCGGGTTTCCCCTGCGGAGTTCCCCCGGACCACCCAGTTGTTTGGCCTTCCCCCCGAGGGACTTTGTTTTTCTTGTTACACTCACTGGGACGCATGCGGTCCTCACGACCCCATCGTCCAAGTCATCTCTTCCCTTTTTTGGGCGTAACCTTCTCCCCCTTGTAAGCGATGTTTCAGAAGGCCACTCCACGCTGGGGGATTCTCAGTCTTCATGGGCTTTTTTTTTTTTCACAGGCACGTTCTTTGACAGCGGGCCTAGAAGCGGTCCGGGATTGAGGTAGCAAGTTTGTCCAAGCTTTCTCCTAGTGAATTTTGTGATAATACTTTTAGCCCATTTTTCATCAAAGTTTGAAGAACGGGTTTTTTATCTGGTGTCTAGCTCTGGTTTAGGGGGACCACCTCTTTTTTCCAAGTGTGCAACATACCCGATAAAGGGTGGTCTTTTATTACCTGGCTCTGTAGTCGGGCTGTTGGGGTTTGCGTGACTGGTTTCCCACATTTTCGGCCAGTCAGCGGTCATTCCAAATTTTCAACACCCCGATTGACTCACCGTCTTTCAAATTCCTGAAAGTTTTTACTGCCTCCGCCTTTTAGTGCGGTTTCTGGGCCCTGGCCCCCCCTTTTGTTGCTCACCGCGTCGCTCTAAGTTTTACCCACTCGGTTCCCATGCCGTTTCTTGCCCACACCCCCACAGGGCCACGCTCTTGTGCAACAAGGGATCCCGACCCTATTTCCCCCCTCTTTGTTGAGCACTTAACTGCTTTGTTTCTTTTTTCGTTTACCGGACCACAGGATTTTGCAATTTACGCATTCAGTTTTCTGTCGGAAAAAAAAGGCTGGTGAGGGTTCGGATCACACGTTTTAACACAACCGGCTTCTGAGTTTTGCTGTTTTCTGAGCCCAAAAGGGATTCCTTTCTTCCTCCTCTACTTCGTGGATTCATTCAGTTCCCGGCCGACGGCGGTGATTGCATGACAAGTTTCGTCTTTCGGTAGTTGGGTTTCCTCGTGACATTTTTTAGCCCCCCCACGCGATTGTGCAATGTAGGGACCAATTAATTCCTACCATCGGCCCCCTCTTTTTTAGTTCCCCGATTCAACCGTTCTTGCTTGTTTGCTTCGGGCGATTTTACCCCCCCTTTTTTAGGGGTTTACGGCTGGGGGATTCTATTGGTTCGCAACCCCGTCTTTGGGAAAGTTTTTATAACGTTCCCGTCGGATCCACACGCCAATCAACGTTTTTTTCGGGAAAAAACCAAAAAGCTTTGTCGCCGGCTCCAGTACACCAACAAAGACGGAATGGGACATGATTTTACGCAACTGTTTGGCATGAGTGGCGGAACTCTTGAACCCAAGAGTTATTTTCCTCCAGTTTTCCTACCTGTTACAGGGCACATCACGCCTACCCTGGAGGAAATTTTCTTTGAAGTCATATCTGGGTAATTTTTCCACGCTCGCCCTTGGTATCCTGTTGTCCGACGCCTTTTCTACTTTCAACTAGGGGATCCTAATGTCACCAACAGGGTCTCGCCCATGTAGGGGTTTCTAAGTTACTGCTCGGAGCGATGCGGCAGGAGTTTTGGCACCCCCAACGACAACGCGATCCCCCTTTTCCTGGGGCCCTAAGGTGGTGAAGGGCCTTCGACCGACCCTCCTGGTCACTCTACCCGAAGTGAACCTGTTGCTTCTTTTGCCGGTGGTGGAGACTTTAGGGGCACTCCTCCAGATCAGCCCGGATGTGTTCCTTTGGCTACCCCACTGTTTGTGATAAGAATTGGATACGGCGAACGAGTTTCTTTCGGCATTCGACTGGATTCCCCAACTGTATATTTTTTTTAAGGGGACCGTTTTCGTATGTTGACGGCCCTCTCACACCGATGGCGGTTTTCCTCGTTAGTCTCCCATCCTCTGAGTGTGTATTTGTCCCCCCGGTTGTGGAGTCCTTCTTTTTTTCGTCCTTCCCGCCCTGAATTTTTCTTTTTTTCCCGCCCATCCCCTTCGTGACAACCCCCCTTCACTCGTGTAGACTACCCCGAGGTGGTCCGACCTTTTTTCCCCCACCCAAGGTTGCCCCCCCTCAATATGAAGGCCCTTCCCTTCCCCCAAAGGTGTTTTGGTCAGGCATTTTTGTCACTCTGGCCGGCAGTGCTTTCTTTACAACGAGAATTCCAGCCCTTTTTCAGTGATGACCAGGCCTAGTAAACCAGGGCCCCACGCCGACGGCTTTTTGGGGGCTCCTTCACCCCCGCACTGGGGTTTCATTTCCTTTTTTTCAGAGAACCCATGAGACGTGGTGTGCCCCCCCAGGCTCCCCGAGTGTCTTGCGTCCGATCACCGAGGGGAGTGACCCCCCTCCTTGGGACCCAGGGCTATCTTGACCCCCCCCATTCTTCCCTTTTTTTTTTTCCACGTAACGGCGAGGTGTGCTGCTTTCCCACCCGACCTCCGTTTAACCCGATTGGCTTCCTTCCTTCTCCTGTGGCGCCCAATAGACTCTTTCTATTGGATATCTCTTTTTTTACTCCCTTCCTACTGTTCGTGTTGGTTAGCTCTTTTTTCTTTCCTCCCGACCCCCCCGCGGCTTGGCTTTGGGTTTTTTGCGGGCCTTCTCTTCTACTCTTCCCGTGTTGGAGGTTACCCGGTCTTTCGAGTGGGTTTTTGCAGGTCGCTGACGCATGGTCCCCGCCTTGTTCGTTTTTCCGATTAGGCGTCCCCAGGCGACTAGGTTTCCGCCCTCTTTTTTCTCTCTGCTTCTGGCCCACCGATTGTGCGGGGCTTCGTCGCAACTTGACGTGCCCCCTACGGGTCATACTGAATCCGCCCTTGGCATTCTTTTGTTTCCCCCTCACCAAAAGACTGTGCCCCTTTGGCTGGTCGAGGGTTGCGGCCTTTTCCTTATCTCATTCTTGCTCTCGGATCAAAGGTCCCTGACTTCCCCTGGCGACAAAGGTTCTTCGATTTAGACGACCCATTTGTCCTTCGTCCGTCTTCTTTTTTTTTTCTTGTTAGGCTCTTCTAGAAGTAGGTTTTCGACGGTATGTTCGGGGACTTCCCTTTTCTGCTTCCTTTGCCCGTCGCCTAACAAACGGTTCCCTCCTTTTGAGGATTGCTGCATAGAACGGCGTGAGGGAGCCTTGAGTCTTGGCCGCCGATGCCGAGAGAACCTAGGAACCATTTTCCGTTGGAGGTCGCAGGTTCGACCTTCCGATTCGGCACTTTCAAGAATTCTTTTTTTGATTGGAACCCTGTAGGAGATGTCAGAGGCCTGCTTTCTTCCTGAGTCAGTCTTTCCGGGACTACAAGAGGAATTAGCCATCCATCTCTGAGAGAAGGCAACGGACCTCCTTTGGGGAGCCCTCTTTTTTTCAGCTTCCTCCCCCAAGGTATTCCGCGTGTTTGTTTTTGCGATTTTTCCGGACCCCCCAGAACGCTTTTTTTGATCGCTCCTGCAGGTCTCAACCGACCGCGGCCCTACGGGGGTGACCGGTTGTGTCCTTTCAGCATAATTTTGCACGGTTTTCCCTACCTTTCGATTTCGCGTTTTCATCCTCTGTAACATCCAGGTTTACGTGTCTTAGATGGCGTCAAACCCCTTTGAAGTCGGGAGATCTGGGCTTGTTACACCCTTGTCGCCTTGCCCCACACTGCCTTCGTGCCCTTCCCCCCTTATTGTGCCCCAGCCTTTCCTCTTTGGTTCAGGCAACTTTTGTGATGTTATCACAGGATCGATGTCTTGACACCCGGCGTCTCGGCCCCTTAGCGCAATCATCCTTCAACATTCCCTCCCTACCGTACAGTTTTACAATCGGACCTTCTTTTCAGTCCGTTGTTCGTCCGTTTTTTTCCGTGCGTCCCCCTAGTTTAGTTCCGTTCAAGAAGATCTATCTTTTTTTTTATGGCGCACCGTGGTCCCCTTTTCCCGAACCACGGACTGGTGTTTTTGCCTGGGTCCTGATTTAATTTGTGCGAAAAGCAACTCTTTTGGAAGCAGGGAACGACTACCCCCTTCGTAAACAGGAAGTTTCCTCTTACCAGAAGAAATGTGACGAAGGGGGTTCCCGTCAGGAAGGCCAAGCTGCTTTACTTCTATGTTTAAAGCTCGGGGTTGTCCGATGAACACCCCCCTCCGGCTTTTGGAGGACTGTTCGCGGATTGCGTTTTTTTTTTTGTGGACCGTGTTGCACGTCCTCGCCATTTGCCTTTGGAGCCCATTTTTCATTCATTTTTGTAGGTCGGCGTACTAGGGGCCGTAGCTGGTGTCTTCACGAGTGGGAAAGCCCAGAAACCCACGGGTGGGTGGTAGTTCCGTTGCCAAAGTTTGAGGAGTGCTCGCCTTTCTCGTCGACAGTTACCCCCCCCCCCCACCCATTCTTGTTCGCCAGCAGGCAGGTTTGGCCCGACCTCACCCACGATTTTTTTCTTCTCCTAACCGAATTTGACTGCACCCATGGAACGAATTAAGTCCTTGAACTTTCGTGGGCCGCATGGTGACCCCGTGCGTGGGCCCCATACCGCTACTCCCTCACTCCGTTCCATGACGGTCTCTTCATGGGCACAAGCCTTCGGTGGAACCCGGTTGTGCCGACTTCCCCTTTTTCCCAGGGAACCTGCGTAATACTATGGCTCTTTTTTCTGGCGTGTTTTTTACCGTACAACGAAAGTCGCCTGCCTACCTTTGATACTCCAGCGCTCCCCTTTTTTTTTCTTGACATGTCTTTTTGGGACCTTGAAGCAGAGTCATTCGGGCTTCTTTTGGTTCAGCTCAACCCTTCGTTTGATTTATATTCTTATTTGACCTCCCTGAGGGATTATGGTTTCTTCTACCGTCACTCCCGGGAGGGCGTTCCCCAAACTTTATGGTTTTGGTGATGGTCCCCCGCGGACCCCTTTGCGTCCCCTCCGGACTCATGCCCTAGCAGCCGTACTGGCCCCCCCTGGTACTTACTTTCCGCATTTTTCTGGTAAAACTTTAACCAGCTCCTCTTTGCTCCCCGGGTTCTCCAAATGACTTTTGATTGGGCTGTTATTTCTATTGATTCGCCCGGCTTAACAGTTTTCCCCGCGCGGACTCTATGCCTTATCAGAAACCCACCCAACGTTTAACAACCTCGCCGGTTTGGCGCCAAGGGGGTACTTGTTTTCCTACGTATCGTTGGGTCTCGGTTTTCGCTAGTTCAGCCAACGTCTTTGTTCCGCGACCTTTTTCGGAACTCCCCTGCACGGAACCCCGGATTCCCCCTGTGGGGAAAACCTCTTGAAGCTCTCGAAAGTTCCGTTTGTTGAATCACCGATTGCTGTGTAAAATTTTTGGGCACTACTTTTTTTAACCCTTTGGGTCGTATGTAATTCAGTTGGTTTGGCAAACTCGACTGAGAGATAGGCGGTTCTGCCGGTGCGCCCCTTCCCCAGTTCTCCAGATGGCGTGATGTTTTGTCGGGGCCCGCACAATTTCCTTTCTTGTGCGACATCAGGGAAAACCCCCTTTTTTGTACTTGATTCATTGCGTGGTATGGACGGGCCCGTCTACTTCTTATGTAGAGTGCTGCATAAAAGATTGATACGTCTCTCTAGAGATCCTTGGCTACATCCCAAATCTTAACGGCGCATGAAACTTTCCTCTATGTTCGCTGACTCTACGCGTTTCGCTTAGTTGACCAAATCTTTTCAATGATTCCTTTCTGTGTGGTTGGCACAATTTGTTTTACTGACTACCTTGAGAGGTTCATTCCCGTGGTTCTGGGAAAGTGTGGTTTCTTTTTTTTTTTCCTTCTTCCATGGGGTTTGTCCTTTCCTTACTAAAAGATTAGGGTAAGGTCCCCCCATCCTTAACCGTACCCTGCTTCGACAAACCCCAAATTCTCTTCTCAGGAATTCTCCAAGTTGGCTTTGGTGGGGGGGGACCCGTCGTCTCCCCAAATTGCAAGAACTTTTTTTTTGCCCCCCTTTTTGGTTTTGATCGAATCTCGGCCCCCTCTCATGGGAAGATCGGCACGTTCCTTTTTCCGTTTTTTTTCGGAGGTGCCAACCAGTTGTGTGCACGGCCGTGACGCCTGGTTTGGGTTGCCGTCCAGGGAACCCCTTTGAGATCTTCTCGTGTTTTCCCTGTGACCCAAAAACCACCCCACACCTTTAGTGGCAATCGGGCCTTTCCCTTCATGCCCCGTCAAGCTGGAGGCTTGTGGCCGGTCCTGAGTATCTCGGGCGTGAGTTTCTTCCTTCCTTTGGGGTACGGGATATTTTCATAGGCAGACCACCCACGCCGGCGACGTTCATCTATGTCTAGAAATGGCAATCCCTTCCCCAACTCCAGCACCGGGATACCCGGCGAATGATGTTCCTGCCCTCCGCATGTGCGTTTTCCTGCTTCCTTTTCTTTTATAATAAGAGTTTGGTTTGGTTGTTCGGATTCTTTCAACGCAAACGCGCTGGCTTTTGTCTTTTTTCCTTTTTTCCCTTTCCGCTGACTCCCTTCGAGTTACGTATTGTACGATGTGTCCCCCCTCCTCCTTATGAAGGGCCGCGGGGCCCTGTTTATCCGAGTTTTTAGCATCCCCCCCCCCCCTTTCCCCCCCCCCTCCGAGTTTTTTTCCCACGCGATTTCAGGTGATTTTGGGCGAACCTGCCCCTCGGGTCTGGCTACCTCCCCTTGCCAACTCCTTGGTGGGCCGTCCCTGGACTGACCGAAGCCCCGGAACCTTTTTCTCCAACCCCCCCATCTTGTTTTTGAAAGTTGTTTCGGTTTTTTTACTGACGCCTTGCCCCTTTTCCTTTGAAGCCCGGGTCTGGACGTCTCCATAACCGGCAAAGAAGGAACCTTTCCCTTTTCCCCCTTTGAGAACGATTGGTTTAGAGGTACAGAGCCCCTCCCCCACGCGTCGTCGAGCTATTTGGGTCGCCCACCAAGTCCCCCTTTGAGGCTTTTTCTCCGAGTGTGCCTTCCCCCCCGAGCCTCTGCAATAAGCCGCTTCAAACACTCCACACTGCTTCTCCCTAGCTGCGTGAACCGAACGATCGAATGGCCCCGAACGAGTTGAAGATTTTTGTGCTGCCTTCCTTTTCAATCTTTTGAGATCTTTTCCCAAGAGAGGCACTGCGATCTCCTGAACGTGTTCGGAACTTCCAATTTTCGCAGGCAAGCTTTTCGCGTTTTTGGTCCTTTGAACGGGGAAAAAGCAGTCTCGCCCTCTCTTTGAGTCAGTGTGGGGCTTCTCAAGGAGTATTACGAAGTCTGTTGGCCCAATCAACCCCCCCTTCCCCCCAATCTTTTCCCGGACGACCCCTTCAAAATTCTATTCCATTTTCCCTCTTTTTTTTTTAGTGGAGCCCTTTATGCGAGGTTTTCGATAAGGGTCCAACTATGTTTCGGGGCCCCCCCCTGAGTTTTGGGAGCCAGGGAACCCCAGACACAGAAAACGCGTGGGGTGCTCCGCGCTAGCAGCTTTTCTTTTTACCACACAGCGCCTGGTAGACAGCTTTCCCCCGTTTGGCTCATCATCTTTTCCAGTTTTGGCTGATCGCAGTAAAATGGTAGGGATTTTTAATCCTTACCAAGGGGGTCTCCGGTTTCCCTCCCTAAAGGTTGACATAAGTTTCGGTAGAGTGCAGATAAGATGGATCATTTTTCTGGGCTTTCTTTTTTGGACGTATCTTTTTGGGCGTACCCCTGGCAGGCCCCCAAACCCACGATTGTTTTATTTTTTTTTTTCACGTTTCTTTTACCAGAAGCCCTTCCCACCCCAGTGGGGATGTTTTATTACGTATCCTGTTCGGTTGTCTAGGATAAGCGATTCCCTTACCCTGGCCTTCATTTTCCCTACTGGCAGTCAAAGCCCTTTTTTCAAAATCCTCGTCGAGCAGTAAGTTTTACCCAGTCCGTGTGATTTGCCTTCATTTGTAAGGAGGTTTCCCCCTTTTCCATGTTCTTCATCATGGGTTAGTTATCTAACGGGGTCCGTTCCCCTCCCCTATGACCCGTTAAGTGTTTGGCTCACTGGTCCGTGTTTGGCTCTTCAGGGGGCCCTTCTGTTGCACGAAAGGACCCTTTTTTTGGTACGTTTGGACCCCCCCAAATCTGGCACTTGGACAAAGCTGTCGGTTGTGCATTTCCCCTTTTTCCCCGAGGGGTTTCTTGTCGTAGCAGGCCCCTTTTAGTACCATACCCTCCCCTCCCCACCTTCGTGGGACTGACTTATCTTCTTCTGGTCCCTTTTTTGAAGCCCCCCCTATAATGGGACCCCCTGTGTGCCTCATTGGCGCTGGCGTCGTGGTCGGAAGAGGGATCTAGTGTGAGCAAAGCCTGGCCCATATGAAAACTTAAAAATGCCCCTGTCTCGTTTTTCCCAGTTGAACGTTTTCCTGCGGGCTTTGGTGTCCAGGATAGTGTGAGAGTTTCCCCTAGTCGTCTTCTTACCAGGTGTCACGGCGTGTTAGACCTCCTTCCCGGGGTGGCATTTTTTCTCACACGATTCTGATTCCCCTCCCTCCCTGCCCCCTGAACCTTTGTCCCACGTCAAGGCCACGCGTCCTCCTGGTTTCCGCCTGGCAAGAGCCTTGGGGACTTCAACCCAGCTTCCAACCCTTCACGCGGACCTTCCGGGCTCCTGGATCCCAATTTTCTCGAGGGGTTTTGCGTCCCCCACGGGCGACCGACCTTCCCCCCTTTTTTCCGGATCCTCGCCGTGTGTTTGTATGTCGTGATGTGTACTCCCGTTTTGTCGCCTTACGCCCCAGGGGGGGCTCTCCGGACCCGGTTTTTTTTTTTTTCCCGGGTGCCGCTTTGCCGATCGCGGACCAGATGGGTTTGCGAGCACCCCTTTCCTTTTTCCCCCGCTTCGGCGCCCTTTCGCGCTTTTGCATGCCTCTTTTAGACCCAACCTGGCCCTCGGCGTTCTTAGACCAAACCAAGCTTTGTTGCTTTCGACCCGTTTTCCTCCTCGACGCTTTTTTTTTTTGACCTCCGTCCCCCCGTTTTCCTCCCTTCACTACCCCCCGATCAAAACTTCCCACTTGCTTCTTTCGGGCGATCCCCCCTTGTACGGATTCGGCTGCTTATTATGAATTAGCTTTCTTTTAGGTTCGCTGTTCCCTCTTTTTTTTTTTTTAAATCGTTTCCCCCGACGATACTTATTTCCAACGGAAATCAACCCCAACGTTAAACCCCATCCGAAGGGCCGTCCAAAAAAAAGACGTAAGTGGACACCCTTCAGTGTTTGGGTCTTAAGCGTGCCAGTAGTTTTTTACTCTCCGAACAACCCCCATGAACGTACCTCTCAACTATTCTGGTACGACTCCAATCAGTCCCGGCGACCCCCCCACGGGAGACATTTTGGTTCTGGACCTTCGGACCTTCGACGCGGGCTTGCGGTGCTCTTTCATCTGGTGTTGCCTTTTCCACCCGAGGTTTTTGGTTCCTGTTTCAACCGGTCTTGGCTGTCCCTAGTTAGTTGGTATCCCTTTCTAGACTACCCCACCCCCCCTCCCCTCCCCCCCGCACCTTGATTCTCCTTTAGGCGCGCCCCCTACCAAGGGATCCAGACTGGGGTTCCTGCGGAGGGTCTCAGTTTATTACCCCTGCCAGGGCCACCAAGCCGTGCCTTTTGGGCTCTTCTTATCTTTGATTCGAATTTGCCTGCCTTTTTCTCAGCATGAGGATTCACGAGCCCCCCCCCCCAGATAGTGTCCCTTCTTCCCCATTCATACGGGCCCCAGAACCGTGTTCTGCTTTTGCCGGGGACCCCTTCTGGGCGAACGTGTTAATTCTTTCCTTTGGAAGGCATCTTCTTCGATATTATGGTGCCCTCTTTCGCCCCCCCCCTTTTTTTGATGATGTTTGGCCATGCAGCTTTTAACTTGAACTCGGCACCGGTGGTCACCTTTTCCTTTTTCCCCCCCACAAGGTTCTTCCTGAAGGGCTCTTTCCCCTTGCTCCCGAAGGATCCGGTGATTCCCCACGGACACCTGTAGAACAACTACCTCTTCCTTCCTTTTCCCTCCTCACACAAGGGACCCCACCCAGTCTTGCTTTCTCTTTTTTCCCCCCTTGGCTCGACATCCCTGACCCTTTTTTAAACAAGGTCCCATCATCGGGCTTGACTCTTTCTCGGAGTCCCAAGGACCCCTTTTTTAAATGCGCAGAGCTTCGCTCGCGGTGGCCGAGGCCCCCTTTTTGTCCCACGCTCCTGGTTGTCTTTTCCCCCCCCGTCCCCCCCCCCCAATGTTCAGGGAGTTCTCGTTTTTTATGTGGAGTTCAAACCGGGCTTTTCCCCTTACAAAGGTGGCAGACCGCGTGCCTTTTTTACGGTTTGGGCCATTTTTTTTGTCAGATCCCGCTTACCGAGCCCTTGAAGGTTGCCTTTTTAGACGACAATTTTTTTTTTTTTCAGAGGTCCATTTCTGTCTTGCGTACTCGACAAAGAATCCCCCCCCCCTCGAACGGGATTTCCCCCATAGAGAAGATAGAGTCTTTCTTAACCAGGACAGACTCCCCGTTGTCCGGTGAATCTTCCTTTTCTCTCTTCCGTTGTGGTTGTGAGCCCCCCTTCCCCCGACCCGTGGTTTTGCTTCTTTGGCAAGGCATACTTTTTCTCCCCCCTTGCTGATTCCCGTCGTTTTTGAGTATGTTTTAGAGGCGTGGTATTCGAGACGGTATTTCCCCCCCCTTGGCCCTCCATTGTAGTTTTCCCTCAGTATCGCTTTTCCCAGTTTGCCCACTGCTAGGATCTCTTCGCGGCTGGACTTTTTCCCCGAATTTTCTGGGATTGTTTTTTTCACTTGTTTCCCCATCGGGTTGGCCTCCATGACCCGAAGGGTACGCCTCTTCTTGCTGGGTGGAGACAAACCCCTTTTTCTGGGCGTGCTTGGAACTTCCAGTTGATCTTCCTTTCGCTCCCTTTTCGTTTGTTTCTGTCGATACGATTCCAAATCATTAATGAACCTGCCCCGATTGCTTCGTTTTTTTTCGCAATTTTTTCCCGTGACCTTAGTTTGAGATTTTTTTGTTTGTTGGACTCCCTAGGTTAGGTTGTAGACCCTTTATTCTTTTGGACGCAAGATATTCCCCCCTTTCCCCGACCCCATCCACCTTATACCTCCAAAACCCCACACTCATTGATTCTCACAGTTCCCCTCGGGATAAGTAGACTTTTTTGGAGATCCTGGTTACCCCCGACCTAGCAAAGTTGATGCTCCTCTTTTGACGGACCCCCGATTTTTGTTTGGAATTCCCCTTCAGTGAGTGCTTTTTGGGCATGTGCCGTGGCCCTGCCCGACGCGCTTGCCTTTTTTGGGCCGCTTTTCTTCCAGTTGCTAAGAGTTCTTTGACCTGGTCTTTTTTTTTTCCCCGAGTTTTTCCCCCCCAGAGGTCTTTCGGTGCCTCAGCTCTTCTTCGGAGTTTCAATCTTCCCCTGCCTTCGGCCATACAACGCCCCCTTCTAGACGTGACTGTTTTTTTAATTGTTGATCACGTCGCACGGTTATAGCTCCTGGGTCCAGTCTGGGCCCTCTTTTTCTTGGGGCAAGAAGCTCCCAAATCTCTTCCTGAGCGGTCGATCCCCCCCTCCAGCGAGGGTTCCTGTTGTGACCCTTTTTCACAGATTCTTATGATTCGCAACCTTTTTTCATTCCCTTGTCCGAGTACTCTCCTTCCTCTCGGTAACGACATCCAGTTTCATTTGGTGGTCGGGCGGGATGGCTCGTTTGATCTTTTTCCTTCCCCCTTATCCGGGGTTTCTTCCCCCCCAGACTTTTGTTTTTTTTCCCACCGATAGTGTTCCCCTTTTCACGATTGGTTTTTTGCCCCCTCCGGCTTGTCCAGGGAATGTGGGGTGTTTTCTTTTTTTTCTCTTTGATCGCGTTTCCTTTTGATTAGGGGCATTTTCTAGTCCGCGAACCCTTTTCCCTATTCCATGAATCCTGAGTCCAAGTACGTTTCCTCCTCCTTCTCCCCTGCAAGTCTCAGTTGATCTTCCCCGTTTACTATGTTCCCCCTGAGGTCGAGGACCGTGGCTTACGCGGTTTGCGAATCCCTGGTGCGGCTTTTTTATTTGGTTTCCCCCGAGCCCTCAGACCCGCCTTTTTAGGAAGCAATTGCCGCCCGGGTGTGGTAGCTTTCTTCACCCCGCCGAGGTCCTTACCCTGCCCTGAAAACTGCCCTTTTGTCTTTTGGAGCCCCTGACCAACGGCGCGGGCCCTCCTCTCGTCCTTCCCCACGCTTTCCGCGTCCTTTTCTTGCTGTTTTCTCCCCATCTTGAGGTGTCGTACACCTGCAGACCCTTTCTTTTTGATTTTTTTTTCCGAAGTTAGGGTGCCTTCCTGTCGTTCCGCAACCGTGTGAGCCCCTAGCAGGTGATGCCCTTTCTATCCATCCCCCCCCCCGGTAATGGTTTTGGGAAGTGGGTTCTTTCTTTCCCGGATTTTTTCTCCACTCTTGGTGGAGCCCCCAACTGAATTTCCCTTCCCTTTTTTTTGCCACAAGAAACCTTAGCCCTCCCCTGCCCCGGAGCGTAATCTTCGGTGCCGAACTTGAGCGTTCTCCAGTGGGCAGTCCCCCCCCCAAGTCGTTTTTGTTCAGAAGGGGTTTCCATCGGCAAGGTGCTCCCCAGAGATTCTCCTTTTTGTAAAAGATTGCCTTTCCCCCCCCCCTCCAACGTTTTTCTACTCTCCCGGCGGTCTACGTCTTTTGTCACTTGACAGCAGGCGGCGTGTGCCCCACCCAAACAAGGCTGCTCTCCACTCTAATCCCCCCACGTTGATCCCCCCATGGCCCCCGTTTTTATGTGGCTAACCCAGTTGGGGATGGTCCCTGAACCTTTTGAGACCCGCCTCCATTCCGAGAGGCTCTTTACTGGTCATGTCTTTCCTTTTGAATAAATCATCAGCCTGCTACGTCTTTTCCAGTGCAAGCGCGTTTCTTCAAAAGCGCGGGGCCTTCTGCAGAGGGACGGACCTTTCCTTCCGAGGTGCCGCGCCAAAGGTTTTTTTTTTTTTCCCCCTATTAGGCTCACTGCGGATTTGTCATGTTAATGACCCCCATTTTGAAATATTCAGTGACGACACAAAATTTTTTTTTTTTAGTGGTAGTGACCTTTTTTGCTCCTCTCAGATTGGCGCCGCGTCTTCCCGGGCTATCCCTATTTTTTTTTTCGGCCTCTGGTCCCCTTAAGATCCCAGGAACTTCGCGCAGACGTTTCCTCACCCTGTACGTGACGTTCTTTTTCTATTGATTTACCTTTTCCCGGACGGCTTTTTCCCTATTTGGAGTCCCTTCTAAATTGAAAGCTTTTTTCCTTTTTTATCAAACGACCCTCCCCCTTTCCCCCGAACACTGTTTTTTCACCCCCCCAAGGGACGTGTCCCCGGGCTGATCTGTGTGCTCCCCCCTCCCTCCCAATAACGAAGTTCGTGTAAGCCCCAGAATCCCCTCCCCCTCAACGAGTCCCGTTTTCTGACTCCTTCTCCGACAACCTGATTTCCCCCCTTTTTTTTTTTTTTTGTTGCCTTTTCTTTTGCGGTTTCCTTGAACGAGATTTTTCCGCCCGGGGCGCTTTTTGCAGCCTCATCCGGACTGGGCTGGGTGAAAGCGTTTTGTCACGGTACAAACCTTTCTTTTTTTCAGTAGTTTCTGTTCTCTTTTTTTCATAGTAGCGTTTCATCCTGCGTTAGGACGATGTTCCGCCATGACAACGGTTCCCCCCCATACTGGCCCGGGGTTTGCGTTCTCCCATTAGTGCCTACACCCACCCCCTTTTTTTCACGAAGTTTCCGTCCCTTCCCTCTCTTTGAGTTTGAAGTCCCTTTTAACCTTTCTCCTCCTGGACGGGCGCTGTCACTGCTTCTCCAAAAGGCTAGTCGTGTTTTAATGGGACAATCCCCCTAACCGCCCCTTTTACGCGCCGTTCCGAATCGAGTCATGGTACCAACCCCTTGACCTTCGGGCAAGTTCATCTCCTTTCTCTGCTCTGGGCTGGGCTCTTCACCCCCCCCCCCCATAGAGGTTATGGACCCCCCTGGGGTCAATTAATCCTTTAGGCAGACTTGATACTTGGGATTTCTCTTTGTTGAGGGGCTTTTTCTTTACAGGTATTCCCCTCCCTTGTCTTCTTAGTTGGCTTTCCCGCCTCCCGTCGCCCCCCCCCCACCCTTATTTTCTTTCGCTCCCCCACCACGATTCCCCCCGGTTCGACGACCAATTTTTTCGATCTCCCTCCCCCCCCCTTTTCGTTTCGCTCCCCCCTTTTGGCCTCATTAGCTGTTTTTTTGATCCGTTGGTTCCCAAGACCATGGTTGATTCGCCCAGTCGGCTCCCCTTCGTGAGGCCCCCCACTTTTTCAGACGGACCTCTTTTTTCGTTTTCTCCACGTTAAAGGGACATTTGTTTGATCGTTAAGGCTTCTCACAAACCCGGCTTTTTTTCCCACGGAAAGGCGCCTTTCTTCCAGCGGGGGGCTTTTCAAAGCCCCCCGTTCTCTAGGACGTGACCCCGAGGTGAATTTTGACGGTATTTTTTGTCTTTCCCCCTTCCAGGCGGTCCCCGACTCCCCCTCCGCTTTTCTTGACACCCTCCCGCATCCCCCCCAGAAGAACCCCCTCCTCACACTTTCCTGCACAGAGGACCTTTCAAACAAAGCAAAGGTTCCCTTCCTTGAGTGAGAAACCCTCTCTTTCTTTCCTCTTTGTTTGTTGATTTTTTTTCTCAGGAGCAACCCCTTCTTTGGATTTTGGAGCCCTTATTTCCTCCAGTTTGATAAAGTGAAGAGGTTATAAGATTCTTTGTCCTGCTGCAGGGTCAGCTTTTTCCCTATGGCCCTCCTTTTTTCCCTCCCTCCATTTTATCGATCCCCTCCAACCCCCGTTAGAATAGGTTAACTCAATCGTGACCCCCCTTGTTCCTTTTGGCATTTGCCCCCCGATATGCTGTGCCAAGGTTTGACAGCGCCCCCCCAGGGGTAATACCCCAACATCAAACTATGGAACCTTTTCCTTGACGGGTTGTGCGCCCACCAACATCCTTTCCTTTTTTGCGTACCCTTTGTTTCTTTTTTCCCCTCTCCTGAATTTGACCCTTTTCCTCCCCCCCTTTTTGGTTTTCGCTTTTCCCTTTTTTTTCGTGATCACGGCCCATGCAGCTTTTGACCACCTTTTTCCTCTCCGACGGTGCAGATGGTCGAGTCAATTTTTTTCTTTTCGTAATCTCCTTTTCTAGTGCTTACTCCACAAGAAGGTTTTTTTTGTCGACTTTCTGGTAGAGGGCCCCCCTCCGACGCTCTAGTTTTGTGAATCACTTTTCCGACACCACATGGCATCCCCCTTTCTCCCCAAATTCACGAGTTTTCTTTCTTCTTTAGGTCCCCCGGGGGATGGTACGTGACACTGGTGCCTTTCTCATTTTTCCCCTTTGTTTTCCCACCTGCTCCGACCGTTCCTTTTGCATGAGACGCCCCAGCCTTTTTCGTTGACAGGAATCCCTTTTTGGCCAGTGGGCTGAATCTGTTTTCCTTTTTTGGCCATTTTCTTACGAAGAGTCTTTTTTGAGACAAGACTTGATTCCTCGGAGTTTCTCATCTTAGCGGACTTCGCCCCACTCCCCCATAATCATCGACGGCTTTGCTTTGTCAATTGATTTTGATTCCATTTTATTGTATTTTTTCCTTCTAAGGCCCCCCCGATTGGTCTCACCCCAGGTGTTGGGTATTGGCTCATGCCGTGTTTCCTCCCGCGGTGTCGCGAAGATCCCTTCGTACCCGACATCCCTTCCTTTTTAGTGTTTTGTTTGGACCTTTACTTTCCCCGCGTCTTCCCTTGTCCGGTTATAGCACCCCCCCCTTGCAGTTTTTTTCCCGTTGGAGTCTCGCAGTTAAAAGTCTTCTTTCCAGCATCCTGTCCCATTCTTTGTCGGCTATTTTGTGGACGTAGGACCATTTGTGTGCCCTTCTTTTACGGTCTCCTCTGGGGCCCCCCGTCACTTTCCCCGTCTGGCTGCAACCCCCTTTGCAATTTCCCTTTTCTTTGTTTTTTCAAATGATCGTTTGTTCAGGAACTTGGTGCTTTTTCCGTTTCTTCCGGCCCCTGGTTTCGCTTTTATTGCGATCTCCGTTCTAACACTCCAGAACCTACCTTCAGGTGAAACTTTTTTTCCCCCCGCGCGCAGTTTAAGTTTTTTATCTTTTAAACGGTAACACCTGCTTTCCCCCTCTGGGTTTCGAGAACCCTGCACCCAGCAGAGGCTTTGCAGTAAGCCCCTTCTCGGTCAAGGGTTCCCGAGAAATAAGACCTTTCAATTTTTGGTACGCCCTTCGGCCGGGTTGTTCTTCACTGCCTGCTTCTTAAGTCCCTCCTGCCCGCCTGTCCGAGGACTACAAGCGCCGCTCTCTACGTACTTTTTCCCCAAGTTTTCTTTCCCGCTCCGATTGAGGGTTCTCTTCCCCCATCTTACATTTGTTTCCAGACACGAATTTCAGGCCTTCGTTTTCCCCCCCCTCCGTTTAGCGGCATTTCCTTTTTCCCCCCGGTGTTGTCGGGGATCCTTCGAAGGGCCATTTTCTTTTTTTCCCATCCATCCCTGCCTGTTTGCCGGTCGTAGTCTTCTCCCGAGGGTGTCTTGCCCGAGTTCCCCCATGTTTTTAACCACTATCGCTTTTCTGATGTCTTTCTCAAGTGTTACAGTTTGGCGGCCGTTAAGGTTCACCGGGTTTACCACTGGTTGCTTGCCGGTCAAGACCCTTCCCATTCTCAAACGCTTTTTTTCTTCATCATTCCAATTCCCAGGCTGACCCCACAAGTTTTCCCCCACTCATCGCTTCGTCAGTTGTTCTGGCTCTGGGCCATCCTTTTTGTGGCATCACCCGCCTTCCCCCCTCCTCCGAACACTCCCCCCTTTTTTGGGTCATTCTCCAAGGGCCCCCTTCCGGTATGCCCCCCCGGGCGCGCACCCCTCATCATCCGGCTGACGGAGCTTTTTTTTACTTGGATGTATTGTCCTGGTAACGAACACTGATCGTCCTTTTTGATCGAGACCTCCCGGCGTGATTCCAACAAAAGGTGGGGGTTCATCCCTTCCCGCCTTTCTGGGCCTGGTGGTTTTTTTTCAAACGGCTTTTTCCCCTTCCTCCGGCCGGCCGGAGTTTTCTGGCGTACCTCCCAACCGTTCCCCTTTGCGACACCAACTCTGTGGTCTTCTGGTTTTTGAGGTTGAACCCGGTGGTCGTCCCTCCCCCCTTTAAGAGATGCATGAGTGCCCCTTTGTCTTGCAAACGTCTTTACTCTTGACTCCACTTATTGGTACCCACCGATTTCCCCCCTTTTCCCCTTATTGGCCCCCCGGGTCCGCTACCCCCCCTTGTGACGGTTGTTATTGTTTGTATTCATTCATTGCCGTTGACTTCCTTGATTTCGTTCTTTCTCCCCTGATACCCGCTTTCCCCGCTGATCCGTGATCCACTCCCCCCCCACTACCCATTTTTTTCCAAAAACGTCTCCCTTTCACCCCCTCGCATGGCACGATTGCTTTTTTGGCTCCCCCGACGACTTTTTTATCCTTTCTTAGTCATAGTTCCGGGGGTCTTATTGTTTTGACATTACTTTTTCCCCGGTAGGACCTTTGGGAGGTCTGTTTTTGACCGCTCCATGGACGCCTGAATTTCGCAAGGGTGTTTGCCCTTGGTGAAGATCCCTTTCTGAATTTTTTGCGGGCCCAGCGGTTTTTGGATTTCCCTAGGGAGTTTTTTTTTGAGGTTCATTCTTTACATGCTTTTCCTCGCCTTTCTCTTCGGAAGCTGCGCCACCTACTGCGGCGCCCAGGAAGCAGTTTTTCAGCACGTTTCCTTTCCCCCTCCCCCAGTTCAACCGGTTCGTTCCGTTTTGCGCTTCTTTGCGTGTCTTTTCTAGGGACTCCCCGACAGACTTTCTTTCATTTTCCCACCCCGATGAAAACTTAGGCTCAAGATCCCTGGTTCCACTACCTTGCCCTCCCTTACTTACCTCTTTTCCGGCATATATTCTTCACAGTTCCTCCCCTTGGAAGGGAACCCTCTCCTTTATCCATATGGGTGGCTTTTTTTTCTTGATAAACTTTTTTTCGCTTTTTTCTTTTCCTTAGCGCCTTTACTTCCCCATTCGCCTTTTGAGGTACCCCCATTGATTGGAAGGTTGTTTGTTCGGGCGGTATGTCTTCCTGGCCTGAAAGCTGGTTGCGTCCCGTGTTTTTAACCTACACTACGACCCTTCCACAACGTTCTCACTACCCCCCCCCCCCCCCCCCATCCCTGATTACCGTTGCACATTTTGTTCGTTCCGGTTATACAGTCGTCCTTCTTTTTTGCTTTTGGTCCGGGTTTTCTCGATCTTTACAACATGGCGCACGATCGTCCCCCCCATGAGGATCTTACCACGAGGCAAAACATTTCCCCCCCGGCCGGACGATTTGTCGCACACCCTTCCTTTCAAGGTTTTTCTTCGTTCATTTTTTCCTTTTTTTTTCCCCACCCCCCTCAGTGGAAGGCCCCCCAGCCACGCCTTGCCCGCGGGATTGCGGGTGACGTTCACCTTTTTTTCCAAGCGACTCCTCGGCGGACGCAGTTCTTTCCTGCCGGACTCTACCCCAAGGTCCGTCCCCTTGGCCTGTTCAAGATTGTTTCTGCAACGCCCCAAACTTTAATTTTCCCCCCCCTCTCCGGGGCTCGCTCCTCCCGCTATTTCCTCCAAAGAACTGGCCTTTTCGGTTCTTTG
>Ga0179593_1258828_pt1 | contig 21125 bp, 25 predicted proteins | sample CZODoug2_1_08_16_FD_185931 | JGI IMG/M metagenome (GOLD analysis project Ga0179593, IMG submission 185931) | Vadose zone soil fungal communities from Angelo Coast Range Reserve, California, USA - CZODoug2_1_08_16fungal (PacBio error correction) | ecosystem: Environmental > Terrestrial > Soil >... | reverse complement strand
TTTCAGCGCCTTTCATTACAAAGTCGCCTGCGGTACGCCGACTTCGGATCCGCATATATCTCAAGTTCGCGAGGCAGCCCCTCCTACGATCCCTTAAAGGATTCCACTTCTCAGGTTTGCTTTACTCTAACCACCGGTCTAAATCCCCTCCCGTTTTCCTGGATGGATTACCCCTGGCCTTGAAGCTTTCCGACTTCCCTTGGCCCCCCCGGTTTAGAGCATCCCCCCCTCTATGGATGCTTCTGGCCTGATCACCGCAGGCTAACCAATGCTTCTACCTCGCGATTTTCGGCCTGCGGCCCCTGATTGCAAGGATATCGGGTTTTTTAGGTCGTGGCTCTTTGTTGATCCCTTCGCCCCGAATAAGAACTTAATATGCTTTTTTCTTCGGCGCCCCCCTCGAGCCCTCCCTTTTTGCTCAAACTGCCACATGTCAGGGTCCCCTGAGGCAAAGTGCTCCTTCCAACCAGACTCCTGATCCATGCCGCCGAGAAGGATCCCCCTGCTACCTTTTTTTCTTTTAGCCTAATCCGAGGATAGCCTTCTCTGGTAGAGAACCCCACCCGGGAGCGTAGCCCCTATTTCGTGAAACTCCGCGGTCAAGGAACCCCCCTCGACACCCCTCAAGAAAGCTCTACCCGTTTTCACCCTCTCCTCTTCTTCCTCCATTCGTTTTTTCTATAACTGGTCCTACACCCTACGAAACCCTATGGGTTTAAACATCTTGCACCGCCTCCCCCCTCTGCTGCGTGTTCCCGAAGCTTTTCGATTCGCCGCACTTTCCAACACCTGGTCCTCCTGAGAAGCTCCCTCTCCTCACAGCCCCTACCTCCCTCAGTGTGCTTAGAGAGATGTCTTTGATGCGCTTGTTACGGGGTTCTCTCTAGCTCGATCTCCTTAGCACCACTCCCAAGAATCCTTCCCTTTCGACTAACTCTTCACTTGGCCCCTATGATGGGGTCCCCCAAGGTGTTTAATCACTTTCGCCGACTCCTTTCCCTTGCTCAGAGTCTCTTGGATCTCTTGATTCCCCTCGTACCGGGCTTACGAACCTTGTCTCAGCCCACCCTGCCATGCGGCCTGAACTTCTGAAGTAATTCGGGCATCTGACGACCCGTCGCAAGCGGGATTGTGAATCACTCGAGGGATTTTACAAAGTCGTCTTCCGGGATCGGTCAGTAGGCGGTGAGTTTTTTATCATTCTTTGCCGTCTTCTTACCAACGCCCAAATGGAACGCGGCCTAAAGAGTGATGTTGTCAGTCCTGGGGCAACCGGCTCCACGTCTGATGAAACTTCATATATTACTCCAGTCTCTGCAGGACTTCCCGCTTAATCCAAAACTGATCTTCATTTATAAGGTTGCCGGGTTAATCTATCCCATACTTCCTTAGAACCCGTAGTCTTATGGTCTCGGTTCCACTTGGGCGAATTCTCTTTTTTCTTCCTTGCTTTTCTTGAGATTTCAGAAGGACTCGTCAGCTATACCTCTCGAAGCCAGCTGGTATCGACTGCCCGCCTAGGTCTCCACTCCTACTGCCCTGCTCTAACAACTGCTAGAAGTCCTCTGGCGTAGCGCCCAATGGTGATGAGCCACCCCAGAGCAAGAGCTCGCTGTCTTACCTGAAGGCGGTCGCGTATTCAAGGCCCGCTGCTCCGGTCGTAGACGTTGAGCTTTCTACACAGTTCCTTTCTGTATTGTTATCTAGACACCTACCATTCCTTCGGTTGTATCCTCCACGGAGTTTTCTCTTCATATTGGGCTTTTCTTCCCCTGAAGCACCCCTGCGGCTTTCTCCCCTTCTCGATCTCCTTTACCCCCTCCCCCCTTGCTGCGACCCTGGCTCACGAAGTTCTCCTCGTGTCCCTGTTAGCCCAGTCCCTTCCTGTTTACACCCCCCCAATTTTACTTTTCTTCACGATGCGTCTTTGTCTATGGAGTTCCAGTTCCTGGTTTGAGATCGATCGGCCGTTCACGCCTGTCTGGAGTTCCCCCACCCTGTATTACCCACGCCCTCGCGGCGAGCTCCGCGCATGGTAGTCTTGTAATGCATAAGATTCCCCGGTCATTTTCGAAGTTTTCTTTACGTGCGATGCCCCGAGGATTGCGTTTTTCCCTCTGCCAGTCCCCGAGGAGTTGTTCAACGTTTCCCCCTCCCTTTTCCCCATGCGTTAGCTTCTAGCGATTTCTTTACCGGCCTATAGAAGTATCCCCAAAACTCGTTTTTTCGACCTCCTTTTTCCCTAAACGCTTGCCCACTTCAGCTATACTAAACTAAAATCCCATTTTCACATCTAAGGAAAGTGCGTTCTTTTTTTAGGAACTTAAACGCCGCGGCCCTTTGCTACGGATTCTTCAAGCAATGTCATGAACTCCTCCATCTCCTCTCTGAGAAACGCCCCCATCGCTTCTTCTCGAGTGGTTCCCCCTTTGGAGCGACGACTCTATTTCCCGCACACCCGGATTTCCCCCGTCCCTGGTCCCTTCGACACCTGTCATTTTTTGTTCTTTTCGGCGATGAGCCCACGACGCAGTTTTGAAACCCCTTTCACTGCGGCCTTTTTGTGGCCTGAGGCATGTAATTCGAAACCCAAATCTTTCCATTTTCGTCCCCCGTTTCCCTTCCGAGGGTAACCTTAAAATTCGCCCACAGTCTTGTTGCATGCCCTCTACTTGAGAGACCTGCCCCCTTCTAATTTGTTGAAAGTTATATTGACTGTACGCCCTCACCAGGATGTTAGGTGGTTTTCTCTCCCAAATGAGCGGGCTTCCCTCCTGAGTTCAAAGGGGGGTTTACAATCAAATATCGGAGCTATTTTCTCAGTACCCTCCAGTCAATCTTCCGTTGTCGCAGCTTTGGTTTCTTCCCTTTTTTTTCTCTCCCCCACAGGTTGTACGGACTTTCCTTCAATCTCGTTTGGAGAATCATGCAACCCTAGTGCGTTTGGGGGGTGTGGGGTCCGGTTCTTTGGGGTTTCCTCAGAGATATAGTCTTCCCTGACAGTCCCCCCCCCCCGCGCCCCCCTCTCCCGAAAGTCGGTTCCCTTTCCCCCGTACACAAGAGTTTTGCTTTAACGGGGCGCCGGCCCCCTCCGTTCAGTCAGCGTCACAGACTCGTGACTCCCCACAGTGATCGCCGCACTCACTTCCGCGGATCCCTTGTTACCACTTACTCGTTCGTCAACAGCAATTACTGTTCCTTGTTACCTGATGATGTTATTGAAAGAAACCTCTCCGGTTCAGATGCGGATGGTGGGTTATTCCCCGAGGCCGCCGCAATGTCTCCTAAAGGAAGCGAGCATTCAACCCTCCCCCTGACCCTTCTAGAGCTTTCGACTCGTAGCTCCATTGACTTGTGAGGTTGCCACGGGAAAGTGGATGCTCCTGCCCCTCTGGTTTAGATTGCCGATACCCCTCTTTATCTCAGAGTGCCTTCCGCATCTAACCGAATGGCTGGACAAAAATGAACCGTGCCTTAACAGAGCACCCTACGCGGAAAACCTCTTCTCCACTCTCGGGGTCTCCCCTCTTCACCATGCTTATCGTGAACCTTTTAGTGGCTTTCGCGTCCACCGAAGAATTTTTTTTTTCGGGGATCGGCCGGGTGTTTCTTTCCTACAAGATCTTTTCTCTACGGCCTTCTTCACAACACCTTTGTTTTTCGCGCCGCTCACTTTGTTGACCTTTTGGGCTCGTCATTCACATCTCCGACGTACCTCTTCTACCGCCTTCGAACCGTTCCCCCCAATTACCGCGGCTTAGGGCGTCTCTGCGGTCATTTGGTCCCCAGACCGTTCCTTTACTCTAGAGATCGCTTTCTGACAACCGCCGTTTCTGCGACCCCTCTCTATTCTGGATAGAGACGTCTCTACGACCCGATCCTATTCTCTTCTGGGAATGGCCCTATCACTCACTGACCGCCCCGAAGCCCGCCCGCCCCCGAACTCGTGACGAGAACCCCTTGCATTCCCAAATACCTTGCATTCGTTGTCTCCGAAACAGCCGTCGTATGAGCTCCTTTCTGTATCCAGAATGTCCAGGAGACGCTGAATAACGGACACTTCTGATCACCACGTCCAGAGATGTCTGACTCGATGGCTTATTCACTTCGTTAATGCGCGGTATCGTCATTGTCTAAGCCCCCAGATCATCCTCCACACCACAGTTCCCCGTCGGGGCTCCTGACGCGCTCTTTTTTACCTCCCCCCCTACAACCCTCTGAGAATTTTCCTCGATTCGCCAGTAACTTCTTCTTACCCGGCCAAGGGGATGGCATCGAGCCCAAAAAGGGCTTCCTCCACGGTCCTTTTCCCCCCCCCCCTGTCCGACCCCCCCCCCACCGTGTGTTTTGATCGAGGGCAAGGAACAAGGTACTTTGTTTCTCCCTCCCCCCTCCCTCCGCCCTTCTCCATACACCGAGACCATCCGCTCGGTGTTCACGGGCAGACTGGAAACGGTGCACCTCAGATGGTTTCACCAGTGGAACCCGACCTTACCTCTCAAACTTCAGGTGCCTTTTCAGTTTTTGCCGTCCAGGGCAAGGTTCATTTTTCCTTCTGAGTGGCTGACGCCATAGAGCGCAGCTTTGTATATAGAGAGTCTGCCAAACCACGAAGACGGAGCAAGGGTCCCCAGAGATTCCCCCCAGCACCTGCATTTGGCCACACCCCCCTTAACTTTAGACGCTGCCGCCTAACGAGAACGCTCCCAAGGGCGTTTGGACCCTGCTTTGACAGTTCCTTCTTTCAGTCCGGAATCTCAGCCCCGGCATCCTCCTCCCCTGACACCCTTGGAGAGCCTATCTTCAGTAGAACATCATTCCGTCCCTTAAGACGCCGTACTCTCTGTTTTCATCCCACGTAATTGGTCCCACACGCAACCTTTTCACAGTGCAGATTCTAGAGTTGAACCCTTTGGCCCCTCTATTGGACCCTCGTCCCAAGAGGTTCCCGGCCCTCCCTAGTTTCCCTGCCAAGCTTGCTACGGGCGGAACCGACTTCTCCTCCCGCAGAATTCCCCGGTCCTTTTCTATCGCTCTAGCCCCGAGGAGGCAATCCGCAAGCTCTCTCGCGACAAATTCGAGCGACAAGACTCGGGCCCCCGTAAACCCCACGTTTCGACACCCCCCCGGCTGACTTTCCTCTGAAGACACGTTCGCGGTCTGCCCTGGCTCGCCTCAGTCCGGCCCCCAGCCAGGCCTCCTAGCGTACGGAAGCGCCCTTCCCCCACCTCCATACTTTCTAGATTGAGTTGCCCATTAACGTACGCGCCCCTCCGCACATTTAGGTTCCGTCTGTTTTAATAAACACACACTCGTGTTCCTAATTGGGCAGTTACCCCGCGTTCCCGCCGAACTAGCATCTTTTTCCTCTTCTTCCCGTGTACTCAGTTCACAACCCGGCCCGAAGTTCTCCGATGGGGTCCGTAGCTTCTTTTGCCTCGACCCTTCCCGCATACCAATTCTTGTTACCTGTCCGACCCTTTCCATCACATAGTTGGCGCGATCTTTCCTCGTAGCTCCTTACCAACACCCGCGACTGATTGGCCGACGCTTAATTCCTGCATTTTTTTTAGAGGGACCATTTAACGGCTGGTCTCTTTCTCTCATCATTCAGAAGTAATGGCCTCTCCCTTCCTTTCGGACTAGGCCAAAACAGTGACTTTATCAGGGTATTGGGTAAATAGGTCTTTTCGTGTTCCTTTTCGTTGAAAGAGGGCGTCTTTCTTAGCGGCGTCCGGCGATTCTCTTACATCCCGTTCCTGAAAGCCATCGCCGCGCCACGATTTTAACCTCCCAGAATTTACACTCCAAAAAAGACTCCGTTTGGCCAGCAGCCCCCTCCGTGCATAGTTTGCACATTAACTCCGGGACTAAGACTCCTACTGTTCTGGTCATCGTAAGGACACAACACCCCAAACCTACCACTCCCACGAGCCCTCCCCCTTATTGACGTACTTCTAGACCAGCTGAGTGAAATCTACTCATTTCGTGAACCCCCTTTTCCCCCGGCCTACCCCTCTCAAACAGACTTTAGTCCACTTTCCCGCTGAATCTGACACCTTTCCCTGGGGGTTACAAGTTACAAGAGCATTCTACCCCCAATTCCGATTCTCCCTCAAGCTTTTCACGGGATTTATGGTAAGAGGAGCGTCATGAGCTTCTCTCCTTTCCATAGAGCCTCCGTGGCGTGCGTTCCCCCGATCGTACACATTCGTTGCTCGACACTTCCCCTTGTGGCCCGTGGATGAATATACACTATCTCGCCCTTTGTCACGCTCCCCTCAAACGGCGGCCATCGAGGGAAAGTAAGCGCGCGCCCCCTCCTCGCGAGATCTGAGCTTATCTTCGCGTTCTGTTGGCCACCCAACCAGTGTGGCCCCGCGCCCCCTGCCTACCTTTTTTGTTGGTCCTCTAGCCTTTTGCTCTCCTATCTGGGAAACCCCCGGCTTTCCCTCCATAACTGAGTCTTAGAGGACGCGTCTTATGCGTGACAGACCCGCCGCCGCGCCCGTCGGGCCCCGAGACACCCCGCGGTCCTTCCCCGACCAGGCATCCTCCTAGGGTGCGCTGATCCCCCCCTCCTCCCCGTGTCTCTGAGGCGGCTCCGGCTGAGCTTCTTCCTAATGCAAGCAAGGGCCTTCACTCGAGCTCCCCCGCATCGATTTCTTCCCCCTCTCTGGCCGCCCATTGGAACGGCGACTCGCTACCAAAGGGCCTCGGGGCCTGTTCTGAACCCTTCTATTATTTTTCGAGACGTCCCCTCAGCCGAGGTTGACACGCTCCTGTCCCCGTCTCCCTAGAAGCGTAATTCTTTCCCTCGAAGCGCCAGTCATCTTTTCCAGTATCCTCCTTTTTCTCGTTTCCCCGGTCCGGCGGTGGCTCTCGACGTCAGGCCGGCTTTCCCAGGTCGTATCAGATAACTTAAGCTCGGTTCACTTTTTGTTAGGAATGCTGATGATTCTTCCTTTTAGTTGACAACATAATACCTGAAACAAGGGACCCTTTTTCCCCAGCAGCGCTCGCGGATTTGCAAGGCTAACCGCGAGATATCCGCTACTCCCTTCCGGTCCTCCTCTACTTCCAAGGTATCATCTCTATAGACCTAAGCCGATCTCCTTTTGCCAGTAGGGAAGCCTGACTCTGACAGTTTGTGCCTCGCTACATCTACTTGAGCTTTCATTTCGATCTCCAGAAGAGTGGGTCGTGACTTTCGAGGTGAACTGCTGTCCCCCCCTCCTCAAGCCGTCGTGATTTGTGGTAGTAACAGTCTAGCTCCGACTCCTACGCGCGCTCGAGAAGCGGTTGAGAGTGTTCGTCCACTAACTCTCCCCGGGTTATCCTCTGATCTCGCCGGTGTTTATTATACCAGTCCCCTTAAGCCCCCTAGACTGCATCCCCTAGGAAGAGCTTCATTCGGTTCTAGGCTGCAGGGAGACCCATCGTAGAGTCCTGCCGAGGCATCGTGACCCCTTGCCTGTCGTTGAAAAGATTGACCGCAAGACCGCCTACTTCCCGCCGTTAAGTGAGTCAGTAGTCGTCGAAGTGAGCACAATTTCGCTCAAAAACACAGACCCCCAAGCGGACCGCCCTTTTCACCCCACGCTCGGTCCACAGGGCGCCGTGTTCCCCAACGCTCGGCCCGAGGACTTTCGCTACTCCGCCCAAGTGCCCTCGGAATTGCAGCCCTTTTGACCATTCATCCCATTCCTTTAACCTTGGCGTGATAGGGTTGTTTCCCGATTCAATCAACCCTGAGAAATTCAATGCCTTAGACAGAGGCTGGGTTCTCCCCACCCCCCCTCCCCGCGCCCTCAAACACTTTATAGGCGCGGGAGACATCAGAACCCCGCAGGCCATCCCATTCAGTCAAACACCGAAAAGATGGGCCCCCCGGGAGTACCAGGATCGACTCTAGTTCGACAGCAAACACCGATAATAGCCTGATTCACCTTTTGGGTTTCCCCTGGCTTGGGGTGCGCCTGCCTCCGGAAACGGCAGGGAGGGGTCTCAAGACGTGACCCACGGACAATAATCATCGAAGTCTATTAAAACTCTGTACGAGGCGTAAGGCGCCTTAGGCGTCCCTTAGCCCGAGCATATCGTGGTGTCGATCTCTCTCAGAGGTGTCCATCCTAGAGTTAAATTTTGCCCACGAGGCGTTCCTCTCCACCGACTACCGACCACTGCACCCTTCTTTCTCGTTCCCTACTCCGGAACCCTGTACACGCTTCCCCCCGACCAGGACCGTCACGGGCATTCCTCATTTCTAACCTCCGGCTACACTTTAGAGGTCGATGCTCCTAATGACTGTAACCCACACCCTAGCATCTGCTCCTCGCCTCATCCTGTACGGCCCCCAAAGACCGAGCGGGCCCCGTTTTTTGATCTTCTTCTCGGTCTCTTTGATTCGAGCGTGCCTCATTTTCCCTGGAAAATCCAAACCGAAAAACAACGGGTCCTCGTTTAGAACGAATTCCCAACAGATTGCGTGCGACTTTAGCCAAGCCCTACGGAAACGTGCCCGATATATTCCCCGTTAATGTTGCCTAGCCTCCGATCAGCCATCGTCAAGCGAAGCTTTAGGTTTCTTTGTATCTCTGAGAGACATCCCCCGAAGGGTGTCCCTCCTGATCTCCCCTTTCCCCCCATCCCGCCGACAAGTTCGGGGCCTCCCCTTTCCCGCGCCACCAGGATCCCTCTTGGCCCTGTGCTTTTCTACCCTCCCTGATGAGAATTCTCATAGGCAACCAATTCGAACCCCATACGAGAACTGTTACTTTTCCTGTACAAACACGGGAGTCTGCCGCTTCGCTTCCGCGTCGTTAAGAAATCGCCTCCCAAACCGGAGGAGACCAGATCCGCAAACGGCCTGCCATCTCCCGCCTCAGGCCCGGCTCTATAGTGGACCCCTCGCGTTTTTGAGCTCGGCGACGCTCGTGCTGTGTCGGTACGACGCACAGAAAGGGTACCCATCTCCGAGCAAACGAAGGCGCGTTATAACTCCCTAGCACCCCCGCCCCCACGCGCACTGGCGACGGCCTCTAGTAGAGAATCTACCGGCCTGGAATCCATAGTCCTGCCTACACGGGTCTCAGACAGAAGCAGTCCTGATCGACTGGCGGAATTACTCGGCCTGAGACCCATGAAGACATGAAGACCGAGCTGGACACCCTTCTGTCTTCTCGAATTGTCAGCTCGTCTCTCGCGTGCAGAGTTCCCGAAGACCGCCTCACCTACCCGTAAGATGTCTTATAGTCGCAAGTCAGCACCGGTTCTTTTAGGCATTTTGCTGGTAAGCACCGTTCTCACGCGACTTTCAAGTTCCGACCCCTTCCCTAGCAGGCCTTTTCCGGACTTTTCACGTCGTTTTCGCGAGGCATGCTCCCCGTTGGAAGATTTTTCCTCCGCGAACCATATGGCCGTTTTCCGCAGCTGCAAAATTTAATCTATGCTGAAGATGAACAGTCCACAATCCTCTCTTTTTAATACTAACCAGTTGTGTTTGATAGGGGTGGGAGGGCGCTGAGTACTTCCTAAACCGGGGAACCCATTTGCGACGTGAATCGAACAACAAGGTCCGGGAATGTGGCAACTAAGAACCCAAGTTCTCTTAAACTCCGACAGATCACTTACCCCCCGAGCAGAACAAACTTCAGCACATTCCTATGCTTAGTAGCTCCGTCAGAAGTACCCCCTGTACCTTAGCGTTTAACGATCGTCCCTCTGAGTACTCAAAGGTCTGACGCCCAGCGAGTGAGATTTCCCTCACGCCCCCCACGAACAGGGGTTGCAGATGATTCAGGGCGGCTCAGCTCCTCGGAAGCATCGTCCTTCCACCTCCCCCAACCCGACTATCCCTGAACAGTGACGTCTCCGAAGATTAGTCAATGTGCTTTGCCGGAAAAAAGCGACAGTCCTTGAATTGACGCCAACCCCCGAGCGCCATGATAGGGACGTTCAGGCTGGCGGTTATATATTGCCTCGTAGGAAGAGTCGTTTCGTAAACCCCTAAGCCCACCGGCTTCCCCCCGCCCAGTTCTCCTCTACCGCCCACAAGTTCTGTCACCCGCCCAACTGCATCGCTTTAGGTCTACTTGCTCGGTAACGACTTTTCTACTTGTTGCCCGCCCGCAGACGAGGCACCGGAACCCCCCCGAGCCCCTTACTTCCCCGTGTGACTTGAGAGAGACCTTTTAGTCTCTCCTCTTTGTTTTCAGGCCGATTAGGCAGGGCGGAGTAGCCCTCCCGGAGGGGTGGAGAGCGCAGTTCCTTTGTAGTCCAAACAACGAATTTAAGTGCAGAATTGCTTTCTTGGCACAATGATATCCTTACACTTTCACCCTCCCCCCCTCTTCCTTTTGGCATCTCTGTTTACCCCTACTCCGGGTTTGACGTTGAACCGCAGAATCCCATGACGCGGGAGGCCGAGGGCCCCCCCCAAGAGTTCCCGGACGAAGAATCCCACCTGGACTTGACGTCTGTGACCCCCCCCGGACTTAAACCTTCCAACCATAAGTCTCATAGAGAGTTTCAGTTCTCAGCCTTAATCCTCATCCTGCCTACGAACTGCCCACTACAAGGCCACTTCCGACCATCGGCCTCTGCCCGTAAGCGCAACCCAGCCCCGACCTCCCGGGCCGTAGGGCCCGCCCTCCTACACCCCCCCAGGAAAATCCCCACTCACTGGCCGATTGTTCCTCCCCCCATCTCCCGATGGCGACCCCCGCCACAGCCTGCGCCCACACGAGAACCAAGCATCCCAGAGCTAGGAAACGTTGCACGGGACTTTGAACCACGAATCCCACTTTTCTGTTTTTTTGTTTGATGACTGTTACCACCCCGCTGCCAGTTCCGACTGTCCTCACCTCTCACTTTTTTTCTAGTTACTACTACGCCCGCCTCAGCCGTTTTCACACCGTCCCCAGAGCCACTCATCTGATTTTCTGTCTAACGAACTGATGCGGCGGCTGACTTCTGCATGGCCTCCTGTATACATCGGTCATACAATCCCCTTCCTTTAAGACATTTCCTTTCCGATCTCTCACAGCCAGTATAGGTTGATGAGGACTATCCTACTCTCCTTTGTGCGGTCCCTCCCCGTCACCGTGGTTCCGTCCTTGCTACTAGACGAGACCGGAAACATCTCTCCGCGATTTTCCCCCCGAGTCATAAACTCTAGGAGATGGTTTCGCTTTCTCATTTCCAGAACCGGCCGGCGAATTTACGGCATCGACGAGGTTTCCCCTCTTCGCTGCCAGCGGTCTCCGACCATGCGCCACTCGTTGGCGCGGTGAAAGGCTTCCGGCGCCCCACCGGTTCTCGCCAGGGTGAGCGCACACACGGCACCAAGCTCGGTCGATCGACCTTCGTTGTAGTCACGAGAGACAGTTCAAACCGTGCGGGCCCGTCGCTCTCCCCAATATTCCCCATTATTCTTAGAGGTCCTTTTCCCTCCCCCCGCAGTTCTCCATTCTTTTTTCCCGGGCATGACATAGCACCCGAGCGCCGATGAGCACTTTGGATGATTTTACCGTGGCTGCTCCGTCGCGGGTCAGAGGTTGAACTATACCAGTACGAAACAGACTTTGTGAGCGTTCCTTAGCTCTCCTCAACGCCGCACGTCCCGCGCTGACATGCGTCCTCTGGTTTTCTAATACTCTCGCCCAGGGGGTTGTAGGTATGAAAGTGGGGGATGCTTAGACAAAAGAAGAAGAACCCTTCCCTCTTACAGATGTTCTGCCCCCCCCCGGAGGCATATAGGCTTACCTATCGCGTACACCACTCTTGCGACATTTCCCCACGAATTTCAACGTTCCCTCTTGTCGCCCGCACGTCTGCGTCACCCCCCGAGACTTCTAACTGCAGGGAGAACGACCTCCGCTCGCCGGCCTCTTCTATAGAAAACAACCCGGTATCCCCTGCCCCCCCCGCTGATCCGAGTCGAAAGAGCCCTTCCCGGCCGAAAGAGAACGACGCCGTCGCCCGCCGAACACCCTATCGAAACCAGACCCCGAGGCTTACGCAAAGTCCTCACGATAACGGTTCTAAACAAACAACTCGACGACCCACCACTGCTTTACGCTGTCGCCAACAACCATCAATTTGCAACCTCTCTGTAAAAATCTTTCTTGGCAAGATCATGCAACTGAATCCCTCTCGCGCTCAACGTAACTACGCACGCCGGCCCTTTTGCACCAGATCGCCGTCTTCGACGAGCGACGAAGGGTGCTTGCTTTCCCCCGGACGCGGTTAGACTCTTATCTGATCGAGCTCTCAGGGAGAAGTTGATAAAACACTACGCCTTCAGGCCCTCCTACACTCCCCCCCACGAGTTTGTGTGACAGATCTTGTTCGCCATTATTTCATCACGAGGCATCTTTGAGAACCGGTGCGCCAGTAGTCCACGGTACGATTATCTCTCAAGTATCGAATTCCTCTCACGCGCAACTTCGTGCCGACGTACATCTTTTCTAGTACCTCTTGACTTATTCCCGCGCTTCAAGCTTCGCGACCCCGACCCCTTTCCTGGCTGCATTCGTATCTTCCCCTGTATTTCCTGAACGCGGACCGTGGGTCTCTCCTCTCTAGAAGCACTATGTCCACGAACCACCCAAACCATGGCCGAGGTTCCTTCATCTAGCCCGGCTCACGTTTGCCCCCCTACCGTTCAGCCCGCTCTTCTGCTACTCTCGACTTCCCTTTTCTCTAACTCATAGGCCTTGACCATCATAATATCCGGGTCGTCTTGGATCCGACTCCAAATAGCAGCATTGTAGTTGACGTACTCAGTTGACTCTGTCTTATCGTAGGTCACACGATCTTCTCTCATTCGTGATATTTTCTATCGTGCTATTGTTTTGTGCTTCCTTACTGCCCCCCTTTTTTCCTACCGTGCCCGAAGCACAGATGTTCTGATATCAGATCCGCACTTTGCCAGGCTGAGGCAGCGAATTGACATCTATCGAAGTAGTCTTTCCCGCCCCGCGGTTCCCCCACGTCTCGGTTTAAACTCGATGGAGCGTCTGTTCTTACAGCCGTCGCCGGTCAGACCCCCTGCGCGGCTTCCAGTGTTCCGTCTTCGCCGTTTGTACCCTCCTCTGCGCTTTTCCCCCCGGGCCGGTGTTCAGATGAGCAACGCTCCTTCAAGATGTAGCGGACTAAGGAGTATTCGATTACGAGTCTTTCCCCCCCGCCGCCCCTGATGCCGCTCGAAACTTCTCTTCGTCTGACCGACCCTTTGCCCAGAACCCTTGTGACTCTCCGAACTCCTCTTTTAGCGAGTCATTTTCCCTCCAAAGCGGTTATCCTGTAAACACCCCCAATGGTTCGACCTTTTTCCCGTTTTCTTCGGTTTCCCAGACAGTTTCATATCTTCTGCCGGTTGGGTCGCCTTGATCGTCCGATGGGCGTGCCCCCCAAACTGCTCCCCCAAGGCCACGCTGGGCGATCCGCTCCTCGTTTGTATGTTTTGTGTCTAATGACCTGAGCCACCATCAAACCAAACTCCGTGCTTACAGGGGCTTGATCCCCCCCTCCGCTTTGTTCACCCCTTCTGCCCACCCCCCCCGAGGCGCGGCACCTCGTACAGGCTCCCTATCCTGACCCTTAGAAGGAGTTTGTCTCAATAGTTTCGCCCGGCTTGCCGTCGACCCGAGGGTCACGCCACTACGGAGCGCTAAGAACGCCCCTAACCAACCGAGAATCCCCCCTCCTTTCAAGCCTTTTTGACATCCCCCTCATTAAATTCTGCCCTTTCCCAGCTGCCCGACCCGGAATCAAGCTGCACTTGCCCTTTCGCGAGGCCGCCCGCAACCGACCTAACCCACCCCCGACCGGACATGCTGCTTCCTCGAGGAGAATCCCGACACACGTAACCTGTTTCCATCCTACCCTCCGGACTTCTAGACCCGACCTTCCTGCTCGAGTCTTTCTGCTGATATCCCTTCCCCTTAGACCCCCTAGCGCAATCGGCTTTCCCCCCCCCGTTCAACGTGCGCTCCCCTCATTTCGTGCTCCCCGGAGCGACTACAAAACCCAACACCAAACACTCAGCCCATCTTCCTGCGGCTTTGGTCCCTTAACAATATATACCAACAATTACTTGTAACAAGTTTAGCATCTACTAGATCGGTGAAATGCTACTCTTTTCTTTTCCACTTTTTCCTCTTTTAAGACCAATGAAGTCTATTGAAATGAATTTATTTCAGATCCTATTACTCCACTTAATAGGATTCAATTGCTGGGGCGCAACACTCTCTCTTCTGAGCATTGTTTCCCGGTTCTTTCTTCCGTAACCACTTAAGGCGAGAATTTTTTCCTTTTAGCAAGAACAACGGCTGACAGTTCGCTGAACCTTTTAGGCATGTTGTTTGTCTCCCCACCTTTGAGTTTGCAAACGCCTTTTTCCTTCGAGTCTTGGCACTCCCATAGAATGTGGAGTATTCCCCCCATTTCCTCTTTATACGATAAGCGAGGTCTTTTATCCCCATTTCACAGTACCCAGCAATGACCTTACTCCCCCTAAGGACTTCCTAACTCCCTACACACCTAGTGGTCGTCCGCACTTCTTTGACGCTCAAGAGGCGTCTCTTTTTTTCCCATATACTTTTCCGCCCACGTGTTCTGTCCCCTACCCATTGACCTGCCCCTCCCTGGACCCTTCTTCGCTCTTTGACCATTTATTTCCAGAAAGTTACTTCATTTTGCTACTGGGCATCCCATCTTTTCGCTGGCTCCCCGCCCTCTGCTCTCCGTAGCCAGAGAGGTATGTTTTCATTTTGCCTAGGCCGCGACCGCAGCTTCTCACATCAGTCCTTTCCAGTCCCACCGTCCCTTGCCCAAGGTAGTTCCCCTGATCTTGAGCGTCTCCGCACTGACTGGTTGCCTTTCCTCCTTGCCTCAGCGATCTAACCCTTCGCTGTTTCGGCTTGTTGCATTCCTATCCTGGCTGCCCTCTCTTTTTTCCCTACGATCCCGCGAATTGGCTGGATAACAAACACAAACGGAAATCGAACTCTTCCACCCAGCTCCAACAATAATGCCCATTACTTCAACCTCCCCTGATTGTTCTTGTCGAGGAAACTGCGTATAGTGTCCAGCTTCCTGAGGCCGGCCCACTTTTACTCACCCAGTGGTCCCTCTTCTCTTTTGTAGGCGGATACGAGAGGGAGGTTAAAAGCGATCATACCGATCGAGAGGCTTTCCTGCGTCTCAAACCAAGGGTGGGGGCCCCGAAGCCGACTTAATTGTTATCCCCGGTTTTGGGCATATATTGTCAAGCATCACCGTGAGTGAGCCGGCTTACACCGCTTTTTCCCCCAGAGGATTTACATGGTTTTTCACCCTTCCCGACTTTTATTTGCGCACCGCGAGTTTACCCTTTGGAAACAACCACAGACAAGTTCTCCAGGTTTTGTATCGGATATGGCTGTCCCTTCCCCAAGCCCTTGCGCTTGTAAGCCCCCATCCTCCTGCAGACAGAGAGTACAGGTCCCACCAGTCCGATACTATAGCTCTCCTCTTACATGCCGTGAGACCTCCGTAAAGACGAAACGGAAGACGTTCCCCTATGAATAGTGCGATCACCTTTCGCCCCCCTCATTTCCCCCCCTCTTGGCGCTAACCGGCCCGTCCCGGAGAGGTATGGTTTTACGCTTCCGTATGAGCGAACCTTCCCCCTCTGTTCGATCCCCTTTGCCCTTATAAGATTGCTATTTCCATGACCTTTTACTTGTCAGCCCCCCCAATCCGATCAACGACACCGGCCCCTGCCTTCCCTTTGGGCTGACCTTTATTCCCTCCTCGATGAAAGACAATCCCCACGCGTTGAATTTGGCCTGAGTCCCATCCCTATTTATAAATCTTTTTTTTGAAGTCTGTTGACCAGAAATTTCGGAAGCCCTACCACCCAAACTAAAGGTCCATTGTCATGAGGCTTCCCCCAAACAGTGTGTTTTTTCCGGCCCCCACTTCCCCACAGGTCCTTTTCCTCCGTTGCCGTTTGCACTCCAATCCCTTGCACCAGTTACAAATACCCAGAGAACCTGCGCTCGTTTCTTCACCGACCTACCTGCTTTGAACATATCCATGAGTATGCCTTAACCCGCTTAAGTGTCACTATTTGATTTATGTAGCTCCTCTTTGCAGGGACTGTCTCATTTGTTTACATCAAAGATGTAATGGCTGTCTTCCTCTGACTGCCGATTTCCCGCCCTAGGTTTTTCTTGCTGCCTGTGATTCAACAAGCCCCAGACCCTTTCCATCTTGCTCTATCAACTTCGGAACCAGACCCCATTGGCCAAAACCCCCCTCCATTTGATCTGAATCTCCGCTCTGACTCCCCCTCTTCCACCTTCTTTTGCAGTTGCCCCCGTATGTCATTGGCCCCCATACTGCTGGTGTCGGCTCCCGCGCAGCCATCCCCACGGGAATCATAAGAACAGTTCCGGAGCGATTGTCGTTCAACATATTCCCAATTTCCAGAGCTCCTTTCTTGTTGCTACCCTAATCTGGCAACCCCATCTTCCAGTTAGTCCAATTGCGATTCGTGCCCCTCTTCTTGAACAACTATATTGCCCATCGCCTTCCCTCTTTGTTCACGGACCTCGTTTCCGTCCCAGTCCAATAGTGTAAGTTTTTGCTTCACACCGCCTCCGGGATGTCTTCCTTTACCCTTCCTTCGGTCCCCCTCCTGGTAGCGCCCGTTCGCTAGATTCTTCAATCGCCCCTCTTTTCAGTCGCGTCCCCAGGACGGGCGTAGACCTCGGACTCGGCACCTTCTTTCCCGGCCAACGCTATCAACCCCCCTTCTCCTCACTCTAACTGTCTCCGGGGTCCGCGCAGTTCTTTTCCCGCCCTTTAGGGCTTTTCCCGCCCCTGTCTTCTGAAGCCTGTCAGTCTTACGGTTTTTGCCCCCCCACTCCGTTTGCTTTTCATGACTTGGCCATTAACCACTCAGCCCTGGGCCCCCAGCAATCATTAAGTTGGTTACCGCGTAAGTAGCTAGCAAAAATATTTTTCCGCACTCGTTCTTCCATACCAAGATACAGAACGATCCACTACCTCATTGTTACCAGAATTGGTTAGTATTAATTGCAAGCATTCCAACCCCGTCCAGTCCGTAGCCTATTTTTTCGTAGCTTTTCGAATCCCTCTCAACGAAAATTAGGAGACCTTTCAAGAAGTTCCAATGTTTCCCTCGAGAGATGCGTGCCCCCTCAACTCGAGCCTACAGATGGATTTCGCGTATTCGAAGGGGGTGGCGTCCACCGCGTCGATAATCTGTCCTCTCTTGCCTGTTAGTCCTCCGTTGCTCTTTTCCTGCTCATTCATAAGATAATCTCCGGTCCTCTTAGTTGGACGGAATCATCTGCCCCCCTCAGTGCCCATTGATTCTTGTCAAGGTGTCCTTATTACGACTCCTCGTTTTTGCCCGGAGTTTCGGGGAAAAGAGGGCGGTTTTTTCTCGCCCCTGGTTCGGTTTTTGTTGCTTGCATTACTCTCCTTTCCAGGCTATTATCCCTGCTCTTTACGTTCCAAACGACTTGAACCCGTCCCATTTACGCTTTCCCCCCTATCCTGTGAGAGTAATAAGCCCTCGGTTGCACGTGAAGACTCTTTCATCCTCCTCATCACTGTCTCTGCTTGATAACACACCTCCCCCCCCCCCGCGCTGCTCCCCCTCTGTACATTTTTCGCAAAGTTTGTTCACTTCCTCTCATTGCATTTACCCCCCCTTTCTCCCAGCTAGCCCCTTCTCCCCCCCCCTCACCATTGGAAATGCCGGTTTCCATTTGTTTTGTTGTTTTTTAACCGTAACCTTCTCACTTTCTCCCCAAAATTCCGATTATACCCCTCCTTCAGGGCGGCTGTTCCAAGGCAGTTTGTGCAGCGTACGTGTCGGCCCTGCTGCGTATCAGTTCGCCTGATGAGTGGATAGTTTTCACTTTGCCCAAATAGTACTTCGCCTCACTCCAGGAATAGACCCTACGTTACCCTTGCATTTTATAATTTACCAACCCCCGATTTTTTTACGCTGTGTCCTCTCAACAGATAAAATTTCGCACTTAGGTAATTTCCTTGACTGCCTCTGATCTCAATCGAGAGCGAAGACCCGCGATCTCTTGTACGCTGTCCCCCCACCCAGTTTGACTCAAGCTGCCTACCTTCTCTCCTGGTCTTCCGAGCTTCCTCAATCTTGGTACAACTGGTATTTTCCTGTTCTTAAATCATATCAAAAGCTTGCTTGCGCCTTGGGTCTCGGTCCTTTCTTTTTCGCCGGACAAATACCTTGTCTGGTCTCCCCTTCTGTTTACCACGAACAATGTACAAATCGGATTGACACGACCGGCGTAACGACCATTTTATTCGTTTTTGAGCAGTGTCGCGACAACACTAGCCTCTCCTCCGGTGGCCTCTTGGAAGTTTGCGAGATGTCTTTCCTCCACCTTACTGCACGAGATAGTTCCGGCACTTCAAATTGCAGCTCTTGGATGCCCTCTTCCCCCCCACACATTTTGTTTTGCCAAGGTGTTCGAAGAGGCGGAAGTTTTTCTAAAAAGAGCTACTTGGTCGTATCTGTCGGCCATTTCTCTACCGCTTCCGCTCACACAGACGGACAATCCCCCTTCAAGACGGGATATAGTCCCTCCTTTGTTTTTCACCCGCGTCCCGCTTTTTCAGCCCCCCTTAATTCGCTTTTTTTCTGCAATCTCCCTGGCTCGATCGATAACAGCACTGCCTTCTCCGTGGATCGACTCCATCTCCCCCTTCCGTCTTCTACCTGGCAGTCCCGTTTCGTGCATCGTGAAGGGCTTCCCCACGGGCGAAACCATAACCTACCAACCCCCTTCCTTGTTTGGTTTAGAAGGAGTTGCGCTGGAGGCTTTACTGGGGGACATTTCTTGAAAGCTCGCTTGAGAACCAGACCCCTGGTAAGTCAGCAGCCGACCTCATTTTTGTCTTTTAGTTTTTGCCCGGACTCTTGAGCAAGGGGCACTATGCGAGAATCATTTTTTTCTACTCCCTTCTCGGACGATCTTTGAGCTTTTTCTTCCCACCGCTGAAGGGCGTCTTCCCCCTCCTGTTCAGAAGCTTAACTGTGCGTCGATTTGGTGTTCTTCTTCCACCTCTCGCTCATGTCTTACCTTCTTCTTGGTTCTTACCCTGGCGGTTCTTTTCCAGTGGTCCCTGCGATCGTGTCTCGTTCTTACTTATTGATACATGGTCTTTCTACACTACGGTCAGGCGCGGGGAGTTTACACTAGTTATCTCTCAGAGTCCTGCTCTTCCCGAACTTTCCCCCCCCCCCTCCTCTCGCGGTCGACCAGGATGGCTCCCTTAAATTCCTGTTGATCTCCCCCAGGTGCGATCGCCTTCTATTACCTCGAGTCCCTTAGTTCGTCGTTGCCCTTTCCCTACGGCCTACCCCCCCCTTCCGTCCAACGTTCATTTGACCAGCTTCTTGGCCAAGATCCGGCCAGGGCACTTTTTCGACTCGTCGCTCGGTCCCACAGAAACCTCTTCCGCTGTCTGCTCCCCTTCCACTTGCCCCGATCTGAAGAATTTCCCCCTCACCACAGGCCATCAACATCGGTGCTTCTCTCGAGGGTGTTAGATTCATACCCCCTTATCCAGTGAAGACTTTCTCCTTTCTGTTCTGGCTTCCTCTCCTTCCACAATTTACCCTCTTGTGCCGAGCTCAGAGGATTTTATTCCCTCCGACTGTCCCACTTATTTCGTACGCAAACCTTTTTACGCGTCTAGACAACTTCGGTGGTGCCCGGTTTCTTCTCCCGTCCACTACTGCGACGGTCCCTCCCCATAGAAACAGCCTTCTTCAAATAATACACCTCTAAATGACCATTGACACCCCCTTAAGGTACAGGAGTGTAACTTCGACGAGTCACTTACTAAATTTCCCAGAGGTTTTTTCCCGCGCTGTTCCTTTTCACCCCCGATTTGGACTGTATACCCAAGACGTCCCATGACATGACCCTCCCCAAGGTGAGGCTCTGCTAGACATAAGGTCAAACCCGACTTTACTTGATGTCTCTTCTCGCTCGGCCCTTAGGCTACGGGTTTCGAGACGACACGAGTTGTCCGACCTCCCGCGCCGCGCTCCATGTCGACCGTTCTGTTGCAGACAGAGCCTTCCGCTTGGTAGGGTTTCTTGCTGCGCGACGCTTCTGATCGAGGCTTGCGACCGTTTAAATTTTCCATAATCCCAAAGGTTTTTTTTTCGACGCTCAAAAAAGAGGGAGGGAACTCTTACCAGAATCCAAGACTCTGAAAGCATACCAGGGCGATAGGTTTCTTCGATCGATCCGGACCCCACCTCCTTTTCCTGTATTAGGGAGCGCATCCCTCCCCCGGGTGCTAGGCGGAAACGGCATCTTTAGTCCTTTCGTTGATCTGATAGCCTTTTACACGCGCTCTTTCGAGCTTCCGCGGCGGTGACTTTTCTCAAGCAGGGGGCACCTTCGGCGGAGTTCACAGCCAAGTATAGCAGAGAATAAAGGATGAGCCCTTTCCCAAAGGAAAGGGGGCTCCGATGATATCGTGCGCGAGCGCGCGTCGGTTAGGCCTGGTTTGGTAATCCCCACGGGTCTCCGTCGACGTTTAACGAACTCTATGTACTGGGCAGACTGATTTTGGTCCTGCCTCTGGCGGATTTCGGAGTTTTGTTTTTTCCTTTATTTTATTTTGCACCGCCCGAAGTTCCAAAGATTGAGAACGCCGCCTCCGACCTGCAAAATTTCGTATTAAAGCTCTGGGTGGCTGCCCTGAGCACCTTGACGTCTCCTGAGGAAAGATCCGCCTTCCCCCCATACACCCTTTAGAGAGCGACTGAGAGCCTAGAGTCCCGCTGCTCGCCTAAACGCATCATCCGCACATAAGATGTTCGTTTTGGCATTTGCATACCATTCCTTTTCTCCCCAACGTTCATGCGCACGGCAAAACTCGATGCCTCCTGATCTGTAACCCCTTAGGAGCGCTCATATCGGAACCTGTGTACTTTTCAAGTAACCCGGCGCCGCCCTCTGCGGGCCCTCTTGAGTCCTCACTGCTGCATTTCATTGTTTCCCTCACGGGCGTTCGGGAGGCAATAACCCGGACGGTCTTTC
>Ga0179593_1353120_pt1 | contig 21126 bp, 34 predicted proteins | sample CZODoug2_1_08_16_FD_185931 | JGI IMG/M metagenome (GOLD analysis project Ga0179593, IMG submission 185931) | Vadose zone soil fungal communities from Angelo Coast Range Reserve, California, USA - CZODoug2_1_08_16fungal (PacBio error correction) | ecosystem: Environmental > Terrestrial > Soil >... | reverse complement strand
AAGTGAGTCCTTACTCATTAATGGACATTTTCTCCACCGGAAGGATGACCATGTCGGTCTCTCCCAACTTCCCCCTTTCGCAGGGTCATAAGCCCTCGCCGAAACGATGCCTCTTCCTCGCCAGATCTCTGACGGTTCCCACTCCCCCTTGCCGCCTTCATACCGGGGACTATATCAAAGGATCAATCCCCTCGGATCGGTTCCATGTCGTTTCTTTTCACAATCGTGACTCCTTATGTTAACTTATGTCGGGCCTTTCCTTCACCCCGACAGTTGTTTTTTGTTACTGCAATACCCTCCAAGCAGTGCTGCTTCGATAAATTGCCGTAGCTTCACGATCCTCTGCCAGGCCCAGCGTTCTACGACGATTCATCGTCTGGCGACCCAGCCAAGCCGGGGTCTATTTTCAGGCTCTAATTCCGAAGGACGTGTCCACGTTTCTTACCTCAGGTCTCCCCGATGTGTCACTCGTCTTAGAATTGTTCCTTTTCCATGTAAGGAACCCCTCCCGACAAAGACGTCTTGTTCTCTCTCTGCTAGTCATGTTTTTTTTTTTTCCTTTGAAACTTTCCGTTTACGTCGCGACCTTTTTTTTTTTTCATTTATTTTCCTGAAATCAGTGCAAACGTCTGACTTTTTAAAAGCTGTTTTGCGCCTTTTTATTTTTCTTCAGAGACTACAATAAGTCCCTTACGGCTGAGAGAACCTTACGCGGTACCCTAATGCCAAAGTATGGAGGGCCTAGCCACGGGACTATGAATTGTCTCCCCCGGCTTAGCTTCGGACGTGTGGCTGGTTTTGTTGAATAGAAGCTTTGGCCAACGATGGCTGTGAAGGTTTGGTAACCCAGGCTGTTCCAATTACCCCTATCTGTTTACTCTTCCTGCGGCTGTACAAAGTCTCCCGATTTTACCGTTTTCCCCTTTTTGGTGATCCAGTCCGCTCGTTTCCGATTCCTCTGACTTTCTCAAGCGAGCTTTTCATTTTTAAAGAGAGCAGTTTGGTTCTTTCTTTTTTTTTTTACCCCTAAAATTCTCCGGGCCTCCTCCCCCTACAAAGACATTAACTAGCATTTTCTTCTCAACAGGCCCTAATACCGGAAGCTTTGCGTATAGTTGCCCACGTCTTGGATTAGAGATTTTCGCTTCGGTTGATACTTGACCTCCCGATATCTGGTTTTTTGTAAACATTCTCCAGAATACAAGTACCTAGGGAGGGCCCTCCGACTCATCACCCCTCCCACCTCCTTTCTGGTTTAAAAGACCTAAGGCAACTTTTTTACCGCGAGGAACAGTGCGTGGGGAGTAACCGAGTGCTTTCGGTCCGGTTTTCCTCTTCCTGACTGCAGCGTGGTAGAGGACCTCCCGCGCCCCGCAACAGAGAGTCTTCACTCCCCAGTTCCAGAATACCCCCCTGCAAACCGGCCCCATGCCCTGGGACCCCGAAGCCCCTACGGTCCCTACCCCTCGTCACGGGGGGATCTCCCCCTTCAGTCGTCAAGATTCCCCCAATAGGATCTTTCGCCTTATTCTTCTCTGGGACGAGCCCAACAAAACCCGGTCATCTCAGAGGGTCAATACCGGCTGGGACGCAAAGCCCCGCCAAATCGACCTTAAAATCGAAGCATCTTTCTTCCTGTCCATAAACCTCTTTGCTGGTGCGGTTTTCCCTTTGTCCGCCGGTCTTAATGTCTCCTCGTCGCTTCCATTGATCCCCCCCCCCGTATTTCCATGCTTCGCCTGAACAGTAGCACCCCCGTTGGTTCGACTGAAACCCTGCTTGGACTGTCCTAAACCTACTGAGGATTCTTGTAAACAACACTGCCCGCCTACTCCGCTTCTTGTTTTTCCCCCCTGTGAAGTATTAACATGAATACGTCCCCGTATGGCCGCACGTTATCTTCCTGGCCTCGGTTCTGTTCTAGAATCGATCCTCAGCCCTTACGACGCCCGTTGGTTTCCTCTCCTTACGTCTAACCAGACCCCCTACTTCTCCTTTCGCTTGTAATTACCCTTCTTATCAGAGCTTTCTACGGTACACCCGGAGGAAAAAAAGGTCCCCCAGGCCCTTGCTTGACTCTTTTTGAGAATCATTGTTTGAATTTTCTCCTAGGTCCTTCTTCCTAAAGTTCCCTTTGCCGGCTAACGCCTAGGAGAGGGAGTCCCCCTCTCCGAAAGGCTTGGCTTCCTTTGTTATGACTCTATGTCCTAACTTTATTAAGACTTTTTTCATTTCTATTTCTGGTCTTCCTTCACCGAATCCCTTGGTTGTTGGGAGCTTCTCCCCCCCAGACATGATCCGTCAATACCCTTTTGCACCGATAACCTTCCATTTGTTTGCTTTCCTTCTTGATTATAACAAGTTTCCCGATGCTATCTTTCCCCCCGTTTGTTTGCATTTGATCAGATCAAATTTCCGCGGACCCCTGCAAAAACATTATTCCCCCTCTGTCTCCGTTAATGTCCCAGACAGAACTTCATTCCCCCATAATGATTCATGGCGCTCCACACCTCTTACCCTACAGCGAGCGGAACGAACCTCACTGTCTATTCTCCCGCGGACCATGATGCCTCTCCCAGAGAAGAATTACTTCGGGAACCTCTAACGTTCTTGTTGAAGAAGATTACTCCCCGAGCTCCTCGTGGTTAATGTCGTCTTGGTATTTAAATGACTTCAGTTCCGCTGCCATGCCTCTTTGGTATGACAACCCGTCTGCCCTCTTAGATCGCCGTTTTAGTTTACTAACCCGATTTACCCATCACCTGTCACGTTTAAAGGGGGCAAGCTTCTTATCCATCTCATGTTGCCCCTCTTTGGTTCTTTACCGTTCCCTTGACGTCTCTCTCTTTCTCCGGTACTCCGGCCTAACGTATGCCTCCTTCCGGGCCCGGGATGTCCTTCAGACCACCCTGGCGCCTCTAACATGTTCACGTCCCCCCTGTCCTCCCAGGGGGGCCCCCCTTGCCAGCGATGAGCCTACCGATTGCTCTAGAGAACCCGGTATATGCAAGAGAGATGGTTCTCCACCCCCACTACCGTAGCCTTCCAGGACTAGGGCGAGTCCCTTTCTGAGTGCCTCTCTCGGGATGTCCATCCTTCCCGAGAGTCACGGTTGCCAGACCCTTTTCGCTACCCCGGGAAGACAGGTCCCTCCTATGGGACAACCCCTACCCCGGCCTAAACTCTTAGACCAGAACCGAAACTGCACAACCCTTCCAACAGTAGTTGTAACCATTACCACATCCCCTCGGGTCGGGAACCCCCCCCTTTTTGAGAGGACGTCATCGGATTTCCCCCTCCAGAAGGTGCCCACTAGATCTTCCTCCAGTTTGCTGGCCAGCGTCCCGAGCACGTAAGCGGGCCACCCCCTCCGTTTTTTTTTACAACAAGGGCTTCCCCCTTCCTCCTTTTTAGCCCCAACTTAGATTTTCTTCACGAGGTGGCCGACCAAGCAGATCCTTTTTTACGGTTAAGAGCAGTCCGTCTCCTTTTGGCCCCCTGTTCCACCTCCAGTACACCTCCTCCCCCTACCTCCTCAAGAAGATACTCCCCCCCGAATTGAAGACAAACCCTTTGTATCGAGACGTTCCCCGACTCGTGCCTGTTCTTATTTGGGAGGTACTCTTTCATTGCGCCCATGTTTTTAATCCCAGGGTGCAGGAGGATTTCTCTCCCCAACTATGGAGCCACCACTCCCCAGCTACCCCCCCAACCAAAGTCCTCTCATCGCTGCATCCCCCCCTTTCCCCAAAAGAAACCTACCCTAAGACCATTCGGAACCCAGCCCCTATGATCACAGGTTTTAAGCTAGGAAATAGAAGGCCGATTGCTATTCAAATGAAGTTAGAGGCCTCAAATTCAAATTTACCCTAGCTCTTCCCCACTCTCCCCTGATTTTCGCAGTACTCTCCGTATTCTCTTCCTTTAGCCCAGCCCAAGCAAGAGACTTGCGGTGAACTCCTTTCTTTCCCTCTTTAACGAACAGCCTTCCTTGCTTTTCCCTTCTTGGGCAAAGCGATCTCCCCCAAACAAGCCCCCCTGAAGGACTTGACCCCTCGAAGATTTCAGAACCGAACTCCCTCTACTTCCAAAATCCCTGGAGGCCCTATTCCTCTCCCCCCCAGTTTGCGACTTACACTCTCGAGTATCAGCCAGGTCCTTCCTGATGGATAGATGATGCTCCCCCTTGCACAAGTTTTAACTCCTTCTCCCCTGACCCCTTTTAAATTTCTGGGCATTTTTGCTAAAGGCTTTACAGTGACCTTTGTTCCCCCTGCTCCGGCACCACCCTCTTTAAGCGGGTGAACGCGACATCTCTGTCAACGCTTTTTCCCCGTTCGTTCCCCCCTTGAATTTCCGGAGGTTCACGGCACCCCCCCCCCCCTCACTAGATTCCAGTCCCTGGCCCTGTCCCCGGGTTATCTCCCCAAAGTTGTTTTTCCCTACGTCATACTTCCCTTGAGCTCCTGATAAGTATACACTCCCGTGAAAGTAGGGTTCTCGGCTTCTTAGGACTCTTCCCCCCTAGCTCCGATGTGCTGTCGCCGATGATCCCTGACATCTTCCAGACCCAGCCTTGTAATTATCGATCACAACAAATTCCGTCTGCCTTAAGAACCCCGAATTCAGGGTTTCGAAATACCCTTCGTGAACAATCCCCGCTTTTTTGACAGATAATCTTTTCTGCGACCTCATTCCCCTCTCCTGGAATGATAGTTCTTCCCTCCAGCTGGGTATTTTTCCTTTAAGAACCCCATGCTTGAACCCTTCTTAGTTCGTTCGCGTCTTTTCATTGATACTGGACTTTTTAGAGGGGGTTCTTAAATGTCCCCCCACCTTGGTTTCATTCCCCTCAAAGGCGATTCACAATCATTACCCTCCCCCCCCTTTTCTTACTCTCGAGGGTAGCCGTCCTTTCCCCTTTCATTTCATTGAGATGGTTGAAGCCGTCCCCCACAACATGCGGATTGGAAATCATCCACTCTCGAAAAGATTACATTCCCCGCTCTCCCTTAGTCCCAGATTCATTTTTCCGCCGCCCTTCCCTAAAGCGATCACTCCTCCAATTTGAACCCTCGGCGTCTCCATTCTTTAATTCAACCAAAGGGATGGGCCCACTTGTGTACCCAAGCATTATTTTACATTCATTTCTCTTAAAGGCAGGGATCCTATTCGTAGTAGGCCTGCACCTTTCTTGCTACTTCCTTCCTGGCGTAAACTCCCGTTCTCCTTTACGCTCTTCGGGTAACCATTGCTGGCGATCCCTTATACGCTTGGGGATATATTCAGGATCCACTGATGATTACGTCCACTCGTGATTCTGCTACCACCGGTCCGGGCACCCTGCAGGGTGCCTCCTGCTTCATTCTCAGTTCACTATCTTTCCACCCCAAACTTTTCTCCAGCTTTTATTTATCATTAGCCGATACTTTTTCACCCGGCCTGGCCAACCCTCCTTTAGCTCACACCCCCATGGTCCTTTCCGCACTTTTTGTAAGTAAGCAAGTTACCATTTTCTTACGCTCTGCCCATGGTGGTCTTAGCCCGCTCTCCCAACAGGCTCTTCAGCGTATTCTTCTATTGAGAGTGTAATCTTTAACCCTCTATCAAGTGCATTGACTATTTTTCATGCCTGGTTTCGTCCGCGGAGTTGGTTTTTTCGGAGCGACATTTAAACTTTTTTATTCCCGCTTCTCGTGTTGTTGGTTTTTTACCCATCCCGCTTTTCCCTTAAAATATGTCTTCTGCTTCATTTACCTGGCTCTCCCCTCTGCCCCTATCTCTGGCTCTCACCTCTTTTCCTTCTCCTTAGACTTAATATCACAATAGAATTCTTGTTTTGTTAAGGAATTCTTGTGCCGGCGTTTTTTCTCTAACCCCTTCTCATTGCGACCTCGGCTATGCCCCGGTTCTATTACCCTGTTCTTGGCTCATCCTCTCGGTTCGATTCTCCGTGCCCATTTGTTCGTTATTACTTTCCTTCCGATGTGTGGTTTTCATTTTTATGTCACTCGTATCGGGTGTACAATCCTAACCCCCAAGCAATTCAGTTCTGAATCCTGGAACTCCTCCAACCCTCGTTTACTCCTCATATCAAAAGTAGCCTGATCCCCCCCCATGTAGGCCCCCTGTTTTTGTATGTTTGTATCTTCAGCGTCTTCATGCGGTGTACGTCTACCTTTTAACTCACAGATCCTTCCGAAGCTATACACACCCCCCCCGTATCGGAAGGGACGGTCCCCCAACCCCTCCCTGGCCCAAATCCCCGAAAGGGTTTTACCCGGAGTAATCCCCTCGTGGACAAAGCCTTCGTGCCACCGATTCGTGCGCTTCCGAACCTTGCCACCCGATTATATCAGCAGTGGTCACGGACCCCCAGGCTCTTAACAACCCCACTCGCCGACCCGCCTTTATGTTCCAAAACGCGAAATGATGTTTTTTTTGCCTTTTTCCCTCAGTTTTTCTGGTTTGCTTCATTTACGAGTGTGCCCCTACGAGTTATTTCCGGAGGTATTCCCCGGGCATAGTAATTAGCAAATATCTTCCGCAGTTGATACGTACCACTGCTTTTCAACACCCACGAGAACCCCTTTGTCAATGGCTTTCCTTTCGGAACGATGATGTGATCTTTTCCCAATAGTTCCTTCTTCTGAGAGTTCCTTTGACGGCGTTTCCGCCCCCAATTTCCCTCCCAATTTTCAAGTGTCCTTTGCCCTACATCTCGCATCCCGTTAGGTACGAGTGGTTTTCTCTCGTAGAATCCGCCGTGACCGGCCTTGTTTGTGAAACTGACCTCCCCCCCTCCCCACAAAATCCCAATGTGCTCCTCATTTCCGAAACGACCCTTCGTCCTTCACCCTACTCCCCCCCCGAAACACTAAGGCGACTTTTTTCGTCCAGTTTCCCCGCGGAGACATTTTGAAGGTTGGCGACGTTGCATATTCGTACAAAATTATGGCGGCTATTTCTCAACCCCCCTTTATTTTGTATACCCCCGATCAAGGCCAACTTCGTGGCCCTGGTTCCCCTGCGTTTTCTTTTATGCTGAATTTTTTTTCCATTTTCGTCTTCCAGAAAAGAATAATTCTCTAATCCGTTCCCCGAGCCGAAGACGGTTTTTTTTACACTTCTCCTCTAATCTCCTCCGGATTAGAGTTCCCTGAGGAAATTGTTCCTATGCCACCAGCCGCTATCTCTAGTCCAGATCCTACTTCATCATCCGACCTGGGTTCTTTCGCAGATGTCAATAATCTTTTTTTCCAGACCCCATAAGTGCCACCATGTTATCATCCCCTCTTTTTCTCGATCATTAACATACAGCATTGGTTTGCACATCTCCCACAACCTCTGCGACGTTCATTAACAACTGTCCCACTTTATCCTGTTTATTCCTTCATCTCTTTCGTCCCTATAACCTATATCGGGGTCAAATGCAAGACCCTTACAGTGTCTTTTATTGCCCCCCCATCCCCTCTCCCGCAGGTATAGGGTTTTCAGCCACTGAAGGTCCTCCTTTTTTCCGACCCTTTAGGAAAAGCATACAACTTCCCGGGGCTGAAACACCCTTTCCAGTATTGTACGGACGTATGTATTTTTCGCCGTCTCCCTTTTCTCACGCTTAAGCGTTTCTTCGCGGACAAGGGACCTCTCCTGCTTTTGTCTTTGCGTTAATTGTCCCCCTTTGATGCCTCCTTTCGTTCTGCTTCTCCGTCCCCAGGACCCCCCAAATCGACACGCCCAGAACTCGATCCTCCCTTACCACGTCCCTCTCTTTTCCCCCCTTCTTGTGCCCTCCCCCCCGCCCCCCCCCCCCCCCACATCAACCGCCCCCCTCTTTCCCTCTGCCTCTTTCTTCTTCCTCCTTCGACTACTTTCCCCTCCCCCCCCCTCTCACCCCTCCCTCTTCCCCTCCCTCTCCCCCCCTTCAGTTTTTTCTCCCCCACTCCCTCTCATCGTTTCCCCCCTCTCCCCCCTTCTCTCCCCCCCCCCCCCCCCCCCCCCTACTTTAAGGTAGGAATTCGAGCCTCTTTAAGAGGCCGCAGACTTTTCTCTGACCTCATCGAAGTTTCATACAGACGAGCTATTTTTCCCCTTCAAAGCTCGATGTCGCGCCTCATTTTCTTTCCAGTTGGGGTCCTCAAACAGAACCTTCCGCCCAGCTGATTTCGACCGGACGTTGCCCTAAGGCCATATTAAAAAAGCACCCACTGAGGCAATTTCCAACCCTCTCCGCACCCTAAAAAATGACCCCTCCCCCCGGGGGAAATGTTTTTATCAAGACAACATGGGCGAGCTTTCCTCCACTCCCTCTATGTTGTCTTCCAATGAGTAATTTACCCACCCATTAAGGCAGTTGTGTTATGCGTTCCGTCCTCCAATAAAGCGCTTAATCCCGCGTTTCAATCCCCCTCTTCTGAACCATCCAATTCCCACCCCCCTGTATTTTTCTTTTAACCCGATTCTCAGACGCCTCCGGTCCTTTTGTCATTACCGCGAAAGTTTTCCCTCCGGCTCTTTTTGTCAAAGATCGTCTCGCCTCTCTGACAAGCAGCGCTTAAGCCTCAAAGAAACCCCCACCCCGTCAATGAAACACCTAACGACGGAAGTCTCGACTCTGAGAAAGATTTTCTGATTTTTTTCAGGGGCTATCGAGTCCGCGTCCTAAGAAGTGATCAAGTGGTCAGTTAGCACGTTCGCCGCCCATACACTTCTTGCCAACCCCCAAAAACTAATATGACTGAAATAAACGCAACCCTATGGGACCCTCAGGACTGGATGCCTCAACACTTCCTGACCCCCTCTTATGCCAGGACCTACTTCTTCATAGGGCTGAGGTCGCTCCATGATAGGCTTTCCAACCTTTTCCAAAGTGCTGATATTAAACCATTGAGTATGATCTCGTCCTAGCCGAGCCTTCCCTAGACATCCAAAGAGACCAACGACAGTGCCCTGTAAGCTGCCCTCATCACTCCAGGACTTTTTTAATCAATCATCTGCCCCAAATCTCGCCGCTTTATGACTCTTCGACACCCACCACGCCCATTAGACTCACAACTTAGATAAAGTTCCCCGCTATAATAATAGTTACTTCTCCTCCCCTTCCGCTCAGATAAGAAACTCAAGGAGCTCTTTGTATCTTATCCTCCAGAAAAGCTTTTCCCTTTGTACTTCAGTTTTTCATCCTTCCCGGACCATCATGAGCTCCCTTCTCTGTTTCGGTATTAAAGCAGGTCCCCCATTCGGTTGGACTTCCTCGCCCGGAGCTCCTTTACGGTAAGAGATTTCCCCGTTGGCGTCAAACCTGCATTTGGAATCTCACCAAAGGAATCCCCCAGTTTTACCCCTCTTTGGAAATGTGCCGGTATCACCCCCTTTTCAACTCTTTTCTTCCGGTGCAGAATAAGCCCCCCGCTTCTTTCAGGTGTCCATGCTTGTCCGTTGACATCTTTCAAATATATTTCCCGGGTTCGGCTGCCCGCCCTTGACATATCCCCAGATCCAGTCCCCCTCTTTAGACGGTCTTTTTCCCAACCCACCCCTCTCGATGCTCCGTTTTCCCATTTCCGTGAAACGCAATCGGGCATCCCCTCCCAAATCATCTTCCTCCTGGCCTCCCCCCTGGTAGAGTCCCCTGATAAAGGAGTTTTTTCTGAGAGAATATCCTGCCTCCGGAGTCTGCTCCGTGTCCTTTTTTTTACTCCACCCCCCCCTCTAATTCCCTTCTCTCGGCGTTCTCGTTGGCTACAAGATATGCGACTCTTTTTCTCTTCCGCACCTCTCCCCTGCCCATTTCCCCCCTGCGGAAACCTTCTCCTACCTAAGCTTCTTTTCCGCCCCGTTTTTGCGATAGAACTGTTTGTTCCGTCCTGTGGCTCCCAGAAGGAGCTGGTTGGTCCCATGGCATCCCCCCTAGCGTTTTTGCAGAGGTATACTCCTGACGAAAAACCGCCCGTACGGGTTCAAATTCTTTACCTCCCTCCTCACTTCCTCCCGGAGACATGTGCGCCCACCTTTTTCATGCCGGCTGGGAACAACGTTAGCTCCGTTGGTTTCTACCGTGTTATTTCTCCCCACTCTAGTGCGGCAAGGAATGTCTTGCTGCATCGATTTTTGTTCTATTCCCCTCCTCCCGCCCTTCTCCTTACACCTCATCCCACCCCCCCCTTTCTTTTTCCTCTCCAGCCCTCACCCTCCCTTTCCATTCCCCCCCCCCCCTCACCCCTTTCCCCCCCTTCTCTTTCTTTACTCTCCTATTCAACTTCCCCCCTCCTCACCCCCCCCTTGCTTTCTCCCCCGCACCCGCCTTTCTCCCCCCTCCCCCACCCCCCCCCCCCTCCCGTACTTTCCCCGTTCACCCTCCTTCCCTTTCTCCTCCTTTTTCTTTTCTTCCCACTTCCCGCTCTACCCTTTTCTAATCTCTTATCCTTCCCCCAGCTCGCCCCTCCTCGCTACCACTCTCCACTTGCCAATCCCCCCCACTCCCCTTGCCCTTCCTGCTAACCTACCCTTACCCCTTTTGCGGCTATCTTTCCTTTTCCCCGCCCCCCTACGACCCCCAACCCTAGCCCTCTCTTTTCTCCCTCTCCCCTTTTCCTTTCGGCCTACCCTATTCTTCCCCTCCTCTACCTCGACCCCCCGCCTCCCCCCCTCTCTTCTCCCCGCTTCCATAAATTCCCATCTTTCCCCATCCCCACCCCTCGGTCCCCATTTTCTCGCCCCCCCTCCCGCCCCAAATCCCCTCCTCTCACCTTCCCCCCACCCCCGTTCCCCCCCTCTCCACCTCTTTCTCTCTCTTCCCTCCCCCCTCCCCCCTTTCCCCCTTCCCCCCACTCCTTTTTTTTCGCCCGTCTCCCCTCTCCCTTCCCTCCCCACAACCCCCCCTCCCCCCCCTTCCCTTCCCCCCTCCTCCTTTTCTTTTTCGCCCTTCCTCACCTCCCTCCGTGTATCCTTTCCCTTCCCCCCCCCTTTCTCCCCCACTAACCCTTCCCCCCCCCCTCTTCCTCCCCTCCTCCCCCCCCCATCCCCTCTCCCTTCTCCTTCTCCTCTCCCGCCCCTAACTGCTTCACCCCCACACTCCCCCTTTTTCTTTCTCTATTTCGCCCCTCTCCCCCCCCTCCCCTTCTCCCATTCCTGTTTTCTCCCACCTCCCCCCCTCTCCTCCCCCCTCTTCTCCTCCCATTTTTCCCCTTCCTTTCCACCGCCTCCCCTTTCTCACCACTTCCCCCCCCCCTCCCTTTATCCCCCCATTCTACCCCCCCCTCCCCCTTATTTTCCCCCTCCGCCTCCCTCCCCCCTCCTCCCCCCGTCTTCCCACCTCCCCCCTTCCCCCTTCACCCATCCTTTTCCTTCACCCCCCCATATACCCACCCTTGTCTCTTTCCTCCCCCCCTTCCCCCACCTCTTACCTCCTCCTCCCCCCCCCTTCTGTCACCTCCTCCTCTTCACGTGTCCCCCCCCTCCGCCTTTCACTCCCCCCCCACCCCCCTCTCCCCACCCTGACCCTACCCCCCCCCCTCTCGTTCCTTCCCCCTCTCCCTCCCCTTCCCTCCCATCCCCCCCCCTTATTCTCCTCTCCGCTCTCCTTCTCCCCCGCCCCCTTTCCCCCCCGCCCTCCCCCTCCCCCCTTTACTCCCCTTTCCTCCCCCCCCTTTTCTCCCCCCCCCCTCCAATCAGCCCCCCCCCCTCCGCGCTCCTCCCCCCTCCTTCCTCCTCCCTCTCACATCACCCCCCCCTTTCCTTTTACCCTTCTTCCTTCCCTCCCCACCCGTCCCCTTTCCCCGCTCCCCCATCCTCCCAATCCCTCCCCTCTCCCCAGCCTTTTCCCCCCTTCCTCTCCTCCCTCCCCCCCCCCCCCCCCCCCCCCACCCCCATCTCCCCCTCCCTTTTCTCTCCCCTCTCCCCTCCTCCCCGCCCCCCTTCCCCCCCTTCTTGCCCCCCCCCACCCCCCCCTCCTCGCCTTCGGTTTCACCTTCCAGGTCTCCCCCCCCCCTCCCCTCTCCTCCTATCCTCCTCTCCCACCACCAATTTTCCCCCCTCTTTTTTTTCTCCTCCCTTCTTCCCTTCCCTTCCCCCCCCCCCCTCTCTCCCTACTCCCCTACCATCCCTTTTTCCCTCCCCCCCCCTCCCCTCCCATTTTCCCCGCCCTTGTCCCCCTCTCTTCCTTTTACTGTTCCTTTCTCCGACCCCCCCACCTTCGCCGCTTAATGTCCCTCTCCCCCCTCGCCCCCTCCTCCTTCGACCACCCCCCCCCCCTTTTCCTCCCTTTTAAATCCTCCCACACCCCCTTACACCCCCCTACCTCCCTTGTCGCTCTTCGCCTTCTCGTCTCGTCACCCACGCTCATTTGCCCGCCCTCCTTTCCACCACTCCCTTCCCGTATTCTCTTTCCCCCCCCCCCCCCCCACCCCCCCCTCTTCTCCCCCCCTTTTTGCACCCCTCCCCCTTTTCCCCCCTCCCCCTCCGCCCACCCTTTCCCAGCTCCTTCTCCTTCACCCCCCTTCCCACCACACCCCACCCCATCACCCCCCCCAACCCCCCCTCCCCCCCCCCCTCCCACCTCCCTCTTCTCCTTTCCACCCTTACCCCCCCCCCCTGCTTCTCTCTCCCCCCCCCCCCCCTCCCCCCCTCCTCCTCCCACTATCCTCCTCCCCCTTCTTCTCCTTCTCTCCCTCTCCCTCCCCTCCCTATTTCCCTTCTCTCACCTCCCCGACCTACCCCCTCTTTCCATTCCCCCTAACACCCCCCACCCTCGCCCTCCCCTCCCCCCCCCCTTTCCCCCGCCCCCCCTTGTCTCCTCCCTTCCTTTCTTCCCCTCCTCGCCTTTCCCTCTCCCACTCCCTCCCCCCCCCCCTCCCCCCTCCTCATCCCTTACCCAGCCTCCCATTGCGCGCCGCCTCACCCCCCTCTCTCCTCTTCTCCTTCTTACTCTCCCCCCTCCTACTCATCACCTTTACCTCCCCATCCCCCTTTCTCCCCCACTCTCTTCCTGTTTCTCCCCTCTCACTCCCTCCCACTTCCCTTCTTTCCCCACCTCACTCCCCCCCCTCCCCCCTTCCCCAGCCCCCCTCCCTCCTCCCCCCCCCCTCCCTCCCCCCTCCTCTCCTCCACCTCCCCCCCCTCCCCCCCCCCCCTCTTCCCCCCCTCTCCCCCCCCTCCTTCCCATCTCTCCTTTCCCCCCCCATCACCCCACTCCCCCTTTCGCCCTCCCCCCCTCCCTTTTCATTCTCCCCTTCCTTACCTCCCCTCCCGCCTCCCCCCCCCCTCCATTTTCCCTTCCCTCTTCCCTCCCACCCCCCTGTTCTTCACCTCCCCTCCCTCCCCACCCTCCCCTCTCTTCCCACTTCCACCCATCTCCTCGCCCCCCCCTTTTTTTCTCCCCTCCCCCCTTCCTTTTCCCCTTTTTACCCCTCTACAGCTCTCCCTTGCCTTTCCTCTTCCCCACCTCTTAAACTTTCCACCCCCCCTTCCACCCAACCCCCCCCCCCGCCCCTGCCCCTCTTCTTTCTCCCTCCTCCTTTCTCCCATCTCTCCTACCCCCTCACTCCCCTCCCCTTCCCTCCTCTCCTTCCCCCCGCTCCACCCCACTCCTCTCTCCCCTCACACCCCCCCCCTTCACCCCCGATCTCCTCCCATTTCTCTCACCCCCATCCTCCCCTCGCTCCCCCCACCCCCCCTCCGCTCTCTTTTTTCGCCCTCCCTTTTCTCCCCCCCTCCTTCTTTACTGCTGCCCCCCCCTTCCCCTCCTCGTTCTCCTCCCGACTTCCGCTATCCTCTCCCCCCCCACGTTCCCCCACCCTACCCTCCCTCCCCCTTCTTTCTCTACCCGACCCCTACCCCCTACCCCCCTCCCTAACCCACCGTCATCCCCCCCCCCTGCCCCTCCGCCCCCCCACCCCCCCATTTTTTCTCCTTTTCCTACCCCTCAGCCCTTCCAACCTTTCCTCCCCCCTATCCCCTACTTCCTCCTTCTTCTTTTCACCGTCCTCCCCCTCTCTCTCCTCTCCCTCCCTCTTATCTTCTTTGCTATAATCCTTCCCCCTCTCCCCCCCCACTCTTTCCCCCTTTTCCTTCTTCTTTACCCACCCACCCTCCCACCCCCCTCCTCCCCCCCCCCCCCTCTCCTCACCCCCCACTCCTCTTCTGTCTCTCCCCCCATCCCACCCACTCCCCCCCCCCTTCTTTTCTCCCCCTCCCTTCCACCTTCCCTCTCCCCTTTCCCCACCACTCCCCACCCCCTCACCTCCCTCCCCCCTCTCCCCCCCCCCCCTCCCTCCCCCCCCTTTTCACCCTCCACGTCTACCCCCCCCCCCCACATCCCCTCCCCTCTCACACCCATCCTCCACACTTTCCCCTCCCACCCTTCCCCCCCTTCCCACCCCCCCCCCCACCCTTCCTCCCCCCCTCCCCTTTCCCCTATCTCCTCTCCTCTTTTCATCCCCACTCCCCTCCCCACCCTCCTTCCCCACCCCCCTCTTACCCTTCTCTCCCTATCCCCCGCCTTTCCGTCTTCCTCCCCCCCCCTTTTTCATTTTTTCTTTTACTTTTCCCCAATCCCTCTTCTTCCCCCTCTCCCCCTCCCCTCTTTCCCCCTATTCGCTCCTTACCCTTTATCCTCTCCCCCCCCCACTCTTATTTTTCCATCCCATCCATATTCTCTTCCCTCCTCCCCCCCTTCTCTCCCCGCTGTGCCACTCCACCCCCGCTCCGGCCTCCCATTAACCTTCCACACACTCCCCCACAACCCCCTCCTTCTTTTTTCCCCTTCCGTCGGCTCTCCCCCCCCCCCACCTCCACCCGACCCCTCTTCCGCGACCTTCCCCCCCCCTCCCCCTCTTTCTCCCCCCCCCCCTCTTCCTCCCTTCACCCCCCGCTCCCCCCTCCCCTCTTTCTCTTACTCTCTCTACCTCCTTCCTCCTCCCTTCTTCTTCCTATCTTCTCCCTCCCCCTTTCTCCTCTTCACCCCCCATCCCATTGCCCCCCCCACACCCCCTCCCTGCCCACCCTTTCTTTTCCCACTCCCCCCTCTCCCGCCTCCCCCTGCCCTTACTCACCCCTCCCGCTCCACCCGCCTCACCCCTTCCCCCAACCCTCCCCCCCCCCCCCCCCCCCCCCCCCCCCACCCCTCCCCCCCCCCCCCACCCCCCCCCCCTCTTCCTCTCTCCCCCCCCTCCCTCCCTTTTCTCCCCTCGTTCTCTCTCCCCCCTTTCCTTGCTGCTTCCTTTTTCCTTCCTCTCTTTTCTCTTCCCTTCCTCCCTTTCCTCCCCCTCCCTCCGACCATCTTCCTCCCTGCTTTCCTCCTTACCCTCATCCCTTTTCTGCCCCCCCCACCCCCCCTCTTCCCCCCCCCCCCTCTGCCCTCTCTCTTTCCTCCCTTCCCCCCCTCTCCCTCATCTCCCTCCCACCCCTCTACTTCCCCTTCAGACCCCCCCCCACCCCTCTTTCTCCCTCCTCTCCCCCTTCCCACCCTCCCCCCCCCCCTCTTACTTTCCCTCTCCCCCCCTTACCCCCCTTCTTCACCTCCCGCTATCCTTCCCCCCCCCTCCGTCCCCTTCCCTCTTCTTCTCCTATCTCCCCCTTTCTCACGCCCCCCCTCTCCTTCCCCCCCTCCCCCTTTGTCTCTCCCCTCTCCTTCCCCTTCCCTCGTTCCACCCCCCCTCCCCCCTCCTTCTTTTCTCCTTTTCCATTCCCCACTCTCTCGCTTACCCCCCCTCTTCCCTCTCTTTCTCTTTCCCCGCTTTTCTTCCCTTCCCTTTCCCCCCCCTCCCCCCTCCATACTTCTCCCCGTCCCCCCCCTCTCCCCCCCCCCGTCCCCCCTTCCCTTTCTTCCCTTTCCCTCCCTCCCCCTCCCCTATTCCCACCCCTCCTCCCTTTCCCCCTCCCCCTCCTTCTTCCCCCTCTTCCCCCTTCACTCCCTCTCCCTTTCTCTCTACCTCCCACCTCCCACTCCCTTCCCCCCTCCCTTCCCCCTACTCCCCCTTTTCCCCCTCCCTTTTTCCCCCTCCGCTTTTTTATCCCCCCCCCCTCTCCCTCCCCCCCCCCTCCTCTTCAGAATCCCCCTTCGCTTTGTTGTTTCGTCAGGCTTCTCTCCTTTCCATAAACCATTCCAGAGCGATCTCATGTAGACAAGTCCCCTGCGGGGGGTGACCCTCTTGGTTTGACCGCGGGGGATTATTCTCATCTCCACGATGCAAACTTTCCCCCCTTTTCTTTTTTCATACAACACCCTCTTCCCTCCTCCTGTGTCCTTGCTTATAGATGGTCGATTTTCTGACGTGAAAAGTTCAGGCCCCGCCGACGACCAGGGGCTCGTTAGTATAGGAGTTTTCCCCCCTTTTAAGCGGAATGTGGCAACATTTTTTATTTCTTTCTCACACACGGCGCACTTTCTGTTGCGTCTAATCTCCTCAAGAAAAACCCCCCAACTCTGAATGGTTTCCCACCCCGCTGGCTAGTAGAAGGCAGATCACCGGAAAGCAGGTCGTCTTCGAGGGTCCGGATCAGTGGACCCCGTCTTCCTTAAGAGGCCCCCATTGAAGCCTTCAGTTTCATTTTTTCGTCGCCGCTTTTTCATTTGATGCAGTAAGATTTACCGTCTTTCTCTTACTTGTTCCGTTCGAACGATGTTCCGCGTACCCTTTTCAGCCTTAGTTAATCCATCTCTTGACTCTTGTATGCCGCCCTTGGGCCGTGTCTTCTTTTGCTCTCCCGGCCTTGGTCCTCTCACGCTGATCATCTCAAGCGCGCTGGTGTTTGAACAAGCAGGCATTTTGCGGTCCGTGCCGCACTGCTGACGTATTCAGCTGCCCCCTATTGAAATACTGTCATTTTCCCAATTATTTCCCTGAATATGCTCCAGGTTTCCTTTAAGAGGGTTACCCTCCTTGTGAGTTGGATTCGACTCTGATGATGTCCTTTGGTTTGATGTTGCTATGTCTTTTTCACCATGTTCAACTTCCACAAAGACGTCTGAATAGGAACCTCAGCTATTCCGATAGCCCCCGAAGGCTCTCAGCACGCACTGACTGCAACTTCGGAATTACAACCTTGGGTATTGTTGCTCCCTTTTTTACTGTGTTTTCCCTCGTATTTCGGCCTGACATTGGTCCCCGGAGCATAAGAAGAGTTCCTTACATCCGCCAAAAACACCCCCCTCCCCCTCCCCTCCCCAGATCGGACGTAAACTCCTTTGTTTTCTGATCAAAATTCCCTCGGCTTTCCCTTAGTCCCCTTACATTGGACGTGAGCCCCTAACTGAAAAGGTGAGCCGAGCTCCTGATCCCCCCTGGTTCCCCAGCTATGTAGGCCAAAGTAGGCCCGCGCTTCGTTCTGCTTCCTGACCAGATCGAACACCCCGGTTCCATCCCCCGCTAGTGTCTGAATTTTCTCCCCACGCTACTGAAGTTTCCCCATACCTCACTCCCTCTCGGTCTGTTTTGTCATTCACCTCCAAAGAGTGTGTGTTGGTTTTACCCGTCCGACTTGGAATTCCCTTGCTTTTTTCCTGCTTCTCCGGTTCCGTCTCCCACGTTCATTCGCCCCCCCTTCAAGGATTACGTCTTTATTCGAAGTCCCTTCTCACAAATCTCCCTCCCCAGGCCCCCCTTTCTTCCGGCTAGCACCACATCATAGGTTCTACCAAATCTCTGATTGCGTGTTCTAGTAACTGCGAAGGGGTTGCCTTCGCAAATGGAAATTTACTTCAAATGACAAAATTTTCGCGCCTGAACCTTTCTTGTCGCTGTTTTATGTAGTTATGAATACGGCGAGCAATAAGAAGCATGAACACATTCCGAGAACTACAAAGACTGAACCTCCCCCCCAGTGCACGCGGAAATCTTGCCCCTGAGAAAAGCTAAGGGAATAGGGTTCTCACCCCCCCAGGTGATACGGAGCCCCCACGAAATACTGGCCTTAAATCGACCCCTTGATCGACGGTGTTCAAGCCACTTTTCTTACAGGGGAGGGCTGGCAGGCGGAAGCATACTTGGACCCCTTCAATGCCGTCCCCCCGCGCTCCGGCGGCGCTTTGAGGAACCCCTATACGGTAAAAAACGTCCTTTGGCGGCCCGTTCTTCCTGATGAACCTTGATGCTGTTAATCATGATTTAAGACCCCGCCAATTCTCTAAAACCTTCTTCTTACTGACCGCGCCTTGGGTTTTGGTCTCCGCTTTAGCCCCATGATATTTACACTCAACTTAGTGACTTTTCCAAGATCCTTTCCCCCTTTTTTGGCGGTACTGATTCCCCCGCTTATTTCCCCTCTTCTTCCGTTGTTGTTGTTGGTCTTTCATCCTCAGTGTTCCTTTTCCTTATGCCAAACCCCCCCTTTTTTCCGAGATCCGTTTTCCTCCTGGGAAGTGGTCCCCATCAGAATGCTGGCAGAGCACAAAACCCCCTCCTCGCGTAGCGGGAAGGAAACTTCCACTTTGGATGAGTTTGAAGAACTTGCCCTGCAAAATTCACTCTCCAGAGTTCCCTCGGGAAATTCCTTCCAGGCACTCTTTCTCTTCCGATAGTTCCTCCAAGCCTCACGGTTCCCTTTGAGGTTATCCGGCATCCGATTTGATAGTTACCCCCCTTCTTCAAAGCCCCGACAAAACTGTATCCCCTGGGGCCTTCAAAAAGTAGATCCTTATTTTACCCCGGAAGTTCTCCTTTACTACTTGTAGAAAAGATCTCCATTTAGAGTTCTTAACCGGCTTTCCGAGAGCGGCAATGATGCCAAAGCTCCTTGAGCTCTTTTTCCTTCTTCCCACTATCGAGATTTTGGGAGATAGGGTCTATATCCTGACCACATACCCCTTCCCCTCCTACCCGAACAGTTTAGGCCTCTCTCCCGGACCTTTCCCGTTGGACGTCGACCATGGTCCCTACAGCCCTCCTGATGAAGGACGCTCAAGAAGACCTTTCCCTATTTTTCGACTCGCCTATCTCTTTGTAGTCTTCCTTCTCCCCCAAAGGTGCAAGTTGCAATGTCTGGATTTTAATTCAGAAGTATCTAAATGTCCGGAACTATTGCGACTGACCCTCTGGGACTACGCCGAGAAGACGACGGAGGGACTCATTACCAAGTAAGTCCCCCCGGCGACCCACCCGAACACCTTTTAACTTTTCCACCGACAACCTCGTTTCGGGGAACTTGTTTTTAACTTGAACTTTCTTTTGACAGTATTTTCGTTTATCGATGGTGGGTCCTCGTAATGACCCATCTCTTCGAGCGAAGCCTTTTTTTTTCTCCTAGGTCGAAGCCACCGTGAGCGTCATCATCTAGCTGTTTTTCCCCCCCAAAGGGATCCCCCTCGGGAACCCCCCTCCCCCCTATTTTGATAACCGTGCTTCAGCCGCCATGCCGCTCTTGGGAGTGACGACGAAGCTTGACTACTCGGGCCCTTTTGTAATACTTTTTCGCGAACCGCGAATACTTACCGCGATAATAACCCCCCTAAGGGCCCCCCCCCATTGTAATGGACTTTTTGCGCCCAATGCGTCCTTAGGAAAAGATCGTTCGTTGGGCTTTTATGCTTTTATCTGAGTCCTTTTTTCTATCGTTATGACCTTTGATCTTTTACGGGAGCAGCGGATCCCCCACAGAGACGGCGCTAACGTGACAAATCCAAAGGACACAACCCCATTTTACCTTCTAAGAGGCCTCCCCCCAGCAAAAATGTCCCCCGCCAGCATAGACGATGCGGTCCAAGCCGTTGACTTTTTAACCTCTAACGAGGGTACCCGTACCTGGTCCTATACTCCAGGCTCTATTCCATGCATCCTTTGCCCCGAAAAACCCCTTACCTGTTGCTTTCCCACCCTCTTTCTCGATTGAGTATACTTCCGTCACGACCTGACCTCCGAGACCAGAATCGCGCCCCAAGCGGGCTCTGTCGCAAGCCTGTTCTCCGACATCACGTTCCCAAAGGATCTGAAGCGGAATCCTTTCTTACACCACCGACGCGGTAAGGTAGAGTGGTGGGGTACGATATTAACGGGACGACACGCCTTCCGCCCGCACGAGCCTAGTAATTGGCTTTGCCCCAATCGTTCCCTGCTCCCCCCTACTATACTCTTCCCGCTCGGCAGTGCCTTGTATCGATGTGCTCCGATCCCCCCAGGTGTTCCGAGCGTCATCTACGTTCTCTCCAAAAACGGATGATTACATTGCCGCCGTGGTTTCATGCTAACGTACCCTGTAAAAGGTTTCCCGCGTTTTGAACCCCTGCGAAAAGAACCTCACTCCTCCCCGGTGGCGTGACCGGCATGTTATTTTTTGGCCCGACACAACCTTTACTAGAGTCATCAAAGAAATCTTCTCTGGATTTTTTATATTCCCAAGATGAGGCGCGTCACGTCATTATGAACGATTCACCAATATGCATCCCCAGCTTTTTACGCCGCTTTTTCCCTCCCAGCGCTGGTATTCACTATAGAATGTCGCTGGTTCCGTCGCACTAGGAGACTTATCGAATTGCCTCTCGCCAAGATTGAATCCTTCCTTTTCCAAAACCCAACTTTCCCCTATTTTTTTTTGATCCCGTGCCCTTCACTTAGAATAGAAACGCGGAGAGTTGGGTGCACAGACAAGAGGACCCTCCTTCCCTTTTTTTCATCTGGCCCCTGCGTCACCTGCGAGTCCCAGTCTTACACACGTAGATTTCTTTCTCGTTCTTAGGCGGCTTTGTATCGTCTTCCTCTTTAAACACACATGATGACTTAAATCTCTCTTCTCCTTTCTCTCTCCTCGCCTCCCTGAGGTCATCCTTCTGTTGACCCCCCCCCTCTTTTGTTTTTATTACGAAGACTCTTTCCGTTGGCCGGTAGATCGACCTTTTACACTTGATTTGCCCATTTCCATCTACAGCTTCCCCTCATCATTATCATCCTCGTTGATTTTTTGTCTTTGGTATCGCCCAGGTTTCTTTTACGTATACTTTCCTCTCCCCGAAGGGAGTCTGTCTTACCAGTTTGGAAACCCCCCTCCCCTCCTTCTCTCAGGTACTGGAACCATACAGAAGACTCAGAAACTTCCCCATCCGGTTGACTTCCATCATTAATTTTCCTCCACCCCACGACTCCACCTTGAGTCTTATCAATCTCACGTCACTTTTTCCCCTACCGGCGCGACCCTCAA
>Ga0179593_1639275_pt1 | contig 21127 bp, 26 predicted proteins | sample CZODoug2_1_08_16_FD_185931 | JGI IMG/M metagenome (GOLD analysis project Ga0179593, IMG submission 185931) | Vadose zone soil fungal communities from Angelo Coast Range Reserve, California, USA - CZODoug2_1_08_16fungal (PacBio error correction) | ecosystem: Environmental > Terrestrial > Soil >... | reverse complement strand
CTCTACGATCACTTGCCTTCTCTTATGTTGTTCGCACAAGTGTTCCTGCTTGTCTTTTTCGGTATCGTTTTTCGCGGTGACCAGATTATTCCTTTCGTCCGCCTTGCCTATCCGATTCCTTTTTTTTTCTTATGCTTATGAATTCTGACGTCTTGTGTCCCTCCCTTGCTAAACCCCTTTCGGGCTTTACCCGTCTCTCTTTGTGCATGATGACCACCACCCCCTATTTCCCTTGCTAGGACGGCCAGTTTCGGACCTATAAACTAGGCAGCCCCTGAAAGTCCCTTCATGGCTGGACCCCTAGGAGTGTCTTCAACCCAAAACCCCCCCTTGATCGTCTTGCTACGCTTTAACCCTTCTGTTTAAGGGACTTTTGACCTCCATTTTGGTTTGTGTTACATTCTTTTTTCTTTTTTATACCTTCATCCCCTTCTGTGTGAGAAACATTTACTTGAGCGTCTTTGCCATTATTTGTTGGGTCCCCCGCTGATAGTGTGTTTTTATCATATAGTCTCGCCGTTTTGGTTTATAAGTTCCGCAGGAAAAGCGTTTTTTTTAATTAGTGCTGAATTCAGCTTTCGTGTGGTAGGTGCTTTCCTGGCTGCTGTGCAAACCCCCCTTTTCAGACTGTTGTAACAAAGATTATGTTTTTCTGTGAAGTTTTGAGCACATTAAGAGATGCCATGATACATTGAGGCACAGCCACCCGGGGTTCGTTGTTGGTTGGTGGGGGTAGTTGGGGTGGAGGGTTTGTTTTCACTTTATTCAAAGTCTTTCTACGTAGGCGGTAGCGACTTGCAAAAAACGTGTTCCCAGACTTTCAAGGGTTTTCTTTTTTCTGTTTGTTCCCCATAAAATTGGATACGTAAATTAAGCGCTTCTTCCCTTTTTCGAGGGTTTTTTCTCTTTATTTTTTAGTTAGGAACGTTGACCACTCTCCTTCTGTATTTTTTCAATTCATAATGGGGCACCTTAGTCTTCCTTTGAAAGCCTTGGATTAACCGTACTTTTGGGACCGTTTCCTTCCTTGGAGGCCTTTCCCTTTAGCGGAAAAAGGAGTCATCCCTAGCCTTCTTCCGATTGCCCGTTAGTTCGGTTTATTGTTTCAATGAGTTCTGTGTTCTTTTGAGATTACCTACGTGAGCCTTTCCCTCTTTTTTCCCTTTTTTTGATTTTCCTTTTGAAACGTTTGGTGTCCACGTTTGTTCGAGGGCGGGGTTGTTTCTTCGGTTTTTTTGGTGGTTAACTACTGGCTGGATTTTTCATCCATTGTCGACTTCCGTTCTTTCTTTGTTACGAAGATGTTCGGTTTCACTCCGTTCCTTTTTTTTTTTTTCAGCTTGGGGGCCGGTTGATTTTTTTACTCTCTGTTTTTTTCAATTACCCCCGCGGCTGGTTTCGTACTGAATTTTCCTTTTTAGTATTGCAAACCCGACCCTTTCCTTTTAAGTGTATCTGTAGTGGTTAGCCCCATTTAGCAGTGGAGTTTCCCAATCTGGGTGGACCTGGTTTCTTTTCTCCCGATAGTTTTTTTCCCCAAAACCGCTTTTCTTTGCCGCTTAGGGAATACTCCCCTGAAATTTTTTCTTTTCACTTTTTTTCTCCGGTTTTGATTGTGCGTCGACTTTCTTTTTCTTTCACTTTGTAATTGCTGTGTTTGTTTGTGTGGAGAGCGCGGGCGTGATTGCGGTTGTTCCTCTGTTTCCCCCTGGGCTATCTGACTGCATTTTTTTGTTTCAAGTTTTGTAGCTGTATTAAAATACGTCCCAGGCCTTGATGCTTAGTTTTTACGCGTTTTACGGCCCTCCCACCCCTTGGGGACGATTCTTTTTCAGCCGCGGCTGGGATCTCAACGGTTCCGACTATCCTCTGTGCAAACATGCGTGTGCTTGCATGAATGGCGAGTGTTCTTTTTGCATGTATGCCTAATTTTTCCCCCCAAATGTATGTTTTTGCCAATTTTTTTTTGATTCAGCCATTATCCTGGACGGAGGTTGCCCATTCTGGTTGCGAAAGCGTCTTGGGTAGCGGCTAATTTCGAACCAAATGTTCTCAAAGGCATTTATGGGAAGTCTTGGTTTTCCCTCATCTGAGGACACACTTTTCCCCTTCTCCTTTTTTTTCCTCCTTGAATCATCATTTTTGTTTTTTTTCAGAAATCGCGTTTTTTTTGGTAACCCCTTATATCACTTACGTTCTTCCAGTTATTCGGAGACGCCTTGAGCCCCTTCATGTTTTTTCCCCTGACCCCCCTCCTTTAGAACCGTACGTGTACACTGGTTGCACGTTCCCCTCCTTCGTGTTTGTTCTCCCAGCTTTTTCCGGCCACAAACCCCCCCATTTAGGGGTATTTTTCCATTTTTTTATCATGGCCAGCGTGTCCAACGCCATGCCCCGATGACTGTTTTTGCCTTTCTTTTTTTTTGTACACATCCGCTTATTCCCCCGTGATCACCCCTACGCCACACCGAATGTTTTTCATTGTCCCCCTTTCCACCCAGCCCAGCCGACGGCCATGCCTCACTTTAACTTCCAGGATTTACTTCCTCCCACCTCTCAGTGCGGGGTCGCCGCCAATTCAGCGTGTTTTCATCTTACATAGTTCGTATCCTATCCCTTAACATTCATAGCACCTTTCCCCCACTAATCAACCCGTCGCCTTCAGTTTTGTGAGCCTTTCTCTCATAGACGACCACCCCTCTGGCCTTTGCGCACGTGTTGCCTGTTCGAATTTGATTGTTCCCAGCTGTTTTCTTCCCATTTAGAAGGTTTTTAATACCATACTGGTTGTCCCAGAAGATCCCCCTCTGAAGGACCCCCCCAGGGAGTTTCCAAACGCCCTTTTACCCCCCCGGCCTTCAATGCAGAGAGTTGGTCACCCCACCATATACCTTGTTCCTTTTTGGCATGTTCTTTATCCCCCCCCTCATGATTGCTTCGCCGCGATGTTTCTTGACTTACTTCCATTCCGGCAAAACCCTCGCTGAATTCCACTGCCCCCTTTCCCCCCCCAACTTACCTTCTTTTTCCCTCCACCTCCGCTCACTTTCATCGCCAACGGCTAGATCCAGGTTTTTTCATCCATCCCGCGAGTTTGCACCACCCTTTTTAATCCGAAACCCCCCCGGGGCTGTTGCCTTTTTAGTGAGAGCCCATCACCTACGTCAGTTTTTTAGTCTTACTACTAAAGAACCGAAAAGTTGACCCCCCAAAACGACATTTTCAACCATTTCTTCGAGCAAAAATCCGATTAACCCACAATCAGCCACTAACTTGCCCTCGTGTAGAGGACTTTTTACTCCATGACAGGGACCACCCAGCACTTCGTTTTCCCGCGAACAAGAGTAGCTACCAACCTGAGGGTGGCTCCCAGGCCATAATAGACTTTCCCTCCCCAGTCACCCCAAACCACCCAACGAACGTTGTCCCAAAACACTTTAGGAGTCTCGGGCACCAGGGTCCTTTGTTGTCCACGAGAAAAAACCGCCCCACCCAGATGACGCCGTTCCACGCACATTCCTCACATCCAGGTTATGCCGCCGACAAACATAAATTTCCAACCCCCCTGCACCAGACCTCCTTTAAGGGTTCCATACTTTAAACCTTGCAATCTTTCCCCCAACAACCCACCCAAAACCTTTAATTAACCTTTGAAGTGGCTTTCCCCCCCAGGGTTTTTGATCGTCTAAAGATTCCGAATAACTTTTTCGCCTTAAAAAGGATGCACTCTCAAGGGCATCAGTCCCCCCGTGTTCCAGGCTGAGAATCCACCCGTTTCAGGTAACGTGAAAACACTTTGGTGAATGTTTTCTGACAGCCCTGGAATTTGACCCCCCCTTTTCCCACTTCACCCAATGGCTGGTAATACTCCCCCTTTGAATTTTCCAAAACGTATTACTGGCGACATTCCCGAGCGATTTAGCCTTTTGCCGTTTTTCGTCTTACTGATCCAGCTCCTTTTTCCCCCCGACTTCCCACCCGATTGCCCTGGTTTTTTCGCCGTCCCGGATCTTCGGCCACTCCATACACCCTTCAGGTAGTGATTCAGACCGTCTTCCTTTAACGCTTCTTTTTCCCCCCACCATGGCGAACGTTCCGTCTGCGCCCAGTTATTTTTTCAGGGTATGGGTCCCCCCTCCGTTTCTTTCCCATACTTTCGACTTTTTTTCTGTGCCGTCTTTTTTGCTTTTCCCTTTTGACCCCACTTGGTGAAGGGGCACGTTTTGGCGACCCAACTCCCTTTTTTCTCGTGCCACCACCGTCAAGCCGGATTTAAACCCTTTTTTTTCATAGTTCTTTTCATCAGCCTGGGAGTCTTCCTTCTTTTCCTTTCGCCTCTTAAAATGATTTTCGTTTCACTTTTTTCAAGTTTCTTCCTCCTACCGTTTTCCCTCCTTCAGCCCCCCACTCACTAGGGTGTTCCAGTTCTCTAGCCTCCCCCTACCTTGTTGTTAAGAGCTCATCGCGTACCACGCTTTTTATTTTGGTAGTGATACGGTGTTTTTTTTTTTTGTATCCCGCGGTTGACTTTTTGTTTTTTCGTTTCCGGCCCACGCTTTTACTTTCCATTGATGCAGTTTCCTTATACCCCGACGTACCGGGCTTTTTTTTTTTCTAGACTTGCCTTTTTATGAGTCATCGCCTTTTTTTTTTCCCGTCTCGGGGATTCTTGGTCCCCCACTTTCCTTCAGGTTCAATTTGGGGTTCTTTTTCCTTGAACCCCCCCTTTTGGTGATTTTTACCCCAAGACGATTCACCTATCGAAAGCCTTTCTCCCCCCCTTGGCAGTCTTTTAAAAAGTAACAACCCCACACCAATGGGCTTTTCGATTTTTAACCCAAACGTTCAGGCACTTTTACTCTTTTTTGCCCCACTTTGCTTTGATGACCCTGGTTTTTCCTTTCCCTTTCACTGTGCCAATCCTTGTTAAGATGGGTCGGACACCCCCCCACCGCGCCCTTTCCCTTCAACCAATTGCGGTCACCCTCAACTTCCGCTCGTACGCGACGCTTTGTCAGCACATGAGGAGCAGTGGGGCTGAACCCGCTGAGCGATTACGACAGGTGATTGTTATTCCCCCAAACGGGAAGACCCAGCCTTTCTACACTCCCGGCCTAACGACTCCCTCTCCGTTACAACTACACGTTCTTTTGGAAGGAGACATGAGTCGGACTCCCCGGTTGGGAGACGGGGGCCTCGGATTCCGCGCTGTAATGACCCTCACGTACGAGGCTTTAGAGGAAAGGCAGCTCCCCCCTTTGATACGAGGGACCTCCTTTTTAGGTGAACTGTTGTTTTGACTTCCTTCGTTCAAGAGAATCGTTGCTCCTCCCGCGGCCCCCTCTCGAACGCGAACCTTCGCGAGTAGGAGTTTGTTTCGCCAACTTTTTTCCATTTTTTCCAAAAACTGATTTCCTTTTTCCGGGTAACATAGTTATTTTAGGACTTGTGGTGGGTTTTGAGTCAGCCTAACCACCCGTCTCAAGGGGCACGCCCAATTATCCCGTCCCACCATTAAGCATTTCTTTTTCCATTTATGTGGCCCGGATTTTTTGCTTTTTGGAGAGAGAACTGAAAATCCTCCCAGGGTAGGTCATTTAACAGAAGGGGAAGTTTTCTCAAAAGAGGGAGAATCCCAGTGCCTTTACTTGCAGTTTTGATTGTACCGATGCGGCTTTTCCATTTCCCAGGGATTGAGTGTTTCCGGACTGTGATTGCGTTTTCTTAATCCTGCGACCCCACTTTGAGTCTTCCTCTTTGCTAGACTTATTGTTTACAAGTTCGGTCATATACAATGGCCGTCGTTTTCTTATTTTTCTTATTTTGACTTGAGAGGATTCTCTGCCCTTAGCCCAACACGATTGACTCCTTTTTCTGGAGAAAATTTTTTGACCCTGTGAAGACAACGGGGTTTTAGCATGCCTATGGGGCTTTGTGGTGCCAAGTTCTAGCAAAGTAAATGGACGAGTTTCCCCAGTTATCTCATTTTGTTCCTCCGACGTTGACTTGCCATTAAGCTCCATTGGCCATATTTTTTGTTGGCGCACGTTTCTAGTTATTGTCGGTTCCTTTCTCGCCCGTCTTGCCCAATTCAGTGAGCCCTGAAGGAGTCTTGAGCTTCACAATCACCTCCCCTCCAGCCCATTCCTGTGCCCGGGTTACACCTACGAAAGTGACCATTTATGTCGGAGAACCCGGCACTTTGGTTTCTCGTCCCTACCTTGAACATTTCCGGTGCCTTTTGTTCGCCCCATTTTGGGCCATTTTTTTAGTTTTCCCAGCCCCGCATCGTCTTTCAACCTTTTGTTCACCTTCTACGGCGCAGGCAATTCCTGATGTTAAGATCAATCTTGAGGCGCAGTCTCCCGCGGACTCGTTTTCTGGATGCAGGTCGACACCAAGTCTTTTTTTTTAGTTTTTTTCCACTTGAATTTTAGATTTTTTCCTTCGTGGATTTCCCCTGGGGCATGAATGGGATTTTGGGTTTCCAGAAGTGAGGTATCATGGATACCCTGAACTAGTGCTGGTGTTTTTTCGAACGGGGGACTCCGACCTTTAGTATCGAGGCGCTTTAGCTTCTCCTGCCCCCAATGAGGATTTTTCTTGTGTTCAGCCTGCAGTTTATCTTTTCAGGAGCCTCCCGTTCGAGTTTTTGCAAAAAGAATGCGACCCTTTTTTCCGCCTTGCGATTCGATTTTCATGACTTTTCCTTGAAAACCATCCCCGCAGCGATTTTTTTTTTTAGAAAGGATTTTCGCCCCCCCTACGGATGAGCTTTCTGCCTGGCCTTTTTGTTTTTTGTTGACCAAGCGCTGTTGCTTTTTTTTTCCCCTTTTTTCCCTGATTTTCGGTAGCAGAAATTGTTCCATCTCTTGGTCCCCCCCCACGCTTTTTTTTCTCTTATCCTTCCTCTCCCTCCAGTTAGTTTTTTTTATAGCTTCCCCACTTCTTTTTGTTCCCCCACCCCGCGTCACTAGTCCCTTTCCCATTCTTTAGTTTCTCTTAGTTCTTCCGTAAATTTCGTTCCCGCGTCCGCGTCCAGGTGCATTTTACTTTCTCGGGGATGATTTCGTTTCCCCCAACCCCTTGAGGGGATTCGACCATTTTGATCCTGCATCTCCCGCGCCCCCTCGCCATGCGATGCTTTGTTCCGGGCCTTTTCACAGACCTGATCGTTGTTTTTTCGCCAATGACCATTTCCCCCTTCTGCTGCGCCGTCTTCCTTGTGCAGAAAACTACCGTGCGCGAATACGCTAGCCGATTCCTAACCCTTTTTTTCGCTTCGAAACCTCGACGTGCGAACAGGAGGCACTCTACGACAATAAAATAGACCCAGTTTTTATTTCCACGTCCCCTCCCCCCCCGGGAGACTCCCCAATTCTTTGGAGAAGAGACCCCAAGACCACAATCAAAATTACGTTGCTAGCCACATGGAATGTTCAGCCAGAGGTTTGAAGCCCTATGACCGTTTTAGTTTCCCTTATTTGTCTTACCGTGACCCTCCCCGCTTTGTTCGTCATCGTTCAACGGTCCCCCCTTTTTTGCCGCTTCTAGGTGAAAGCATGGTTCCTTTCTAATTTGAATTTCACCCCTACATCGTCAATCTTTCCCCGAGATGGACTGAGCTTTTACATCCAAAATCTTCTTTTTTTATTTCGCGCCTCCCTTCCCACCGCAGACTCCCCCCCCCCCCCTTGACGTTCGTGCTTCCTCAGGGACTTCCAAACCGCCCTTACTCACGATCACTCCCCACTCCTTCAGGATGATTCCTAGGGATTTCACCCCCCAACCGCTTTTATTTTTATCATCTTTCCGCCCCGCGTTTCCCGTTTTTCGTGCTCTTATCATAGGTCCTTTTTCTTCCTTTTTCAGTCGCGAATATCACTTTTTTGCACCCCACCCGCCCCCTCCGATTTTCACCAATTAGATTGCATCCCTCCCCCGGTGGCCTCGTTTTCGGTCCTCAAGCTGTCCGAAGGTGGCGGCTTGAAACCCGCCAACTTCCTTTTTTTTCGCTCGCAAGGTGCCCCAGACAATTTTTTGGACCCTCCCCGGCGTTTCGTACTGGATTTTTTTTATCCACAGAAAGGTTTTTCAGATCCAATCTTTACGGATAATTCTCCTCATGCTGCTAAAATTTCTTCAAGAGACCACCAGAACCTTCCTAATTGACAACTTTAATTTTTTTCCCTTCTCCCCAAGGTTCTCCTTGCGATTGTCCATCACCACCCACAAAAGCGCCCTGATTCACGATTTTTTTGCCCTCCCTTTTTGCTTCTCTCCTGTTGACAAAATTTTCGCCTTTTAAGCACATCATCCCCCTTTGGCTTTTTGGGTTTCCGGTCATGTGTCTAAATCGTATAATCGATGCCACCACCCCAATTTGTGCCATGGAAGGTGCCTTTTGCAACATTTACCTTTCACTCACACATTTCCCACTCCGCCAATACACCTTTTTTTTCAGTTTTTCAAGCTGCTGGCAAGGGAGAGTGCCCCCCTCCTCCATCTAACAAACCTCGGGCTTTTTCTTCCTGTACTTCCCCTTTTAAGTTTTTTCGAAGCCAACACAAAAGGTAACAATTATTTATCTAACTGCCCCCCCCCCCTCCCAAACCTTTTTTACAAGTAACCATCTGTTCCCTTTTTTGTGCCAGCTGATTTTGTTTTTTTGAGGGTGTTCACCTCGCAGCCTGCCCCCTTGACTTTCATTTTTTGACTTTTTTCTCGATTTTCCCCCTCCCCTTTTCGAGCAAAGTGATACTTTTTACCCCCCATACTCCCCTGCCAGAAGTTTTTTTACCGTTCCCTCCTTTTTTGTGGTGCCCCCCTTAGCGCCTCTTGCCATAAGTTCATCTATCCCACCCGTCTGTAGACATTCTTCCATCGGCAGGCATTTTTTTAATATACCTTCTTTTTTCGGTTTTTTCCCTTACCCGTCGACTTCGCGCCTCCTTCCCACGGTTCTCTAACCCCCCCCGTTTGTCAAAGGTTGATAGCTTCTTCCTCTTCCTCCCTTTGTTTTGAGAGTTTTCATCGAGTAACTTTTCCCCCCGTTTGCTGTCGAACCGTGTACGATTTTCCTTGCTGTCCTAATATCGTTTCGGTCCTCCCCCCCCCCCCCCACTTCCCACCTTCATTTTATTCCATTGCTATTCCGGTACGAGACGGGGTGAGATGAGATGTCTTTTTTTTTTACATCGGCGTGCTTTTGTACGCTGGGATTTTTTTTTTTGCCCCCACCCCACATCTATTAACTTTTCGACGTTCTTGTAAACTCGATTTCATCGGGGCAACGGGACCGACCACTCGTGATGTTCTCCGGCGGTTTACCCCGTCAAAAAATTTTTTTCCGCTGAACAAGTTTGTTTCCTTTTTTGAGTTGCTTTAATTGTTTTTCCCTTTTTTTTCTTTCTTTTTATGCCAGGTTCTATTTTGCTCCCCTCGATACGGATTCAGACCCAGGGCGGGAGTTGCGTTTTTTTCCGCCTATTATCGCAGTTGATTCCCTATCTTTTTCTCTGCGATCTTTTCAATTTAAGGATTTAATTATGAAAGAAGTGGTTTGGTTTATTTCTCTTTGAGTCCTATTCCCTCATAGTGTTCCTTTTTCAAGTTCAGTTTGGAGACATACTTCCCCTTAGACACGTTCCTTGAAGTTACCGAGGAAGGAGCCCCCTTTTTTTTCTTAGGCTTTTGACCTTTTCCCCCCAGTTTTAGTTCGAACCATTCCGTTCATTTTTTTTTTGTTTGATTTGAGCCATAATTTTGTTCCTTTTCGGTGAAACCCTCTGTGAAATTACTGCTTGTTTTTTGAGATGTCCGAACTTATCCTGTTGATTCCTCCGCTTGGCTTTCGTAATTTTTCAGACACGCCAGTGATTATGCGGCTCTTGTCCGCGGTGCCGGTTTCTTTTCTTTTCCGCCTCCTGCTCGCGGCACATGGACATTCCTTTCTTAACCTTTTCCCCCAGGTCTCGTTGTACTTGACAAATTTTCCCTATTTTTATCACTTGTTTTGGGCCTCTTTTTTGGCGGGTCTTTTTGAGGTTCTTTAAGCAGTAGCTGATATTCTGCATGCCCCATTCAGAAATCGGTTTCTTCGATCCATTAGGTGTGTTTCGCTGTGAACTCAACCGGTCTTTACTCCCTTCCGATTTTCTTTTTCTCGGATTTCTTGTCCTCCTTGTTCCCTTTTTTGTTTTTTTTTTATTTGTCCACTTTTCCCGCGCTGGGGAGAGTCCTCAAGTGATGAACTCTTTTTATTAGTTTCGCCCCTCCTTTCAGGAGGGGTTTTGTGCCCCACCTCTCACGAGCGGTCCTCACGATGTTTTAGGACTTTTCACCCTGAGCCTTTTTTCTTTGGGACCCCTCTGGTGGCCTCGGGACCTTTGTCGTCGTCGGACAAAACCTTTTTCTTTCTACTGGATCAACATCCTTTCCCCATTTTTTTTATGCAAAGCGTCTTGCAATGGAGTGCCCTTTCCGCGAGTTAGTGCCCCGACTCTTGCGCGGCCGGTGCTTTACCGTGGGCAACCCCCTTGGTTTCCTTTCCCCTGTTCTTTTTAGATCTCCCCTTTTCATCTCGGATTTTTGAATGAAAGCGTTTTTACCTAATGCGATTCTAGCTTTTTTTGTGTTTCCCCGGCGGTTGCGCATGACGGCTGGTCTTTGAGTAGTCCGATCGTAGCTGTGGTCACCCCCAGGTCCCTCCCCCGCAATATGCCCTGGCTCTTTGGCGTGGCATGATTCCATGGCGGAAAAAATCCCAGCAGCGATTTTGCCTTTCGGTAATCCTTCCTTCATTCCCCCTTGGACCTTCTTGAACGCTGGAGTGCTCACCCTTTCACGCTCAACATGTCCCGGCTTCCCGACCCTATTGTCTTTGCGGGCCCCCCCACATTGGTCAAACTCGACTATATCTTTTCCTCATAATCCTTTCATCGATGCTCCCTTCTTTACGCGTCCATTATCCCCGGCAGTCCTTCCCCCGAAAAGAAAGTTGCGTCAGTCAAAGATTCCGTTTCTGCCCTTTTCTCGTATTCTTTTTTTCCCCACTACTTCCGACTTCCCGGGCTTTCCTACGGCTCTGAACCCACCATATGCGGGGGGCTATTTTTTTCCTCCTCTAAAATTTCCTGCAACCCCCCGGCAAAAAGAATGCGATGGAGACCTTTTTTTGTTTCCCCATGTCCTTCTTCCCCCCTTCTTCGTTCCCCCCTCCCTCATGTCGACCTTCCGCGTCCTCTTGCATCCAACGAGCGTTTTTTTAGACATAGAAGGATTACCCTATCCCGTCCAGTTTCCCACTAAGCCTTCTTGCCGAATTAAATAATTCTCAGAAATTCAAATTAATCTCCCCCCCGTTGATTTCCTTTAATTAATCCCTATCCCCCAATTAAATTTTTTAATGCCCAGAATTTCTGACCCTCCATAAATACGTTCCCCGTGGAAGTGCATCTCTCCTTTTCCACTTGCGAGAGGTTCCCCGAACTATTTTTCCTCCCGGTTTGTAAGAGCCCCCCTTTCCCCTTTCCCCATGGCACCCCCCCCAAGTTCGGCCTCTCAATGAAATTGCTTAATCCCCAACTTCCCTTTCCGATTGGAATTTCGCCGGACTCCAAATCCTGAATTCTTAATTCCTCTTTCATACTTCCCAGCCTTTCCCCTCCCCCTTCCCACCTTTCCTTGCTAACATGGTAAAACCCCAATTCCTTCTTTCCCGAAAATCATACCACCCTTCCCCCCCCAACCCGCCAACATTTTTTGCCCACCCTCAGTTCCCAACACAATCTACCCCACCCCCAGACATTTGCACCCCCCCGCGTTATTGCCTTTTCAATCCCCGCGATCAATCATCGACGCCTTTTTCGTAGAAAGGAATCCTTCCCCCTACCCCAAAACCCCTCTCCACCCTCCGTTCGATGCATCAAGCTCCCGGGTACCCCCCTCTTTCCTCCTCTAACTCCACTCCTGCAGGTGCGCGTCTGTCCCCGCCGACCAACTTCCCAACACTTCCTCAGAATATTCCCCATATTCCCCTCTTCCCTTGCCCCCCGCAATGATGAGAATTCCTTCCTCCCTAAGTTTCGTGATCCCCCGCACACCCAGAGCAATATTTACCCCTTTTTTCAATGTTCTCTCCCACTGGATCTCTGCCTCAACCCCCCAAAACACATTACCAGTATTTGTTCTCCCTCCTTTTAGCTACCAGACGAACGAGCATACAAATTTTTTTCCGGTTTGCTAAGCATCCGTCGCTGCCTCGTTGAATTTTAGCCCCCCCCGGGCCCATATAAGCGGCACCCCCTCCTAGGGTTTCTGCCCCGCGCGCCCGTGAACACGTGCAATCACCCACGCCTTCGGTCATCTTAATGCTTTAATGCCACCTCCTGCCCCAGGGAATTTCCGATTTTTCTTCCCCGCTCTCTTCGTCTCTTTTTTTTATGTCCATCTCCTCCCCCCCCCCCACTCGGCCCTTCCCCTTTTAAACTGTTTTCGTTCACCTCCTTCCCTATCAACTTTATTTTACAAAAGAACAAGACTAGACCGGCCACCCAGCCCACGTTTTACAGGCACCCCCAGCCCCCCCACTGGCTTCGCGTCGCCCCGGCTTGTCCGGTTGTTAAAGACCGTCCAGTATTCCCCCCACTCCATATTACATTTCGCAACTTTAGTCTGGCTTCTCAGTTTTCCTTTCCTTTCTTAGAGGCACTGTTTCTTCTGTTTTCCTCCCCCACCTCCCCAGTTCCGTTGACCACTCAGGTTCCCATTATAACCTGCTTCATTCCTCCCCTCCCCCGGTCTTCTTTATCTCCTGCGACTTCAGCCTGGAATATGCCATTCTCGAACGCGAAACCGACTTACCCTCCGCGGGCCCCCCCCCCCCCTTTTTTCAACTCGCGTGTCAACTGTACTCGATAGATCTCTCTTTCCTGTTGTTAGAGAGATTATCTAACCTGCCGATTCCTCTACCCGTGTTGCTGTTGTACCAGCGGTCTCTTCTTCTTCCCTGAAAACAACGAAAATTTTTATTCCATTGATGCTGTTCTTCTCCTGCCCCCCTTCAGCTAGTCCCATGGATAGCATGGTTGAACCGGGGCTGCGGTGGTTTCAGTTTCTTTGGTGCGGACCACCACATATTTCACTGGGCTCTTCTCGGCCCCCACTCGCACCAATTCGCCAACGGGCCAGTCGTCTTTGGTACATAGCTTGGTCTTACCGCAAACCCCCAACAGATACCGACCAGTTGCTGTGCTTTTCTTTCCATGACCGGGGTGTGCAGTTCGCGAACCTCTTTGGTCTTTCTCAGGAACTTCGAGTTTAAAGATGGAAGTTACTAAATGCAAAAATTCTTCTGGTAGGTTACCTTTCGGATTCGCCTGTGATAGAAATGCTAATCCAGATATGTAGCCTGCCAGCTCATGAACTTTCATTTCCCTTTTTTTTGACTTTTTCTAATTAGTTGCTGCATGCGTGGGGGTGCTCCTGTTAAGTAGTGCTCTCTTTCCTCACTCCCCTACGCATTCTTTTTTTTTGGTGAGTTGGCTATGTAGCCCTTTAGCCTCCTCGAAGTCTTCTCTTCCCTCGAACTGCTCCCCATGTGATCTGTCGGTGAGCGCCTTGCCCACCGGCGGGAGTAAGTCTTCGAAGACAAACATTTTTTACGTTGACCCCCTTCTTTTTCCTTTTGTGTTTTTTTTTTGGGACATTATCCCCAGCCATGGAACAATTACTCTTGTCCCTTCTTCTTCTCTGGTTGTCGCGGGACGGTTGAGATTAAAATGACTCTTTCTTCTGAATTTTATAACCTTTTGCTTTTTTCCTCCGCATCCCGTGGATCCGTTACGGTGAGTCCGGACAGTTGTTCCATGCTCGCTTCCACCAGGTCTTTTTTATCGCCTCATCCCCCTATTGCCCCGGGATCTTGTTGCAATTTCCCTTTCTTTTCAATCTTTTGGAATGCGCGGATTTTCCTGCTCCTCCCCCCCCACCTGCCGAGTACTTGGATTCTCATTGGACCGGTGCCGTCATTTTTTTTCCCCGATCCTCTTTTTTTCCTAATCTGATTGGTTGGTGCATCTTGATGCAACCCTTGGATAAGTGGCGGATTTCTCTAAGCTAGTTTGGTTTGGTTCCCGTCCGTCGCGTGGTGATTTTGCTGATTCCCTTATCGGTCCCAAGCACGCGAATTTCTGTCATCATTCTTTGGCATTTTTGCCCCTCCCCCTTTCCCCTCGGTTGCATACTTGGGCTCAGCTTGTTTTGAATTACCGTTAGAAGTTTACCCTGTTTTTTTGACCCCTGTTGCACATTGTCTTTTGACTCGGATAAACACCTCTTGGGGTTAACATATAGGTCATTATGCTAAAACAATGCCTTTGCCCCCGTTAACTCTTCACTGGCTGCACGGTATTGTGGCGGTATTCTTTCGTGAGAACCTTTTTTTCCTGAACCCCTTTGACGTGGAAGACCTGGGGATGCTGAATGTTTGTGATTGAGTGCCTTTCCGCCCTTATGGCTATTCGGCTTTTTTTTTGATCGACGGTAATGATCATTTCCTTCGTTGCGCCACGATGTCGGAGTTTACTGTCCACAAACTTCTTGCCCCTATGCGGTGTCTCTGGATCCTTTTATAACGTTCGCTCAGTCCTGAGTTTCCCCCCCACCAAAGACGGATCAACCCGCATGGCGCTGTGGCGCTTGCCTTTTTTTCCCCCCTGATCTTTCGGAAAAACTTCCGTTTTTTTTTTCCCCGCCCCCCCTTGGTCCCGATCGGCGGCGCCGAGGAACAATTACCCCCTCCCGTGATCACCGCTGTCTGGGGAAGCCTCTAAGGAAGAACTTCGCGAAGAAAGTCACGTTCTTTAAGGGATGAATCCTTTTGCCCATGAGCCTTAATGTGCAGTTTTACCAACCATCGTTGTGGCCTTGATTTTACCCCCTCGAGTTACATTATAGTTTTTTCAGTTCCAAGTGAAGGCAGTTCCCCCCTCTTGACGATCCTCCCCTGCTTACTTCCAAGATTTCCCTTCAGCTTCCCACGTTTCCTTTCGACTCCGCGGATCCTTTTCCTCTCTCGGTATCCCAAAAAACCCGCGCTAATTTTTTTTCCTCCTCCCTTTGCCCAGCGCCCCACCCCTCGCCATTCCCCCCCGCCCTTTTTCCGAACTCCCTTCCCGTTTTGCACTTTTCCGTTGAGAAATCGCACTGGGCTGCCCTCCTACTCCGAAGGACTGTCCCATTTTGCCTTTTCGTTGCCCACTTTCCCCTACTTGGCATCTCTAGACTCCCTATTAAGTAACCAGCGTTTCGCGCCCACTCCCCCGAACTCCCTGCGCCTTCAATGGTCTTTCCCCGCACGCTCCAGCCCATTGCAAAAGGATTACGTTGACACGGTCCCCAACGGGGACCCACCTTAGGGCAGGGTCACTACAAAGGGAAACCGGTGCAGACAAGCCCGAGGAATTTTTTCTGGACTGGCCAAAGGCGGCGGAGTATTGTCCCTCCTTGTTGAATGCAACCGTAGACTCTAACTTTGGCCCCTAACATGGTTCCCCGATGCGTCACACGGGCCCTCCCACCCCCCCCCAGATTCCATCCCTTCCACCCCCTCTAACTTTTTTACCTTCGCTGTACCCCTAAAACACCTTCACTAGTGCCCTACTCGACGGTTTCAATCCAAAAATCCGACTCTTCATTTCCCCGGGACTTGGAATGAGACGAGATCCCCCACCAAGGCGGGCACCACAAATTCCCGGCTAATGAATGACAACACCCCTTTTTTTCTCCGACCCAGATCCTTATTTCCCCCCTTTTCCAATGGAGTTGATGCAACCAGGGATTTAACCCAACCCCCCCTTCTATAGACCCCCCCTATAAACTCGCTTTCGTGCACGTGTCCCCCCCTGCGATCCCTCCCCCTTCCCCCCCAGTGGTTGTCCATCGCAGTAGAATAAGCTTGAAACCTTTCAATCCAAACCCCCTCAGAATTTTTACCTCTGACAGACACGAGAAATTACCCCGTTTTCATCGATTGCATCGTTCCCTTCTGTCAATCCGACGTTGTCCGCAGTGTTTCCGCACATGCACAAGACTACAATCCCTTCTCCTCCCAAGATCCACTGCTTCTGCCAGGAGTTTCCCCTTTCGCCCCCACCCAGACGAGGAGTAGATTGCATACCAGCTTTTAAGTTCGCAGCTCCCCCCATCGCCCCCCCAAGCCGTCCCCTGTCAGGTGCCCCTTGCGTTGTTCAAAAAGGGAGCTTCAGATGCACGCCATCCCAACAACCCCTTCAATGAACTGCACGTATGTTTTCAAAAGCATTTTGGGCATCAGCCGAAGTGCCCTCCAAACTCCCGGCTTCCTGACTAAGCATCCCCGCTTCGACGCTCTGAAGGATTTTTAAAGAAACCATTCACCTCCTGGCCAACCAACTCTCTCCTTTCATGGTAAGCCGGTCCCTGAACACCCCGTTGCTTTCCACGGCAACCCTGTCTGTGTTCCTTACTACTTTTGAAACCCCCCAGGTCATGCGAGAGGAGAAACATGTGCTCGAGATCGTTTCGCCTATCATTCCACCTTACGATCATCAGCTTCAATTTGCACAGACCCGATGGAATGTTCGGAATTCTTGATCTTCTTTTTTACCATCTCAAGTAATACAAAATTTTGAAATTCGCTTCCTCAACAGAGTTCCCGCCCGATTTTCCCCGACGAAACGCGACTTTAAGGCTCCCTCCCCGCCATTTTGTTTGGAATTTTTATGAAAGAAGCAGTTCATCCATACTGCTTATGTCCCGGCTTTTATTTCGGCGTTTTCCGCCACTGGAGGTAGAGCAATGAACTTGCCGCCACATACGAACCACGCGAAGACGCACACAGCACGCCGCTTCCCCACCTGCGATCGCCCCTCCCGCTCTGCGGAAAACGCGTGTTCGTAGTAGAGGACGGACCCCAGCACATAATGTCCCTCCGATTGTTTTTGACGCGCAGAAACGGCTTCGAACGTCCCCACTGATTCACGGTTCAGGAAAACCAGTCACCCCCCCTCCGTTGTCACTGTTACTTCCTGGCTAATCTTCCTTCCCGGTGTGTGTTTCTTTCTCTCCCGGGGAGGACCCCCCCCCCCCCCCATTTTGGCCCCCCGACGACTAGACCTTTTTGAAGGATGTGTTGTTTCCTTCCTTTTGGCGTTCGAAAACCAGTCAAATCATCTATTTCTTCCCCTGGAAGATAAGGTACTTTCCCTGACTTCTGCGCTTCTGCATGGTACTAGGTTTTTTTTCAGCTTCGCTGGAGAGGTGGGTGAGGCCACCCCATACTTTTGCCGGCAGTTAGGCCCTTCTATAAAAAGCTGCTACTTTCGATTGTGTATGGGATGGTACAGCTCGTTTCCCTTCCCCACCCCCCCGTCCCCAACAACCTTTTCTGTTAAGCGGAAACAATCTGTTTTTCGCTGTGTAAGCTTTAATTTTTTTTTTGTTTGGGCCGGCTGATTTCTATGGTTATGGGGTATACCTGGAGGATTTTCTCGAATAGTCCTTTCTCAAATTTCAAGGGCGCGGGTGCCAATAGATTTCACCCAAAGGATGATTCCTATTAAGTTCCCGTCGCGTTCCCAACCGGATTTTCCGGGTGAACCCTCGTTTGGGGATTAGAATTACTGTACGTGCAGGGGGTGGTTCGGATCACATCTTTCATGGAGGTCCCCATTCCCCTTTTCCGATATTTGCGTTATGTCCTGGAACGTTTGGCTAATCCAGGACAGAGCTCTCCCCTGATTTCTGCTTCAATCCGAGGAAGTGGCCTTTGCTGCGTCGGCGGGAGTCACGGCAAAGTTTATTCGTTTCCGAACTCATTTAATGGACCGGTCGTTCGTGACATTTGGCGCTTATTTGACAATTACTCTTGTTCCTTCTTGTCGTCTTTTTTTTTCGCCTGTGGATGGTCTGGTCCCCTTATACGGACACGGCATCTCACCTTGATTTGTTCCCTTCTTCTCCTCCCGGGTGCCCTCGTTGTCTTTCCAAACTTGCGGATGATTTGACGGTGCCGCGTTGGTCTTTTTTTTTTTCCTCTCTTCTCGTTCCCCCTGAGGACATTTTTTTTCTTTTCCTTCTGTCTCCCCCGAGGGTTTCGTCTTTCGCCTTATCAGCGCGGTATGCGGTTGAATTTGCTCCTTCCTTTCCATCCTGAGAAGCCTTCTATCTTTCACTAAACAGTGCCAACGCTGCGATGGCATTCTTGCGTGTTCCCCGCTCTGGTTTTGTTTTCAATTTCCCCCTTTCTGGTCGCAATTTTCTATTTCCCGTGATACTTTTCAGAAAAGGAGTTGAGGTTTTGGACCTAGCCTTGCGGTCTGACTCTCTTGGTGGGATGGTCGGAGTGAATTCGGGCGCAAGGCTTGCCCTTTGATTTTCTCGCCCCTTTTTTTTTCTTAACCGACCCGAGGCTCCTTCTCTTTCTTCCCTAATTTTCAACATGGCGCAGGGGCGTTTTTCCCTTTTGTGGCCATCCCGTGGACTTTACAAAACAGAGGGGAGCGACCCCCGGCGTCCGACTTAGGAAAATCATTTCGTTTAACGAATTGCATCACGCCCGACCCCATTTGCATAAGATTAACCTGATTTTCAATGTCGTATGTAATGTGCCAGGATCAACTGATTTTTCTGTTCACGTCCTCTCGTCTACTTGGATTCGGTTCGATCCTTTCTTTTCAACTTCGAAGTTTTCTTAATTTTTTTCTTGGACCGTGTCTTTTTTTTTTATTGATATTCTTTACTGCTGATTTTATATCAAGCTCTCTGGATTCGTTTTATTTCCGATCGCTTTCGCGCGGTTCGTCACCCTTCCGTCCTGAGCAAGGACCCTGGCTCTTATAATTTTTATAACGGAGCCTCTCCGGTTAAAAAGCCGGAATGCCTTGACCCCTCCCCAGGTTCAGATGGGAGTTTGGTCCCTTATTTCTTCCCAAAAAAACGCCGTTTGAGAAACCGGGGGCTCGTCCCGGAAGGAGGGTCGGCCCCGGACGTCATTTAACGCGAGGGCGGTGCCACACTTCGAACTCCCAATTTCGGTTTTGACTTTTTTTTTTAAGTCACGTGACGTCATAATTCTTTCCCACCTTTTCTCGCCGTTCTCTATCCCCATTAAATACGTTTTTTCTTTTTTGCTCCTGTCTCCTCGTCTTGTACGTTTCTCCCTTTTTCAAACGTCTCCATCCAATTTTGACGCAGCCCTCTTTGTATTCAATATTTTCCTCCTTTTTTTTCCACCCGTGTCCATTGCCCCCGCCGGACGTGGATATTCCCCTCCTTTTTTGAGTTATAAAAACCCCCTGTCTTTTTCCGCCAGGATATTCATCACCCCCCACGCGCCGCCATCGGTGGTATGCCTCCCCCTTTTATCCTTCCCCGAGCTTGATAAGGAGCCCCATGGATCCCCTTTTTTTTCATTTTCAGACTGTCCGCAATTTGCACTCCCGATCCGCGCCCGATAACTCTCTCTCCCTTTTCTAAGTCAAAGTGTGAAAGTCTCGCACCTTCTGTCCCGATTGCCCCCCCGAGTTTACGCACTCCCGGCTGCCCAGGATTGAGATTCCCCCAGTCGGTAGACAAATTTCCACGCGTATTAAGAGCCAAGCTCACAGAAACTCCAATCCGCTGGCCTCCTCCTTCTCTTTTTAACAATACTGGTCGTTAAGCATGCATCTGTAGAATGTGCACTCCCCCCCCATCTCTTTAAGATTCCTGTCCCTTCAAAGGATTGCCGTACCTTTTGGTTTCAAATCGTACCCTCCACCTATTCCCCTTCTTTCGCTCTCTTGGGGTTTCTGTTCACATCTGAAGAAACGCTAATTCCCGTTCCTAGTTACGTGACTCATCCCCTTCCCAGGCGCTCCAACTGAACGTTCCAACCCTCTTCTTCTCCGTCGCGATCCCTTCACCCTCAATGGTTTTTGTCCATCAAGGATTTAACCACCCCCACGCAGCAACAACCTAGACTCAAGTTTCCCTCCCAAGCGTGGGGCAAGTGCCTTGATACAAAACTTCCTGGGTAGTTTCCTGTTATGAGTGACTCTTCCATCCTCCTCCCCCACAACAGCCTAAAAAGAAGCAGGGCTACCCCTTGCCATCCCACGAAGAAAATTCCGTGGCCCCTTTTTTCTTTTTTAAAGAAATTGTCCCTTGAATTTTCGGCGTAAAGACACCCTCACTACGTAATCATTCTTTATCTTTGAATGAGTGGTTTTCTTGATCCCCTCTGCCCAAAGCCCCTTTGTCTCCGCACCTTACATTTACCGTATATTCGTCTCCCAGCCGCGACCCCTTTCCTTTCCACAGGGTCCTGGTTGAAAGTACTGACTCACGGGATTCACCGGTGCTTTTTTCCCACCCCCCAAAACACAGGCAAAGGCCCATGTCCCTCGGTATGGACCCCTCAGTTGTTGGGCTGAGAGACTCTCCCCCTGGCCGATGCTGCTTCATAAGTACTGCGTTTGGTTGCTGTGCAACCTGAAGTTGTGCACCCCCTCCGGCCTGGTCTTCCCCGCCTCGCCGGCCCCGCTTCCCCCTTTCAGCCCCCCCCAATGCTCAATCCCCAATTAATTTCCGAATGACACAACCCTTATGCGAATTTCACGCCCCGGCAGCGCACGGTTACGGAGATGATCCATCCCTTTAATCCTCCCCACAACTAGGGCAAAGACCCTTTGTCTCCTCGAGTGATGATCCCCCCACCCTCCCAATGTAATACAAAGACCAAGGAGTCAGACCTACTTCAGGCAATTGCTTTCCGCGAAAACTCCTTTTTCGCGGACGCCCCCGCGATTTTTTTTTTTTTGGGTAAGCGTTTCTGTACACCCGACTTGCTCCGTCAGTTTGCTGAAGATTTTTTTCTCCTGTAGTCTGCACGTGTCAATACTGTTTTCGACCCATAATCAAATTCCACTGTGCCCCCACACAATCGTGAGTCAACCATGTTCGTCCCTCTCGCTTCCCGGTCCGTCCTTATAGCCCATTCTCCCCGACAATGGGCCTAAAATGATTTCGAACGCTCAACACGAGACTTCGACCTGTGGACCATCCCCCAAGGTCTCATCAACATCCTCGCTTGTTGTCGTAAGGA